>Ga0335085_10003890_pt1 | contig 25282 bp, 19 predicted proteins | sample Lox_Sample_45_FD_206712 | JGI IMG/M metagenome (GOLD analysis project Ga0335085, IMG submission 206712) | Soil microbial communities from Loxahatchee National Wildlife Refuge, Florida, United States - Lox_Sample_4.5 | ecosystem: Environmental > Terrestrial > Soil > Wetlands | place: USA...
TTGGACCCCGAACGCGCATATGCGCGCATACACCTCGCGATGGCCTACGAAGAGAAGGGCGACTGCGCTCGCGCCCTCGCGGAGATGAGCCGGGCCAACATGCAGTTTGGCGGCGGTCCGGGGCCGGGACTGGCCCATGTCTATGCGCGCTGTGGTAAGCGCGACGAGGCGCGCCACATGCTCGCATCACTCGAGTCGCCGCCTGCGAATGGTGTGTACGACTGGGTCTGGATCGCGGCGGTCCATGCGGCGCTCGGTGAGCCGAACGAGGCGTTCGTATGGCTAGAGAGGGCGTACCAGGAACGGGATTTCTTCCTGCCGTTTATCCGGGTCGTGCCCTACATGGACCCGCTGCGCGGCGATCCGCGCTTCCAGGCGATCCTGAAAAAAATGGACGGCGGTCAACCCTGAAGCGGTGCGCGTCTACGAGCCCAGCTGACTCCGTGGGTTGAACGGCCCTAGTCCAGGCCTGCCCGACGGAAGCCCTCTAGGTAGTGCTCCCGTTCAGCATCGTAGCGGGTTGGTATCTGGCCGGCGATCCACTCGAGCGTAATGTTGGGCTGGACGCGGCGCAGCTCGCGCAGCGCAGCTTCCGCAGTCTCGCTCTGTCCGGCCATGGCTGCGGCCGCAGTCAGGACCCGGTGTGCGCCAACGAAGAAATCGGCGCGCTGGATCCCCAGGCGTGCGAGCCGCATCGCCTCCTCATAGTTACGACCGACGTACTGCGCATAGGCGGCGATGCCGTAAAAAGCTGCCGAAAACGGATCGCGCGGGCTCAAGCGCAGAGCGCGCTCGGCCGCCGCGGCGCCCTCCTGCCACCGCCCGCAGTAGGAGAGCACGAGCCCGTAGTAGCCCTGGGCCAGCGAGAAACTGGGATTGAGCCGCAGGGCCGTCTCGAATGCGGCAAGCGACTCATCGAAGCGCCGCGCATACAGATGAACGCTGCCGAGGGCGAGATGGGCCCAGGGGTCCTCGCTGTCGGCCACGATGGCAGCGCGCGCCGCCCGTTCGGCGATCGGCGAGATGGTTGCGATGTCCTCCCAACCCATGTGGCCGCCGAAGCTGTGGCTGGTTGCGAGCACCCCGAGCGCGCGGCCGTAATCAGGATCGATCGCCACCGCTTTTTCCAGCAGCGCCTGGGCGACGACGTTGTCCGGGCGCGTCAGGCGCCAGAAGTGCGACAGCGCCCGCATCAGCAGGTCCCAGGCATCCAGGCTGTCGGGCAGTTTGCGGCTGGCGCGAAAGTTTTCGGCCGCGTACAGCCGCGGTTCGATCGCCCCGACGATGGCCTCCGTGATCTCATCCTGCACGGCGAACACGTCGGCGAGCTTGCGGTCGTAGCGTTCCGCCCAGAGATGGCTGCCGGTGGTGACGTCGTTGAGCTGCGCCGTGATCCGCACGCTGTCGCCGCTCCGGCGCACGCTCCCCTCGACCACGTAGCCGACGCCGAGCTCCTCGGCGACCTGCTTCATGTGGACGGACTTGCCCTTGTAGATGAACGAGGAATTGCGGGCGATCACGAAAAACCAGCGCAGCTTGGAGAGCGCGGTGATGATGTCCTCACTGATGCCGTCGGAGAAGTATTCCTGCCCCGGGTCGCCGGTCATGTTGGTGAACGGCAGCACGGCGATCGCGGGGCGGTCGGGCAGCGGCTGCGCGAAGCGCGCTCGCACTCGCGCCTCCTCCTCCGAGCGGCCGGGCGAACGCGCGCCCTCGCCTTCCGACGGAGTCTGAACATCGGCGACGAAGCGCAGGCCCTTGCGTGCAAAAGTGCGGATCAGCCTCTGCTCATCGCCCGTGTCGCCCACCGCCCGGCGCACCGCGTTGATGCGGGTCGTCAGGGTCGAATCGGAGACGATTCGCCCGGCCCAGACGGAAGCGATGAGATCGTCCTTGCTCACCACGCGATCGCGGTTCTCCACGAGGTAGACCAGAAGATCGAAGACCTGCGGCTCGATTGCGACCGCTTCCGACCCCCGCCGGAGCTCGCGTCGGTCGGTGTCAAGCACATGATTTTCAAAGAGATATTTCACGTCTGCGCGTTGCCGGACGGGCCGTGAAGCCTCTCGGCGAATAATCAAGGCGATCTCGGGGAAAAATCAAGTTCGGCTGAAAGTCTCCCACCAGCGTCTGCCGCAACCTACGCACAACCCGATGGCACCGCGCGACCGCGATGCAGGGAAAGAAACTGAAGGAGACCGCACCATGTTCATCTTCAACCGATCGCTCCTGGCAGTCGTCGCGGCGCTGATGGTTCCGGTGCTGCTCGTTCTGCTCGACGGATTCATCAACCTCGGCACGATTTAGAAGAGTCCCACCCAACCGCTGCGAAACGAAGGAGATCTGCCATGCCACTCATCAACGTCAAGGTCATCGAAGGTGTTTTTTCGACTGAGCAAAAGACCCAGATCATCCGCAACCTTACCGACGCGATGGTCGAAATCGAGGGCGAAGCGATGCGGTCCGTCACCTGGACCGTGGTCGAGGAGGTCAAGAGCGGCGCGTGGGGAATCGCCGGCAAGCCGCTGACCACCGCCGACGTCCGCGCGCTCGCGGCCACACGCCCGGCCAAGACCGCTTGAGGGATGCAACCCGGCGCGTGCCAAAGTGATGGCGTGCGCCGGGGCGCCGGGATCGTTCGCAGGACCTGGCTCGCGCCGGCTGATCCCCTCGCGCTCGAGGCTGCCGCGCTCGAGGGGCGCCGGTAGTCCGCTCGCCCACTTAAGCAACCGCCTGCGACTCGTCACCCGATCTTCGGCGGAACATTTGCGTTCAGGCGAAACAGGTTATTCGGATCGTACTTGGCCTTGAGAGCGACCAGCCGTTCGAAGTTGGCGCCGTAGTTTTCCCGATAGCCTGCCATCGTGACGTCCGGGTCCATGTAGTTCGTGTAGAAGCCCTTGGTCAGCGGCGCCAAATCCTTCCAGTTCGCACGCATCTTGGCCGTGTTGTCTTCGATCCCGTCCTTGGTGTCCCAGATACTGTGTGCACCGATCGTGAAAAGCATGTCGCGGTTGGGGAACGCCGTCGCTGCGGGCGCCATGTGCCGGTACGCCCCGCCGCAATGATCGAAGAACAAGAGGTACCAGTTCGGCATGCGCTTGAACGAATCGACGATGAGATCGATGCCATCGTCCTTGAGCTGCGTCAACATGCCACTCTTGAGATAGTAGTAACCGCCGGGCGCGAGCAGCTCGTCTGCGCTGGTCTGCAAGGCTACGTAGGGCCTTGGCTTGATGTCATCGCGCAGCGGTTTGCCGAAGGCACGCAGCTTCTTGAGCCATGCCTCACCCTGCTTGCGATCTCCGGACCAGCAGGCCTCGATTTCAATCATCGGACCATTGGTCCCCGTGTAGAGCGCCGGGTCCAGATTGACAACTTCGGGCGCGTCCAGCGCGATGTCACGGTAGAACCGCAGCACATCGCGGGCCTGGTCAACTGGCCAGGTGACATTGCCGCCCAGGATGATCGGATCCATGTCGTGCAGGCGGTATTCAATCGACGTCACGACGCCGAAATTGCCGCCGCCGCCGCGCAGGCCCCAGTAAAGATCGGTGTTCTCCTTGTCGTTCGCCCGTACGAATCTTCCATCGGCGGTCACGAGGTCGAAGGAGGCAGCGTTGTCGCAGGCAAGCCCAAAGCGCCGGCCGAGTCGGCCGAGGCCGCCGCCCAGGGTCAAGCCCGCAGCGCCTGTGTGCGACACGGTGCCCGCGGTGGTCGCCAGCCTGAAGGCCGCGCATTCATGGTCGAGCTGCCCGAGGAGCGAACCCGATTCGACGTAGGCGCGCTTGGTCTCCGGATCGATGCGCACCCCTTGCATCGCCTGCAAGTCAATCACCAGCCCACCATCGCAGCTCGACTTGCCGGAATAACTATGACCGCCCGCGCGCACGGCGGTCAGTAACTGATGCTCGCGGGCGAAATTCACTGCCTGCTGGATGTCGGAGGCGCCCGTGCAGCGCACAATCAGCGCCGGTTTCCTGTCGAACGCGGCGTTCCAGAGGCGTCGCGTCCGTTCGTAGGCCTGGCTGTTCGCCAGCAGCACATCGCCGCGCAGGCCGGCAGCAAAAGCCTCGATCGCCGAGCCAGGCAGGACTACTTCACCACCGGCCAGGGTCTTGACCGGAGTCTCGCCGACCCCTTTGAGTACGGATGAAAATCCACGCAGCGGCCAGGTCGCCGCAAGTGCCAGGCCAGAGCCGACGAATTGACGTCTCTTCATGAATGCCCCCCGTTTGACCGTCGGCATGATGGCCGCCCCGGTCTTGTCAGTCCGGACAAGGCTGTCAGATTGCCCGGGCGAATACCACCTGCATCGCAACGGAAAAATGGTGCAGCGCGCTGGCGGAATCCAGGCACTCGCCCCACCGGTTCTGAGCTCGCCGGATCCAGCCGACCTCAGTGCGTCACGGGTTCCTGCGCGAGCTCGAGGAGCACGACGCTCGAGCTCTCTTGCAGGCCCGCGATACAACTATCTAGCCCGCTGAATTGCCGAGAAGCGACCAACTGATATTGGAATCTTGACACCGGTCGTACCCAGGTGAAGTCTCCTCGCAACTCAGCCCGGCGCGATCGACGCGGTGCAATCATGGTGCACCATAACGCCAGGCGCGCGCTAACCTAGGGGTGGCATTGGCCGCATCGACCAGCAGTCATGGCAGCCGACCTGGCAGCGCCTGAGCCGGCTCAGGAACACGGGGGCGATCGCGTCGTCGCGGTGTTGCGGTCGCACGGGGTTTCCTTGCTCTTCACGCTGTGTGGCGGGCATATCTCGCCGATACTCACCAGCGCCAAGGCTCATGCCATCCGCGTGATCGACGTCCGCGGTGAGGCAACCGCAGTATTCGCCGCCGACGCTGCCGCACGACTGACGGGCATACCCGGGGTGGCAGCCGTAACCGCCGGACCCGGCGTCACCAATTGCGTGACCGCCCTCGAGAATGCGCGGCTGGCGCAGTCACCAACTCTGGTACTGGGCGGCGCCGCGCCAACACTGCTGCAGGGACGCGGCGCGCTGCAGGATATTGACCAACATGCGGTCGTGGCGCCGCACGTCAAGTTCTTTGAGAGGGTACGCGGGGTGCGAGGCCTGGGCCAGGCGATCAACGACGCCTTGAGCGCAGTTCGCGACGGCGTGCAGGGACCGGCTTTCGTCGAGTGTCCGGTCGACCTGCTTTATCCAAAATCGCTCGTAAGTGGGTGGTACCGCGATGCGGCTGGGAAGGGCAAGTCGGTGGCCGGCCGATTCCAGCGGCTCTACGTGAATCAGCATCTCGCCAGATTGTTCGCGGGAAGCGAAACAGCGCCGCCGCTGCCGCCAAGCTCGATCAGCGTGCCCAGCGTGCGCCGCTCCAGCGTCGCCAAAGCAGTCAACCGCCTCGTGCGAGCGTCCCGACCGCTCGCAATAATCGGCAGTCAAGCGCTTGCCGCCGGCACCGACCCGGCCCGTGTGGCCGCCTCCCTCATTCACCTCGGGGTCCCGGTGTACCTGTCGGGTATGGCGCGCGGACTTCTCGGCCGCAACCATCCCCTTCAGCTTCATCATCAACGTCGTCAGGCGCTCAGTGAAGCCGACTGCGTAATGCTGATTGGAACGCCATGCGACTTCCGACTCGACTACGGTCGGCAGCTGCGCCGTTCGAGTACATTGATTGCCGCCAACCGCTGCGCCCGGGAGGCCCGTCTGAATCGGACACCCGATGTTGCGGCGATCGGGGATCCGGGCTTGTTTATTGAGCGGCTGGCTGAAAAGGCCGGCGGGACTTCTGCACGCTGGAAGGATTGGGTCGACACGCTCCGTGAGCGGGATGCGGCAAGGGAAGCCAGCATCGAGCAAGCGGCTGCCATCGAAGGCAAGTTCGTCAATCCGCTTTCGCTGTTGCGAGCGATCGATCGTGCCGCGGGCGACAACGCAATCTTCGTCGCCGACGGCGGCGACTTCGTTGCTACCGCCTCGTATATCCTTCGGCCAAGGGGACCGCGCACCTGGCTTGATCCAGGGCCTTTCGGCACGCTCGGCGTGGGGGCCGGTTTCGGCCTAGCCGCGGCGCTTTGCCGACCTGAAGCCGAAGTGTGGATTCTCTTCGGCGACGGCGCTTGCGGTTATGGTCTTAGCGAGTTCGATACTTTCGTGCGCCACGGTATCCCGATCATCGCCGTAGTGGGCAACGACGCCGGCTGGACGCAAATCGCGCGGGAACAGGTGAAACTCCTCAAAGACGACGTCGGTACAGTGCTGGCGCACAGCTCTTATCACGAGGTTGCCGCCGGGTTCGGAGCGGAGGGCATCCTCGTGAAGACAGCCAGTGAGATCTCAGGAGCCATTGCGCGCGCTCGCGCCACCGCAAAATCAGGCAGGCCCGTTCTCATCAACGTGTGGCTGCAGCCAACGGCCTTTCGCGAGGGCTCCATTGCCATGTAATGATGCGACCCTGGGCAGATCTTCGTGACAGTCGAAACGTCGACCGGTAGTTGCCCCTGAGTGGCGCTGGGTTGGGTACCGAAGTGGAAAGCTGCATGCGTCCGGATCCGGCCAAGCACACTCCGTGAGATCGGCGACCCGGTTGCTGCAATGGGCACGACTCAGCGACGCGGCGAATCGCGGAACAGGTGCGCGTATGCCGCGCTCACCGGCAGCAGCCCACTGCGTTCCTTCAGCTTCACTTCGAGGGCGCCGCGAAAGGTGCGATAGATCCTGTCGATGGCGCCGACATTCACTACCACGCTCCTGTGAATCTGCCAGAACAGCTGGGGATCGAGCTTCTCCTTCATCTGCTTGAGCGTTGCGGTCATGAGGAACGTGCCGTGGGGCGTCGCGAGTGTGGTGTACTTGTTGTCCGCCCGCAGGCAGCAGATCTCGGTCACTGCAATCACGCGCAGTTCCCCGCCGTGCGGCACGGTGAGCCACTTGAGGTAAGGCGACTCGGGCGATGCCAGATTCTTGAGCAGCTCCGCAATCTCGCTCAGATCCGCCGGCGGCTCGGCCAAACGGGCCTGCAGGCGTTGCACGGTGGCCTTCATGCGCGGCATGGACAGGGGTTTCAGCACATAATCGAGGGCACCCTGTTCGAAGCCAGGCTGCTCGCCTATCCCGCGGCCTACGGTGACTCGGGGATCATGACTTTCATCGTCAATGAGAACGGAATCGTGCGCGAGAGGAATCTGGGTCCGCACACCGCGAGCCTCGCCCGTGCCATCCACGAGTACGACCCCGACTCGAGCTGGCGGATCGCACTCAACCACTGAGACGCCGGCAGCGCTCGGAGCGGGTCTGGCGCGGACGGTCCGCTATCCGCACGACCCGAGCAGGCCAGTCGTTATTTCACTGACCGCCGACCCAGCGGATCTCAGGTGGCTTGCGTGGGACCGCAGGCGTTGGGCCTTCGGGATGGCCGACGATGATCGGCGCTACGGGGAGGTACACCGATGGAATGCCAAGCAGCGCCTTGCCCGCGGCGCTCGCGAGCCAGCTCTGCGCGAAGCCGATCCAGCAGGTGCCGAGGCCTTCGGCGCATGCCGCGAGCATCAGGTTCTCGGCGGCGAGCGAGCAGTTCTCCACGGCCCACGGATTCGACGTGACGCTCGAGATGAGGATGAGCGCTGGGGCCTTATAGAAGATGTCGAAGGACGGATCGCCGAGCCTCGCCTGAAACTGAGGCGGGGCGGCCTCGCGCGCGAGCGTCGCCAGCATGTGGATCTTTGACTCGGTCGATATGCGGGCCAGCAGCTCCCGCTCCTCAACCACAGTAAACGACCAGGGCTGCTCATTCACGGCACTCGGCGCCTGAATGGCCGCATCGATCAGGCGCAGGAGCGTCGCCCGGTCGACGGGCTGCGCAGTGAAGGCACGCACTGCGCGCCGCGAGCGGATAGCCTGCTGCAGTTCCATGACGCTCTAGCCTGCGCGCTGCGGGCGGACGGGGTACTCGCCTGCCGGCTGCTGCCGCGCGGCAGGTGACAGGAACGGATAGTCCGTGTAGCCGGCTGCTCCCCCGCCAAAGAAGGTCGCCCGATCCGGCTCGTTCAACGGGGCACCCCGGCGCAGGCGTTCGACCAGATCCGGATTCGAGATGAAGAGGCGTCCGAAGGAGATGAGATCGGCGAAGTTACGGCTGCGTGCCTCGAGGGCAAGCCTGAGGTCGTAGCCGTTGTTCGCGATGTAGCGGCCGCGGAACGAGCGGCGCAGCATCTGCAGGTCGAAGCCGCCCTCGACCTCACGCGCACCCTGGGTAATGCCCTCGATGACATGGATGTATCCGATACCGAGCTCGCTCAGGCGCTCGACCACATAGCCATAGGTGCCGGCCGGATCGCTGTCGAGTGCGGCTCCATTGACGGGACTCAGCGGCGAGAGGCGGACGCCGACACGGTCGGCCCCACAGGCTGAGGCAACCGCGGTCGCAACCTCCAGAAGAAACCGTGCGCGCTGCTCGCGCGCCCCGCCGTAGCCATCCATGCGCCGGTTGGTGCTGTCGCGCAGGAACTGATCGATCAGGTAGCCGTTGGCTGCATGAATCTCAACGCCGTCGAAGCCGGCGGCGAGGGCGTTCACCGTCGCCCGTCGATACTCCCCGACGATGACGGCGATTTCCGCCTCCTCCAGTGCACGCGGCGTGACGCACGGCTCGAATCCGCGGGCCGTGAAGGAGGTGGCCTGCGGACGGATCGCCGACGGGGCCACCGGCAGCGCACCGTCCGGCTGGAGCGAAGGGTGCGAGATGCGCCCGACGTGCCAGAGCTGGGGGAAGATGCGGCCTCCCCGGGCATGCACGGCCGCGGTCACGGTGTGCCAGGCATCAATCTGCTCAGGCGTGTACAGGCCCGGCGTCAGCGCGTAGCCGCGCGCCTGAGGCGAGATATTGGTTCCCTCCGCGACGATCAGGCCCGCCGTGGCACGCTGCGCGTAGTACTCGGCCATCAGCGCAGTCGGAACTCCGGCTTCGCTCGCCCGACTGCGCGTCAGCGGGGCCATCACGATTCGGTTCGCCAGACGGTATGGCCCAGGCTGGACGGGCTCGAACAGGTCGGAGCGTGCGGGCGTACTTTGGGCGAGAGAGGTCGCGTGGCTCATGAACAGCGGCTCGTTGGGAGTGCACCCAAGAATCCGCCGGGGCGCGGCGATCAACAATATGTAGTAGTACCAACGGCACGCGCAGGCTGAACAACCCGCAGACCACGGCTCCCATCAGGGCGCACGTCGCCGCATTCAATGTGGCGCGACCGAGCATGAGGCTGATGACAAGGCTGGAGTGAACGCAGACCCGAGCGGGCTGATAACAGACTACCATTCGGGAGGCGGCATTCTCATGCAGACCGGCGCGTGAGCGAGGGGCACATGGGCAAGTCGACGAACCAGGAGATTGATCTGCTGCTGCTGCATGCTCCCAGCGTTTACGATTTCCGTGAGCACGCGATTTTGTACGGACCGGTGAGCGACATGATCCCCTCGTCCACCGTGTTCGAGATGTATCCGATGGGGTTCCTGACGATCGCCAGCTACCTGCACGATCGGGGCATGCGGGTGCGGATCGTGAATCTCGCGCTGCGGATGATGAATAACCGTCGCTTCGACGTGGCGGCGTTCCTTGCGCGCCAGCGCCCGCGCGCGGTCGGCATCGATCTGCACTGGCTGCCGCACGCTCACGGCGCGTTGGAAGTCGCGCGGATCGCCAAAGCGACACACCCGGACATACCCGTCATCATGGGAGGGCTGTCGGCCACGTACTTCCACCGGGAACTGATCGAATACCCTCAGGTGGATTTTGTGTTGCGCGGCGACAGCACGGAGCCGCCCCTGCATCAGCTGCTCATCGCCCTCAGGACCGGTTCCCCACTCGACAAGGTGCCGAATCTCACCTGGAAGGATGCCGCCGGGGTGCACGTCAACCCCCACGTCTTTCTGCCCATGACGCTCGACTATGCGGATCTGCGCCCGGACCTGATGGTCGAGATGGTGGCGCGCCACCGGGACCTGGAAAGTGCGCTGCCGTTCAATGGCTGGTGGAACAACCCGATCACGGCCGTGTTCACGGCCAAGGGGTGCGCCTATGAATGTGTCACCTGCGGCAGCTCGCACACCACCTGCACACACCTGACGAAGCGGCAGCGGCCCGTCTTTCGCAGCCCCGCGAGCGTGGTCGCAAACATGCAGGCGCTTGGCCGCCTGACGCACGCCCCCATCGTGCTGGTCGCCGACGTGCTGCAGGCCGGTCCCGAATACGCGCGGCAGCTCCTCGCATGTCTGCGCGACGCGGATATTGCCAATGAAATTGTCTTCGAGTTCTTCACGGTACCGCCGCTCACGTTCCTGCAAGAGATCGACCGCTGCCTCCGGCACTGGAGCATGGAGTTCAGTCCCGAGAGTCACGAGCAGGCCGTGCGCGATGCGCAGGAGGGCGAGGCGGGCTATACGACCGAGCAGATGGAGGCGATGCTCAAGGAGGCGCTGCGCCTGCGCTGCACGCGCATCGATGTGTTCTTCATGATCGGGCTGCCGGCACAAACGGTGGAGTCCGTGCGGCAGACCGTGACTTACTGTGAGCATCTGTTTCAGCTCGGTGACCGGCGGCTCTCCTGCTTCATCTCGCCGATGGGTCCGTTCATCGACCCGGGGAGCCGGGGCTTCGAGGAGCCGGAGCGCTTCGGCTACCGCCTGTTTGCACGCACGCTCGAGGAGCATCGTCGGCTGCTGGTGCAACCGACCTGGGAGGCGATCCTCAACTACGAGACTAAATGGATGACGCGCCGCGAGCTCGTCGATGCGACCTATGACGCAGCCGAACGGCTCAACGAGCTGAAGGTGCGCTACGGCCGCATCTCGCCGCGCCAGGGACGCCGCGTCGCGCGCAGCATTGCCGCGGCGCGCACGCTGCGCGCCCGGCTCGACTCCGAGCTGGCACAGGGCGGGACGGCGGCGAGCGCCGCGGCGTTGAAGGGGGAGATTTCGCGCTTCAGCATCTCCACGGTGTGCGACAAGCGGGAGCTGTTCTGGCCGCGGCGGGTGTTCAACTTCAGGCTCGCCGAGATCCTGCGCATCCTCCGCGGCTACCTTGCCGGACGCACGGTATCTGCCGGATGAATGGCACGGGCATAGAGGTGTTCCTCGGCAAGGGCGGGGTCGGAAAGACGACCTGCGCCGCGGCGACCGCACTGCATCTCGCCGAAGCCGGCCAGCCGAGCCTCGCGATCTCGACCGATCCGACTCCTTCGCTGTCTCATATCTTCGGCATAGAAGGCGAGCATCGCGAACGGGAGGTTTGTCCCGCGCTGTTCCTCACCGAGCTCGGTATCGCGGATGTGCGCGCCATGTGGGACGAGAGATTCGGCCGCGAGGTGTATGCGGTGTTCTCGAGTTTTGTGGATATCGACTACCGCACCTTCGTGCAGTTTGTCACCTCAGTGCTCCCGGGATTGAACGAAGAGTTCATGGTCGACTACATCCGCCGCTTGGCTGCCGCTGGCCGCTACCAGCATATCCTCTGGGATACTGCGCCACTCGGTCAGACGCTGGCACTGCTGGCGATGCCCACGCTCCTCGCCGAGCATCTGCGGATGGCACCGCGCATCTACTCCCATCTCAAAACCTCCGGCGAGCACCAGGAATCGGTGATGCAGATCCTCCGCGGCTGGCAGCAGCTGGCGACCGAGTGTATGGCGTTTCTCAGGCGCGACGTCCGGTTCTCGATGGTGACCATCCCGGAGGGCCTCGCGGTAAGCCAGCTCGACAGCGTAGTCGATGAATTACAGCGCTACGGTCTCGCCTTGCACCGCTTGATCATCAACAACGTGGTGCAGGTGATCGATTCGCCTTTTCTCGCGCGCAAGGCGCAGCAGCAGCGGCCGCATCTCGAGCGGCTGCGCGAGCGCTACGGATCATTATCAATCGTGGAGGTTCCGCTCTACCCGGGGGAAGTACGCGGCATCGACCACCTGCGGGTTGTGGGACGGTTGCTGTGTCCGGCGCCGGTGCCGTAGCCGAGTTCCCGGCAGGCGTTTTCCGTCGCCTGTCACTTCGGTCAGGGGCGTAAGGGCTTGCGCAGGGGCTACCTGAAACGGTGTAACTGCGGCCCTCGAGGCTGCTAACTTGCCCGCGGAAGCAGTCGTTGCTGCGCGACTATTCGACTTTTTCGCCATGATTGATCAGTGCGCAGATCCGCCGTTCACCAATCGGATTGCCACGAACATCGTTGCGGCGCCGAGAATCGTCATGGCGGTCGTCAGCCACTTGGGATGATCGTGATAGCTCTCGGGCACCAGATCGCTCGCTCCGATGTAGAGGAAAAACCCCGCACACGCGGCCAGACCCAAGCCCAGCACGGCTCCCTCGAGCGTAAACATCAGCGTTGAGGCCGCCCCGGCGATCGGGGCGGCCGCGTCTGCGATCAGCCATCGAAATGCACTTCGGTCGTTTCCTCGGTTCTTGAGGATCAGGCCAACCGTGTTGATCCCATCCGAGAAGTCATGGACGAGCACGGCTATGGCGACGACCGCGCCGACTGAAGGCGCGACCTTGAAGGCAAGCCCAATGGAGAAACCGTCGAGGAAACTGTGGACACACAAGCTCCCGGCGCCCAGCACGCCGCGTCGAGCGGTTCGCTCCGTCCCGGAATTGTGGCTGGCGTGCAGCACGACCGCCCGATCTAATATCATGTATGCGAGGAAGCCCGCCGCGAGTACGCCGGTCGTGGCCGGGACGCCGAATCGGACTTCCGTCAGGGAGATCGCCTCCGGGATCAGGTCAAACAGGACGACACCTAGAACGGCGCCTCCACTGAAGCCTAAGATCAAGTGCAGGCGGTCACGCAGATGGAGGGCGAACAGCCCGCCGACCAAGGTCGACACGAATGTGGCCAGGCTGACCGCCAGGACGGCTGTGCTTATGTGCATCTGACAGTCCGGCTTCCCTGACCGCTCATGCCAAAGGAATCTGCCGGCGTGGCGGCCGGCAATCCACCGAAGTCTGGGGTCTCCGAAAACGTACCGCCACTGTCAACCGAGGTGTCGCGATCCCCAGAGGCCTGATAAGCAGGCCCGGCGCGATACGAGTGTCTTGTCTCAGACCTTGAGAGGTCTCACAAGCGCTCATGAGGCTCGGGCTATAAGGTCGCGGTGGCGATCGACCCAGTAGCCCCACGCCACGAGAAGCCACATCGCCTGCGCTGACCAGGTGACGGCCAAGACGCTAGGTGGCGGCGGTCCGAATACATTTGCCAATTCTACGATCGCAAGAAACAGCACCAGAGCCCACAAGCCGATTGATCCGATGCGATCGCGCGCGGCGGTCGATTTCAGGTAGGCGAGTACGCCTATCGCATACAACAGAAACTCGACCGCAAGGGTTCCGGGTACGGAGTTCCACAGTCCCAGGCCAAGGCGCAGGCTGAGTCCGGGAGCCAGAGGCATGTCAGGGCGATGCACCACGACATCGAGCACCCAGTGACTCACCACGAGCGCGAACAACACAATCGCTGCGCGCCAGGTCGAGCCGGTGACGGCACGGTAGATAAGTCCGAGGAGTACGCCCCAGACACAGAGCGCCAGGAGGCTGTGGGAGAAGGGGTAGTGCTCAAAATCGAGCGGTGTTACGGCAGTGATGCCCGGGCGGATCCTGAACGATTCCACGCCCGCAAGCACCAGCGTCGGCCAGAGCAAGTCCGCGAGCTGACACGCCAGAAATAAGGCTCCCAGCGAGACACTCGGCGCGATGCGCTTGCATGCCAGTCCGAGCCCGTAATGGCCAATGAACATACTTGCCTCCGACCGTGCCCGCCGAGAGCTTACTGTGACCCTGTTGCCGATTTCCGGACAGTTTAGAACTGGACAGCTGACTTCTGAAGTCCTCCAGAACAGCGCGCAAACCATGCGGCCCAATCGTGAACTCGACGGACGCCTAGCACTTGCGGCCACGCTCAGGACGCGGAGGGCGGAGGTGGCAGGCCGATGCGCTCGCGGATGAGATCGAACGCGTGATGCCCGCGCAGCGGATCCCAACGCGGCTCGATCGCAAGAAACGTGAGCCGTACGTCGCGCTCCTGCATAGCCTCCTGCAGGGTCTCGAGCGCGAGGGCATGCGCGCCAAGCCCAAGATGCACGAGAGCGCGATGCACCGGGGGCACATAGCGGCGTCGAGATCGACCCTCGAGCGAGCGTAGGACGCCTCGGGCCCGAGCGGCATCGCCTGATGCGCCGAGGGTGTAGCCGCGCAGGGCCGTGGCCTCCGTGTTGCCGAACGAGTAGCGCTGCGCTTTGAGAAATTCCCCGAGCGCACGCCGCGTCCGGCCGGCCACTCCGAGGAGCTTGCCGACCACGACGCGTGCCACCCAGAACCGTGGCATCAGCTCCAGTGCGCGCTCGAGCGGCATCATCGCTTCGTCGTAGCGCCGGGCGTTGTAGAGAAATTGCCCCTCGTGGGTGTTGAGGATGGGCGAGACGGGATCGAGGCGCCGTGCCGCACGAATCTCGCCGATCGCCTCGCCGTGCCGGGCGAGATTGGAATGCAGGTGCGCGAGGAACATGCGCGCGCTCGAGTCGCTGGGGTTCAGCGCTGCGGCCGTGCGAAAGGCCTGCTCAGCGCCGCGCCAGTTCCAGTCGTACCAGAATTGTACGACTCCGTACGCAACGTGCGCCTCAGGCAGCGCGCTATTCAGTGCGAGGGCCCGCTGCGCGGCCTCGCGTGCCGCCCCGAAGGAATCTTTCGGACGCGCATCGCTCGTGATCGCGAGGGTCGCGTAGCACATCGCCAACCCGGCCCAGGCCGGCGCATAGCATGCATCGCCTGCCAGCGCACCTTCAAAGTGCTGGATGGCACGACGGATCGCCGGGGCGGTGCGCTGATCGCGCAACTGAGATCCGCGAAGGAATCGATCGTAAACATCCGGATCCACGGCAGCGACCGGTGTGTGTGGAACCGCGAGCTTCAGCCGAATCTGCTCGGCGACCGCCTGGCCGATTTCGGCCTGAACCTGCAGAATCCGGTCGAGCGGCCGATCGAAGCTTTCCGACCAGATGTGCACTTGATCGCTTGCCCGGATCAGTTGCAGTGTGATCCGGGCGCGCCTGCGCTCGTGCCGGACACTGCCTTCGATCAGGTAGTCCGCGCCGAGCTCCACTGCGATCTCGGCAATGCTCTTGTGCGTACCCGCATAGCGCAGAACAGACGTGCGCGCGATGACGCCCAGTTCCTGCGGCGAGCAGCGTCCGAGTTCGGCGATGAGTTGCTCCGTGAGTCCGTCGCTGAAGTAGTTGCGCCTCGGGTCACCGCTTAGGTTCTCAAGGGGCAGCACGGCGAGCACTGAGCGAGCGGGCGAATCCGTGCTCGCGGCCGCCGGTGCGCCCTCCGATCGTGCCTCGGCGCGCGCGAGGAACCGATATCCCTTGCGCGGCACGGTCTCGATCCAGCTGGGCTTTGACGGCTGATCGCCGAGGGCGCGGCGGACCTTCCGTATGGCGGTGTACAGTGCAGCGTCTGCTTCGATAACCACGCGGGATCCCCAGATTTCCCGGATCGCATCCTCGTGGCTGACCAGTCTGCCGGCCCTCTTCACAAGCAGGCACAGCAGCTCGAGCGGTATACGGTCGAGTTTGATGCGCTGACCTGCGCGACGCAGCTCGAAATTCTCGCTGTCGAGCTCGAAGGGATCGAAGTAGAACTTCTCTGCGGCCATCGGCGGCCGTCCTCTCCCCCGGGACCCGGGGAGAGTGTATTCGCCCGACCGCGCTGCTGGACAGGAAAAAATCAGAAATCTTTCAGCTTAAATCCAGGACTCCCGTGCCCTCCGGGCCTAGCGTGTCGCCTCCGTCGTCACACAAACATTCCTGGCAGGAGAACACCCATGAAGATATGGCAAATGCACTCACTTCTCGCGGCCCCCGTGCTCGCCGTGGCTTTCGGTGGAGTAGCCCAAGCCCAGGATGGCGAAGCACTCTGCTCCAATGCCCTGCTCCACGGGGACTACGCATTCACGATCACCGGCCAGATTCTTCCTCCGGGCAAGCCGGTGGTCACCCGCCAGGGCGTGGCCATCACTCACTTCAACGGCTACGGCAAGCTCACGCAAACCGACTTCGTCATGCAGTATCCGGACATGGCCGGCGGGTCTTCGCCGGTGCCGGGTGAGGCGGATGCCTTGACCCACTTCAACACCGGCGAGCAGGGCACATATCAGGTGTTCGCGAATTGCACCGGGGAGATGGAGATCGATTTTCCGCCGGTGGGCGAGGGCGGCGCCGTGATCAAGACTCGGTTCGTGCTGAGCCGCGACGGCAACGCCATCCATACGGTCGTTTACTTCGCCCAGCCTCCCGGCGCGGCCGGACCGGTTCCCGCGATGATCACGAGCGAAGGCCACAGACTGTTTTCAGTGTTCTGAGTCCGCAGTCGCAGGAGATCGTACAAGGTCGAGGTCCCGTGAGAGGGGTCGAGGGGCTCGCTCACTCCGATCATCAGCGGTCGGAGGTACCTCGGCGGCCGCCTTCTTGTTAGAAGCGGGGGTACAGACTGTTGGCCATGTGACCACGAATGGACCGGCCCGGGGGCGGAATCGAACCACCGGCGGATTTTCAGTCCCGGTGCCAAAACGCGCTAAGCAACTGAAACAATTAGAGAAAGTATCTGCACAGTGTCCACTATTTTCCCGAGATTCGGCTACTTAACCCGGTGAATCGCCGAGAAACGACCAGATAAATATTAGACGCTTAGCGCGGTCGTTCCCGTGCAAGATCCAGTCGTAATCGCGCCGCACGCACGATCAAACGACCCCTAGAATGCGCGGTCTTTCGACTTGGGAGTTGCAGCGTGATGCCGACCTCCAGCGCGGTTGTCGCAACTACCGAAGGTCAGCGCAATGCACCCGCCGCGATCGCGGAGTATCTGCCGAGGTTCTACTCGGAACTGCGCCGCCTTGCGCGTGCACGACTTGCCGCCGGCGGTCGTTACACGCTGCTCGACACCACGGCCTTGGTGCATGAATCGTTCCTGAGGCTGCAGCACGCGGGCAACCTCCCGATCAATGATGGCGAGCATTTCCTCGCCTACGCGACCAAGACCATGCGCTCCGTTGTGGTCGATTACGCGCGGCGGCGCAAGGCCGAGCGCCATGGTGGCGGCGCGGCGCACACAGCGCTCAATACGGCGCACGCCGAGGAAATCAACGCATCCGACGACGAGATCCTCGAGGTACATGAGGCACTCGAGGTACTCACGGGCGTCGATCCGCGTCTGGTGCGCGTCGTGGAGATGCGTTATTTCGGTGGTCTTACGGATGTCGAGATCGGACAGGCCCTCGGAGTGACCGACAGGACTGTGCGGCGCGACTGGGAGCGCGCCCGGCTCCTGCTCGCCGGGTTACTCGGTCGCTGAAACACCCGGAGCTCGGTCGTCCGGATTGCGCGCGGCATTGCGTGGTTGGAAGGGAAGCTCACGGTACGGGCACGGCATGACGTCCCCACTGATCCATGATGTCCCGAGATGGCGGCGCGTAAACAGGCTGCTGCAGCAGGGACTTGGCCTGCCGCAGGCGAAACGCGAGATCTGGCTAAGGAGCATCGCAGACGAACAGGCCGACCTGATGCCGCTGATTCGCGCACTCCTCACCCGCGCGACCCTCGAGTCGGATGCGTTTATGGCACGGCCGGCTGACTCTGTCTGGGCGGAAGCGATCCGCGACACTGGCGGCGTCAGGCCCGGCGAGCAAGTCGGCCCGTACCGCCTGGTGCGCGAACTCGGCAGCGGCGGCATGGGCACGGTCTGGCTGGCCGAGCGCGCCGACGGTGTGCTGCAGCGCCAGATTGCTCTCAAGCTGCCCCGCTTCGGCTGGGCCGCGGGAGTCGCCGAGCGCCTTCAGCAGGAGCGCGACGCGCTCGCCGCGCTCGAGCACCGACACATCGCGCGACTCTATGACGCCGGGATGACGCCCGAGGGGCGCCCGTATCTGGCGATGGAGTTCGTCGACGGCTCCCCCATCGACGTCTTCGCCGCCGCGCACAACCTCCCGGTGCGTGCACGGCTGGAGCTGTTTCAACAGGTGACGCAGGCAGTGGACTTCGCCCATCGCCGCCTGATCGTGCATCGTGACCTGAAGCCTTCGAACATTCTCGTGACGCACGGTGCCGATGTACGGCTGCTCGATTTCGGCGCCGCCAAGCTGTTGCAGGACGGTGGTGCCCCGGAATCGGCGCTCACCCGCGAGGTCGGCAGAGCGATGTCACCTGATTACGCTTCGCCGGAGCAGATCCGCGGCGAACCCATTACGGTGGCGAGCGATGTGTACTCCCTCGGGGTCGTACTATTTGAGCTGCTCACCGGCGCTCGTCCATACCGCCTCGAACGGCAATCGAGCGCGGCGCTCGAGGCGGCCATTGTCGATGCCGAAGCGCCCATTGCGAGCTCGACGGTCGCGCACGACCGCAAGCTGTCTCGTGAATTGCGCGGTGACCTGGACAACATCATCGCCAAGGCGCTGAAGAAATCCGCGCAGGAGCGCTACGGCACGGTGCGCGAGCTCGCCGATGACCTCCGGCGTTGGCTCGATCACCAACCTGTCAGCGCTCGTGGGGACAGCCTCGCGTACCGGCTGCGGAAGTTTGTGCGGCGCAATCGGGTCGCGGTGGCAGCGACGAGCCTGGTGATCTGCACGCTCGCAGTCGCCACCACTGTGACCAGCATGGAGATGTTCGAGGCGCGTCGGCAGCGCGATGAGGCGCGACTGCAGGCAAAGCGCGCCGAGGCACAGGAGCGCTTCGCCAACATGGTGATGGAGCAGACCGGGCCGGGCGGTCGCGAGCTCACGCGCGAGGAGATGCTCGATCGCAGTGTCGAGCTGCTCGAGGAGCAGTACAGCAACGACCCACGCTTCATCGCCCGGGCGCTGATCCCGATCTCCGGCCGTTACATGGATCTCGGCGATACAGCCAAGGAACTCGTCGCGCTAGAGCGGGCGGAAACGATCGCACGGCAGCTCCACGATCCGGTGCTGCTGCTCAGCGTGCAGTGCAACACCGTCGAGACCGAACTCACGCAGGGAAGTCTGGAGCGCGCAACAGGCCGCATGTCCGAGGCACGCAATCTGCTGGCGCACACGGACAATGTGCCGGTGGCCGAACGTATCGACTGTATCCACGCCGAAGCGACGCTGGCCGATGCCCGCGGCGACCGTGCGACTGCGGTGGAACGGATCAGCCAGGCAATCGCGTTGCAGGAGCAGCTTGATCGCACCGATTCGACTTATCGCGCGCTGTTATCGCATGCACAGGTGTTATATCTGCATGCCGGTCGACCACAGGACGCATGGGCGGTCATCGAAAAGACCCTGGCGGTGCTGCAGACGACCGACGCACGGAACAATGAAGCCCGTTCCGGGGCACTGCACAACCAGGCGATGGCACTCTTGCAGATGGGCGAAGTGAGCGCCGCGCTAGGCCGCGAAAAGGAAGCGTTTGCCCTCGTGAGCAGCGAGAACCCCGACCAACCGGCGCATCCGGTCATGGCAGGTGTTATCGGCCGATTGCTGACACGAATGAACCGGGCACAAGACGCCGCCGTGTGGGGTGAGCGTGCCCTGGCGAGCGCCCGTGGCGACGGCAATCTCGGGGCGCAGGTGTTCGCGCTCGCCACGCTCGCCGAGGCTGAAGAGCTCCTGGGCCGTCACGAGCGGGCGGCGGCTTTGGCTCAAGATGCCGCAAACCTCATCGAACCGGAAGGCGATCCGCGGCTGCGCGCGACGGCGGCTCATGCGCGTGCGTTCATCGCGTTGCGCCGCAGTCAACTTAACGAGGCGCAGGCCGCAGCCGCGGAGCTACTCGAGACGATTGGCTACCCGAATCCGACCAAGGTGCATGCCTTCCAGGCGGCAGACGTGCAACTGCTGCTGGCCGCGCGCGTCGCACTCGGGGCCGGGAACGCTGCGGATGCCGCACGGCTGAGTGCGCAGGCACTCGAGATTGCCACCGGTGTGGCACGCGATCCGCAGCGAAGCGCGACGGTCGGCGAAGCACGGCTGATGCTTGCCCGCGCACGTGATGTCCAGCACGACCGCGCCGGCGCCCGCCAGGCAATTCGCGGTGCCGCGCAAGCACTGCGCGCAGGGCTGTCGCCCGACCATCCCCTCGCTCTCGAGGCTGCCGCAATCGAGGCGCGTCTCTAGCGACCTCGCCGGCGGATCTTCCCCGGCAGAAACTTCCAGGGCAGGCGAGTGCGGCACATTGGCGACTCCTTTGCCCGTCGCCATGTCCGGATCAGGCCCACCCTCACGTGGAACAATACGAGAGCGGGAAAGCGGGCGCCGTGCACGAATCCGGCTCACCACAGCTGCGCTGGGAGTTGGCCCTGCGCAGCACCACCCCAATACCCGAGGAGGGGGCTGCCGCAGGCGCAGGACGCCGAAGGCTGCCTGTCAGATACAGCTATGGAATTAATTCTGCTGTCGATCGCGGGCACCATGATCCTGTTGGTGCTGCAGCTCATGGAATTCGTGCATCGGGAACCTGCGACAGACCTCGCCTGCAGTATCAGAGCTATGGCGCGGCTGCGAAAGGACAGCGAAACGCTCACGACGACTGTGTCGGTAGCGGCCGCTTACGCGAGTCGGTCGAATGCGTTCAGGACGGAGACGTCAGCGCCGCTCCCCGGACTCATTGAGGCACTGGCTCCGCTCGGCATGCCCGACGTCCCACATGCCTCGCCAAGAAGCTACGGCGGCGGCTGGTTCACCCGAACACGCTCGGAAGGAGTACGTCAATGATCGGTGTATTTGTAACTTTCCGCTACGGAGACAATTTCGATGAGCAAGCTGTGCGGAAGATCGCGGAGGCAGTTCGCTCGACGTTCGAGGGAATGCCTGGATTACGTTCCAAGGCCTTCGCGGTCAACCCCGGAAAGCGTGAGGCCACGAATTTCTACATTTGGGACGCAGAAGACGCAGCCGAAGCCTTTTTTACCGAGGCACTTTTGGAGCGCGTGACACGTCTCTACGGCGTTCGCCCCAGCGTCGAGTTCGTGCAGATTGCCACGCTCGTCGAGAACGCTCGTGCATGACGCCGGCAAGAGTCCCGGCACGGGAAGCATGACGCCCGACCCCTGTGTGCGTTCGATCGGACGACGTCGTGCTGGGCAATCGAACAGCGGACCGAAATAGTGGACTCTTTGATCTAACAATTTGGATATGGCCCCGCTGTTGTCTAGCGTGGCGCGCATGATTCTCGCCGTCTTGCGCATGGTGTGAGTCTCCTGCGGCTGCGGTGGCCCGGAGGGGCAACGCGATTCGCAGTGCCGCGCAAGCACTGGGCGCAGGGCTGTCCTGATCATCCCCTCGCTCTCGAGGCCGCCGCACTCGAGGCGCGCTGTAGCGATCTAGTCGGCGGATCTTCCCCGGCCAAACTTCCAAAGCAACGAGCGCGGCTTAGTGGCGCGCCTTGGGCCATCGCCATGTCCGGATTAGGCCCACCCTCACGTGGAACGATACGAGACCGGGAGAGCGGGCGATACGCCTCTGCGAGTTCCGGCTCAGATGCCTGGAGGCATAAGCCGATCTGCGCGAGTCGTAGCTTGGCACCCACAGATTTCAAACTCGACCGCCGAAAGAGGATCTCAATATGGAAACCGCTGCGACCGTGCCAAACCGCGAGTCGGGCCACACTGCTCGATATGCTCAAGTTGTCCGATTGTCGAAGAAAACGGAATGGCAGATCGATCGCGATTTGCTTCAAGGCCGGACCTTCGACTTCTTGCGCAAGTTCCTGCCGGACGGACTATCGCGAATCGATCGTCTGACCTTTCTATCCGCGGATGAGGCGCGCCTGCTCAGTCATATCCAGGGTCGCACCTATGCCTACATTTTTGGGCTGGTCGAGCGATTCATCAGCGCCAAAATGCTCGATCAAGGTCGGGCCCATATATTCGGCGACCAGCTTGCACTCGAAGCGCTTGTGCGTTTCTCTAACGAGGAGATTAAACACCAGGAGCTGTTCCGCCGCATGGAGATGATGATTGGTTCGCAGATGCCAGCCGGCTATCGTCAGGTTGCCAATCCGAACGACGTGGCGCGTGCGGTGCTCGCGGCCAGCACCTGGTCGGTTCTGGCGCTCACGTGTCATATCGAACTGTTTGTTCAGGCGCACTACGCCGAAAGCATTGCCCCGCGCGAGGAGTTGTGCCCCCTATTCAAGGATGTCTTCAAGTATCACTGGAAGGATGAAAGCCAGCACGTCGTACTCGATGAACTGGAGTGGAAGGACGAACATGCGAGACTCTCGCCGGCCGAGCGTGACCAGGCGGTGAACGATCTGATTGCGCTTGTGGCGGCCGTCGACGGGATCCTACAGGCGCAGTCGGCATCCGATGCGGACTACTTCTTTCGCAATGTCTCGCGATCTTTCAGTGTTGAAGAGACGGCGCAAGTCAAAGCCTCCATGCTGAGCGCTTACCGCTGGCAATACATCATCTCGGGCGTGCAGCACCCGCACTTCGGCCGGCTACTCACCAGCATGACAACTCCAGCGCAGATGTCGCGGATTCAAACGGCGCTCGCGCCGATCATGAATAGCTGACTGCCATGGGGCGGCCGGCGCATGTCGGCCGCCCTATTTCGCGGGAGTTGGGGACAGCTGGTACCCCAACTGCTTTCGTTAAGGAAGCTCTCGTGTGGCTCGACACTTACTTGGGACCCGCCCGCTGACGCCAGTCGAGCTGACGCCGGACCCAAAGCCAACTGACCGCAGCCGACGACGGACCTCGGTCTGAATGGAAAGTCGGCTTGTGGCCTCTGGGTGGCATGCGTTTGCCCTCCAACACACGACGTCAGCGCTGTATCGAATGGCGGCTATCCGGAGGGTCTCGCGATTGAGGCAAACGGCCGTTTCCGGCCCGCAACACGACAGTTCCGCCAGCGCCTGGCAGCTCGTCTCAGTCAAGCGAACAGCGGACCAAAATATTGGACACCCGCACCAATATTGGACAACGAGCGGATGCGCTCCGGAGCAACTCTTTGATCTGACAATCGAATTAATGGTGGCCAGGGGCGGAATCGAACCACCGGCACAACTCGCGACCGGGCACCACCCTGCGTGCGGCTCGCGCGATGAGCCACTCCCACCGCCGGATGCGCGCTTGGAAGAATGGAGGAATCGCGCACGGCGGCCGCCAGCCCTGCCGCGAGGCTGCGTCGAAATACGTATGGCGGGCGGCACTGCGCGTCCCTGGCTCGAAGCGCGCCGCGCGCGCTTGCAACGGATCGCGTGTGGAGTTGAGTATCATGGCACGAGATCGCTGGCTGCCTGCGCGTAGCGCCCGTCCCGACGGACCGCGTGTGGTCGGCGGATCGTCGCGCGGCGGGAGTTCAATGCCGGAGAGTGAGCGTGACGCCTGAGCGTTGGCAGCGAGTGAAGGAAGTGTTCGAGCAGGTGAGCGAGCTCGAGGTCGCAGCCCAACTCCCGATCCTCGAGCGTGTCCGCGACGACGACGGCGAGCTGCACGCGGAAGTGGTGTCGTTGCTCGAGGCGCATGCGACCGCTGCGGCGGTCATCGACCGGCCTGCCGTCGAGTATCTGCCGCCGGGCGCACTCGAGCAGGTCGCCGAGGATTGGCACGGACGCCGGATTGGCGCATATGAGCTCCTCACATGCCTTGGGCGGGGCGGCATGGGCGAGGTCTGGCGGGCGCGGCGCGCGGATGCGCACTACGACAAGGAGGTGGCGATCAAACTGGTGCGTATCGGCTATGCCAGCGATTATGTCCTGCAGCGCTTCAAGTCCGAACGGCAGATCCTCGCCACGCTGGAACACCCGAACATTGCGCGGCTCATCGATGGGGGCGTCACCGAGGAGGGGCAGCCGTATCTCGTGATGGAGCTGGTGGAAGGCCGGCCGATCGACGAGTACAGCGAAGCGCACGCATTGCCCATCGCCGAGCGGCTGCGTCTGTTCCGCGAGGTCTGCGCCGCGGTGAGCTACGCGCACCAACGCCTGGTCGTGCACCGCGATCTGAAACCCAGCAACATCCTCGTGACCGCCGAGGGCACGGTCAAGCTTCTCGACTTTGGCATCGCCAAGATCCTGCAACCGCCGCCGGCTGACGGGGCGCCGGTCGATGCCACGCTCACGACCATGCGGGCACTCACGCCGGCGTTCTCCAGTCCCGAGCAGATCCTGGGCTTGAACATCACCACCGCGAGCGACGTGTATTCGCTCGGCGTCGTGCTCTTTCACCTGCTGGCTGGCCGCAGTCCCTATCGCACGGACCTCGCCTCGACGCGGGATGCCATCCAGGATGTGTGCGAGACCGAACCGACGAGGCCGAGCGTCGCCGCGATGCGGCTTACAGTGACGGGCCAGGCGCGTGCCCTGCCCGACCGGGATCTCGATGACATCACTCTCAAGGCGCTGCGCAAGGAACCGGAGAAGCGTTACAGCTCGGCGGAGCAACTCTCCGAGGATCTGCGCCGTTACCTGGTCGGTCTTCCCGTCGCCGCTCGCGGTGACCGGCTCTCGTACCGTGCCGGCAAGTTCGCGCGCCGCCATCGCGTAGAGCTGGCCGCCGCTGTTCTGGTCGTGGCGGCGCTGCTCACTGGCATCGTCGTGACGAGCCGCGCGGCGCGGATCGCCGATCAACAGCGTGCGCGCGCCGAGCGTCACTTTGCCAGCGTTCGAGCGCTCGCCAATACATTCATGTTTCAGATGGACGAGTCGATTCGCGACCTGCCGGGGGCCACGGCGGCCCGCGAACTGCTGGTGCAAACGGCGCTCAAGTATCTGGACACACTGTCGCAGGAGGCCGGGGCGGACCGCGATCTGCAGCTCGAGCTGGCTCGAGCGTACGAGAAGGTCGCCGACATCCAGGGGCAGGCTTACAACCCCAACACCGGCAAGCCGCAAGCGGCCCTGGCGAGCTACGATCAGGCAATCGCGCGATTGACCGAGCTCGCGGCAGCGAACCCTGTCGACAGGGAAGTTCGCGGCGCACTTGCGACCGACCACCTCAAGCGCAGCCGGCTCACCGGGCTGCTAGGCGGCGACCCGCAGGCCGTCGCGTCGGAGTCGCAGCAGTCCGTCGCGCTGCTTGAGCAGCTGCTTGCCGAGAAACCGGGCGAGGCGCTGGTGCAGGATCAGCTTGCTGCGGCCTACAGCACGCATGCGGTTCACCTGATGTGGTCGGGCCAGATCGAGGCGGCGATTTCGAACGCCTACAAAGGCATAACGCTCATGGAGGCACTTCACCGTGCGGATCCCTCCAACCGGACATTCGAATTCCACCTGGGCACTCAGTACACGAATGCCGGCGCGGTCGTCATCGCTC
>Ga0335085_10003891_pt1 | contig 25282 bp, 37 predicted proteins | sample Lox_Sample_45_FD_206712 | JGI IMG/M metagenome (GOLD analysis project Ga0335085, IMG submission 206712) | Soil microbial communities from Loxahatchee National Wildlife Refuge, Florida, United States - Lox_Sample_4.5 | ecosystem: Environmental > Terrestrial > Soil > Wetlands | place: USA...
CCCACGGCCTCAAGGTCGGTGACGTCGTCGTCGCCGGTCCGGACGCCGAGGCGCGGGTCGGCAACGCCCTCCCGATCGCGAACATCCCGCTCGGCACGACGCTCCACAACATCGAGCTCGTCCCGGGCAAGGGCGGCCAGATCGTCCGGTCCGCGGGCGCCTCGGCCCAGCTCCTCGCGAAGGAGGGCGACTGGGCCCAGGTCCGGCTGCCGTCGGGCGAGGTCCGCCGGCTGTCGGTCCGGTGCATGGCGACCGTCGGCCAGGTGAGCAACCTCGACCACGAGAACCAGAGCCTCGGGAAGGCCGGCCGGGCCCGCCACATGGGCCAGCGACCGGAGACCCGAGGCGTCGCGATGACGCCGCGCGACCATCCCCACGGTGGCGGTGAAGGCAAGTCCCCGACGGGGATGCCGCCGAAGACGCCGTGGGGCCAGCCGGCGATGGGTCATCGGACCCGCCGCAACAAGACGACCGACCGGCTCATCGTCCGGTCGCGTCACCGCAAGTAGCCGGGGGAGACGAGAGCATGTCGCGTTCGGTCAAGAAGGGGCCGTTCGTCGAGGCGCGGCTCCTCGGCCGCGTCCAGGAGATGAACAAGAAGAACGAGCGGAAGGTCGTCCGGACCTGGTCCCGCGCGTCGGTGATCTTCCCCGACTTCATCGGTCACACGATCGCCGTCTACAACGGTCGCAAGCACGTCCCCGTGTACGTGACCGAGAACATGGTCGGCCACCGGCTCGGTGAGTTCGCCCCGACCCGCACGTATCGCGGGCACGGCAAGCACACCGACCGGTCGACCGCGAGCCGGTAGGGGATCGACGTGCGCGTGTCCGCTACCGCCAAGTACGTCCGCGGCTCGACCCGCAAGACCCGCCTCATCACCGAGGCGATCAAGGGCAAGCCGGTGGAGGAGGCCGCCGCGCTCCTGCGGTTCATGCCACAGCATGCCGCTCGGGACGTCGCCCGGGTCCTCCACAGCGCCGCCGCGAACGCCGAGAACAACCATTCGCTTCCGGCCGACGAGCTCGTCGTCGTCGATGCCCTCGCCGACGAGGGCCCGACGGTCAAGCGCTGGCGGCCGCGAGCCCAGGGTCGGGCGTTCCCGATCCACAAGCCGATGACGCACATCACGGTCGTCGTCGGCGACCGGGAGGGCTGACCGATGGGTCACAAGGTCCATCCGTACGGCTTCCGGCTCGGGACCACCCGGACCTGGACCGCGAAGTGGTATGCGGACAAGGAGTACACGGACCTCCTGAAGGAGGACCTCGCGATCCGGCGGCTCATGGAGCGACGCCTGGCCAACGCGAGCGTCTCGGGGGTCGAGATCGAGCGCGGCATCAACCATGTCACCGTGACGGTCCACACGGCCAAGCCGGGCATCGTCATCGGCAAGGGCGGGGCGAACGTCGAGCTCCTGCGCCAGCAGGTCGGGGCGCTCTCGAAGCGCAAGGTCAAGCTCGAGATCAAGGAGATCCGCCAGCCGGAGCTCGATGCCACGCTCGTGGCGGCCAACATCGCCCAGCAGCTGTCGCGCCGGATCGCCTACAAGAAGGCCCTCAAGCAGGCCATCCAGCGGTCGATGAAGGCCGGCGCCAAGGGCGTGAAGATCGCCATCGCCGGGCGCCTCGGCGGCTCCGAGATGGGCCGGCGCGAGTGGGACAAGGAGGGCCGCATCCCGCTCGGCACGCTCCGGGCCGACATCAGCTACGGCCAGGTCCATGCCCACACGACGTACGGCCGGATCGGCGTGAAGGTCTGGATCTATCGCGGCGACATCCCCGTCGAGCGGACTCGCCCCGCTGCGGCCGCCGGCATCGGACAGGGGGCCTGACCGATGCTGATGCCGCGACGGGTGAAGCACCGCAAGGTCATGCGCGGCCGGATGTCCGGCCTGGCGAAGGGCGGCCATGCCGTCGCCTTCGGCGAGTACGGCCTGGCGACGATGGAGCCCGCCTGGATCACGAGCCGGCAGATCGAGGCCGCCCGCCGAGCGATGACCCGCTCGGTCAAGCGCGGCGGCAAGATCTGGATCCGGATCTTCCCCGACAAGCCGGCGACGAAGAAGCCGGCGGAGACGCGGATGGGCTCCGGCAAGGGCGCCCCCGACCACTGGGTCGCGGTCGTGAAGCCGGGTCGGATCCTGTTCGAGATGGCCGGCGTGGATGAGGCCTCCGCGCGGGAGGCGATGCGGCTCGCGAGCCACAAGCTGCCGGTCGAGACCCGGGTCGTCATGCGCGAGGGATTCAAGGAGACGACCGATGGCCGATAAGCCGGTCGGCATCGACCAGCTGCGGGCGCTGTCGGACGCGGAGCTCGACTCCGCCCTCACCGACGCGAAGCAGGAGCTGTGGGCGGCCCGGTTCGCCCTCTCGACCCGCCAGCTCGCCAACTACAGCTCGATCCCCCAGACCCGGCGGACGATCGCCCGGATCCTGACCGTCAAGCGCGAGCGCGAGAGCGCCGCAGAGACGGCGTGAGGCCGGCGATGACAGGAGCGACACGAGTGACCGGCCAGCGGAAGACGAAGACCGGCCGCGTCGTCAGCGACCGGATGGACAAGACGATCGTCGTGGCCGTCGAGCGGCTGGCGCGCCACCGCCTCTACAAGCGGGTCATCCGCCTGACCACGAAGTTCAAGGCCCACGACGAGGCCAACGAGGCGCACGTCGGCGACACCGTTCTCATCGAGGAGTCCCGGCCGCTCTCGGCGACGAAGCGCTGGCGCCTCGTCCGCGTCGTCGTCCGGGCCGGTGAGCAGGCGACCGCGGCCGACCTCATCGGCGAGGAGCTCGAGACGACCGAGGTCATCCACGCCGTCGCCCATCCGGGTCGCGGGCGGGTGGCCGAGCCGACCGTCGCCGTCGTGGCGACCGCCGAGGGGGCCGAGGCCGCTGCGGACGCTGGGTCAGCCGCACCGGCCGCCACTGACGAGGACGCGCCCGCCGAGGCCGACGCGGCCGCCGATGCTCCCGAGGCCGACCGATGATCCAGGTCGCGAGCCGCCTGAAGGTCGCCGACAACACCGGCGCCAAGACGATCGAGTGCATCCGGATCATGGGCCGCAGCCAGAAGCGGACGGCCGAGGTCGGCGACGTCATCGTCGCGGCGGTCAAGGCGGCCATCCCCAACGCGCCGGTGAAGAAGGGCGACGTCGTCCGGGCGGTCGTCGTCCGAACGGCGAAGGAGTATGGCCGTCAGGACGGCAGCTACATCCGGTTCGACGAGAACGCGGCCGTCCTCATCAACAACCAGGGCAACCCACGCGGCACCCGGATCTTCGGACCGGTCGCCCGCGAGCTTCGGGATCGGAACTACATGAAGATCGTCTCGCTCGCGCCGGAGGTCCTGTGATGGCCGCTCCGGCGCCCACGACGCTGCGGACGAAGGTCCCCGAGATCCGGAAGGGCGACACGGTCGTCGTCCTCTCGGGCCGCGACGCGGGCCGGCGCGGCCTCGTCGATCGGGTCGTCCGGCGCGACGCCGCGCCGAGCAGGCTCCGGAGCGGCTATCGGCGGACGTCGCCGAAGGGCGGTGTGTTCGTCGTCGTCGACGGCGTGAACATCGCCAAGCGCCACACGAAGCCGCGCCAGCGCTCGAGCTCGGCCGGCTCGATCGGTGGCATGCCGACCGTCGATCCGGGCGGCATCCTCGACGTGGCCCAGCCACTCCCGATCGACAAGGTCATGCTCGTCTGCCCGAAGTGCGACAAGCCGACCCGCATCGGCCACGCCGTCCTCGACAACGGCCAGCGGATCCGCGTCTGTCGCCACTGCGGCGAGTCCCTGGAGGTGACCGCGAAGTGACCAGTCGCCTCCACGAGCGCTACCGCGCCGAGGTCGCCCCGGCCCTCGTCCGCCAGTTCGGCTACGGCAACCCGATGCAGGTACCGCGGGTCTCCAAGGTCGTCGTCAACATCGGTCTCGGCGAGGCCCTGACGAACGCGAAGGCCGTCGATGCGGCGGTCGGCGACCTGGCGATGGTGACCGGCCAGCGGCCGGTCGTCACGAAGGCTCGCAAGTCGATCGCCCAGTTCCGCCTCCGGACGGGCAACACGATCGGCGCCAAGGTGACCCTCCGCGGCGAGCGGATGTGGGACTTCCTCGATCGCCTGACGACCCTCGCCCTGCCCCGGATCCGTGACTTCCGGGGCGTGCCGGCGAAGTCGTTCGACGGCCGGGGCAACTACTCGCTCGGCCTCCGGGAGCAGCTCGCCTTCCCGGAGATCGATTACGACAAGGTGGACCGTCTCCGCGGGCTGGAGATCAGCATCGTGACGACGGCGAAGACCGACGAGGAGTCGAAGCGCCTGCTCGAGCTCCTCGGCATGCCCTTCGCCTCGTAGGCGGGGAGGAGTCCAGGAATGGCCAAGAAGTCGATGATCGCCAAGGCGCAGCGGACGCCCCGCCACCCGGTCCAGGGCTACCACCGCTGCACCGTCTGCGGCCGCCCCCGCGCGTACATGCGCCGGTTCGCCCTCTGCCGGATCTGCTTCCGGGAGCGGGCCCTCCAGGGCGAGCTGCCGGGCGTCACGAAGTCGAGCTGGTGAGCTGCGATGCAGATGTCTGACCCGATCGCGGACATGCTCACGCGGATCCGGAACGCGAGCCGGGCACGCCACCCCGAGGTGAGCGTGCCGGCCTCGCGGGTGAAGCGCGAGATCGCCCGCATCCTCCAGGAGGAGGGCTTCATCGCCGGGGTGCGGGAGGAGCGCGAGGGCGTCTCGGCGCGCCTCGTCCTGACCCTGAAGTACGTCGACGGCAAGGCGCCGGTCGTCTCCGGCCTCAAGCGGATCAGCAAGCCCGGCCTGCGGGTCTACGCCCGCAAGACGGACATCCCGCGCGTCCTCGGCGGCCTGGGGATCGTCATCGTCAGCACCAGCCAGGGGATCATGACCGACGCGCAGGCCCGCAAGGCCCAGCTCGGCGGCGAAGTCCTCGCCTACGTCTGGTAGCCGGCATGTCACGCATCGGACGCCTTCCCATCGCCGTGCCCGCCGGCGTCGACGTCGCCATCGACGGCCGGACGATCACGGTCTCCGGCCCGAGGGGCACGCTGTCGCGCGACCTCCATCCCGACATGCGGGTCCGGCGAGAGGACGGGACGCTCGTCGTCGAGCGCCCGACCGAGCAGAAGACCCACAAGCAGCTCCACGGCCTGACCCGGACGCTCGTGGCGAACATGGTCGAGGGCGTCTCGAACGGCTACCGCAAGGGCCTCGAGATCACCGGCGTCGGCTATCGGGCCGTGCTCGTCGGCTCGAAGCTCCAGCTCAGCCTCGGCTACAGCCATCCGGTCGAGATCGAGCCGCCGAAGGGCATCAGCTTCGAGCTCGAGAACCCGACCCGCCTCGCGGTCGTCGGGATCGACAAGGAGCTCGTCGGCCAGGTCGCCGCGCAGGTCCGCGCGACCCGCAAGCCCGAACCGTACAAGGGCAAGGGGGTCCGCTACGCCGGCGAGGTCATCCGGCGCAAGGCCGGCAAGGCCGGCAAGATCGGCGCCAAGAAGTAGCCATGAAGGACCCACGACGATGACGCATGTCGCCAGCCGCACGGCGGCGCGCCACAAGCGCCACGCCCGCCTCCGCCTCCGCCTCGCCGGCACCGGGGAGCGGCCGCGCCTGGCCGTCTTCCGGAGCCTCGATCACATCTACGCCCAGGTCATCGACGACGTTTCCGGTCGGACCCTCGCGGCCGCCTCGACCCTCGAGCCCGAGATCCGGTCGATGCACCAGCCGAAGACCGAGGAGGCCGCGACCGTCGGTCGCCTCCTCGCCGAGCGGGCCCGGACGGCCGGCGTCGAGCGGGTCGTCTTCGATCGGGCCGGCTTCCGGTTCCACGGGCGCGTCAAGGCACTGGCCGACGCCGCCCGCGGCGCTGGCCTGGACTTCTGAGAGGAGCCGCCCGATGGCCAGGATCGATCCAACGAAGCTCGCGCTCGAGGAGCGCGTCGTCCAGATCAACCGCGTCGCCAAGGTCGTCAAAGGCGGCCGGCGGTTCAGCTTCAGCGCGGTCATCGTCGTCGGCGACGGTGCCGGCCACGTCGGTGCCGGCCTCGGCAAGGCCGGCGAGGTCCCCGAGGCGATCCGGAAGGGCGTCGAGGACGCCAAGAAGCACCTCATCCGGATCCCGATGGTCGGGACGACGATCCCTCACGAGGTCCGCGAGGAGTACGCGGCGGCGAAGGTGATGCTCAAGCCGGCGTCACAGGGGACCGGCGTCATCGCCGGCGGATCCATCCGGGCCGTCGCCGAGGCGGCCGGCATCAAGGACATCCTGACGAAGGTCCACGGGTCGACGAACCCGGTGAACGTCGTCCGGGCGACGATGGCGGCCCTCGGCTCGCTCCACTCGGCCGACGAGCTGGCGGCCCGCCGGGGCGTCCCCCTCCGGAGCGTCATCTCGGGCCAGCCGGCCCCGGAGGCGAGCGATGGCCGGTAGTCTCCGCGTGACCCAGGTCAAGAGCACGATCAGTCACATCGCCCGCAATCGCGCGACGGTACGGGCCCTCGGGCTCCGGCGGATCGGCGATACGGTCGTGGTGCCCGACAACCCCGCGACGCGTGGCATGGTCCGCCAGGTCCGCTTCCTCGTGACGGTCGAGGAGCTGCCCGAGGGACGGACCGAGGAGCAGGCATGAAGCTGCACGATCTCCGTCCGCCGGCCGGCGCCCATCGCGAGCGCACGCGCGTCGGCCGGGGCATCGCCGCCGGCAAGGGCAAGACCGCCGGCCGCGGGACGAAGGGCCAGAAGGCCCGCGCCGGCGGGTCGATCCCGCCCTGGTTCGAGGGCGGCCAGACGCCGCTGCACATGCGCATCCCGAAGCTGCGCGGCTTCCGGAACCGGGCGAAAGTCGAGTACGAGGTCGTCAACGTCGGCCGGATCGCGGCGCTCGTGGCGGCGGGTCGGCTCGAGCCTGGCGACCTACCGGGGGACAAGCCGAAGGGACGCGGCCGCTCGGCGGCACCGATCACCGTCAACCAGGAGATCCTTCGGGCGACCGGCCTGGTGAGCACCCTCCGGAAGCCCCTGAAGATCCTCGGCGGCGGTGACGTCGACGTCGCCCTCTTCGTCGTCGCCGACGCGGTGACGGCGAGCGCCCGGACGAAGATCGAGGCGGCCGGCGGGAGCGTCCAGCTGCTCGAGGTCCGGCCCGAGCCCACGCCGGCGATCGGTCTCGAGCCCGAGGCGCCGACCACGACGGGAGCGGACGAGACGGCCGAGGCATCGCCGCCGAAGCCGGCCCGTCGTCGCCGGACGGCGGCGACGACCGAGGCGCCGGCCGACGACGCGGCCGTCGCATCGGACGAGGTCGACCAGGGTGCCAGCGACAGCGACGCCGATGTCGCGGGCGCCGCTCCGGACGCCGACGCCGCCGATGTCGCCGGCGCCGCCCCCGCCGCCGACGCCGACGTCGCCGACGCCTAGGCCGTGTTCGACTCGCTGCTCAACGCCTTCCGCGCGCCCGACATCCGACGACGGATCCTGTTCGTCCTCGGTGTCCTGATCATCTTCCGGTTCCTGGCCCACGTGCCGGTGCCGGGCGTCGATCGGGAGGCGCTCAGCGCGTTCTTCCAGACGAACGCCCTCTTCGGGCTGCTGGACCTCTTCTCGGGCGGCGGGTTGTCGAGCTTCTCGGTCATCGGGCTCGGCGTGAATCCGTACATCAACGCGTCGATCATCATGCAGCTGATGACCGGCGTCATCCCCCGGCTCCAGGAGCTGAGCCGCGAGGGCGAGTACGGCCGCAACCGGATCAACCAGTACACCCGCTACCTGGCCGTGCCGCTGGCCGCCCTCCAGGCCTACGGCTTCCTGGCTCTCCTCAACAGCCAGCACGTCCTGAGCACGCCGTTCGACCTGTCGTCGTTCGAGACGCTGACCCAGATCGTGACCCTGACCGCGGGCTCGATCCTCCTCATGTGGCTCGGCGAGCTCATCACCGAGAAGGGGATCGGCAACGGCATCAGCTTCATCATCTTCGCCGGCATCGTGAGCCGCGCCCCGGCGGCCATCGGGACGTTCATCCAGTCGCCCGATATCGCCGCCTTCATCGCCTTCGGCCTCGTCGCCATCGCGGCGGTCGCGGTGATCATCTTCATCCAGGAGGGGCAGCGCCGGATCCCGATCCAGTACGCGAGCCGGGTCCGCGGTCGACGCCTCTATCAGGGCGGCCAGACGTTCCTGCCGCTACGGGTCAACCAGGCCGGCGTCATCCCGATCATCTTCGCCGTCAGCATCCTGCTCTTCCCGGTCCAGATCGCCCAGTACTTCACGACGTCACAGGTCCAGATCGTCGCCGACATCGCCCTGGCCATCGTCACCTTCTTCAGCAACACGGCCATCTACGGCGCGCTCTACTTCTTCCTGACGTTCGGCTTCACGTACTTCTATACGGCCTTCACGTTCAAGCCGGACGAGACCGCCGAGCAGCTCCGGAAGAACGGCGGCTTCATCCCGGGCATCCGGCCCGGCCGGCCGACCCAGGACTACCTGAGCAAGGTCGTGAGCCGGATCACGGTCGCCGGGGCGTTCTTCCTGGCGTCGGTCGCCGTCGCCCCCTACGTCATCTCCGGCCTCCTCCCGTCGCTCGGTTCGCTCAGCCTCGGCGGGACCGGCCTTCTCATCGTCGTCTCGGTCGTCGTCGAGACGATGAAGCAGATCGAGGCCCAGCTCCTGATGCGCAACTACGAGGGCTTCATCCGATGAGGGTCATCGTCCTCCTCGGCCCGCCCGGCGCCGGCAAGGGGACGCAGGCGCCGGTCATCTCGACGGCCCTCGGTCTGCCGATCCTGGCCTCCGGCCAGCTCCTCCGCGACGCGGTCGCGGCGGGGACATCGCTCGGCCGGCAGGCGGACGGTTACATGCGCGCCGGCCAGCTCGTGCCGGACGAGACGATCGTCTCCGTCTTCCTCGAGCGACTCGCCGCGCCCGACGCCGCCGCCGGCGCGATCCTCGACGGCTTCCCGCGGACGCGGGCCCAGGCGGAGGCGCTCGACCGGCGCCTTGCCGAGGATGGCCGCGCCGTCGAGGCGGCGATCCTCATCGATGTCCCGGTCGACGACCTCATCCGACGGATGGCCGACCGCCGGATCTGCGAGGCCTCCGGCCACGTCTACAACCTCGCCTCCGACCCGCCCCGGACACCGGGCGTCTGCGACCTCGACGGGAGTCCGCTCGTGCAGCGACCCGACGATCGGGAGGAGACGGTCCGGGCCCGGATGCAGGAGCAGCTGCCACCGCTCGAGGCGGTCATCGACCACTACCGCCGGCGCGGCATCCTTCGGACCGTCGACGGCCGGGCCGCGGCCGACACCGTGAGCGCCGCGATCCTCGAGCACCTGGCCGGTCCGTCCGCGTCGGGCAGCTGACATGGTGACCCGGAAGTCGCGGGCCGAGATCGCGGCGATGCGCCGCGCGGGTCGGGTCGTCGCCGAGGTCCTCGAGCTCGTCCGCGAGGCGCTCCGGCCCGGCATCTCGACGGCCGAGCTCGACCGCCTCGCCGAGGACCACATCCGGCGGGCCGGTGCGACGCCGTCGTTCAAGGGCTATCCGGGCGGCCACCACCCCCGACCCTTCCCGGCCACGATCTGCGTCTCCATCGACGACGAGGTCGTCCACGGGATCCCCGGTCCCCGGACCATCCACGACGGCGAGCTCGTCTCGATCGACGCCGGGGCGATCGTCGACGGCTGGCACGGCGACGGCGCCCGGACCTTCTTCGTCGGCGGCGAGCCGCCGGCCGCGATCGAGGACCTCATCCGGACGACCCGAGCGGCGATGCTCGCGGGCATCGCGGCGGCGGTCCCCGGCGCCCACATCGACGACATCTCGGCGGCCATCGAGCAGGTCGCGGCGCCGGCCGGCTACGGCATCGTCCGTCAGTACGTCGGCCACGGGATCGGGACACGGATGCACGAGGAGCCCCAGGTCCCGAACTACCGGACCGGCCGGCCGGGCCACCGGATCGAGTCCGGACTGTGCCTGGCCATCGAGCCGATGCTGACCCTCGGTCGGCACGAGGTCGAGACGCGACCGGACGGCTGGACCGTGGCGACCCGCGACGGCTCCCTGGCGGCTCATTTCGAAGACACGATCGCCGTGCTCGAGGACGGGCCGGAGATCCTGACGGCGGTCGCCTGATGCACCGCCGGTGGTTGCCGGGACACCGGCGAGTCTGATACGCTACGCGTTCGCGTGTCCGGGCCGGGGGACCGGTCGGCCACGCGACGAGAAGGGAACTATCAGCCTTGGCCAGGAAGGACGCGATCGAAGTCGAAGGGACCGTCGTCGAGCCGCTGCCGAACACGATGTTCGCAGTCGAGCTCGAGAACGGCCATCGCGTCCTGGCCCACATCAGCGGCAAGCTCCGGATGAACTTCATCCGGATCCTCCCGGGCGATCGTGTCCGGGTCGAGCTGTCGCCATACGACCTGACCCGTGGCCGGATCACCTACCGGCTCAAGTGACATCGTCGAGGATCCGTTGAAAGTCAGAGCCTCCGTGAAGGCGCGCTGCGACAACTGCAAGGTCATCCGCCGGCATGGGACGGTGATGGTCATCTGCACGAATCCGAAGCACAAGCAGCGGCAGGGCTGAGCGATGGCCCGGATCGCCGGCATCGACGTCCCGCGCGAGAAGCGGGTCGAGGTCGCCCTGACCTACATCTACGGCATCGGCCTGCCGACCAGCCAGAAGATCCTGGCCCAGACGAACATCAACCCGGACACCCGCGTCCGGGATCTGACCGAGGAGCAGGTGAACCGTCTTCGGGAGCTCATCGACCGCCGCTACAAGGTCGAGGGTGACCTGCGACGCGAGGTGGCGCTGAACATCAAGCGCCTCATGGAGATCGGCTCGTACCGCGGCCTCCGCCACCGGCGGAACCTCCCGGTCCGCGGCCAGCGGACGAAGACGAACGCCCGCCAGCGACGCGGTCCGAAGCGGACCGTCGGCGCCCGGCGCAAGAAGTAAGGGGATCGACACCAGGTGGCGGATCGCAAGCGGGCGACGAAGCAGCGTCGCCGGGAACGGAAGAACGTGCCCCAGGGACACGTCCACGTCCAGGCGACGTTCAACAACACGATCATCACGATCACCGACCAGAGCGGCGCCGTCATCAGCTGGGGCTCGGCCGGCGTCGTCGGCTTCAAGGGCTCCCGCAAGAGCACGCCCTACGCTGCCGCCCTGTCGGCCGACTCGGCTGCCAAGAAGGCGATGGAGCACGGCATGCGCCAGGTCGAGGTCTTCGTGAAGGGACCGGGCGCCGGCCGCGAGCAGGCGATCCGCTCGCTCCAGGCCGCCGGCCTCGAGGTCACCGCGATCACCGACGTCACCCCGATCCCGCACAACGGCTGCCGCCCGCCGAAGCGGCGCCGGGTCTGACGGGGGCTCGCCGATGGCTCGCTACACCGAGAGCGTCTGCCGGCTCTGCCGCCGGGAGGGCATGAAGCTCTATCTCAAGGGCAGCCGCTGCTATACGAAGAAGTGCGCCTTCGAGCGCCGGCCGTCGCCACCCGGTCAGCACGCCGTCCGCCGCCGGAAGGTCGGCGACTTCGGTCTCCAGCTCCGCGAGAAGCAGAAGGTCCGCCGCGTCTACGGCGTCCTCGAGAAGCAGTTCAAGAACTACTTCGAGACCGCGGAGGGCCGGCCGGGCGTGACCGGCGAGAACCTCCTCCGGATGCTCGAGCTCCGGCTCGACAACGCCGTCTACCGGATGGGCCTCGCCCCGTCCCGCGCGGCGGCTCGCCAGCTCGTGACCCATGGCCACCTCGCCGTGAACGGCCGGCCGACGAACGTCGCGAGCTACCAGCTCCGACCCGGTGACCGGATCGAGGTCCGCGAGACGCGGACGGGCCGCGAGCCGTTCAAGGTCGTCAAAGAGACCCTCCGTTCCCACCAGGCCCCCGACTGGCTGAGCGTCGACGCCGCGAAGCTGGCCGGGACGATCGTCGAGCTGCCGCGGCGCGACCAGATGCCGCAGGACCTCAACGAGCAGCTCGTCGTCGAGTACTACTCGAGGTAGCCCCCAGGATGATCGAACTCGAGACCACGCAGGTCGAGCCCGTCGAGGAAGCCGGCACGTTCGGCAAGTACGAGGTCGGCCCGCTCCAGGCAGGCTACGGCGTGACCCTCGGCAACGCCCTCCGTCGGGTGCTGCTGTCGTCGCTCGAGGGCGCCGCCGTGACGTCCATCCAGATCCGCGACGTCTACCAGGAGTTCAGCACGATCCCGGGCGTCAAGGAGGACGTCACCCAGATCGTCCTGAACGTCAAGCGGCTGCGGCTGAAGAGCTTCGCCGGCCATCCCGTCCAGCTCCGGCTCCTCAAGAGCGGCGCCGGACCCGTCGTCGCCGCCGACATCGCCGAATCGGCCGATGTCGAGATCGTCAACCCCGACCTCGTCCTCATGACGATCGACGCGGACGACGTGACCGTCGAGATGGATCTGACGGTCGAGCGCGGGATCGGCTACCTGTCGGCCGAGCGGACCGAGGCCCTGCCGATCGGCGTCATCGCCATCGACGCGATCTTCACCCCGGTCCGGAAGGTCAACTACTGGGTCGAGAGCATGCGCGTCGGCCAGATGACGAACTACGACCGACTGACGCTCGAGATCGAGACCGACGGGACGATCACGCCCCAGGACGCCCTCAGCCGGGCGGCCGCCATCCTCGTCGAGCAGTTCCAGCCGTTCGTGAACGTCGGGCTGGCCGCCGTGCCCGCCGATCGGGCTGCCAACGGCATCCCGGCCCTCCCGCCGAACATGCTCGACATGCCGATCGAGGAGCTCGATCTCTCGATGCGGGCCTACAACTCGCTGAAGCGCAACAACATCGTCAAGGTCGGGCAGCTCCTCCAGCTCAAGGACGAGGACCTGCTCCGGATGCGGAACTTCGGCAAGAAGTCGCTCGACGAGATGAAGGAGCGCCTCCGGATGCGGGGCCTGATCGGACCCGAGTCGGAGGATGGCTCGGACCTCGGCGATGCCGAGCTCGAGGGCCCGTTCGACGACGAGGACGAGGGCTGACATGGCCCACGGCATCGACGGCCGCAAGCTGAGTCGCCGCCAGGGTCCGCGCCTGGCGCTCTTCCGGAACCTGACGGTCTCGGTCCTCCGCTACGAGCGGGTCCGGACGACGGAGGCCAAGGCGAAGGAGATCCGGCCCCGGGTCGAGCGGATGATCAGCCTCGCGAAGCGAGGGGATCTCGCCGCCCGCCGGGCGGTCATCGCCGAGCTGCCCGACGAGCCGCTCGTCGTCCGCAAGCTGTTCGATGAGATCGCTCCGAAGTACGCCGATCGGACCTCGGGGTACACCCGCATCGTCCGGATCGGCCAGCGGCCCGGCGACGCCGCCGAGATCGTCCAGATCGAGCTCGTCTAGCCGGGCACCAGATGTCGTCCGCCGTTCGGCCAGCCATGAGCCGGACCAGCGGCCGCAGCGCAGGCGGTCGAGAGGCCGCCCCCAGGCGCTACCGCGCCCGGGTCGAATACGACGGCACGGACTTCTCCGGGTTCCAGGCCCAGTCGGGCGCCCGGACGGTCCAGGGGGTGCTGGAGGCGGCGATCGGCCGGCTCGCCGGAGGCGAGCGGACGGTCGTCGATGGCGCCGGCCGGACGGACGCTGGGGTGCATGCCTCGGGTCAGGTGATCGCCTTCACCTACCCTGGTCGGCTCCCGGCGCCGGACCTGGAACGGGCCATCAACGCGATCCTGCCGCCGGACGTCGCGGTCCACGGGCTGCGGCGGACGACGCGGCGGTTCCAGCCCCGCCGAGCGGCGCGGTACCGGGAGTACCGCTACACCGTCTGGAACGGGCCGCGCAGCCCGCTCCGCGAGCGCTGGGCGCTCGGGGTGCGGGTCCCGCTCGACACCGCCGCGATGGCGCGGGCCGGGTCGGTCCTCGTGGGCCGGCACGACTTCCGGGCCTTCGGGGCGGCCGACCGGACCACCGTCCGGACCGTCCACGCGGTCCGGGTGCGGCGGCAGGGGTCGCTCGTGACGATCGACGTCCGGGCTGACGCCTTCCTCCGCGGGATGGTCCGCCGGATCGTGGCCGTCCTCCTCGAGGTCGGTCGCGGCAAGCTGGAGATCGAGACGGTGGCGGCCCTCCTGGCCGCCGACGGACCGGCCCTCGACGGGGCGACCGCCCCGGCGAAGGGCCTCTGCCTCCGGACGGTGGCCCTCGGCCGCCGCGAGGAGGTCGCTGACGAAGGACACGAGGAACGATGACCGCGAAGACGTACTCCCCTCGGGAGGCCGACATCGAGCGACGCTGGTTCGTCGTCGACGCGACGGACCTGACGCTCGGCCGGCTCGCGACGCGCGTCGCCCGGGTCCTCGAGGGCAAGCACAAGCCGACCTACGCCCCGCACCTCGACAGCGGCGATCACGTCATCGTGCTCAACGCCCGCAAGGTCGCGGTCTCGCGGGACAAGCGGACCTCGAAGGTCTACATCCGCCACAGCGGCTACCCGCAGGGCTACAAGGAGGAGACCCTCGGCCAGCTGCTCGAGCGACGCCCGGAGGAGGTCATCCGGCGCGCCGTGAAGGGCATGCTCGCGCACAACCGCCTCGGCGCCCAGCAGCTGCGCAAGCTGAAGATCTACGCCGGCCCGGATCATCCCCATCAGGCCCAGCGGCCTGAGCCGCTCGACTGACGGAGGCGCTCCGATGACCACTCCTGCGTTCTACTCCGGCACCGGTCGCCGCAAGACGGCCGTCGCCCGGGTCCGGCTGCTGCCGGGCGAGGGCGAGATCGTCGTGAACGGTCGCTCGCTCGACGAGCACTTCGGCAACGCGATCAACGAGGCCGACGTCCGGCTGCCGTTCCGGGTCACCGGCACGGAAGGCCGCTTCAACGCGATGATCAAGGTCGAGGGCGGCGGGGTCACCGGCCAGGCCGGCGCGATCCGTCACGGGATCGCCCGGGCGCTCCTCGAGCTCGACAGCGAGGCCTTCCGATCACCGCTCCGACAGGCCGGCCTCCTGACCCGCGACCCGCGGATGAAGGAGCGCAAGAAGTACGGCCTGAAGCGGGCCCGCAAGGCTCCGCAGTACACGAAGCGCTAGGCGCACGGCCGATGGGACGCGGCGGAGCCGCCCGACCGTCGGCCGGACGACGCCCCGCGCCGGCGACGGCGGGACCCGCCCCCGAGCGCCGACCGTGACCGACGTCTTCGAGCGCTATCGCGACGCGCTCCGCCAAGGCCACGTCGCCGCGCGGCGGGGGCGACCCGACCAGGCCCTCGCGGCCTACATCGAGGCGGCGACGCTGGCCCCCGAGCGGTCGCTGCCGCACGCGAGCATCGGCGGCGTCTACCTCGGCCAGGGGCGCTTCGCCGAAGCGGTCGGCCCCTTCACGGCGGCCCTCGACCGGATGCCGACCGACGAGGCGGCGTTGGCCGGTCGGGCCGAGGCGCTCGCGGCCCTCGGCCGGCGAGCCGATGCGGCGACGGACCTCGACCGGCTCGCGGCGATCCAGGACGCTGCGGCTCGATCGGTCGAGGCGCTCGGGACGGCCTGCCGAGCCCTCGAGCTGGCGGAATCGCGGGCCCGCCGGGCGACCGTCGCGGCCCTCGTCGACCGGGCCCGCGCGGCCGGCGCACCCGAGGCCGCTCTCGAGCCGGCGATCCGGATCCTCGGCGCCGGCGGGCCGGACGACGCCGTGCCGGTCGCGCCGCCGCCCGACCCCGAGGCGCTCGAGTCGGAGGCCGAGGCTGCCCTGGCCGCCGGCGACGCCGCGGTCGCCCGCGACGGATTGCTCCGGCTCGCCGACGCGTATCGGGCGATGGGCCGGCCGACCGCCGCCCTCGACGCCGGCTATCGGGCCCTGGCGGTCGACCCGGCGTCCCCGGAGGTCCACCTGACGCTCGCCGAGCTGTACCTCGACCGAGGCTGGCGACCGCTCGCCGTCGACAAGCTCGTCCGTCTCGCGCGGCTCTCGGAGCTGCGTGGCGACGACGCCGCGACCGAGCGGGTCCGGGCGCTCGTCCGGGCCAGGCTCGCCGACGATCCCCGGGCGCGCGAGCTCATCGCCTGAACCCCTCCCGGCCGGGGTCGGGCGGAGCGGTACACTCTGGTCACGATGCCCCTCCTCGAGCCGATCCTCGGACAGATCGGGCTGACCACCCTCCTCGACATCGGCATCGTCGCCGTCCTCATCTACTGGCTCTTCAGCCTCATCCGCGGGACGCGCGCGGTCAGCCTCGTCATCGGCGTCAGCGTCCTGTTCCTGGTGTATGCCGCCGCCCAGCTCCTGGGGCTCAAGCTCCTCACCCAGATCATGCAGACGGGCGGCGTCGTCGCCCTCTTCGCCCTCGTCGTCGTCTTCCAGCCCGAGCTCCGCCGGGCCCTCGAGCGGATCGGCCGGGTCGGCTCGTTCGGCTGGCTCCTGACGACGGCCGACCAGCGGACCGTCGAGCACGTCGCCCGGGAGGTCTCCCATGCCGCCGGGCTGCTCGCCGCCGACGGCCACGGCGCGCTCATCGTCATCGAGCGTGAGACCGGCCTCGGGGAGATCGCCGAGACCGGCGTCGCCATCCACGGCGAGCTATCCGACGACCTCCTCCGGACGATCTTCATGCCGAAGTCGCCGCTCCACGACGGCGCGGTCATCGTCCGAGGCGACCAGGTCCTCGCCGCCGGCGCGGTCCTGCCGCTGGCCGAGACGACCGTCCCGTCGGAGCGTTTCGGGACCCGCCACCGGGCCGCCCTCGGCATCACCGAGCAGACCGACGCCGTCGTCGTCCTCGTCTCCGAGGAGAACGGCCAGATCTCGCTGGTCGAACGGGGACGGATCCTGCGAGCCCTCTCGGAGAGCCAGGTCGAGCGGGCCGTCCGGTCGCTCCTCGACCCGTCCGCGGACCGCCGGGGCCGGCTCCGCTGGGGCGGTCTCCTGAGCCGGCCGGACGGCGACGGCATCGATGACGAGCCCGCGTCGGCGACGGCCGTCAGGGCCCGGCGGTGAGGCGGGCCGTCGCCGTCATCCTCCACAACTGGCCCCTCAAGGTCGGGGCGGTCGTCCTCGCGACCGTCCTCTACGGCGGCCTCATCCTGACCCAGAACGCGAACACCTGGACCGGCCGGATCGGGATCGAGCCGCGCAACCAGCCGACCGACGCGATCCTCCTGAGCATGAACCCGACGGACGTGACCGAGATCCGCTACTTCGCCCCGGCCGGGGTCCCGGTCAGCAGCAACACCTTCATCGCCCGGGCCGACCTCTCGGGGATCCCACCCGGCTCGGGCTCGACCTTCGTGCCCGTCACCGTCGAGCCGACCGACGACCGGATCCGGATCCTCGAGTTCCAGCCGACGACCGTCCGCGTCGAGCTCGATCCGCTCACCTCGAAGTCCGTCCCGATCAAGGTCGACCTCGGGCAGCCGCCGACCGGGCTCGAGATCGGGACGCCCGAGGTGAGCGACGCCCAGACGACCGTCAGCGGGCCGCAGTCGCTCGTCGACCGGGTCGTCTCGGCGGCCGCCAGGGTCACGATCCAGCCGAGCGGGCTCGACGTCGATCAGGATGTCCCGCTCATCGCCCTCGACGCCCTCGGCAACGCCGTCAGCCCGGTCGACCTGAGCCCGGGATCGGTCCACGTGAAGATCCGGGTCGGGTCGGCCGCCGAATCGAAGACCCTCCCGGTCAACGCCGTCGTCGCCGGCACACCCGCGAGCGGCTTCGCCGTCGGCGACGTCAGCATCGATCCGGTGGCGGTCACGGTCCAGGGCGAGGCCGATGCCCTCGCCGCGCTGGCCAAGGTCGACACCGCGCCCGTCGACGTCGGCGGCGCGACCTCCGACGTCACCGCGACGGTCGATCTGGTCCTGCCGAACGACGTCGAGTCGCTCGGACCGACGTCGGTCACGGTGACGGTCGCGATCGAGCCCGTCTCCGCGACCCGGACGTACTCGGCCGGGATCCTCCTCGCCGGCGCTCGAGACGACCGGACGTACAGCCTCTCGACCGACCGGGTGACGGTCGTCCTCGGCGGGCCGGTCTCCGAGCTCGATCGGCTCGAGCCGACGTCGTTCACGGCGACGGTCGACGTCTCGGCGCTGCCGCCGGGCCACGCTGCCGCAGTCCCGGTCACGATCGCCAACCTCCCGGCGGGCCTGTCGGTCGTCTCGATCAGCCCGCCGACGATCGCCGTCGACGTCGGGGTCGTCGCGGCATCGCCGAGCCCGTCGCCGAGCCTCGCGCCGACCCCGTCCCCGTCACCGTCCTGAACCGGAGGCCCGATGGCCCGTCTCTTCGGCACGGATGGCATCCGTGGCGTCGCCAACGTCGATCTGAAGCCGACCCTCGCCTACGACCTCGGCCGGGCCGTGGCCCACGAGCTCATCGGGCCCGGCGGCGCCCTCGTCGTCGGCCAGGACACCCGCCGCTCGGGCGGCATGTTCGTGACGGCGATCGCCGCCGGCGCGACGAGCATCGGCGCCGACGTCCACGTCGCCGGTGTCCTGCCCACGCCGGCCCTCGCCTACCTCGCCGGGACGGAGTCGTTCGGCGCCGGGATCATGGTCTCGGCGTCCCACAACCCGGCCGAGGACAACGGGCTCAAGGTCCTCGGTGGCCAGGGGACGAAGCTCGACGACGACCGCGAGGACGCGATCGAGCAGCTCATCTGGCGCTCCGGCGAGCTGCCGGCCCCGAAGAACGACGGGATCGGCCGGGTCGTGCCGGCCGAGTCGCTCGTCGACCGCTACCGGGCCGACCGAAGGCGGCTGGCCCGGACGATCGCGACCGATCTTCGGATCGTCCTCGACTGCGCGAACGGCTCGGGCGCCGTCACCGCGCCGGAGATCCTGGCGGCGACCGGCGCCGCGATCGAGGTCATCCACGCCGAGCCGGACGGGGTGAACATCAACGTCGACTGCGGAGCGACGGCGCCGACATCGCTCGCCCGGGCGGTCGTCGCCCGGGGTGCCGACCTCGGCTTCGCCCTCGACGGCGACGCCGATCGCTGCGTCGCCGTCGATCGGACGGGCCGGATCGTCGACGGCGACCAGCTCCTCGGCCTGTGCGCCCTCGACCGCATCGGGCGCGGCGCGCTGGCCAACCGGACGCTCGTCGTGACCGTCCTCTCGAACGGCGGGCTGGAGGCGGCCCTCGAGCCGCTCGGCGGTCGCGTCGTCCGGACGCCGGTCGGCGACAAGTACATCCTCGAGGGGATGCTCGTCCAGGGGGCGAACCTCGGCGGCGAGAAGAGCGGCCACGTCATCGCCCTCGACCACGCGAACACCGGCGACGGCCTCGTGACCGCGCTCGAGGTCCTGTCGGTCATCACCCGGCGTGGTCGACCGCTCGAGGAGCTCGCGGCGGCGATCCCGCTCTTCCCTCAGGAGCAGCGCGCCGTCCGGGTCCGGCACAAGGACCAGTGGGAGGGCGATCCGGCCCTCCGGGCGGCGATCACGGCCGCACGCGAGCGCCTGGGGCCGGGCGGTCGGGTGCTCGTCCGGCCGTCTGGGACCGAGCCGGCGCTGCGCGTCATGGTCGAGGGACCGGAGGCAGCGCTCGTCGCCGAGATCGCCGACACCCTCGCGGGTCTGGCCGAGGAGCGTCTACACTAGCGCCCCCCGGCGGACCGGGGAGCGCAGCGAGGACCGAGCGGCATGTGCGGGATCGTCGGATATACCGGTCCACGGGAAGCGGGGCCGATCCTCATCGAGGGCCTGAAGCGGCTCGAGTACCGGGGCTACGACTCGGCCGGCATCGCCCTCGTCGATGACCAGGGCGCGCTCTTCGTCGAGAAGCGGGCCGGCAAGCTCGTCAACCTCCAGACGGCGATCGCCGACCGGACGCCGCACGCGGCGATCGGCCTGGCCCACACCCGCTGGGCGACGCACGGCCGACCGAACGACCTGAACGCCCACCCCCACGTCGACTGCACCGGCGACCTGACCGTCATCCACAACGGCATCATCGAGAACTTCCGCGAGCTCCGCGACGGCCTCGAGGCCCGGGGCCACCGGCTCGCCTCGGAGACCGACACGGAGGCGATCGCCCATCTCATCGAGGAGGCCTACGACGGCGATCTGGCGATGGCCGTCCGGGCCGCCCTGCGCCAGGCCCATGGCGCGTACGCGATCGTCGTCATGCATCGGGCCGAGCCGGACCGGCTCGTCGGGGCGCGGATGAACGTCCCTCTCGTCGTCGGGCTCGCCGACGGGGAGAGCTTCCTGGCCTCCGACGTCGCGGCCATCCTCGCCCATACCGATCGGGTCGTCTTCCTGGCCGAGGGCGACGTCGCCGACATCCGGCCGTCGGGCGTCCGGATCACCGACCTCGACGGCCTGCCGGTCGAGCGGCCGGTCAGCGTCGTCGACTGGTCGCCCGAGGCGGCCGAGAAGGGCGGCTACGAGCACTTCATGCTCAAGGAGATCCACGAGCAGCCGCAGGCCCTCCGCCAGTCGATCACGGGCCGGGTCCGGGACGACGGCCGGATCGTCGCCGACGAGCTGCTCCCGCTCGAGGCGATGCTCGGCCGGATCCGGAGGATCGAGCTCGTCGCCTGCGGGACCGCCTACTACGCCTCCCTCGTCGGCGCAGCGGCGCTCCAGGCCTGGACCGGCCTGCCGGCTCGGGCGAACATCGGCTCCGAGTTCCGCTACTCGCCGCCGCCGCTCGACCCGGACACGCTCGTCGTCGCCGTCACCCAGTCCGGCGAGACGGCCGACACGATCGCCCCGACCCGCCTGGCACGCGAGCGCGGCTGCCCGATCGTCGCCGTCACGAACACCGTCGGCTCGGCGATCACGCGCGAGGCGGACGCCGTCCTGTTCCTCCAGGCCGGACCCGAGATCGCCGTGGCGGCGTCGAAGACGTTCGTCACCCAGGTCACGACCCTGATCGTCCTCGCGGCCGCGATCGCCAAGGCCCGCGGTGCGCTCGATCCGACGCACGAGGTCGAGCTCGGTGCCGCCCTGCGGGCCCTCCCCGACGCCTGTCAGCGGGCCCTCGATGCGAACGCCCCGATCGCCGCCGACCTGGCTCGCCGGTACGTGAACTCGCGGGGCTTCATGTACGTCGGTCGGGGGTTCACGTTCCCGGCCGCGCTCGAGGGCGCCCTCAAGCTCAAGGAGGTCAGCTACCTCCACGCCGAGGGCTACGCCGCCGGCGAGCTCAAGCACGGCCCGATCTCGCTCCTCGACGCCGAGTGCCCGCTCGTCGCCGTCGCGACCCGCTCGTCGGTCTACGACAAGCTCATCAGCAACGTCATGGAGGGCCGCGCCAGGGACGCCCGGGTCATCGCCGTCGCGACCGAAGGCGACCCCCAGATCGAGCGCTACGCCGACGACGTCTGCTGGGTGCCCGATACCCACGAGGCGCTGAGCCCCGTCCTGGCGATCGTGCCGCTCCAGCTCTTCGCCTACCACGCGGCGATCGCCCGCGGAACGGACGTCGACCAGCCCCGCAACCTCGCGAAGTCCGTGACGGTCGAGTGAGGCGGCCTCGGTAGCCGACCGGTGACCGACCCGATCGACGGCCGCTCGTCCGGCCTGCCCGTCCCGCCCGGCACGACCGAGCTCGGCATCGACATCATCCAGGTCGCCCGGATCCGGCGGACGCTCGAGCGCTTCGGCGAGCGGTTCAGCCGCCGGGTCCTGACGCCGGCAGAGCGCCGCTACGTCCGGGATCGGCCGGAGACGTTCGCCGGCCGCTGGGCAGCGAAGGAGGCGGTCAGCAAGGTCCTCGGGCTCGGGGTCCGCGGCATCGGCTGGCGGGACATCGAGATCGAGCGTCTGCCGACGGGCCAGCCCGCGGTCCGCCTGCACGGCCGGGCCGCGGGACGAGGCGCCCAGCTCGGGATGGAGCGGATCGCCCTCTCGATCAGCCACGAGGCGGAGTACGCCGTCGCGATCGCCTTCGGCATCCGGACGGCCGGTGGTCGGTACGTCTTCCCGCTCGACATCGAGGATCGCCTCGACGAGCGTGAGCGCCGGATCCTGGCCCGGATGGAGCGACTCCGGGCGGTCGCCGCGAGCGGTGCCGGGAGCGCCGACGAGGCGCAGACGGGCCCTCGGGATCGGGAGGCGGCCGATGCCTGACAGACGGACCGTCGGCTTCGGCCGGCCGGACGGTGCGTTCCAGGCGGATCCGCCGCCGGGTCCCTCCGGAGCGGTCGGCCTCGACGACGAGCTCGCTGCGAGCCTCCTGCCGGACCGACCGGCCCGAGGCCACAAGGGCACGTTCGGCAAGCTGCTCGTCGTCGCCGGCTCGCTCGACTACGCCGGCGCCGCGCTCCTCGTCTGCCGGGCGGCCGGTCGGGCCGGCGCGGGCCTCGTGACGCTCGCCGTCCCCGAGTCCCTCCAGCCGCTCTTCGCGGCCAGGGTCATCGAGGCGACGACGATGGCCCTCCCGGAGGACGACGTCGAGGAGGTCGACCCGGAGCCGGCCCTCGCCCGGATCCTCGACCACGATCACGACGCGATCGTCGTCGGTCCCGGCCTCCGGCCCGGGCTCGCGACGACCGAGCTCATCCGCTCGATCGTCCGCGCCCCGGCCGACGCCGACACGGCCCCGGCCGTCGTCGACGCCGAGGCGCTCCGGGCCCTGGCGACCGTCGACGCCTGGTGGACGGGGGTCGTCCGGCCGTGCGTCCTGACCCCGCATCCAGGCGAGTTCTCGCGGCTCCGCGCCGGCAGCGGCCACGATCCGGACGCGGACGGCGACCTGGCCGCCGACGACGTCGCCCGCGGCACGGCCGCGGGGGCGGCCGCGACGGAGTGGCGTCAGGTCGTCGTCCTCAAAGGGGCCCGGACGGTCGTCGCCGCGCCCGACGGACGGTCGGCCGTCGCGCCGTTCGAGAACCCGGCCCTCGCGACCGGCGGAACCGGCGACGTCCTCTCCGGCGTCGTCGGCGGACTCCTGGCCCAGGGTCTCGACCCGTTCGCCGCCGCCCGGCTCGGCGTGTACCTCCATGGGCTGGCGGGCGAAGCGGTCCGCGAGCGCCTCGGCGACGCGGGGCTGCTCGCCGGTGACCTGCCGGACGCCGTCGCGATCGCCCGGAAGCGGCTCGCGGCGGTCGCTGAACGGGCTCGGACCGGGGCCCGCCTCGGCTTCGGAAGGACGGGTCAGGGGGGCGGCGGCTGACGGTCGTCGCGAGCCTGCCCGGGTGGCCGCCGGCGGGCCCCCTCCGGAGCGGGTGAGTTCGGGGCGGTCCGGCGCGGTGGTGCACCACGAACCGTCCCCGACCGGCGACGGGCGCGGCCGTGGGCCCGGCCCGGGTGTACCATGCGCAGGCCGTGTCGGCGGCACCCTGACGCCCCTCCACACGAGGCATCCGTGGCCCGCATCGAGCTCTGGAACGGCGACATCTGTGACCTCGAGGTCGACGCCATCGTGAACGCCGCCAATCCGACGATGTGGATGGCGACCGGCGTCGGTGGGGCCATCAAGCGCGCCGGCGGCGACGCCATCGAGTTCGAGGCGGTCCGCCAGGGCCCGGTCCCGCTCGGCGGGGCGGTCGTCACCGGGGCCGGCGCGCTGGCCGCCCGCGTCGTCATCCACGCCGTCTCGCTCGACCGTGACCGGAGGACCTCGGGGCCGGCCATCGCCACCGCGGTCCGGAGCGCGATGGCCCGGGCCCGTGAGCAGCACGTCCGGACGATCGCCTTCCCGGCCCTCGGCACCGGCGTCGGCGGCTTCCCGCTCGAGGAGGCGGCTCGGGTCACGGTCGCGACCGTCCGCGACGAGCTGACCCACTCGCCCGAGGTCGAGGAGGTCGTCTTCGCCCTCCGCGGCGGGGCCGTCTACGAGGCGTTCCATCAGGCCCTCGCGACGCCGCTCGCGGTGGCGCCCGGAAGCGCCGCATGAGCTTCCCGTCCGCCGAGCGCTCGGACGAGCAGCGCGACGAGCTGGTCGAGCAGGTCGCCCGGGAGATCCAGCTCCGGGGCCTGACGACGCCCGCCGTCCACTTCCTGCAGGCGAGTCGGCCGTACCGACCGCTCGGCGCGAACGCGATGCTGTTCTTCGACCCGGTCCTCCGCTCACTGTTCGGCGGCGAGCTCCTCTCGGCGAGCGAGATCCTCGCCGACGACCAGGGCATCGAGCTGCTCATCGAGCGGCTCGAGGAGATCGACGAAGAGGCGAGCTGGGACGCCTGAGCCGAGCGCCCGCCCGGGCGACCGGGCTCGCTGGTAGCATCGACGGGTGACGCTCGAGGATCGCGCGTGCCTGGCCCTCGACCTGGGCGAGGCGACGAGCAGTGCGGCGCTGCTCGGGCGCATCGACGGCCGCTGGCGCCTCCTCGGGACGATGGCGATGCCGTCGGTCGTGCCCGCCGAGACGATCGCCGCGACGCTCGCCGCCCGGCTCGTGGCGGCCGATCCAGGCCTCGCCGGGAGCCTCGGTGCCGACCGCGCGGTCTCCGCCTGGCCGCGGCTCGTCGTCCGCACCGGCCCGACGCCGCGGCTCGCCGTCCTCGCCGCGACGGGCCGGACCCTCGGTCGCCTGACCGACGCGGCCCGTCGGAGCGGCTGGGCGGTCCTCGGCGCCTCCGCCGAGACCGACGATCCCCTCGAGATGACCCGCGTCGTCCTCCGATCGGATGTCTCGGCCGTCCTCGTCGGCGCCGCCGACCCGCCGGCGACCGACGAGCGGTCCGTCATCGCCGACCTGGCGGAGCTCGTCGCCGCAGCGGCCGTCCGCCGGCCGGAGCTGACCGTCATCCTGTCGGGCTCGCTGGCCGATGAGGCGTCGCGGTTCGAGCGTCCGGCGACCGCCGACCACGGCATCGGCGGGGAGGAGGAGCCGGGTCCCAGTGCGGCGCCGCAGCATCCCGTCGCCGAGATGGGCTCGCAGGCCGACGCTACGGACGGCATCGTCGCTGCAGACGGCGTCGTCGCCGCGGACGGCCTGCGCTCCGGGAACGGCGCGGGGATCCGCGCTCGTGCCGGTCCCCGGCCCGAGGCGACGGACGACCCGGCCCGGGCACGGCCGCGCGAAGGGCCGACCGACCGTGGCCCGGCCGGCACGCTGATCCTGGCCCCCGCTCCGGCGGCCGGCGACCCGCCTGGCGAGGCCCTCCGCCGCCTCCTCGACGACCTCCGGACGCCGGCCGACGATAGCCGCCGGGCGATGGTCCGGGCGACGGCATCGCTCGCCGGCCGCCTCGACCGGCGCGTCGAGACGGTCGAGATCGGCTACGGAGGCGGGCTCCGCGTCGTCGCCCGACCGGCCCGTGGGCCCGGTCACGCCGACGTCCGCTGGGTCGTCGCCGCCGAGGCGGCGCTCGTCCCGGGTCCGGTCGACGACGACGTCGTCGACGGGGTCCTCG
>Ga0335085_10003892_pt1 | contig 25271 bp, 26 predicted proteins | sample Lox_Sample_45_FD_206712 | JGI IMG/M metagenome (GOLD analysis project Ga0335085, IMG submission 206712) | Soil microbial communities from Loxahatchee National Wildlife Refuge, Florida, United States - Lox_Sample_4.5 | ecosystem: Environmental > Terrestrial > Soil > Wetlands | place: USA...
CAGGCATCGCCGTGACTTTTGTCGATGGAGCAGCTGGAGGAACGTTCGGGACTCCCACCCCAACAACCGACAGCAATGGTCTCGCCTCCACGACATATACCCTGCCCAGCACAGCTCAGACGGTAACAGTGACCGCATCGAGCTCGGGCTATACCTCGGCGACATTGACTGAGACGGCATCGGTCCTGATCCTGGCTCCCAACGCGGGTAATAATCAGAGCGGAAATGTTGGCACAATTCTGCCGACGCCCCTGACCGTCCTTGCCACGAGCAATGGGGCACCAGTAGCAGGGGTTACCGTTGCCTTCAGCGACGGTACTGCGGGAGGGACGTTCGGGACTCCCACCGTAACAACCGACAACAATGGTTTGGCGTCGAGCACCTACACACTTCCAGGCACCGCCCAGACTGTCACCGTCACCGTCAGCAGCACGGGATACACATCCGCGGCCTTCACAGAAACGGCTACCTCCGCAGTGGCGGGGTTGACAGTTGTTTCGGGCGGGAAGCAAACCGGAACGGTGGGATCGACTCTGCCGCTTCCCATCATAGTCAAGGCGAAGAATTCCTCCGGTGGCCCCGTCGCCGGAGTATCTATTACGTTCAGCGACGGATCGACTGGATCCTTCTCTCCGAATCCTGCTGTAACGGGCTCCAATGGACAGGCTAGTACCTCATACACTCTGCCGAAGGTCCCGAAGACCTACACAGTCACGGCATCCTATGGCAGCGTGAGTGTGCGGGTGACCGAATCAGCTCTGGTAGGTCCGCCCACCACCTTCAACGCTGTTGGCGGAAACAATCAGACGGCCCATCCCAATACCACTCTTCCCAAGCAATTGGTGGTGAAGCTGACCGACCAATACAGCAATCCCATCTCAGGAGCAACCATTACCTTCACTGACAACGGCGCAGGTGGGACGTTCTCCAGCACGACTCCGGTGACTAATACATTTGGGCAGGCATCTGTCACCTACACAACCGGGCCAAACACAGGGACTGTGACGATCACGGCCTCGACTCCGGGTGTCAATTCGGCGACTTTCAGAGTGTCAGTGAAGTAACAGTGTTTCAGTGGAGAATCCGGTGCGGGCGCCGTCCTGGCGTCGGCATTTTCTTTGCCATTGGGTAACTGTTATCCGGCTACGGCTCAGAGGGCGGCTACCCGACGCTGCCCAATCAGGAAGTATAGGGCCACCACGACCAGCAGAAATCCATTGACGCTGAGGACGACAGGCGCGGTGTATACGGGAACGAGCCATCCCGAAACCAGGTTGCCCATCGGCATGCCTCCACGAAAGGCGAAATTGTAGACGCTCATCACGCGTCCACGCATTTCGTTGGTAACGATCAACTGCACCAGCGAAGTAACCGTTGCGAACACAGCCATCATGGAAGCGCCTACCACGAGCAACATCGCGTAACTGAGTGGGAGGAACTTCGACAATGAGAATCCGGCGATTCCCGCGCCCATCAACATCAACATCGTCAGCGCGAAACGCCCTTTCTTCGACATGTTGCCTACACCGGCGATGGCGAGTGATCCGCAAATTGATCCAACTCCCATCAGCGACAGCAATGTCCCATAGGTTTCAGGGCCACGATGAAAAATGTCCTTCACGAAGACCGGAATGTAAGTTCTCATCGGCATACTCAGAAAAGTCATCGCAAAGGCCAGGACGATAAGGGCCACCATCGCTCCTTGTTGCCAGATAAACTTCATTCCCTGCACAAGACTTCGGAACATGGACTCCTTGGAGACGTCAGGGACAGACTGAGCGGAGATAATGGAAAGCGTGACAATTGGAGCGAGAAATGAAATCGCATTTATGCCAAAACACCACTTCTCCCCTAGTCTGGCCAGCGTAATTCCGGCCAGGGCTGGACCTATCGTTACGGCGAGGTTGAATTGGATCGAATTCAGGGCGATCGCATTCGGCATATCTTCGCGATCGACCAAGGTCGGAATGAGCGACAGATACGCGGGGCCGCCGAAGGCCTGTGCCAACCCCGAGACAAATGACAGACACAGGATTGGCCAAACGTGACTCAGGCCGAAAGCCACGAGAGCGGTTAGCGTCGCAGCGCTTGCCATCTGGATATATTGTGAGACCAGCAAAATCTTGCGCCGCTCGATCCGGTCCGCGACGACTCCACCAATGATCGAGAAAAGGAAAATAGGTATGCCGGCCAGGAACTGATCTAAGGCCAATAGGCGTGAGGAGTGGCTCAGCCGATAAATCAGCCATCCCTGAGCCACAATCTGCATCCAGGTGCCAATACTTGATGCGCAGGCACCAATCCACATCAGGCGGAAATCACGATAATGAAATGCCTTGAAGACTCTGCGAAGGGTCGATGTTTGCATGTGCTCGAAGCGCCAGCAGAATATCTTCGCACGAGTCTACGCTCCGGAACCTTATCAGTTACGCTTTGCCGGTCGACCGGGCGAAGATGACCAAGAGATTCGATTCATCCGGGACGCGGAGGACTCGCAAAGAATCGCACCAGCAGCCACTAGAGTAGAATGAGCCCGCGTTTCGGAGGCTCCATGAAATCACGGTTGCTTGTCTTCATTTCCATTCTCATGATTGCGGCGATTGTGCTCCCGATCTCACGACCGACAGTCTCAGCGTCACCAAAAGCAACGACCGAGACTCTCAGGCAGCTTGAAGGCGAGTTCATGAAGACCGCTGCGGATAAGGGTTCTCAGGGATACATGTCGTACTACGCCGAGGACTCGGTAGAACTCCCGAATGGGGCTCCGCTCATCGCCGGAAAAGCACAGATCGCGCAAGGCATGGGCTTCCTCGATAACAAGGACAATCGCCTGCAATGGACTCCGGTGGGAGCCGATATCTCCACATCGGGTGACATCGGCTATACATATGGGAATTACGAATTCCATTCCAAGGACAAGGATGGCAAACAGCACGTCGAGTACGGCAAGTACACCAGCATTTGGAAATTGCAACCGGACGGTGCTTGGAAAGTGGTGCTCGACATGGGAAACGCGTCCCCCGCACCCGCAAAGTGATGTCGCCCTTTACGAACTTCGCGGGTTTCCGTTGCGACCTTGGCGGTTAGATCTTCACGCTCAAGCGCTAAACGGCCCCGTAGCAACACGCGCCAGGTTCTGCAGTTCCCTCACGTAAATCGGCCGAAGAAGCAAAGTGGATAGCTTTCTCTCGATCTTGCCCAGAAAACCGCTGCGGACCGCGAGTTCAGTTGAAATCGTGACGCGCGAATCTGCAGGCGCACTCCCTGGATCCACTGTGAATGTAGTTACCGCGCCATTATTGCCAATATCCGTTTCAACCAGCACGCGCCCAGGTTCAGGCTCAGTGATCGCTGCGCGAAACGTCTGCTTTCGGCCAAACACGCTCATCTGAAAACGAATGACCGTGCCGGCACCGATTCCACCTTGTTCTACGGCCAGGCCCGAAAACTGCTTTGGCAAAATGCGGGGATGGCCGTCGTTGTAATTGGCAATCAATGAATAAACGCGCTCACGGCGCGCAGGAATGGTCGCTGATGCACTGATAATGTGCTTTTCTGGCTTGCTGTTATCCATGGTGCTGTTTCATTGGATCGAATGGTACAGCTCAAAGACTCACTTGTGAAAGTGATTACGAATGGCCTCTGCCTGAACCCGCGTCACAACCGCCGACAGTGCGGCCGCATCCGCCTGCTTGACGGCCTGCACGCTTCCGAAATGTTCCAGCAACCGACGAGTCGTGCTCGCGCCGACACCTGGAATTTCCTGTAACTCGGTCGAGCGGTCCCGCATTTGCCGGCGCTTCCGATGGAACGTCACGGCGAACCGGTGTGCTTCATCGCGAATCATCTGGATCAAATGCAGCACGGGTGAATGATGATCCAGAACAATCGGATCTCTTTCCTGCCCATACACGTACAGAATTTCTTCGCGCTTCGCGATGGCCGCCACCGGCTGGTTGATGATCTCCAGTTTTTCCAGTGCCTCGGCGGCGGCATGTAATTGTCCCAATCCGCCGTCAATCAGAACGAGGCTGGGCATCGGTGTCCGTTCGTCTTGCAGTCGGTTGTACCGCCTCGTTACCACTTCGCGCATCGACGCAAAATCGTCCACGCCTTCCACCGTTCGAATGATGAACTTCCTGTAGTCCGATTTCTTCATCTTGCCGTCTTCCCACACCACCATCGACGCGACGGTCTCCGCGCCCTGGATGTGCGAGATGTCGAAACATTCAATGCGCTTGGGCACTTCCGGCAGGCTGATCGTCTCCTGCAGTTCTTCCTGAATCTTGCGCGCGTTGGGCTTCAAAACGCGGAACCGTTGATCGAACGATTGCTTTGCATTGTTTCCCGCGAGGTCAATGAGGGAACGCTTGTCCCCACGCACGGGAACGAGAACTCGCACACGGGCTGTCCGGCCGTCCTGCTCCGAGAGCAGGTCCTCGAGCTCTGCCCGGTCCTCGAAGTCGACAGGAACACACAAGTTGCGCGGAACGTAGGGCTGTCCAATGTAAAGCTGCTTTAGCAGCGCGGAGAAAAATTCGCCAGGATGAAACCGGCCCTTATCGTCCTGAGGATCGCTTTCTTTCCGGGCTGAAGGACCTATGCTTTCTTTGGCGGGCTCAACACTCCCGGCAGACTCCGCCGGTCCCTCCCTTGCCTCTAAATGACTGGGGCTCGGGATAGCTTCGGAGACTCCCAATGCAAATTCCGGCAGGTCTTCCCAGAAGAACTCCCGACGGTCGACCATTTTGCCGCCGCGCATGTGAAAAAGGTTCACCGCCAACATGCCGTTTTCGTAGTGATAACCAAAGACGTCGGCATCATCGCCCTCGGCGGCAGCGATTCGCTGGCGTTCCTGTAACTGCTCGACCGTAGAGATCAGATCGCGATAGCGGGCGGCTCGCTCGTATTCCTGTGAGGCGGCCGCTTGCTCCATGCGGGCTCGCAACGAGCGCGCAAGATCGGTCGGTCGTCCCTCGAGAAACAGCTTCACGTCGCGCACTGCTTCCTGATACACCTCCGGCGTGGTCAAGTCCTTCACGCAAGGCCCCAGGCACCGCTTGATGTAGTACTGCAGGCATGGCCGTGGATGTAGACGCGTCAAATCCACCTTGCAGGAAGGAATCAGGAAGTTACGGTGGATCAGATCGACGATCCGGTAGGCGAGATTCGCGGGGAAATACGGGCCGTAGTAAGCGCTGCCGTCTTTCCGCAGGCGCCGCGTCACGTACACCCTGGGCCATCGCTCTGCGAGCGTCAGCTCTACATATGGATAACTCTTGTCATCGCGCAACAGGATATTGAAGCGTGGCTTGCGCTGCTTGATCAGATTGTTTTCGAGGGCAAGCGCTTCCTTGTTATTGGCGACAACAATGTATTCCACATCGACCGCTTCACGAACCAGAGTTCCCGTCTTCGCGTCTTCCCATCGGCCTTCGTGAAAATAGCTCGAGACCCGGCTCCGCAGGTTCTTGGCTTTGCCCACATAGATGACATCGCCCTCGGCGTTCTTGTAGAGGTACACACCGGGATCGGTCGGAATCGTCCGGATTTTAGCCAGTAAGTCCATGGCGCAGACGGAACTTTCTATTCTATTGGATGGGACTTCTCTTCGATGTGCTACAAAAAGGGCACATGCTTCAGTGTCCGCGAAGCCCGGGTCTGACAGTCTTGAAAAGCAGCAAGTTGTTTGTAACTGTCGCGACGCTCGTCTTCATCTTGCACAACAGTCTGCAGATGGCAGTTTTTGCGCAGAACAGCTCGCCGAACCAATCCAATCAGTCGCAGATCACGAAATCGGAAGAAGGCAAACGAGAGGAAGCAGATCGGGCTGCCGCCCGCGCCCGAGCTTACCACTTCGATCGCGTATTGATCATCGTGCTGGAGAACGTTGATTACGAGCGTGCGATACAGGATCCGACTCTCGCGGACCTTGCCGCTCGCGGCGCCAGTTTTACAAACTTCCATGCCTTGTTTCATCCTTCCTACCCCAACTACCTCGCCATGATTGCGGGCACGGATTTTGAGTTACACCGCAAAGGAAGTTTTCTAGGCGACCGACAGCTAAACTTCCCCGACGACCCCGAACACAAGACCATTGCCGATCGACTGATCGCCGCCGGCCTGGACTTCAAGCAGTACGCAGAAGAAATGCCAGAGGACAATTGCCCCTGGAATCTTTCGGTGCAACACACCGCAGAGAAACGGGGAAATTACGTACGCCGCCACGTGCCCTTCTTGAGTTTTCGTGCCGTGCAGCAAAAATGGTGTGATCGCGTGATTCGCGTGGACTCCAGCAAAGCTGACAATTTCTTCCATCAAGATGCGACCCGGGGTCTGGTGGCATACTCCTTCTACACCCCCAATACCAATCACGATGGGCACGACACGAACGTGCAGGTTGCAGGCTCCTGGGTCAGGAAGTTTCTCGATGAAACCTTTCCCGAAAAGCTGCGTCACGGCACTCTGGTCATTTTGACTTTCGACGAATCGGGTGGAAACGAGGACAATCGTATCTACACTCTTTTTCTCGGCGACATGGTGAAACCCGCAAACCAGCAAGATCCTGCAGCGCTCGGAAAGCACTACACGCATTACAGCGTTCTACGTACCATCGAAGACAATTTTGGGCTGGAACCCATGACAGCCAACGACCGCAATGCCGCGCCAATTACCGACATTTGGAAGTAGTCCTGCTACCCTGATTTAGGCCCAAACTTGGCCTCCAGCGCCGCAACTGTATAAAAATTCCATTATTTATGTTGGGTTTGCGTTCGTAACCTGGGCGACCGAAGATCGATTCGACGCATGGTTACCCGCAACCCCTTGAAAACGTATATACTTACGGTGGGCGTTACGAGTGGTGAAAACTGGCATCCGCCGTGCACAAGTAGACGGCGGGACTTGTACGTTAGTAAGTCATTCCCAGGGCTTAGACATTGCATTCCGCGCGTCGGGTTATCCCGGTTGCGCGCACACAAGATGGAACTAAGGAGCCTCACCCTATGAACCGCACTTCGTTAGTGATTTGCCTGGCAGCCAGCATCGTGGCCACCGTCGGCTGCTCCAGCAAGAACTACGTCAAAGAACAGACGACGCCACTGATCAATAAGACCAACGAACTCGACGATCTCACCGCGAAGAACACGAAAGACATTAAAGACGTCGATGCTCGCGCACAGGCTGGGATTCAAGCTATCAATGCGAAGACCGCTGAGGTCGAACAAAAGACAGCCACCGCCGCCCAGAGCGCAGCTCAGGCGCAGCAGATGGCCGATGCCGCCAACGGTCGCGTGGGCGTGCTGACCAACACGGTCGCCAATCTCGACAACTATCACGCGGTCGCAGAGACCTCAGTGAAGTTTGGCTTCGACAAAGACATTCTGACCCCGCAGGCCAAAGAAGCTCTCGATCAGCTGGGCGCCAATATCGCCTCGACGAAGGGCTACATCATCGCGTTGGAAGGTGGAACGGACTCCGTCGGATCGGCTGACTACAACTACGATCTGAGCCAGCGACGCGCGAACTCGGTGATCCAGTACCTGGCCACCAAGTACAACGTGCCGGCGCACAAGATTTATGTGATCGGGCTCGGCAAAGACAAGCCGGTTGAGGACAATAAGACCAAGGCTGGACGCGCTGACAACCGCCGCGTCGATGTCCGCCTGATGACCAACACGGTCGGCGGCTCGGCCACAGGCAATCCGTCCTCGATGTAAAACAAGTTTTACCCTCCTCCCCGGAGGACTTCGCCAACCAGGCCGCTCATCGCCTCCCCCTTGAGCGGCCTGCTTTTTTGTCCGACATAGCGAGTTTCAACGTCTCGGAGTACGATGCCTCCGGGGCGTGACATGAAACCTTGCCGCGAGTGCACTCGCAACATTTCCGAACAAGCTGTCTTTTGTCCAGGCTGCGGCGCTCCTTATCCTGCCCGCGAGAAGTGGGACGGTTGGGGGTTTGAATACAAATCCGAAGCGACGATCCTTGGACTCCCTTTTCTCCACATCTCATTCAAGTACCGCCCAAACCGGCGTCCGGTTCCCGCGAAAGGATTCATCGCGATCGGCCAGTTCGCCTACGGTGTGATCACGATCTCGCAATTTGGAATCGGAGTGTTCAGCGTCAGCCAGTTCACCATCGCCGGTTTCGCGCTCGCGCAGATGGCAATCGCTTATTCCTTGCTCGCTCAGTTCGGCTTGTACCTGCACCAAGGCCGCGGACAGTTGGTTTGGAGTATCGCCGATCTTATTCACCGGTTCCACTGAGTACCACGCTTCTCTCCGCCATTGAGAACCTGATCCCGGCCCAACCAATATGCAACTCCTTGCACCTGGTATTTCCCCGTATGCGCTCAAGAAATAACTTTGTTTTCCCTGTTGACAACTGTTTCGGGCAGATGCAGAATCGTCCGGTTTCTCGGGTCCCAGTTTCCACAATCTCTCCGACAATTCACTGGAGGCTTCAATGCGTAGAGCGATTCTATGTGTCGCTTTGGCTACGGTTGCGAGTATTTCCGTCGCCCAGGTTCAGAGCGATGTCTTCGTTCCGCAGTCCAGCATCGTGCGACCCGAAGATGCCGGTCTGCGAGTACACACCAACTACTTCATGCGGGTCCCTGATTCCAATCTCAATCCCAGCGCCCCACCGCCCGCCACTATTATCGAAACGCCAGCGTCGATTGCCTGCGTCTATCATTTGGCCACCAGCAACATTGCGGGGTGCCCGGTCGATACAGCGACGAAACATGCCACAGGCGGCAGTGAGACGGTTGTCATTGTCGATGCCTATGACGATCCCAGCGCCGGCGCCGACCTCAAAACATTCTCCGCTCAGTTCAATCTACCCAATGCCAACTTCATCAAGAAATACGCCACTGGACACAAACCAGCCAACGCGTGTGCGACAGGTTGGGAAGGCGAAGAAGCACTGGACATCCAGTGGGCCCATGCCATGGCGCCGAAAGCCAACATCGTTTTGATGGAGGCAGCTTCCAATTCGCTTACCGACATGTATGCCGCGGTGGATGCAGCGAATGCGTACATCGCCAGCCATGGCGGCAAAGGCGAGATCTCGATGAGCTGGGGAACCGGTGAGTACAGTGGCGAAACCACCGATGACCTGCATTTCCTTGAGCCCGGCGTCGTCTACTTTGCCTCGTCCGGCGACGCTGCCGGAACTATCTATCCCAGCGCTTCGCCTTGGGTAGTGTCCACCGGCGGAACAAAGATTATCCGCGACAGCTCCGGTAATTTTGTGAAGCAGGTCGGCACCAATACTTGTGGTGCGGGCTGCGGCGGCGGAAAGAGCTCGTTCGAAGGACGCCCCAGCTACCAAGACGGCGTCTCCGGTGTTGTGGGCAGTAAACGCGGAACCCCCGACATCGCCTCCGACTCCAGTTCCGATTCTCCCGTCTATGTGTACGACTCCAGTTGCTACGGCGGATGGCTCGAAGTGTGGGGCACCAGCGTGGCGTCTCCGACTCTCGCGGGCGTGATCAACAGCGCCGGCTCTTTCAAGACCAGCAGTGCATCGGAACTTACGCTGATGTACGACAACAGGAGCGACACGACTGCCTACCGGGACATTACATCCGGCAGTTGCGACACCCACAATGCCAAGACCGGATACGACCTGTGCACCGGCATCGGCCGGGTCAGAGGAAAAACACTCAAGTAGCAAGAACCGGGACCGCAGTGAAGATTCATCAAGGTGTGGGCTTTGCCCCACACCTTTTTCCCCACTCACAGCTACTGCACGGTCTGTATCAAAACATCGGAAGTACTCTTCGCCGAGGCGGTGTCGCCATCGTAAGTAGCTGTGATCGAATGCCTGCCCACGGCCATCTTCGATTTCGTGGTTCATCGCCGCTCTTCCACCGATGGTTTCCGTTCGAATTCCTGTGGCAACAACCGGATCTCAGGCTCTCAACTTGCTCCGCAGGCGTAATATGTCAGCCATGCCATACTTCAACCTGTCCCGCCGGTCGTTCCTGGCGATGTCCGCCACACTCCCTTGGGTTCTGCGCAGCGTCACTTCTGCTAGGGAAAGCTCTGTCCCCATCGGTTTGGAGCTCTACTCCGTCCGCGATGCTCTTCAGAAGGATCCGGAAGGCACCGTGCGCGCGGTCGCCAAGATGGGATACCAGTGCGTCGAGTTCTACGGCCCTTATTTTGAATGGACTACTGAGCAAGCCAAGCAGATGCGCAAGTTACTCGACGAACTTGGCATCCATTGCTACTCGACTCACAATGACGGCGACAATTTCAGTGCCGCAAAGATCGCGCACACGCGCGACCTGAATCTGATCCTTGGCACGAAGTATGTCGTTCAGGCGTGGAGCGATCCCAAGCCCAATCTTGATGGTTGGAAGAAGTTGGCAGACAGTCTCAATGCCGCCGCCGATAAGCTCCAGCCTGATGGCTTAAAGGCCGGCTACCACAATCACGATGCCGAGTGGAAACCCGTAGAAGGAAAGCGTCCCATCGAAGTCATTGCTGCCAATACCAGACCGGACGTCATGCTGCAGCTCGACGTGGGTACCTGCCTAGAAGCAGGTTCAGATCCTGTCGCCTGGATCAAAGCCAACCCGGGGCGCATTCGCTCCATCCATTGTAAAGACTGGTCCCCGGATCCGAACGTTGCGTTCAAGACGATATTTGGTGAAGGTAAGGCCGATTGGAGGTCGATTTTCCAGGCTGCAGAAGGTGGTGGCGGCATCGAGTATTACCTCATCGAGCAGGAAGGCAGCCGCTTCCCGGAACTCGAAACCGCCAAGCGATGCCTGGAGGCTTACCACCAGACACGAGCAGGACGATAGAATAGATTTATGCGTCGTTTGCTTGTAGCAGGCTTATTTGCCACTTGCTTTGTTGCTCAAGGGCAGAATGCGAGTCCACCGGCTCCCTCAAAGCCACAGGCACCCGACTCTGCCTCTTCATCCGCCTCGGCAAAGCCTCAGTCTCAGCAGAAAGGTAACCTCACGCCCCCGCGCTCCGATCGCGTGAATGTCGACTCGCTCGACGATTCGCCCGGCGACAGTTCCAGCAAAGATACACAGATCGATGTCACCCCCCCAGGCGATGACGCTACCCAGCATCCGCGGAGTTCAGATGCCCTCACAGACGAGGGCACAGCCGGCAGTGGAGACACGAATGAGTTTCACCCCTGGGATCCGCACAAGGCGGCGAAAGACATCGAGGTTGGAGATTACTACTTCAAGCGCAAGAATTATGCGGGCGCCGAGAGCCGATACCGTGAAGCCCTGTACTACAAAGAAAATGACGCGATGGCTACCTTCCGGCTCGGAGAGTGTCTCGAAAAGATGAATCGACTGGACGAAGCGCGTACGGAATACCAGAACTATCTGAAGATCCTTCCCTTTGGACCGCTCGCGCCGGATGCCAAGAAGGCGATCGATCGGTTAACAACTTCCACGCCTGCTGCAAAATCGGTAAAGTAGTTCTCGCATCCCCAACCGGCTCGGCGCTCAAGCCCGGCCACCGGTGCGTTTTGTGGCTGCAGGCTTTTTTACCCGGTCTCCATTGCCGAGCCGACTTTGTTCTCCCTCGCCGAGAATCAAAGAAGATGGCCATTTCGGCCCGGAATACACCTGCATTTTCAATCGCCCGTTCGCCCGAAGGAGCATCTCAACAGTATCGAGGCATGCGTGAATCGCTTGAGTTCGCAATGCTCCTTCGAAACCTCCACGAATGATCAGCATGGCCGTTCCATGCATGAGTGACCATATCGCCAGGATCAACCGGTTGTGCTGCCGGGGGGTACCGCGCAACTGTTCCGCCAGGCGGCTTCGCATAAGGTTGAACGATGGCCACGGTTCGTACAAGGACGGCGGCCTGCCGACTCCGTCAAACAAAACTTGATACCCGTGTGAGTTGTCCAATGCGAACTTCAGGTAACTCTGGATGGCCTCCGACAATGTTCGCGTGGGAGTCAGCACTGAATACAGTTCGCGCCGTGTCTTCAGTCGGAGAGCACGCAGAATATCCTCACGATCGTGGTAGCGTTCGTATACAGTCGGCGTCGTCGTACCTGCGGCTTTGGCCACACCGCGCATGGTCAAGGCTTTTTCACCGCCGCGCGACCACAATCGCGATGCCGCAGTCAGAATTCGCTGTTCCAGGTCTGGATCGGGATGCCGGGGCACTCTACCTCCACCGGATGCTATAACGTCGGTAACTTTATTGCTTGGACTACGTAATAGTAACGATGTATACTTAATCTACTGAGAACGAACGACCTCGCAGGCGTTTCCGCCGGGTTTGCACAAGTGCAGTCCTCCCAACAACAAGCCCCGGGTTCGCCTGCGTTTTCCCGCCAAACTAGATGGAAGGAGTTGTCGCTAGAATGCAGTCTGGAAGTAAAAGACATATTGATATCGCACGCCTCAAAGCCGATGTCGCAGCCGCGGGCGTTGAACTGCTGAGTGCACACTGCGCTGCAGACCGTATTCGTCTGCAGTATTCTCCACAAGACATCGTCAATTTCAGTGAGCCCAACACTTTGAAAAAAGCTATCGCCTCCTCGCAGGCTTTATGCCGCTTCTTCTCTGTAATCGAGGCCCAGATGACGAATGGCGAAGATTCCGGACGCTGACCACGCGTCCGGATTTTTCTTGAAATGGCGGATGTTGGATCTACTTCTCTACTCTGATGAATTCTCCGGTCGAAGCGTTGACTGAAATCGTCAGTTTGGATCCCTCACGGGCCGCTCCGTAGATGACGTGCCAGACCAGTTCATTGGTGTTGTGGTTCCAGTCGCAGATGTAGATCACCGGGGTGTTGGGGTCCTTTTCCAGAATCTTGTCGCCACCGTGCTTTTGGGCTGTGGCCAGGGCCTGATCTGAATCGATCTTAAGAAAAGCGATCTCCCACGTCTGCATGGATGCGTTGGTGGCGCTGTAGCTATCTTCGATCCCCGGATTGATGCCTCGGGCAGGAGCGTTGTCCGCCGCACTTCCCGACCACGTATACGTCTTTGCAGACCGTTGCGCTGCCGAAGCAAAGCCCGCTCGCCAGATCGCCCACTTGCCATCGTGTCCATTCCCATCATTCGTTATTACCGATTCGATCCGATAGGGTTTGGCATCCTGATTCCACCCGCGCGCCGCCACATACATCTTCTGGAAAGCCGAGCGCGCTGTGACGAGTTCCGGCCCTTTGACTTCAGGCTTGGCTGGCTCCTCAGGCTTATTCTCGGAAGAACAGGCTGTCAGAACACTGAACGAAAGGAAAATGAGCGCCAGCCCAAGCCATCCCATTCCTTTTGCCCACTGCCGAGGCTTCACGGCTGTGTTTCTATTTGAAGAAAAAGCCGCGGGCCGATCTTCCGACGCAACCGCCAAAGACAGCACATCGTTGAGGCCATCCATTTTCATGGCATCCTTCCTGATATAACTTGCATGAGTTTATTGTGCGGCAACATTCTAACCGAAAGGTCTCTGCTGGGGAGTAACGCTCGTGGACCCTTATCTTGAGAAACTTCAACGGAAAATCGCGGCGGCAGTCACTAGTTTGTCCATGGATCAGTTGAGCTGGCATCCTCCCGGGAAGTGGTGCGTTGCTGAGATCCTCGAGCATCTGTATCTGACTTACACGGGAACAACCAAGGGACTGGAACGTGTTACGGAAGCCGGCAAACCGCTCACCGCACTCCCCACCTGGAAGAACCGCATGCAGGCGGCAGTCGTCATTGGATTCGGGTATCTCCCTTCCGGCAGAAAGTCTCCGCCGGTGGCACGACCGCGAGGTTTGCGCGCACAGCAGGTGTTGGCCGAGATCGGTTTGAAGATTGCAGAGATGGACGCCATCATGACGCAGTGTGAAGCGAAATTTGGGGCGCGGACGAGAATCTTGGACCATCCAATCCTCGGTCCGCTTTCGGTAGCGCAATGGCGCAAGTTTCATCTCGTCCATGGAATGCATCACGTACGGCAGATCCGGCGGATTGCTGTCACAATGTGACGCCATAAAGCAAGAGCGCCGAAATGCATCGGCGCTCCCATGACATCAGCAAATGTAGGTTACGGCTCCCGAACTGAGCTCGGAACTCCCGCTTTCCTCGCTTCCTCGCGCATGTCTTCGAGCCTCTGCTTCGCCTCGTCCAAGGCCCGCTGCTTGTCAGCGATCTGTTGCTTGTATTCGGCGTCTTGTTTATCCCAGTTTCCGGAGTTGCGCAGGCGATTTCCAGCATCTGCGTACATGGCCGCCGCCCGGATCTGGTATTCCCGCTGCAAGACATCCAACTCACGCGTCAACAGATCAATTGTTTCCTGTTGCGAGGCCAGCTTGTCTCCCCACTGCTTCCAGGCCGCCTGCTTTGCCGCTTCGTCCATCTTGCTGGTGTCTGCGCCCGGAGTTGGGGCCTGAGGCTTGTTCTCTGTCCCGGCTGCGGGAGCTGCGGTCTCCTCTGGCTTCTGTTCCTCAGGGGCTTCGGCGTTCTCGCGAGGTTTCCCTACGACCGAAAGCTTGTCTTCTTTGGGCAGATTGTCATTGTCGAACACTTTGGGCTTGCTCTTGGCGTCGGGCTCTTTGCGGATTTGTCGCGCGTAGTCGCCCAGAGACGTGCTCTGACCTGCGCTCGACTGCTTCGACGGGGTTTGATCCTGAGCAACGGCAGCGATTCCTGCCACGCCAAGGAGTATTGCGAGTCCAACAATTCCGTTTGCGATGCGTGTCATAGCTCCACCCCTTCAATTTGATGCCTGGTCTCATCCAGGCATTTCGTCCGGTTTCCCTTCCCTCTCAAACTCTTGCTTCACAGACCGCCAAGCGCCGCGCCTTTCTCGGCGTGTTTGGCTGTCAAAAATCCGCCAATACTTCGATCCAGTTGTGCGGCTTCGTGCGCAATGTCAGTCGCAAGTTCCTTTGCCAGCTCCGGATCGCGATTGTTGGCGAGTTGTTGCGCGAATCCGGAAATCGTCGTGAGCGACGTCCGCAGTTGCAGCGCCATTTCAGCCGAAATCTCTCCCTGCAGGGCTTGCTGACGGCGAATATTTTCCAGTTCACTGAGATCGTTAATCAGGCATGTCACGCCCAGCAAGCTGCCGTCCGCGGCCGGGACCTGCGAGATTGTCATCGAAAGAAAGCGCTTCTCTCCAGCTGGAGTTGCGTAATCAGCCTCGACCTGCCGGCGCTTGCTGCCTTCCCGCAACACACTGAGGATTTCATCTGCAACACCCACCGGATCTTCTTCTCTTTCATCCGGCAATACGTTCGCAGCTTTTGACCCGTGCACCGCCGTGTCGCGAAAAATGTCTTCTGCGCTCATTCCCGTCGTGGATGCGAAACCCAGGATTGCCTTCGCCGCAGGATTAGCGGTCTTTACAAGTCCGTTCGCCCCAAATACCAAGACACCCGACGACAAGTTCGAAAGCACGGCGTGGCTGAAGTTTTCGCTGGTCCGCGCCCGATGCTGTTCCGCCTGCGACTGCACTTGCAGCTCATGCTTCTGCTGCTTCAACTGCTGAATGACCGTGTTGTATAGATGCAGCGGCAGGCCCTCCAGCGAAGGTGTTGGCCCCTCCGACATCTCGTATTCGTCGGCAATGCTCTTGCGCAGACGTCGCACCAGAAACAGGGCCAGCAGGAAAGCAAATCCGGCACAGAACAACACAATCGTCGCTCGCAGGAAAATCGGATTGGCCAGAAGTCTCACCAGATCCTCCCGTACCAATGGAGGAACTTGTCGCCGAAGAAAAATGCCACCAATGCCATGCTTCCGAGGAAAACGCCGAATGGCATCTGGTAATTCCGGTACACAGCGTTCGCCGACTTCCACGCCCAACTGGCTGCAGTCTGTCCTTCAGGCAGCCGCTTCGCTTTCTTAAACCGGTGTAACCGTTTCATCCATACGACGAAAACGGTCCAGAGCCCAAACAACGAGCCGGCCAGCGACGCTGTGAAAATCGTGAAAACCGTGAGCTTGATGCCGAGGAATGCTCCCACCATCGCCATCAGCTTGACGTCGCCAAATCCCATGCCCTCCGTGCCCCGCCATCGCAGGTAAATTGCACCCGCTCCGTAGATAAACGATGCTCCGATCGCAGCTCCCATGAGCGAGTCGAGCAATGAGAACATCCTTCCCGAAAGATCAGCGCTGACTGGCAGGTTGAGCATCCCGGGCAAGAATTGCGACACAAGATCATTCACGGGCACCAACAAGCTGAAGGTGATTCCGAGTGCCAACCCGGGCAATGTCAGTTTGTCCGGCAGCAGCTTGGTTTCCGCATCGGTAAAGATCAACCCCAGCACCAGAAACGCGAAGATGCTGTACTTCAGCGTCGAAAGAGTCAGGCCGAAGTGTGCGTAACAAGCGAGAAACAGCACACCCGTGAGGAGTTCGATAATCAGATATCGCGGTGAGATCCTCGCCTTGCAGTGACGGCAGCGCCCCCTCAGGATCAGCCAGCTCAGCACCGGCATGTTGTCGTAGAGTGCAATGCCCTGCTTGCACTGTGGACAAGCCGACCGAGGCGTGACCACGGAAATCCCCAGCGGCAGCCGGTAGATACACACATTCAGAAAGCTGCCGAACGCCAGCCCGAGGACAAATATCGCCGCTGCAAAAACAGGATCCAAGCAGTTCTCGAAAGGTCTGCAGAAAGCGCCTCGCGCTCACGCGAGCCTCTTCCCTCAGAACGCAGATTTTTCTTGGTTCTTGTGTGGATTATAAGTCGACTGGTCAGGGGAGGACTAAGGTACTGAAGTCACTGGCCAGCAGGCCAGTGAACACTAAGCCATTGCACACCGGGTGTTTACACTTTTGGCCAAGCAAACAGGCGGCGAATGCCAACCGGAACTCCTGCAGCCACCTCCAGCTCGGCGTCCGGCTCCCAACGGGAGGAGCCGGAGCCAAGCCTGGAGCCCGTCCTACTTCGCCTGTAATCCCTCGATATAGCTCACCAGATTCGTGATCCGCTGCTGAACCTGCGCCTCATGCCCCTGGCTGATGCTCGAGAACAACGGTCCCCAGATCGGCATGTCCTGGCTGCCGTGGGACGGTGTAGTCGCCTGTCCACGAATCACTGCTGCCACATGGGTCGACGGATACTTGCCACCACTCTTTTGCGCCAGCGTGGTCAGATCCGTGGGGGGCGTTTTCATTGCGGATGCGGCTGGGCCACTACCCTTGCCATCTTTTCCGTGGCAAACGGCGCAGTAGCTGTTGAACATCTCCTTACCCGAATTTGAGGGCGTGTTCGTAATCGGCACGTGCTTCACGGTAGTGGAGCCTTGAGCCGGGGCCTCCTGCCCAACGGCGATGGCCGAAATCATCATGAGAATCACGGCCACAGTGATGAATTTCATTGCACGCATAGCGGTTCCTCCGGGGGCCTCAAGGCCCAAACTGCCACAACAGCGCAGTCTAGGCGCGGCTTTTTAGAAGGAATGTGATTGAAATCACAATCGGCTGTGACCAATGGGCCGCATCCAACGCCTTGGAAACTGTGGCGCTGACTCAGGGAAAAACAAAGTGGAGTAACTCTCCCTCAAGCACGATGCCCGAAGAATGGTGACCCGGAAGACGCCCCTCCCATTGGCCCCAGTTGTAAGGCACGAGGCGGGTCTGCGCGACCGGATTCTCCACCCAGCCATCGATGGTTTCTTCGCGCAGGAAAATCGAGAAAGCCCCCGTCCCAGGCGCCAGCGGCTCAGTTTTCCATTCGAACAAGCTCGCGGCCAGGCTCTCGGTCAGCGACTCCCGCGGATCCAGGCACAGAACCCACTCCGCTTCCGCGAGGCGGAGATAATCCCCAGGAGAGGCACCTTCTTTCTCTGTGAAAATTCGCGCTCCGTACTCTCGAGCAATTTGGGTTGTCCGGTCATCCGACCCGTGATCTACAACAAGAATCTCATCGCAGGGATACAGCGTTTCCAGCGCACGTCCTAATCGCAATGCATCATTCTGGGTGTGGAGCACTGCTGTGATCGAGCGCATCATCGGTGTCTTGGGAATTTGAGTGCTTTGCGTGCGGACCCATTGCCATGGCCGCGTGAGACATGGCGCGACTGGACGAGCATCATAGCACGCGTATCTTCCGCGGATTCGCATCACGGAAGACACGCGTGAACAACGTCCGGTTCAACAGCTCACTGGGATTCGTTCAACTTCGGGCGATTGGACTGCGAAGTTTGTGCCTGCACCACCGTAATCGGCTGCTGAAGCGTGAAATTCAGCACCGTTTCCGATGGAAACTTGATCTGCTGGCCCTTGGTAGCCGCCTGAACACCGCCTCCTACGCCTGCACCGGCTGCCGCTCCGATCGCCGCTCCCTTGCCGCCGCCTGCGAGGGCTCCAATCAGCGCTCCCACCGCTGCGCCGCCGCCTACCTTCGCCGCAGTGTTCTTGCCTCGTGAGCTGCCAGTTTTCGAGTACTGGTCGGTCTGCAGGTTATACGTACGACCGCCCGACGTGAGGCTGTCGAGCTGCAGCACCACTGCAGATTGTCCAGCAAACTTGCCTGCGCTCTTCACTTCGACGAGGTGCCCAACTACTTCCGAACCGGCCGGAACCGCTTCTTCTCCGTCCGAGGTCAATGGCGCATTCAGCGTGGCGTGAAATGTGTCGCCAGTCTGATTCTTCTCGCTGTCGATCCCGTCCACCAGTCGGATCGTCAGTTGAGTTCCCTGATCGATGATGAATTTCTTCGGAGGTGGAGGAGGCGTCTGCACGGCTGGCTGGTTACTCGCAGCCACATTGTCCTGCGGAGGATTCTGCGTCGAACCCTGGCTTGCGGCCGACTGGCCTGCACCGGAATTGGCCGCAGTACTCTGGGCGGAACCAGAATCGTGACGCGGCTTGCTGGATTTTGCGGGCTTCGCAGACTTGCTCGCGTCCGGCGCAGGTGTACTCGCGGGCTGCTCTGCGGCAGGCTGCGGCATCGTCTCCGCCACCGCGCTCGGCTTGCCCACTTCGCTGACTTGCAGGTTGTTGACTACCGTTGTGACCCCCGCAACACTGGCTGCTTGTCGACCCGCTGCGTCGCGCTGGGCCTCAGTGTCCACCGTTCCCGAGAGAGTCACCACTCCGCCCTCGGCCTTCACCGAGAGCTGTTTGCTTCCGAGGCCGGAATCCTGGCTGAACTTGCTTTGGATCTCGCTGGAAACCTTGGCGTCATCGGGCTTTTTCGCACATCCCGCTCCCAATCCAAGAACAATCATCAAAAGAACGCAGTAAATAGACGGAGAGGTTCTCTTCATACTCGGCTCCTGATCTCGGCCCTTATCCCGCGGCACTCCTTGATCAATCATAGTTTAGATGCTTCGAGACAGTCTCGCAGATGTAAATGCGGCGGCGCGAACGACTTCGCAGTCACTTTGAATTCCCTGTTTCCAACGCACGGTTTAGGACGAACTGCGGTCGCAGTTCTTAGTGGATGAACTTGTAATCGACGATCGATGCCGCGAGACCGATCTTCCCTTCGTCGAGCTCCGGTGTATCTTTGGCGCGCATGACGCGTCCCTGGCAGACGACGTTGCTGTTCTTCTGTCCTGAAATTTCTTCGGGCATCTCGAACACCATTTCAATCAGCGCATTGATGGGAAGCTGCTGTGGCCCGATGAATAATACGCCGCTCTGGCTGATGTTCTCGATGATCCCTTCATACCAGGTGCTGGTCTTGTTGACGCGGTAGCGCAGAGGAATGTCCAGCTTCAGACGCCGCGCACGAGGCACCCACGAAGGCCGTTTCTCGCGAGTATGGCTGCGCCGAATGCCTGTCTCGGGTTTCGCGTGCTCCACGCGCTCGGTACGGCGCATGGTCGCCCAGTCGTACTTGTATTCGGCAGCACAGAGCAGGCATACCTGGTAATAGTCGCCGTCTGCGGCCCGGCGGGGCCAGGAGAACTCGTGGGAGCAGCGCCCAAGCATAAGCACATCCATGAATTTCTGCGGCATGATGGGGTTACTTCCGGGTCAGTGGAACCCTCGGACGCAGGCTCATCATCGCTCGAAGGTCTCACTTTGGGTAGGTTACTTTCGTGCATGTGAGGAATAGAGGGGGCAAGCAATGTGGTGGAGAGGGGGCTTGTACTCTTTGGGAATATTTCGACCAGGTTGGGGATCAAGAAGCCTTGAGGTCACTTGGAAGCTTCGCACCCATGTTCCTCCGCAGAAGGGGGTTCAACCCGTGATGGGGCGGCACGAGAAGATGTCGCGGCTTGATCTCGTATGACCGAAACCGCAACATCCAATGACTTAAATGTCACGTCGGATTCGTCGCTCTCTGGAGAGAGTTTGACATTTGCAAAGGAGATGGAAATCTTCATCCCGCGGAGCCGGAAGTCGCGCTTGCTTCCCCAGTCTGGGTACTTAGCGCAATCACCCGTTAGATTCCACAACCACACGCAGGCCCGACATGTCATGTCATCCTCGTTGCTGGGATCCAAAAGGCTCACCGGACCTAAGGCCCCAGATTTGTTGATGGAACGAATCCAGCAGGCAAAATCGCCGGGCATGACTTCAGCCCAGTCGTACTCGAGATCGGTGTTGGCACACCGCAGTAGGTAAAGAGCGGCGCCGCGTGTGTCCCGAATCTGCAAGGACAGTTTTGCCGTCGAAGCATCTCTGAATCGATAGGTGCGATTTATCGGTTGAACGGCTGGCCAATGCGCGGGTTTGGTAACCGCCTGAGAGGATGAATGTGTACTGAGTAGAACAATCAGAAGAACACGGACGAGTTGCCCCGACATAGCAGTACCTAACCGCACTGTAGTCTCCACTGGTCGGCAGGTCAACTCCCGCTCGCAATATGTATGATGGCTCATGTCCGCGATAGCCAATGATCTTGCCGCCTTCATTCTCGCGGGCGGCAAGAGCACGCGCATGGGCGCTGACAAGGCCTTCGTCGCCCTCGATGGCCGGACGCTTCTCGCCCGCATGCTCGATCTCGCGCGGCAAGTCACGCCCAATGTTCGAATCGCCGGCGATCGTGAAAAGTTATCACCCTTCGCACCGGTTGTTGAAGACGTCTTTCCCGGATGCGGGCCGCTTGGAGGAATCCATGCTGCGCTCAAATCATCGCAATCGGAACTGAACGTGATCCTCGCGGTCGATGTACCGTTTGTGTCGCTGGCTTTATTGCAATACCTAATCACACGAGCCAGGAAGTCGCCGAAGGCGGCCGTAATAATTCCCCGATCCGCTGAGGGTTGGCAGCCTCTGTGCGCCGTCTATCGCCGCCAGTTCGCGGACGCCGCGGAAAAAGCGCTAGCCGAAGGGCACTTCAAGATCGATGCGCTATTTGACCAGGTGTTCGTTGAAGCGATCCGAGAAGACGAACTCGAAACCGCGGGCTTCGCTCCAAGAATCTTCCGAAACCTGAACACTCCAGAGGAACTCGCCGCAGCGAATAACCAATAACCCCAGGCGCCAGGCCGAATCTGGTAAGGTTGAGAGCGTTGAGCTTTGAGCGAGAAGCAAAACGTTAGCTCATCAGGTTGCCCATAGCTTCCATTCCATGCCGCCCTACATCGAATTTCGTGATGTCTCGAAAGCCTTCGGCGACAACGTCGTCTTGGATCACGTCAGCTTCAACGTGATGCCCGGGGAAACTGTCTGCATCCTTGGACGCAGCGGCGTCGGCAAGTCCGTTTCCCTTCACCACATCATGGGATTCCTTAAGGCCGACTCGGGCCGCGTCATTGTCGCGGGGGAAGACATCACCGAATACAACGAGGAGCAACTCGAAGCCATCCGCAAGAAAGTCACGATGGTCTTTCAGAACGGAGCTCTTTTCGACTCCCTCACAGTCGGTGAGAACGTGGCGTTCCCATTGCGCGAAACCCAGGATCACAGCGAAGACCAGATTTACCAGATTGTCGACGGCTTGTTGCAGATGGTGGGCGTACAGCAGATGCGAGACTTGCTACCCTCTGACCTTTCAACGGGCATGAAGCGTTCGGTTGCAATCGCGCGCGCCCTGGCCGCACGTCCAGAGTGTGTGCTCTACGACGAGCCAACCACTATGGTTGACCCTCTGATGGCCCAACTTCTCGGCGATCTAATCAAACGCCTGAAGATCCAACTCAATCTGACCAGCATCGTTGTTACTCACGACATGCGCCTGGCCAAGAAACTGGCCGATCGCGTCGTGTTCCTTTACGAAGCCAAAGCCATCTTCTTCGGAACCTATGAGGCGATGGAGAAATGTAATGAACCCATCGTGCAGGAATTCCTGGAGCTGGATGAATTGAAACTGGAAGCGTAAGCAGGGGCCAGGGATCAGAGGCTAGGGGTCAGTTGTCTTTCTCGCCGCTGGATTTTGTGAAGTCCTTCGTTCGCTATTCTGATCTGATTTCTAGCCTGCCCCCGATCAGAACCCTTGTTCCACCAAATCCTCTATCGTCAGGGAACTCTGCGCCGATTCGCCCTTCATCATTTTCTCGACATATTTCGCAATGAGGTCCGCTTCAAGATTCACCGGATCCCCCGGCTTCAGCGAATGCAGATTCGTCATTTCTACGGTATGCGGGATGATCGCGATGGTGCAGCGATTCTTCTCCAACTTGGCTACGGTCAGGCTGATGCCTTCGATGGAAATCGACCCCTTATAAACGGTGTACTTCTCCACATCGTCTGGCAGTTCGATGCTCAGCCACCAATTCTCGGAATCTCCGATCCGTTGGAACGAGATCAGCCTCCCGACGCCATCTACGTGTCCCTGTACAACGTGTCCTCCGAAGCGGCCATCGGCCTTCATTGGCAATTCGAGATTTACCAGTGCCCCTTCGTGAATACGCGAGAACGAAGTTCGCACCCAAGTCTCCGGAGCCAAGTCTGCACAAAACGATCCCGGCTTAATATCAAGGGCCGTCAGGCAAACTCCGCTAACAGCGATGCTGTGTCCCGTGCCAAGCTCCAACGGGGCGTTCTTCGCCGCGATGGTGATCCGCCGATTCTCCCCGCGCTGCTCGATCTTTGTAATGCGTCCAACTTCTTCCACAATGCCGGTAAACATGAGTCCCCTCCAGCAAACGAAACATCATAGTTCAGCGCGCATCGATAATTGCTGATTTTTGATTGTTAATCAAAAACATGAGGGACTTGAGCGACGTGATTTTCAATCAACAATCAAAAATCAATAATCAACAATTTGTTACTCTCCATATGGATCCCGCAGATATCCCTCCACCGCAAAATCTTCCCCAAATCGGTGCAAGTGCAACCGCTTCACCTGCGCCGCCTGGCTCATGTGCCGGAACCCGGCACCCGCTGCGAAAGGAACGGATCCGGTTCCAGCGAGGATCTTCGGCGCGTAATAAAGAAAGACTTTGTCGACGACGTTCGCGGCCAGAGCCGCCCAGTTCACCGTCGCTCCGCCCTCAATCATCAGGCTGGTAATTTCCAACTGTCCCAGCCTTCGCAGGATTGCGGGCAAATCCGGACGCCCGTCCATTTCGATCGTGGGAACCTTTTCGATCCGAACTCCCACCTTCTCCAGCTCAGCTTGTTTGCGCTCGTCCGCGCAGGAACAGAACACCAGCACATCATTGTTGCGATCTTTCGCGACGCTCTGCACCAACTGGGAATCGAGTGGCAGCCGCAGTCGCGAATCGAGAATCACCCGCAGCAACGGCCGTCTCCGCGCTCGTCCGCTGCGATCGGTCAGCAATGGATTATCCGCAAGGATCGTTCCCGCACCCACCATCAGCGCGTCATGTTGATGCCGCAACTCCTGCACATGGGCACGCGCCACTTCGCTGGTCACCCACCCGCCCGCAGGAGTCCCACTCGCGGCGGTCAGCGCCTCCACCGGCGGCGGTGCGATCTTGCCATCCAGCGTCATTGCCGCTTTCAGGGTAACGAGCGGCACCCCATGTCGCGTGTACCGTGCAAACCCTTCGTTCAGCCGCCGAGCTTCCTCCTCCAGGCGTCCGACCTCGACGTGAACTCCGGCGGCACGCAGTTGCTCAAACCCTCGCCCGCTAACCTTCGGATTCGGGTCCGCCATCGAAGCGACCATACGATGAATGCCGGCTTTGATCAGCGCATCGGTACAAGGCGGCGTGCGCCCCTGATGAGCATGCGGCTCAAGATTGATGAAGAGGGTTCCACCGCGCGCTTTCGCACCCGCCCCTTCCAGCGCGAGAATCTCCGCGTGCTTCGCACCATCGTACGTATAGGTGCCGGTACCGATCACGGCGCCGTGCGCATCGGTGATGACTGCTCCTACGTAGGGATTCGGGGAAGCAAGTCCCATCCCCCTGCGCGCAAGTTCGAGCGCCTGATGAAGATGTTGTTCGTCAGCGTGCTGGGACATTCAGTGAAGAATCTAACACGTACCGATAAAGTTGCTGTTTGAGGCGGGCTACAATTCATGGTCGCGGCGGGAAGCTCTGGAACCAATCGTCTTCGATCTCTGCCCTCGCTGCGCCGCTGCGTCCCTTCGGGCCATCACCTGCAATTGGTGTCCTTCGTGCACCTTAGTGACCTTGGTCGTTCAAGATCTTGTTTACTCAAACAATGAATCCACAAACTCCTTCGGATCAAACGGCAGCAAGTCCCCAGCCTTCTCTCCCACACCCACGTAGCGTACGGGGAGGCCAAGCTCGCGGCAAATAGCCACCACGACTCCACCCTTCGCAGTCCCATCCAGCTTCGTGAGGACAATGCCCGTCACGCCCGCGGACTGCGTGAACAGTCGCGCCTGCTGCAATCCATTCTGCCCGGTCGTCGCGTCCATCACCAGCAGGGTCTCATGCGGCGCTCCAGGGATAATCCGTTGGGCAGTCCGCCGCATCTTCTCCAACTCAGCCATCAGACTGGTTTTCGTGTGCAGACGTCCGGCCGTATCGACGACTACATAATCGGTTTTGCGCGCAACGGCAGCCTGCAGCGCATCAAACAGCACGGCTGCCGGATCTCCTCCGGCTTTCGTCTTGATAACCTCTGTCCCGGTCCGCTGCCCCCAGATCTCCAGTTGTTCAATGGCCGCCGCGCGAAATGTATCGGCCGCGCACAGCAACACGTTCTTCCCCTGCGAGCGAAACACTTGCGACAACTTCCCGATCGTCGTGGTCTTCCCTGTCCCATTAACCCCCACAACCAGGATCACCTCCGGTGTCCCATCAACTCTGCTTACCGGATGCGAATTCGCCGCACTCAGAATTCCCAGCAGCTCGTCTTTCAGCAGCCGCTTCAGTTCCTCCACATTCTTGATCTGCTTGCGGTCAGCTTTCTCCCGCAGCTTTCCAAGCACTTCCTGTGTTGTCGTCGAGCCCAAATCCGCGCCGATGAGCGTCGCTTCCAGATCA
>Ga0335085_10003893_pt1 | contig 25269 bp, 12 predicted proteins | sample Lox_Sample_45_FD_206712 | JGI IMG/M metagenome (GOLD analysis project Ga0335085, IMG submission 206712) | Soil microbial communities from Loxahatchee National Wildlife Refuge, Florida, United States - Lox_Sample_4.5 | ecosystem: Environmental > Terrestrial > Soil > Wetlands | place: USA...
CTGGAATTCCGAGCAATTGAAGTAATTGAGCAGATAAAACCCCGCTTCTCTGACGCGGCGAGCCCGGTCTTCCAGCAGCGTAATAGACATCTCGGACGGTCGGTAAGGGAGTTTGCTCAAGTCCCGGTCGAGGAGCGGCAGCAACCACGTCTCGTTGTCTCCCACCGGCGGTAGCCACATCCCGAAGTAGGGGAAATCGTAGGAGGCAGCCCAGAAAATGCGAAAAGCCATCTGCTTCAACCGGTCCTCATCAATCGGGCCGAACCACGTAGGATAAGCCGCTGTTCCGGCCATTTCCGTTGCGATGGGATTCGGAGGGTCGAAGAACGCCGGGTAGCGTTGCACCACCCAACGCAAACCGCCACGCCAGTCCGCTTCCTGCGGAACCAGGTCGGCGGCGACCTTGACTGTGCGCCCGTTCCCGAACCGGTGATTCAGGCGGCGGAAGGTGATGGCGCCATCCGGTTCCGTGGAAAGGGTGGCATTCAACAACGGGTCTTCAGGGGAAAGCACGAGACTAATGCCGATATCGGGCTCGGACTCCAGAACACTGGCCAGCGAAATGCTGATACCCTTGCCAAAATAGGGACCGTAGTCCCATGAGGCTTTGGCAAATGGGCGGGACTCAAGGGGATCCTCCCACTTATCGTCCCCGCGCATCCATGCCGTCCAGAAGCGGGCTTTGGCGGCGGGCCACTTCAGCGTGGTTATAAGGGGAGTGGTCCAGGGAGCGCCATCGAAGAATATTTCAGTCTCCCACCGTATGCTCCCATCTCCCGGAAGAAAGCGCTGCACCATCGTGCCCTTCCGTTGATCAGAGCAGAGCAACTTGGAAGAGAATTCGATGCCGCCGCTCTCCAGTTTCTTCGCGATGATAGCTCCACCATTGCGGCACCCCTCGAGCATAGTGATACCGGTCAATGTTCGTTGCAGCTTCTTTGGACCGAGCGTCGACCCGACGATCCGGCCCTGCTCATCCAGGCGAACGGTCAGATCCTTTACCGCCACCTGGTATTGCGCAGCGACCGCGAGGTGGAGCGGCGCCCACAGCACCAAAGCAGCCAGCAGACTTCCTCGTTGTCGTGTCATCCCGAAATCCCCAGTCTGGCCTTAAAAACCCAGCTCCGCTGCATTATCTGATCCGCACCATGGCACAGCCGCGTTTCAGCGGGACCTGCAACTCCAGCGCCCCATCCCGGAAGGTAGTTCGCACGACTTGGGGCTGCTGCACGCCAGGAAGAAGAGCGTCGCAATGCATTTCTGCGGTGCGGACCCGGAGATTACGCAAAACGACCTTTGCCGTTCCGTCATTCGGGCCGAAAGTTATGGGCGCCACCCACCCGCCTGGCACGGTAAACAGATTTGCCTTGGCCCTGCCTTCCTCAACCTCGATGCAATGTGGCTCGAGCACCCACTTCTTGCCGCGCATGGCTACCATCAAAGGCCCGTATTCCAGGTACTTCGCATCAGCCTCGGGATCCGGAGTGATGGAGTGGTCGTTTTTCGGATAAGGCACCATGGGATAAACGCCCATATGCAGATGCCGCTGGAAATAAGCGTCGGGGTCCGGGTTGAGCGTCGAACTGTTGTCCGTCCACAAAATCCCCGGCTTGCGAAGTGCCAAAAAACCGGTCCCATTCAAACAGGTATAGCCATGTTGAGTGGGCCATGTTTCGCCGAAAAAGCCATCGACTTCCCGCATCAGGTCCAGTCGATAACACATGCAAGGGTTGTATAAGATAACCTTACCCGCTCCGTGTATCAGCGGCCCTAATTTCGACAGGGTCTCTCTAAACGATACGCAGATGTGGCGCCCTGGGCGCCCCTTGTACCAGCCCACGAGGTCATCGGCCCCGTAGTTAATCGGCCTCGCGCCACCTGTGGTTAAATCTACTCCCCACCAGATGCGGTCGACGGCAAAGCCCGAAGCATCGGGGATCATTTCCATCGCCCGCCGAACTTGTTGGAGAAGATCTGCCTGGTAGTTGAGGCCGTCTGAGTCCATAACCACAAGGCCTCCCAGGTTCGCTTCTTTTCCGTTCTCGTCCCGCCAGATTCCATCGGCTGTCTTTTCCTGAAGATATGTTGTGGCGTCCATCCAGGAGTACTTCTCCGGAATGTTCCGATTCACCGCTTTGAGGCTGTATACGTCGGTCCATCCCCACGCATCAAAATTCAAATAGCTCAGGTAGTAGAATCCGTCCTTGTGCATCGTGCGTGCTCGGTCGTTGAGCGTGCGATAGGAAAGCTGGTGCATGAGTTCGGGAAGCCGGTCGCCGCTACTGTCATAACCGGCCGACCACCAGGTCTCCGCGCCCTCCACCGGAGGGAAATACATCCCCATGTACGGCCAATCAAAAGCTGCTTCCCACATGGCAGTGAAGGCCATTTGCTTCAGGCGACCGACATCAATCGGGCCGTTCCAGCCGGAGTACGCGCCAGTACCGGCCATTTCCTGGACTTTGGCGTTCGGAGGCTCGAAGAACGACTCGTAGCGCCGCACCATCCATCGCAAGCCGCCACGCCAGTCGGCCTCGTGCGCCACCAGGTCGACGGCCAGCTTCACCGTCCGCCCTTGCCCGAGCCGTGTGTTAGCGCGGCGAAAGGAGAACCCACCCTCGCCGTCGCTCATCAGCGTCAGTTCAAGGATAGGGTCCTCCGGTGAAAGCACCAGACTCAACCCCATGTCTCCTTTTTCTTCCATGAGGCTCGCCAGGGGAATACAAAATCCGCCCACCCCGGCGTACGGTCCGTAGGCCCAGGAGCAGACCCACGAGCACTTTGACATGGGTTGCGGCTGCAAGGGATCCTTCCACAGGTCATCCCCACCCAACCAGGAGGTCCAGAATTGAGCATCGTCCGGCAGGGGCCATTGGAGTTTCGTAGCAATCGGCACCGTCCAGGGTTCTCCGCTGGAGGTTATTTCTATCTCCCAGCGCACGCTCTCTTGGGCGGCGAGAAACCGCTGCACCAAGCTGAACTCTCTTTTATCGGGGCCCAGCAATCTCGAGGAGAACTCCGCCCCTCCGCCGTCCAGCCGGCGCGCCGTAACGGGTCCCTCGGTGTTACAGCCCTCCAGAATGGTTTCGCCGGTCAAGGCACGCGCCAATTTCTTGGGGCCGATAATAGCTCCCACAATCCTGCCCTGACCATTGAGATGAACTGCAAGGTTATCGACTTCGACGGCATATTCCGCAGCGCCTGAACCAAGGTTTGAAACCTGAGTCCCAACTGTGCTGGCCAGCAGTGGAAATTTCGATAGGAACGGCGAGATCATCCCAAGTTTTAGAAGCCTCGATGAAAAACCTCGCCGGTTCATTTACTGAATTCTCCTTCCCTTGAAAAACAAGTGGGACGCGGTCCGCCACTGCTCCGGACAGGAGGACAGTCTTCCGGAAGTATGGACAAAATGTCGCAATCCAGGCCGGTTCCGGTCACCTTACGAACTCACCTTTACGCTTTCCCTCTCGGCGCCACGACTGAACACTGTCGGCGTGCTCGCCTTGGACAGATCGCTTGCGGCAATCGTGATGTCCGAGTTTGCCCGACCCTCCACTTCGAGGAAGGCCTTGCACGGGGTGAGTATCCGGCAGGCAGTTAGTAGGGCTTCCCGCGTGTCGGTGAAGCGTAGCAGCGACTCTGTGTCCGCATTCCCCTGGGCGCTGAAGCCATTAACGGCAACATCTTCCACATGATCGAATACTAGTGCTGGCCTGTGGTCATGAGTGGCCACGTCGAACCGGGCGTTGGCAAGCCGAAGTCCCCGCACATTCCGGGCGTAAAGCGCGTAAGCAGGAAGGACGCCGAATTGAAAATACTCGTTTCCTGACGTCCGCATGACCTGTCGGTTGGCCGCTTCTTCCGAGGTGCCGCCCCCCGGGAAGGTCATATGAATGTTGCTGAAACTGACGTCCTCGATGAACTGGCCGTCCACTGCGGTGAGATTGATGCAGGTCCTCATTTCACCTGGAAACGGACTTTCCCAGGGATACTCCTTAAGGTCAGGCGCCGGCGCGATTGTCGCCCGGATCCCATCGAAGATGATGTTGCGAACGATTCCTCCGGGAAGGTTCGGCTCCGCTGGGTTAGGAGTCCAGTTCCACCATTCCTCAACATTCCGGGGAGGTGACCCGAGGCCGATGTACACCGGCCCAGTAACATTGTTCATGACAAGATTTGAAAAGAGGATATTCTCCAGCCGGGTTCCCTTTCTCATTTGTACTTTGATCGGGCAGCCGAAGGTGTCGTATATGACGCAGTTGGAGACGGTGATGTCCTCGGTAACCCCCTCCCCAAATCGAAAGACCGACCATCGGGTGCTGAACGTGCAGTTGGTGATCGTGACATAGCGGTTGCTTCCGAACAGGCCGCAGGCATCGTCTCCGCAAGCAATCTGGCAATTTGATACCTGAACGTGCCGGCAATCATCGAAGTGCAGCCCATCGTTGTTGGCATTCACTCGGCTCTGCATCCTGACACGATCAATGTAAAGGGATTCGCATCCATTGAAGTGCGTGCACCAGAAGGCGCCGTTGAGGAGAAGGCAGTCCCGGATCGATAAGTTCCTGCAACTATTGAACAAAACCAGAAACGGCCGATCACTATCCGGCCGGCCGCGGAAGGCCGCGCCCTGGCCGTCAATGGTTCCCTTCCCCTCCAGGGAAATATTTTCGGCTTCGTTGGCATAAACAATCGCTGTGCCCCCGTAGGGCGTCCTTTCCAGGCCTTTCGTGTAATGGTCAATATTGGTGCTTCCCAGGAGATGAGCCTGGGAAGCAAGGTGGAACGTCACGTTGCTTTTGAGCTGGATTGAACCGACCAGGAAGTCGCCCGCCGGAACCACGACCGTACCGCCCCGGTCGTTTGCGCAAGCGTCAACGGCTGCCTGGATTGCCGCAGTATCGAGCGTCTTGCCATCGCCTTTGGCCCCGTAGTGGCGGACGTTATAGGCCCCCGCACCGCGATCCTCATTCGGTCCTCCAGGCGATTGCGCCGCCCCACCGTTTTGGCTCAATAACCCCGAGCCGAGCGGAACTGCCAGTGCCGCCGTGGACATCCGTTCCATCAAGTCGCGTCGCGATAAAGGATTATTTTTCATGTTATTACCGTCCCTCGATCCAAATGGCCTGACCGCCGCCAATCGGCAGATTGGCTTCGATGACTGATGATGCGTCCACCCGCTGCGTCGTAACTTTTACGTCCGTCTTCGGGGGGTTGCCGTTCTCATAGATGTGGGCCAGAAACGAGCGCCCCGGCGTAAGGAATCGCAGCGGGACCTTGACCGTGCGATGGGTGATGGGCCAAGTGATCTTGCCAGCGTACCAAGGCGGAACATTACCGTTGCAGATGGTGCCCACAAACCAGTCTTTGCCGCTGCGACGCGCCGTGGTGATGTAGCGGCCGATTTGGCCGTCGAGCACCTTGGTCTCGTCCCAAACAGTTGGAACCTTCGTGAAGAATTCGATCCCGGGATCATCTTGATGAACGCTGGGGCGTTCCCCAAAGAACAACCACTCCAGCGGACTGTAATAAATCACGGCTAGGGCGAGTTGATGGGCGCGAGTCGTCTTGATCCTGTCTTCGTAATAGCAAATGGTGTAATCCGCCGGGCCGGCAAGGAATCGCGTATAAGGAAGCACGGTGTTGTGGTCGGCCGTCGGCATCGACTCATTCCCGGCGATGCCCTCCTGGGTCATCAGGTTGGGGTAGGTGCGGGTAAGACCCGTGGGCCGGAACTCGTCGTGGATATCCACCATCAGATGGTGTTTGCCCGCAGTTTCCACGCAGGTGTAAATCCAGTTCGTCCAGTATTGGCTCCAGAATTGGACAAAACCGAATTTGATGCCCTTAACCCCCCACTGCTCATAGACCGGGGCAATCTGATCCATCTGCTTTTCCAGTTGGCGGTGGTCCACATAGAGGATGGTGCCGATGCCGTTCTCGTTTCCATAGCGAATAACCTCCTGCAAGTCCAGCCCATCATAACCCGCGGGACGGTTCGGGTCGTTCGGATTGGGGCGGACCACCGTGGCGTCAGATGTAGGGTCGGTCTCGCTCCCGTACCAGCCCCCGTCATAAACGACGTACTGCAGGTTGTGGCTCTTGGCGTAATCCACGCATTCTTTGCCGCCCCGAGTCGAGTAAGTGACTTCCCAGAGGCATTTGCCGGGTTTAATCCAGGAGGTATCCCCGATTGTCGAGGGCTCGTTCAGGTCGAGAACCAGGTAGTTGTGTTCGATCAGATCACCGGGGCGATCCCCTAGGATGACCGCGCGCCACGGGGTGGCGAAGGGCGTGCTGCCCCAAACGTAGGGGCTCGAAGCTTTGTCATTGGGTGGCGGCGATTCACCGCCCGGGTCCCACTCCGTTCCCTGCACGCGTCCGCCCATCAGTGCGGTGACGAGCGTTCCCGGTTTTCCGGTGGCGGGAGAAAAGAGCATGACCGGGTAATTGTGCGTCCCGGCTTCGAGCAGCGCCGCGTATCTTCCATCCGCGTATTCGATCACCAGCGGCCGATCGCAATTGGGCTGAAGGTCCTTGGTCCACACGTTCTCGTAGGTCTGCTGGGCCCCGTGAGTTTCCCAGGCGCGGGTACCGTCAGGAAGGTGAAACTCGGTATTTTCTGCGGTGATCACGAATTCCTTCAGCGCCGGCTGCTCCGGCAGCACATAACGGAGCGCCGCGCCCTCGTTGTAAGCGCGGATCACAATCTGCAAACGCCTGCCGCCCGCGCCCCCGAGGCTGATCTGTGCTTCGTGGTAGTTGTCCGGGACCGTGCTGCGCTCGCCATACAGCGGCTTCCAGGTGCTCGCGTGCGAATCCTCACGAATGTCTTCGACCTCAAAGCCCGCACCGAAACGTCCGGCGGCCTCAATCGTAAGCCCCAGCGAGGAATCGAGTAGAACCGGCTTGCCGCGGTAATCGACGCTATAAGCCGGAACCTCCTTTCCGCCTTCCAATCGAGTCGAGAAACGAACGGCGACAGCCCCATCGGGAGAAGCTACCGTGATGGGCAGGCGCGGGGCCGCCACCAGTTCCGGCAAAAACAATAGGAGGATAAACATCGATGTTTCAAGCCGCATGATTCCAATAGACATTCGTCCCTCCGAGCCATATCGCGACAGGGAATGGTTTCTCATAGCATGCATTCTTCCACCGGCAGCTCAGGTTGCCCTCTCCTAGGGCACAAAACGTTCGAATTTGCGCCAGTGCCTGAGGTAGTCCTGATCGTGGGGGCGCCGATGGAGTGCGCAGGTTCTGCCCGGCGTATCGATATCCACTGCTGGGTTCTCCTTTAAGCACAAAGGGAACGGGGGCTTCTCGATCCAGACCGACTTCTTGCGTACCAGGATCGGGATGGTGAGCGTGACCACATCCATTCCATTGGCAGCGGAAGATTTGACCACGGAATCCTGTCCCCAAAAAGGCTTCGAGGAAGGCTTGGGGCGCTTTCAGCAAGGCGATGAGCCCGTCGGAGACGGAAGCGAGCGAAGCGCTGCCGGCAGACAAAGTCGCCGGCAGCGCTTCGAGGTTACGACGACTAGAAGCGGAATTTCATACCCAATTGAATTTCCCGAGGCGGCACGGCCACGGCGTTAACAACTCCGGCATCCGCGGTCCCAATGTCGACCCCTGGAGGCGCAAGGTTCTGGATGTTGAAAACGTTGAAGGCTTCAGCGCGAAACTCCAACGACATGCTTTCCTTAATGGGGAAGGTTTTGAACAGCGAAAAGTCCACGTTGTAGACACTCGCAGACCGCAACACGTTCTTCCCGAAGTTTCCAAAAGAGTCAACCGGAATTGAGAAGGCTGCGGGGTTGAAATACTGCTGTGGGGTGGGATTGGAAACGTGTGGGTTGCCCACCAGGTTGGGTCGAGCATAACTGAACCAGCCGACGCCGTTGCCAACGTTTCCAACGTCGCCCAGCACGTCCAGGTTGTAAGGCTGTCCGGAGCGGAGCGCGGTGATTGTATTCACTTGCCAGTTGCCGAAAATGTAGGAGGCAGGACCATGGTTCAGCCAGGGCTTTCCCTTGCCAAACGGCAATTCGTACATTATGGAAGCGGACAGATATTGTGTGATATCGTAGGCGGAAACGCCCCAGTCATTTTTAATGTTATAGATATTCTGGACTGCGGCGAAACCGCCAGGGCCATTTTCAACGCCAAAGTAACCGCTGCCGCCGTTGTCCATGGCCTTCGACCAAGTGTAGGCAAGCAAGTACTGCAAACCATTGGAATAGCGTTTTTCCGCCGACAGTTGCAGGCTATTGTAATGGGCGGAGCCAATGGATAGCCCCATAAAAGTGGTAGCAGCCCAAGGGAAGGGTGTCCGCGCCGCAACCTCTGCGGCCGTTCCCGGCCCGGCGGTCGTTGCCACGTTATACAATCCGGTAACATTCAAGCGGTCGCTCTTGGCCCCAACATAAGCGGCGGTCAGCAGGATATTGTGGGCCATTTGCCTCTGGACATCCACGTTCCACTGATTGGACCGTGCGGGTTTGATATTTGGGTCATACATCCAGTTTTGGGTAGTCCACGGGGACGCGGTGGGCAATGCTGAAGCGCTGAGCGATTGCAGGTTCTGGACCGTAGTCAGCGGTGCGCCAACGCCGTTGAAGGCCAATTGCGTATTGGTAGCCTCCGGCCAGGCGCCAACATTGGCTTGAAAGGTCTGGATCTGGCCCATCATCGAGGCGTAAGTAATTCCGAAGCCAGCTCGTACAACCATTTTATCCTTCGGCCGCCAGGCTATGCCGATGCGTGGGCCAAACATGTCGTTAACCGGATTGGGCCCCACGTCCGGATTCTGAGCCACCACGATCTTGTCTCCATACGGAATATTTGCCAGGTTGCCGTCACCCGGGATGCAAGGCGCCGCGTTCGTTGTGTTGCACGCCGGTGGCAGCTTCCCTCCGCCCACCAGCCAATTGCCATTCCCCGGATCCAGTTCACTGGTCATGCTCTCTGTCAGATGCGGCGTAGAGGTATGGTCATACCGCAAGCCCAGGGTTACGGTAAGTTTTGGAGTTACCTGCCACTTGTCTTCTATGTAGGGCGCCCAACTGGGAAAGTTGAAGTCGAATTTCTGCGCCGCAAAGTAAACACTACCGGGTAGTCCCAACAATTCGGAAGCGAGAGAATCCCCGGTGGTGCCAAGGTTGGTCGGGTCTCCGGTAATCGTGTTCGTGTAGAAGTACTGATTCCTTTGTCCCTGGCCGGGGGAGAGGGCACAGCACTGGTAGCGAAGCCAGAATAACTGAAATCCCGCCTTAATTGTGTGCCTTCCGTGGACATACGTCATAGTTGTGGAGAAGTCCCAGGACTGTTCGCGGTTTTCATACGGACCGGAAAGGCCGAGATCAGTATAGGGAGCCTGCGGGATATTGTCGACGTACCCGTATTTGGCGAGGCCCTGATAACCGAGTTGCGTGAAAAGCGAGCTCCCGGCATTGGGGCTTGTAGCACCCACGCCGGGATACTTGTTCCATCCCAGGCGCGAATCCACAACAAGGTTCGGGCTAAAAAGGTGCGTCTCGCCACCCCCCATGTTGGTCGGCACGTTATTGGACCCACTATTGACATATGAATCAACAGGCGTAGCGATGGGATTGTACATGCGGATGAAGCGGAACCAGGCCGTATCCTTCTGGCCGATGCGCTGGTCGACCCTACCTTCATAAGTACCGTCATCATTGCTCAGTTTGCCGTTGTTCACGTAATTGTAAGAGGGATTACCCGTCACGTTGGGGGGACTATAGAGGGCTGTAATGAAGCCCTGCGTCATCGGGTTGATTTGGCTGGGGAGTATCTTGTTGCAGGGAATAGCCCCCGCGGTTCCCTGGGCAACGGGGTTGCCGCCGCTGCAAACGTAAGGGGAACGAATGAAGCCTCCCGGGTGGGCGGGATCAGGCGCCGTGGTATTGGGATCAAAGAGGACTTGCGTCGAATAATCTGCGGAAAAGTCGCCGTCGATTTCCGCCGCCGTCGGGAAGCGGGCGAATGACTGGGCTGGTTTGCGGTACCGCCAGCCTTCATAGGTGAAGAAAAACCAGGTCCTGTTCTTGCCGTTGTAAACCTTGGGGATAATGATGGGGCCGCCCACCGAGAACCCAAACTCATTCTCCCGGAACGGGGCGGGCGAGGTCGAGTTGGCGTCCGTAAAGGGGTTACGGGCGTCAAACACATCGTTGCGGACGAACTCCCAAGCGGTCCCGTGCAGTCCGTTGGTGCCGGACTTCGTTGCCACGTTAATAATTCCACCTAATGCCCCACCATACTCAGCACTATCATTGTGGGACTGTACCTTGAACTCCTGAATGCCATCCAGGACCGGCAGTACGGTGTCCGTACCGGTGAACCAAAGGGTGAAATTCAACCCGTCCATCAAGAAGAAATTCCCGCGGTTCCATTGCCCACCCACGGAAGGTTGGGCAAATGAACTGCCGGGGATTCCCTGCATGCTCCCGAAGCCACCGCCCACGGAATTATACTGGCCGGTCGACAGGGGGGTAACGCCGGGGGATAGAATGAGCAGTTGAGAGAAGTTGCGGCCATTCAGCGGTAATTCCACCACCGAGGCGCTGGTGATCACCGAGCCCAAGGCGGAGGACGTGGCTTGCAGTTGAGGAGCTTGCGCCTCCACCGTCACGCTCTGCGTGACCGCACCGACCTTGAGGACAACGTCGAGAGCAAGAGTCTGGTTAACCTGTAAGACAAGCCCTGGGACCTCGGTGGTCTGAAAGCCCTGCTTCTCGACCGTCAGCTTGTAATTTCCAGGCGGCAGTAAAGGGATCACGTAGTACCCTGTGCCACTCGTTTCGACCTTGCGGGTCTCATTGTTGCCGATGTTAGTAGTCGTGATGCTGGCTTGCGGCACCGCCGCACCGGTGGAGTCGGTCACCTGCCCAGACACTTGGGCGGTAGTGGTTTGAGCGCGAGCACTGACGACCCCAATGAGCCACAAACTCGCCAATAGGCCCAACGTGCATACAGTCAGCTTCTTCATGGTTCTTAAACCTCCTCCGAATAGAAGATTTCCCGATAGCTGAAGACCCGACGACAATTCAAGGGGCTTACCAATTGAAGCAGCGTTTTGACCGCGATCCCACTGTTAAACACAGTTGAAACAGGACATCGTTCGTTCTGGAAAATCGTCAGGTGAAGGTCGGGGCGTGACCGCTCAAAGGGGTCAAGCGGTTTGGAGAACAATGTTAATGTTAGCAGACCAAGCAACGCCCCTCATCACAACCTCTTTTCAGGGCTCCCACACACGCATGCTTTTCTCGGCTGTCTACCATTGCACTGAAACTACCCGTAGAGTAATACGCCGCTTCGAGATGACTGTCAAGGCAAAAATTATCGTCAAACGTGCAATTTTATTGCGCGTTTATCCATACGATTTGGCGCGGATATCTTATACATAGGCGGGACCATCAACGCTTTAAATGGGCGCCGGCTTCCCTTGCTCCTAGCATCAGCGGCCCTGGGAGAAAAGCGCCGTATTCAGACTCTTACTGGGGATTAAAGAATATAGTGACAGCTTATTTGCGTGACGCCGCCGTCCCGGCGGCATTTCTGATGGCCGGCAGGATGCCGGCGCTACAGATCCTGTCACTATCTTCTGCAATCCTCAATAGGTCAGGGCGGGGTTCACTTTGATTCAGGATGGGCGGGGCCGGCCGGAGGTTCAGCCGATTTTCCGGCGCGGGCGTTTTCGAGTGCAATGTACAGGGCTTTCGTGGCCTGCGCATCATCGGGGTCTTCTTTGAGCACCTCACGCAATTCGGCTATTCCTTCATCCCAACGGCCCAAGCGGCACAAGGCCAAAGCCATATTGCGCCGGAAAACAGTCACCATGGGATCGAGCCTTACCGCGTCGCGATACTTTTCCAAAGCACCCGTCAGATTTCCGGCTTTCTCCAGCTCGACACCCGCATTGTTCGCTTGTGTCGATGTCAGTTCATTAGCGGCAGTGGCCAGCCCCGCGCCGATCTTCGTCGAAAGTTCTTGCTGACAAGTTTTAGCTTCTTCCGTCTTTCCAGCTTTTTGGAGAGCCATGCAAAGGTGGTACAAGGTGGACCGATCGTCAGGCTTCAACTTGGCAGCCTGGCGCAAAGGTTCTATGGCTTTCGAAGCGTCGGCGACCCGGAGGTAAGCTGATCCCAATTCAGATTGGGCAACAAAATCCTCGGGAGCCAAAGCCACGGCCTTCTTGAAAGCCGCGATCGCCGCTGCGTCATTGTGCTGCCACTTTCGGATCAAACCTTGAGACACGAAGGCCTCGGCGTAACTCGGCCGCAGTGCGACTGCCCGGTCGAGTTCTGCGAGAGCGTGGTCGGGCGCATTTTGATCGATAAGGATCTGGGCCAGCAAGTAATGAGATTGCGCTGCCGCTGGCGTATTTCCGTAGACCTCAATCGCGCGGGTCAGGTGCTTGCTGGCGCTGGCCAATTCATGCTGCTGCGCCAAAATCATCGCCAGACTGACATGTGCCTCGGCGAATTTTGGATCAAGCTGGAGGGTGTTCCTTAACGATTGTTTGGCTGCATCGGGATCGCCGAAACGAGCCTGCGCCGTTCCCAGGGTAAAGTGAGCCAGGGCGGAGGAGGGTTGCAACTCGACAGCTTTCTGAAGTTCTTTGAGGGCTTCCGACCGCTGGGGCACCAGGGCCAGGGCCGACCCGAGGAGTAGGTGAGCGTCACCATTCTCCGGGTCTTCGCGCAAGACCTCGCGCAGGATCGCGATGGCTTCATCGTTCGAACCCGCTTCGAGAAGATGGCGGGCGCGCGCGATCTTTTGCTGGATGCTAACCGACGAATGCGGGCGCGCAACGGCTACTGACTTTGAAGATTCCTGTTCCTGCGCCGCCAGCCCCTTGGGAGGGCTGGCAAACACCACCAGGCACCCACACAAACAAACCATGGCAAATCTGGAGACGAACACCTCAGTTCCTTTCGTGAGTTCATTTCCGAATGATATGACGTCTTGGGTCCCGCATCTATGGTCCGACATCTCACGTTCTGGCGAGTTGCAGAAGCCATCAGCCGAAGTTCGCGTCCGTACAGCGTGTCGGGCTGCCTTAGGCGAAGCAGGCTATTTGGCAAACCTGACTTTCCAGGCCACAACACCGTTCTTCGGAAAATCAATGCTGAGTACCGCCAAGCCTGCAGCCCCCGGCACCGCCGTGACCGACGCCTTACCGCCTGCGACTTCTGCGTTCGCCGGGGTGTAACCGTTGGTCGCCAGTACCACCTGGTAAGTCTCGCCGGCAACAACATTGGATTCGCCGCTCAGTACAAGGTCAGTGGGATTCCACTTTGGCCGCCCCGGCATGTCCATGTACCCCTGCATGATGTGCCGATTAGTGGAGAGAAACTGGGGATGTGTCTCAACTTTGTGGACGGACATCATCCGGGCCTCACCCGGCTTAAGTGCCCTTGTCAACTCCTGATCGCCGTTGAGATTACCAATAAGGCAGTCATTCCAAAAATCATACACGTAATATTCTGATGAGGCGTCGAGCCCGAGCGCACCGGTTGCCTGGTCGCCGCTCAGCCGTGCGGAAACCGTCCCCCCGTTCTTGAAATCCGGGTTGAAGAACATCACCTGGTGCCACTCGGGAGTGACGGCCAAATCGTACACCTTCGGATCAGAAACCCCCGTAAAAGCGTCCACTGGCCTGGGGCTGCGCGTTTCGCGCTGCATCGGGAAGATGCGGGACAGATCATGGAGCGCATCGGGAGTCAATTCGCGGAAAGAATCCGCCAGCAGGACGCGTCCCGCCGTCACATACAGGGCGGTGAGGATGGCGCGCCGCCGGACGACGGGGTCTGGTGGCCGCATCGCGACATTGCGGATGCGCTCGAACTGAAGTTGTTTGGCATCCATATCGTACGTGTATAGGACGCGGTTCTTGTACCAGCGCAGGCCGCAGATCCGCACCATGGCCGGGTGGAAATAGGGCGAGTCGGTCCAGACCCGCTGCGAGTCAATAATGCCGGCGGTCACATCGACCATCGGACAGAAGGTTGAGCCCAAGGCGCGTTCGTGAAGGAACGCGCCCGGACCCAATCCCTCACGAGCCAAGTCAAAAGTCTTGCGGTAGACCGAAGCCGTTGTCGCGTATGAGTCTTCGAAACCGCCCTCCGACCGCCAAGCCGTTTCGGGATAATCGAACATGATGCCTGCCAACCCGGCTTTGCCAAGGTCACCCCACACTTTCTGCATATGAGCCTGGAAGCCGGGATCGGAAAAATCAAATACCACCAGGGGCTCATGGTGCCAGTGTTTCACGCTGAGCTTGCTGATATCATTGAACAACATCTGGTCGGGATGGGCTTGGGCATAGTCTGGCGAGGGCATGTTGCTGGACATGTAAGAGAACGGAAGCCCGCCACGCTCGCGCATGGCTTTGCACCATTTTTCGGTAGTCTCGTACGGCTTGAGGTAGCTGCCGAATTTCTGGTAGTGCTCGTCGTCCCACCATCCGGCGTCGGACAGGGTATTCTCACTATCTTCATTGGGCACCAGCCGCACGGCCACTGGCGAGTACTTGAGGAAGCCGGTTTTCTTGGCCTCCTCCACTTCGCCGACCAGTCCGGGGGTATTGTTTATCTTGGGCCCAGTGCCGTATTCGCCCACGTACCAGGCACAGACGGTCGGGAAATCGTAGATGTTGGGCTTGGCGTGCTGTGCAGCACGCACGGCCAAACCATAGCGCTCCAGGGCCTCAAAGGGATTCGGCGTAGTGAAATCCAGGTAGAACCGGTCGTCAGGAACATACGTCGTGCCCGGGTCCACGCGCCGCCCCACGGGGTCCGACGCCATCATATTCAGGAACGCTTGGGATGGCCCTGAAGTCGGGGCGAACGTAATTGCCGGTTTCGACGGCGATGGCAGGTTGCCGGGGATGACTTCCGACACCCAGATTTCACTCACCACCGCATTGGGCGCGGCAGATTCGCTCGTGAAATGCACTTGGACATTCCCGAATCCCGATTTGTCCTGATAAATCTCCGAAGGCAATAAGAGCACCCGTTCTTCCGGCAATTGGTTCTTGTCCCGATAGGCAGGGAGTGTTTGCTTGGCGAGCAGGCCGATCCGTTGCACTCCGGGAACCTCGATGAGTTCGCGGCCAGGCAAGGCGGCGAGATCCATTTCCTTCGCTGGCGAGACGTACACCGACTCCACTCGCCCGGCGTTCTCGTAATCCCACCAGGAGAAGCCGAGGGAATAGGATTTCTTGGAATCGAGCCCGTGCACGGTGAACACAACATCGCGGGGGTCGGCCGCGACGTCGCCAAACCAAGGGGCGCTGATCTTGTCTGTGAGCGCGATCGTCCCACCCGTGATCTGGTACATCCGCACCACTGCACCCATGAAAAGCGACTCTTTCTCATTGCCGCAATTTATGTAGCCGAGCAGCCGACCACCGGCCGCCGAAGAGCGCTCCGCCAGTTCCCGCGTCCGGGTCATATTCAGGGAGGAAATGCCCCCCTGGGTGCGGGTAATTGAAACCCACTTGGCGAAGTCATGATAGGTGAGACCGCCCAGGACCACGGAGGCGCGCTTGCCTGCTCCCGTGCAAGTGATCAGAAGGTTGTTCGGACTTTCCCGGACGAGCCCGCTGCGAACCATCGTGGCGCCAGACCCGGCGACGCCGTCGAGCGTGCGGCACTCTTGCAGATAGGGCGGCGGGAGGGATAGGCGGGCGTTCGACAATGGATCAAGTTCCTTAACTCGTACGACAGTGCCGAGAGTATCCTCGACCCCCGAGCCGAGAATGATGGCGCCCGATCCGGAATGTAGGATGACCTCCAGCAACAGGGTCGGCTTGCCTGCCGCCGAACTGCCGATGAGGAGCGATCCACCCTCGCCCAGGTCATCTCTCGCGGTCTTAAATTGCGCGGCGTGGAGATATGTCTCGTCGGCAGTAAACTCGGCGGATCCAGCGCAGCACATGCGCAGGCGTGCATGCGAAAATCGGATTTCGCCACTGCGTTTATCGATTGCAGAGTAATCGCCAGTCTTCAGGTCATAGGCCACCTTCACGGATTGGTTCTCAATGGTCGCGCCAGCGCTGCTAATCTCGGTGCGCACCAAGTCCCCCTCGCCCGACGCCATCGACAATACAGTGCCAGCCACGAACCACGCGGCGAGCTGGAGGAGACGGACTCTCATTTCCTTCCCTCCCTTGGACGAGATAGGCAATCACCAACGCTGACGAAAAACCCTCAACGGTCGCCCCGGCCTTGTGACTGGATCGGGACTCGGCTGGTTCTGCACAGTGCCGCGTATTTCTGGGCGAGCTCAGTATTTCCCAGGTGTGAATAAATGGTGGCGAGTAAGTAGTAGACCTGGAGGTCTAACACAAAGCCGGACGGATCGCTGAGACTCAGCGCACGTTCCGCGTCAACCTGGGCCTCCCTGTACTTTTGCAGGCGCACGTTCAGCTTGCCATGTTCATAGTAAACGGCGCGGGTTTGCGGAGTTGTGCGTAAGGCGCGATCCAGGTACACCTTGCTTTCCGTGAGGCGGTTTGCCTTCATCAAAAAGCGGCCATAGTTGTATTCCAGAAAAGTGTCAGAAAGCGGACCGTTGCTTACCTTCAGTCCCTTCTGGTAGGCGGATTCTGCCTTCTTGGTCTCGTTGAGCGACTCCAGGTTGAGGGCCAGGTAATCGAAAGCGCGGGCATCGTTGGGGCGCAAGGCGATGACCTTTTCGAATTGCTGCACCGCCTCCGGATGCAACTGCCTGCTGTCGAACAAGACTCCGAGCTGGAAGTGGGCTTCGGGATTGTTGGGATCAAGCTTGCAGGCTTTCTCAAGCATTTCCCGCGCCGCTGCGGGCTGACCTTTCATCGACAGGATTTGGCCCCTAAGCATCAGGGCATCAGGATAGGCAGGATCGCGCGCAAGCGCCTGCTCCGAAAAGTAATCGGCCTGCTGAAACTGTTGCCCGGAAAAATAAAACTGCGCGAAGTAATAGTAGGGGCGGGCATTCTGGGGAGCCAGGCCCATGGCCCGGGAGAAAAGTTCTTGCGCCGTCACCGCGTCCATTTGCGAAGCGTGAAGCCGGGCCAAGCCCAGTACAACTTCACTACATCGTGGGTAGAGGCGTTCGAGGGGTGTCAGGATCTGGCCGGCTTCCACCAGGGCGCCTGCGTCGAGCGCTTTCTCGGCAGTTCGAATCTGAGGCTCCGTTCCTGCGCAAGCTTTCGTGGCACTCGAAACCTGCGGCCAAGCAGGCAAACTAAAGGCATGGCCTGAACCGCAAAGGTGTGCAATAAGAAGAAGCCCGAGAAGTCTTGACCGGACCGTATTATTTGGCTTGCCGCCCATCGCCGGATCCTGGCTAAACCCTTACTCTTCCCTTACTTTGAGAATTTGATCGGCTGCGACATCGCGCACGACTTGAACCTTCCCGCTCGGCCAGCGCAACTCAATCTCGCGAATACCCCGGTCCGCTCCTAACCCGAAATGAGCTCGCTTGTCAGACGAACTTAGATAGCCCACCGATGTGGTAACGTGGTTGTACTGGACCCTCCCGGACTCGCTTGTGAGCTTGATCTTCGTGCCGATGCCGTCGCGGTTGCTTTTGGTGCCCTCCGTCTGGAGCAGAATCCAGTGATTCTGGTTCGCCGAAGTGTTATAGAGAAGTTCCGCGGGTTGCCCGATGGCGGAGACGACCACGTCAATCCGGCCATCGTTATTCAGATCTCCAAACGCGCACCCCCGGTGTGCCGCGGTGACCTGCATGGCGGGGCCCGCTTCGGTGGTTACGTTTCGGAAGCGGTCGTTCGCGAGTTTTTGAAAGACTGCATTCGATTGCTTGTAATGGTCATGTCCGTAGGCGTCGACGTTTTCGCTGACATGCGAGTTGGCTGCAAACACGTCTTTATCGCCGTCGTTGTCGAGGTCGTAGATGCCCACCCCCCAGCCGCTCATATTAAGCGTCCCGTACCCGAGCCCAGCCTGAAATGCCGAAGGTAGGAACATACCCTGGCCGGTGTTTAAATACAGCTGAAAAGTACCGCCTGACAGGGAAGTAACCACTAAATCGGGCCATCCATCGTTGTTCAAATCGCGAAAGTCCACACCCATATTGGAAATGGGAAGTCCATCTTCGGTGTAGGCGACCCCGGTTTCAATGGCCACTTCCGTGAAACCCTGGCCCCCGAGGTTCTTCAGCAGGAAGTTTCCCATCACGTCGTTGCCAACAAATATGTCCATGAATCCATCGCCATCATAGTCGGCAACGGCGAGCCCCATTCCCTTGCCGATGAGATGGGCGATCCCGGTGGATTCGGACACATCCGTAAACGTCCCATCGCCGTTGTTGTTATACAGGATGTTTGGCAACCCATGGTAGAGCAGCGGCGAACAGGAAAGGCGCTTCCCCTCATCGCCACAAACCCTCGTTTTTTCCCAGCTCCAATCCAGGTAATTGGCGACAAAAAGATCCAGGCGTCCGTCGTTGTCATAGTCGAGCCAGGCCGCGCCCACCGACCATAATTTACTTCCCTTAGCATCCATGCCGGCCACGCCCGCCCGCTGGGTTACGTCCGCAAAGGTGCCGTCGCCATTGTTGTGATAGAGAAAATTCCGATTCACGCCGGTCACGTACAGATCGGTCCAGCCGTCATTGTCGTAATCAGCGGCGGCAACCCCCATCGAGTATCCCTCGCCGGCGACCCCGGCTCGTTCGGTTACATCGGTGAAAGTACCGTCCCGATTGTTCCGATAGAGGCGATTGTAAAAGATAGCGCCCTTTTTCTCGAGACTGGGAATTTCGGCTCCGTTGGTAAAGAAGATGTCCAGGAACCCATCGTTATCGTAGTCAAAAACCGCAACGCCGCCCAGGACAGAATCGATAACCGGCTTGTCCACGATCGTGCCGTTATTCAGCACGAATCTCACGCCTGACTCGGCTTGCCGATTCTCAAATCGTATAGGCGCATTCGCCCCCGCTTGCCGCACGGGAACTTGGACGCGTGTACGCTGGGCAGACAGGCCTGCGGAACCCAGTCCGGCGAGACTCAGGCCTGCGAAGGTGAGAAACTCCCTGCGATGAATTATGTTTGAATCCCTTTTCACCATCCCTCGAACACCGCCATTTTCCGACCCATACAAGCGGCGCATTTATGAATGTTTACGATTCTATCCGCAGTCAAGGGTTCTTGAGTTTTTGCAGCGCGGCCAATTGTTCCATGTAGGGTCGAGATACGTATCCGGTCCGGCTTAGAGGCAAGTCCCAAGTAACCGTCCCGCCGTGGTCGTTGATGTGTCGAGTCCAACTGGTTACCAGATCGGCCGAAAACCGCGGCTCACCTGTGCTCCACCAGGCGCCGAGAAAATTCAGAAAGTGCAGTTGATCACCCGCGATGTCGGGCCCCAGGTAGTATTTCTTCTGGTCAAATACCCGGACGCCGCAAGTCGGCAGGAAGTAGTCCACTTCTCCCGCCAGATAGTCCTCGTACTCCGTCGCCGGCATGAGCTGATCGCGATTCATTCCGACCGGTCCCGTATTAAAGGCAATCAGCACGTCAGGATTCCCGGCTTTCATGGCCTCGGCAAGGGCCTTGAATTCCTCCGGCTTGGAATACGATCCATCGATCCACCACGCCGAAATCGACTTCCCCCAGCGCAGCGACCACTCCCGGATCACAGCTTGCCAAGCTTTCTGCCGCTCCGGTTCCTTGCGCGCCATGCCGGGAAAGTAAACGCACTGGCGAATTCCCTTCGGATTGAGTGCCGCCGCAAGGTCAGCGACCAAGTCGCGGTGCGATAGTTTCCCGGACGAAGGCCCCATGCTGCGTTCGTAGGTTTCATTGGGAGAGCAGTAGTAACCGCCCGCCTGTCCGATGGTAATAAAGAAGTAGGGAACGCCGACGGAGGAGAACTGGTCCGCCAGCGATCGGGTGTCGAATGAATTGACCCAACTATTCCAGCGCTCCGAGGTCATATCCGCAGGCACCGGAGCGCTCGGCATGTGGACCAGGAAATGATTAAAGGCCCCCCACTTTGCCTCGCGTAACCACTTGGTGTTCGGATTTAACGCCTTGACCGGGTTTGTTGCGTCGGCGCCCACACTCCTGCTCATGCAAAGCCCGCTCCCCCATATTGCTGTCGTCCCCAGAAACCTTCTTCGATCCATTCTGTCACCCCCGTTCTGAAGTCCTCTTGCGGACCTCCCCGCATGGCCACGCCGGGAGGAACTTATTGCTTCATGCCGAGATGCGCCAGCACAAGAAGGGTGGGAGCCGCCCGCCGCGACGGAAGTGTAGCATAGAATTTTATGTGAAAAGTTACGAGCCATCTCGCGGTTAGTTCATTCGAACGGTAGCGCTTGTGGGTTGTATGCGGAGATGAATCGGTCGATGGCTTTCCGAACTTCTCGCGGCGAACGCTACCGTCAGGCGGAACTCCCGCATCCTTTCCGGGATTTGCCCCAGGAGGCATTCTCGCGGTATCGAATTCCCCAAGACTCGAGTGTCGTTACCACGCCGCTCCAGTGTGGTTTGCATCATGAATGTGGCTTCGAGAGGTTCGAATGTCCCCGTGGCGCTTCACAACCAAGCCGGCCTGCGACGCGCCATGAATACTTAGCGGTGAATCGGGCTTCTCGATGATGCCGCGTGCGTCCTGAGTATTGATTCCGCGTCCGTAGTTAGACGATCGGGATTCGCCTTCGCCAAAACCGCATCATGCTGAAAACAAGTGACATTTTCCTGTGTCGGCCCTCACCCTAGACGCCACGCTCGCGCTGCTTCGTTCGCTGCATCGTCTTTTCGTTTGGCCCGCTAACCTCCGAGATATCGCACTGGAGAACCTCGCCTTTCGTCAACAACTGGCAGTGTTCAAGCGCAAGTGCCCGCGGCCTCGGCTGCGAAGAATGGATCGCTTCTTTTGGGTGTGGCTGTTCAGGAGTTGGAAAGATTGGCATCGGACGCTGGTCATCGTAAGGCCAGAGACCGTTGTGGCCTGGCATCGCAAAGGCTTTCGCCTGTTCTGGAGCTGGATTTCCATGCGAAAGAGGGGCCGCCCAGAAGCCAGCCCCGCGATTAGAGCTCTGGTCCTGAAGATGGCCGTGGCCAACCCGCTTTGGGGAGCGCCCCGTATTCACGGGGAGGTCGAGGACTCCAGAGAAATTGAGAAATTCCAAGAAGCAGTGACCAAAGCTTTCATTCTAAAACTTATCGCCTCATGCCGGGAATCTAACCGTCTTTCGTTCTCATCCTGGATGCTCACTGCTTGCCCTTCCCGATTAACTAGTCCCAATTAACCAAGCTAACCCGATTACTTTTCTTGCAGACAACACCAAAAGGGTATACACTGACACCCGAATTCGGATCCAGGGCTAAACCTAAAAGGTATTTGATTCTTTAGCATAGTGGGCGCAACTTGCGCCGGGAGGAACACCATGCCAGCTCCAACACAATTGGTAAGTGGTCTAGGGGGCGCGGTTGGTTGCGATTTTCGACGGGCGCTCAACCAACTGGTTTTTGTCGAGTTCGGCGGCAAGTTATCCCGCTTGAACCTGTTTCGGAGCGCCACGGTGGTCAACTCCGGGACCGCCGTGCTCAAAGGCACCTTCACATTTGATCTGGATACGGGCGTGGAGGGCGGTGCCGGACCCGGCAATGACATCTGGTGGGACCAGCAGACGACGGTGGCACGCCAGATGGTGCCGCAAAACACGGCACGCATCGTCAATATTGGTGTGGTGGACTTCAACGGCGTTACGCCCAGCACGCTACAAACGCTGACCTACACAACTACACCCATTAATGGCAGCAATAATGCCAGCAACAAGCTGGTGGCGGGCGATGTTTTTGCGGTTCTGACCAATACCGGCAATTATGCGAAAGTGAAGGTGGTCAGCTACGGTTACGACCTGAACATTCAGTGGGTCACCTACCACCTGGACCCGGCCTACGTCGTACTGGGGACTGGCTATTCACAACCTGAAGATGTGAAGGCCAGTGCGGATGGTGTCCATCTTTACGTCACCGAACGTGCCGGCGATCTAGTAAAAGTGGGACCACCGAATTTGAATCGCGCAGGGGCTGTTGTAGTGGCCTCCGGCATGACGGCACCCCAGCAGATGTTCCTCGATGAACCGCACCACAACGCCTACGTTATCGAGTACGCTTCCCCCGGGCACCTCTGGCGCATCGACCTTACCAATGGCAACAAGACTGCCATCGCTTCCAATCTGGAAAATGGTGTTGGGGTGGTGCTCAGTTCCGACCTCCAATTTGCCTACATCACCGAGCAGACAGCGGGGCCCGACAAAGGGCGGGTCAGCCGCGTCCAGATCAGTAATGGAGCGCGCCAGACCCTGGTGACGGGTTTGACGAATCCATTCTTCCTGACTTGGGCGGACGTCCCCCAGACCACGTTGTTGTGTCCGGAACGCGACCCCGCGAACCGCATTACAGGTATCAGCTTGACCGGAGGCGGGTCGCAGGTGGTGGCGAGCGGCATTGCGTTCCGGCCGTCCAGTGTTGCCGTGACCAATCCGGGCGACATGCTGATCTGCTGCGACCAGGTGATCGAGGAAGTGGACTTCGCCTCGGGCGTTCTCCAGCCCGCCGGGCCGCTGCTGATGGGGATCGGCTTCATCCCCTTCGACAAGGTGAAGCCCTCGGGGTTGGCCGATACCACGGTCGACCCGACCTATTTCTACCAAGTGAAGGACACTCCCTTCGGCGGCACACTCCCCATTATGGTGAACCACTTGCGTGCCTTCAACGACGGCGACGTGTATTACCGCGTGAGGGTAGACGGCGTGCTCCGCATGGACGCTTGGACGGACGAGAAATGGAATGGCACGCAGTACGTTCCCCAGATGACGGGGCCCCAAAATGTGGGAGGGAACCCCGGATACTACCCTGTGCACACCTTGAGCGAGTTGTTCCTGTGGTTAAATCCCTCGCTGGGCATGCTGATGGACTCAACCAACCTCACCAATGCCCTGCATACCATCTCGATCGAATTTACAAACGGGGTAGGGGCGGTGCTGGAGACGAGCACCCCACTCACGATCCTGGTCAACAACCAGGCGTGCTCGGCGACGGTGGCAACGCCGGTATTGAACGGCGCCAGCGCGGACCCGACCTGCGGGGTGCTGAAATACGCTGCCAAAAATAACGACTTGGTTCACATGGCGTTTACGGCCACCCAACCGGCCAACTTCGCGACGTTCGCCTTCGAATTGATCAAGGGAGTGAACTTGGTGACGCTGCCATCGCCTCCACCTTCGAGTGGCCCGGTAACCGCGGCCTCCTCACCGATGAACGCTACGGTTGCGTTTCTGCTGGGTACCTGCAATGTGGCAGGCTTCGGTGAATGGGTATACGTGTGGGCCACTGCCAACAATGGCTGGTCGCGGCAAAGCCAGTACGACGCCTCCGCCGCTATCGCCTTCGTATTATCGCCGTGACCGTTAAGCCCGCAGCCACCGGCGGCTGCGGGTAGGTGACGACAGGTAATCCGAATCGGGGCATGGGAAAGACTGTGATCATTCGACCAGCAAACTTCCGCAAAAGGTGACGAGGGGCCTCTCGCGATTATTCGGTTCTTATGCTCCTGTGGGGCGCCGGCGTGTGTACGGCCAGCCCCTCACCATCCTCACTTTGGTTTTTCCTTGCTGTAGGGATTAAGTGTGGAATACTGCACCAGCGTTAACTTGTTCCCATTTCAAACCGAGTTGGGAGGCTGGACTGTGAGACCTTCATGCCTTTTTCTGGCCGCGATAGCCCTGGCAATTTCCCTGGACTGCGGACTGATTAGAGCGATCTATGCCCAGGAAACCCCCGAACGACCGTCCACGGGGACGGGCGTCAGGACCTTGGCGCTGGAAACGTATGCGCTGCGCGGGTACAACTACTGCAACCGGATGGTCGATAAGGGCGGCCTACCTTACTTTGACATCTTCTGGACGGAACCTGCGGAGGCCGCCCACGATTGGCCCGATTTTGGTGATGTCATGTCGAGGCAGTATCAGGGAGTGGTGATGGCCCGGCACATTACGGGCGTGACCGCACCCATCGAAGCGGTTTGGCGACAGAAGTGTGTGGGCTATATCGATCCGCAAAATGGACTGTTGACCCGCCCGGAGACGATCTACTCCAAGAAAGTCGCTGACGGCGGTGACCAGGCGCTGACGCTCTATGCGCTCGTGACCGCATACGCTGACGCACCTGACCCAGAGCTACGCAAACTCATTCTCCACATGACGGAAAGCCTGTTCGCCCGTGCTGGCAGCGGGACGGGTGGAGGCTTCTTGGACGGGTTCATGATCAAGAGCCTTATGACGTCGGCGCGAGTGGTCGGCGATGAGACCGCGCTGAAGCTCGCCGGAATGCAAACCCGCAAGGTCTTTGGCGACGACCCGCTCTTTACTCCCGACAACAAATTCAAGCAGGGCGGGCACATGCATGGTAACCTGCGCACGCTGGTGGGGACCGCAGATTATGCGCTCTATGTGGGGGATCCGGTGCTATTCAGCCGCGTGGACGCAATTTATCGTTATGTAAGGTCGCAAGCGACACGTTTCGGCTTCCTCCCTGAGGTTATCGGGCGCCAGGGTGATATCGTGGCGACAGAGACGTGCGCGCTGATGGACTACATCGGGCTGGCGGTCACGCTGGCGAACCACGGCCACCCGGAATACTGGGGTGATGTCGAGCGGGTGGTCCGCAATCAATTGATCGAGAACCAGGCTCACAACCTCTCGTGGCTGAAGCCTGGCCCTGCCCGGTCGGACACCCAGCAATTTACTTGGAGCGACATCGCCGGGCGTATGGAGGGTGGTTGGGCCGGATGGAGCTCCCCTACCCACCTGCTGGCCGCTTGCGAAACGCTTGGCCACCACTGGGGGGGCCCGGAATTGCACGATAAGACGCGGGCCTTTCAGAACTGCTGCGGCGGCTCGGGGATCCACGCGCTGTTCATTGCCTGGAAGAATTCGGCACGCTTTGAGAAGGGGACGCTTTCGGTAAACTTGCATATCGACAAGCTGCTGCCCCAAGCTGAAATCCGGGGCTTCCAGCCGTTCAAAGGGTTGTTGACGATTCAGATCAAGGAAGCGTGCGCCGTGCGGGTGCGCATACCCGATTTTGTCGAGCCGAAGGGCATGGCTGTTGATGTGAATGGCGCCAGGATTCAGTCCAAGGTCTGGGGAAATTATCTCGAACTGGGACAGCGTGCAAAGGGGGACACCATCCGCGTTACCTACCCACTTCCACTTGTGACCGAGGAG
>Ga0335085_10003895_pt1 | contig 25255 bp, 29 predicted proteins | sample Lox_Sample_45_FD_206712 | JGI IMG/M metagenome (GOLD analysis project Ga0335085, IMG submission 206712) | Soil microbial communities from Loxahatchee National Wildlife Refuge, Florida, United States - Lox_Sample_4.5 | ecosystem: Environmental > Terrestrial > Soil > Wetlands | place: USA...
GCTCGCGAGCGTCCGCGCGGACGAGCTCGTGGGCCAGGTGCTGAACGGCCTCGTGGCGCGGCAAGAGCTCGATCCTGCCGAGGTCGAGGACGTCCAGATGGGCTGCGTCTCGCAGGTGGGCGAGCAGGGGTGGAACATCGGCCGGATGGCGCCGCTCGTCGCCGGCTGGCCGGACTCGGTCCCGGGGGCGACCGTCGATCGGCAGTGCGGCTCCTCGATGCAGTGCTGCTTCAACGCGGCCGCGGCGGTCTGGTCGCGGCAGCTCGACCTCGTCGTCGCGGCCGGAGTCGAGTCGATGTCGCGCGTGCCGATGGGCTCGAGCGGGGGAGACCTCTCGGACGGGCTCCTCGAGCGGTGGGAGATCGTGCCGCAGGGGATCTCGGCCGAGCTGATCGCGGAGGAGTGGGGCTTCTCGCGCGAGGAGCTCGACGCGTACTCGTACGAGTCACACCGGCGCGCGCTCTCCGCCATCGACGAGGGCCGGTTCGAGGACGAGATCGTGCCGGTCGAGGTGGCGAACCCGCACGTGGGGACGGTCTTCGCGGTGGACGAGACGCCGCGGATCGACACCTCGCCGGAGGCTCTGGCCGCCCTGAAGCCCGCGTTCGTGCCGGACGGGCGGGTCACTGCGGGCAACTCGAGCCAGATCTGCGACGGTGCGGCGGCCGTGCTGATCGCGAGCGAGGCTGCCTGCTCCCGGCTCGGCCTCGAGGCGCGCGCGAGGTTCGTCTCGTTCGGCCTGGCCGGGGTCGACCCGCGCCTGATGCTGCACGGGAATCCGCAGGCGTCCGAGCGCGCGCTGGCGCGGGCCGGGCTCGGCTGGGACGACATCGGCGTAGTCGAGGTGAACGAGGCGTTTGCGTCGGTCGCGCTCCAGTTCGTGCGGGACTCGGGCCTGGAGGGGCGGGCTGCCGACGTGAACCCGAACGGAGGCGGGATCTCGCTCGGCCATCCACTCGGCGCGACGGGCGCGCGAATCACCGCGACGCTGCTGAACGAGCTCGAGCGCCGCGACGGGCGCTACGGCCTGGCGACGATGTGCATCGGCTTCGGCCAGGCGATCGCCGCGGTGATCGAGCGCGTCTAGCCCGGGTCGGGGACGAAGTCCCACATCCGGCACAAAGGCGTCACGCACCTGTGACGATTTCGCCGCTACCCTCGAAGCCGGGGGCAAGGGGCCGAAGGCCCCCGGGGGAGCAGGTTCACGCGTACGCGTGAAACGGAATCCGTAGGATCGATAGCCGTGGAGATTGCTCGCGTCGGCGTGGTCGGGCTCGGGACGATGGGCTCGGGGATCGCCCAGGTCTGCCTGCAGGAGGGGCTCGAGGTGATCGGGCGCGAGGTCGAGCCGCAGCTCGGCGAGGCAGCGCGCCGGCGGATCGACCACTACCTCTCGCGCGGCGTCGAGAAGGGCCGGATGACGGCCGAGGAGAAGGACGCCGCGCTCGGGAGGCTCTGCCTCGTCACCGACCTGGCGGAGCTCGCGTCCTGCGGGCTCGTGATCGAGGCCGCGTTCGAGGACCTCGACGTCAAACGAGGCCTCTTCGCCGAGCTCGACGCGATCGTCGCGCCCGAGGCGATTCTCGCGACGAACACGTCGGCGCTCTCCGTCACCCAGATCGCGGACGCGGCGAGACACCAGGAGCGCGTCGTCGGGATGCACTTCTTCAACCCGGCGCCGGTGCTGCCGCTCGTCGAGGTCGTCCGCACCGCGCGCACGAGCGACGAGGTCTTCGACGCCGTCTATGCGTTCGCGCAGCGGATCGGCAAGGAGCCCGTCGCATGCAACGACACGCCCGGCTTCATCGTCAACCGGATCCTGATCCCGCTCCTGAACGACTGTGTGCGCGTCCTCGACGAGGCCCGAGTCACGCCAGACGACGTCGACCGGGCGATGCGCTTCGGCGCGAACTGGCCGATCGGGCCGTGTGCCCTGATCGACCTGATCGGAGTCGACGTTCACGTGCACGCGTCCGAGGCCCTTCACGCTGCGCTCGGCGAGGAGCGGATGGCCCCGCCGCAGCGCCTCGTCGAGATGAGGGAGGCGGGCCGGCTCGGGCGGAAGAGCGGCCGCGGGTTCTACGAGTACGAGCCACCGAGCTAGAAGCGCTCTTTACGGTTTCCTAACAGGCCGCTTATAGCGAACTCACCCGCGCGCCAGATACTCCGATCCATGGGGTGGACGCTCCTCGCTGTCGTTCTTGGCGCCGCGCTTGCGCTGCCCGCCGCTGCTCCGGCCGGAAAGGCGTCGGACGGGACGCTCTCGGTCCAGCGCGGCCGGGGCAAGATCACCCTGAACTTCAAGGGGACGGCCGTCGGCCGCCTCGCGAACGGCAAGGTCCGGATCCGCGACCAGAACCTGTTCGACGGGCTGACCCCCGAGTTCCGGCACTGCAAGTCGCTCAAGCAGCTCAACGCGCACGTCACGGTCTGCACCGGCAAGAAGCTGACCTTCCGGGCGCTCAACGGCCGCTACACGGTCTTCGTCCAGGGGAGCGGGATCTTCATGTCCGCGGTCGGTCGCGGAACGCTGACAGTGGACGGGGGCGGCGACAACGGCCTTCCCGACGGCGTGATGTCGCTGGACGACGCGCCGTACACGTCCCTGCCCGACGTCCCCACGGTCTTCGCGCTCGGGACGACGAAGACCAAGCGCTGACGGCCGTCTCTGGCATCCTGAGGGAGTGGCCCAGGTGCAGTCGGTTCTGGTTGTCGAAGACGAGACGTCCATCGCCTCCTTCGTCGCGCTCTACCTGAAGAACGCCGGCTACAAGATCCGCACGGTCGGAACCGGGCAGGAGGCGCTCGAGGGCGTCGCGGACGAGCGACCCGACCTGATCGTCCTCGACCTGATGCTGCCCGACATCGACGGGATCGAGGTCTGTCGTCGCATCCGGCGGAACTCGGACATCCCGATCCTGATGCTGACCGCGCGCGACGAGGACGTGGACAAGATCATCGGGCTCGAGGTCGGTGCCGACGACTACCTGACGAAGCCGTTCAACCCGCGCGAGCTCGTCGCCCGCGTGAAGTCGATCCTGCGTCGGTCGGTCCCCGAGCGGCGCGAGCCCGAGACGAAGCAGATCACGCACGGCAAGCTCGAGATCGACGCAGGTCGGCGGGAGGTGCGCGTGGGCGACCAGGAGATCCAGCTCGCGCCGAAGGAGTTCGACCTCCTGTGGGAGCTGCTCGACCACCGGGGGATCGTGCTCACGCGCGACCAGCTGCTCGAGCGGGTCTGGGGCTACACCTTCGCGGGCGACACCCGCACCGTCGACGTGCACGTCCGGCAGATCCGGCGCAAGCTCGGAGACGCCTCGCCGATCGTCACCGTGTGGGGGGTCGGCTACAAGGTCGCTCCCGCGAGGGATACGGCCGTGAGCGCCTAACACCACCGGGGACATGCTCCGGTCGCTGCGCTTCCAGCTCCCGGCGTTCTTCCTGCTCGGCGTCGTGGTGGCCGGCCTCGTCTCGGCGGCCATCGCGCTCCGGCTCTTCCGCGGCTACGCAGAGAACCGGGCCCGCGCGCAGGCGTACGGCGAGCTCGCGCGGGAGGCGCGAGGGCTGACGGAGCTCTACGCGCGCCAGGCCGGGTTCAAGCGCCTCTCCGCTGCGCGCCTCGAGCTCGCGACCGGCGACCGGATCTACTACTCAGGCGTCAGCCTCTTCCCCGGCCAGAAGCCGGTCTTCAGGAGGCTTCCCAAGGGCTCGCTCGATCTCGCGAAGGCCCGCGCGCAACCGGTCACGCGGTTCCGGTTCACCTCGCCGGAGGGACAGACGTTCCTCGCGGTCGCTCGGCCGCTCAAGGTCGGGGCGCAGACCTTCGGCGTGATCGTCCTGGCGAAGCCGAAGACGGTGCTGCGACAGCACTGGCTCGCCCTGATCGAGCGGCTCCTGATCGCCTTTGCGGCCGGCGTCGTGGTGGCCGCCGGCCTTGGCGTCTATCTCTCGCGTCGCATCACCGAGCCGGTGCTGGATCTCTCCCGGGCGGCCGACGAGATCGCGCGCGGCAGCTACGACGTCGACATGCCCGAGGTCCGCGGAGGCGGCGAGATCGGCGACCTCGCCGAGAGCTTCCGCCGGATGGCGGTGCGGCTCTCGGAGGCGGAGGAGCTCGAGCGCGGCTTCCTGATGAGCGTGTCGCACGAGCTCCGGACGCCGTTGACCGCGATCCGCGGGCACGTGGAGGCGCTCCGTGAGGGTGTCGTGACCGACGAGGAGATGCGGACCGCGTCGCTGACGGTGATCGCCGCGGAGGCGCAGCGGCTCGAGCGGCTGGTCGGCGACGTGCTCGACCTCGCAAAGCTCGACGCGCATCGGTTCACGGTCCTCCACGAGGAGGTCGAGATGGAGCGGCTCATCGATCGCGCATACAGCACGTTCAGCGAAGAGGCGAGGCGGCGGGAGATCGACTACGAGCTGAGCGTGAAGGCCAAGCCGGTGATCGTCTCGGACGGCGACCGCGTGCTGCAGATCGTCTCGAACCTGCTCTCGAACGCCTTCCGCTGGACGCCGGACGGCGGGCGGGTCGACCTCGAGCTGAGCGCGGCCGGGGCGCGGGTGCAGGTCGCGGTGGGCGACAGCGGGCCCGGCATCAATGCGAACGAGCAGGAGCGGATCTTCCGCCCGTTCTGGTCACGCGACGGCGGCGGCACCGGGCTGGGCCTGGCGATCTCGAGCGAGCTGGCCGTCGCGCTCGGGGGCCGCTTGACCCTCGAGAGCTCGGACGAGGCCGGCAGCCGCTTCGAGCTGATCCTCCCCTCCTACCCGGAGTAGTCAGAATCCCTGCGATGGGCGTCCCCGCTCACGAGCTCGTCGAGCTGCCGCGCCGCCGCTCGCCCGTGCGCGCGCTGGTGGCGGCGCTGCGCCCGCGCCAGTGGCCGAAGAACCTGCTCGTGTTCGCCGGGATCGTCTTCGCGGCGAAGCTCGACGACCCGGTCCGCTGGGCCGAAGCCTGCGCCGCCTTCGTCGCGTACTGCGCCGTCTCCAGCTCCGCCTACCTGCTGAACGACGTGCGTGACGTCGAGCAGGACCGGCTCCACCCGGTCAAGCGCCAGCGCCCCATAGCCCGTGGCGAGCTCTCGCCCCGGGGCGCGCTGATCGCCGCGCTCGTCCTCGCGGCCTGCGCGCTGGCGATCGCGGGCTGGCTCGGGCCCGGATCGGTCGCGCTGCTGGTCGCGTTCGCCGCGCTCCAGGTCGGCTACTCGTTCGGGCTCAAGCACGTCGTACTCGTCGACGTCTTCGTGATCGCCGGGCTGTTCGTGATCCGCGCCGCGGCCGGCGCCGAGGCCGTCGACGTGCGGATCTCGCCCTGGCTCCTGCTCTGCACGGTTCTGCTCGCGCTCTTCCTCGCGCTGGCCAAGCGGCGCGGCGAGCTGGTGCTCGTCGGCGCCCGCGAGACCCCGGGCCGGCCCGTGCTCGAGGGCTACTCGCTCGAGCTCGTCGATCAGCTCGTCTCGGTCGTCGCCGCCTCGACGGTGATCGCGTACTCGCTCTACACGTTCACGGCGCGCGACTCGAAGGCCCTGATGGTGACGATCCCGTTCGTCATCTTCGGGATCTTCCGCTACCTCCTCCTCGTCCACCGCGACGATCTCGGCGAGGAGCCCGAGCAGGTGCTCCTGACCGACGTCCCGATCCTGGTCGACATCGCCCTCTGGATCGTGACCGCCGCGTTGATCCTCGCGCTGACCTGAAGCTGAAGCGCGCTCTCGTCCTCACCGTCGCGCTCGCGGTCGCCGTGTTCGTGGCGCTCGCGTTCTACTCGGACTTCGGCTTGTTCGACCAGCTCGGCAGCTTCCGCTGGGAGCTGTTCCCGCTCGCGCTCGCCCTGACGGCCGTCAACTACCTGATCCGCTTCGGCCGCTGGGAGATCTACCTGCGGCGCGTGGGGATCGAGGTGCCCACGGGGCGGAGCTTCGCTGTCTTCGTCGCGGGGCTGACGATGACGATCACGCCGGGCAAGGCCGGCGAGGTGCTGAAGTGCGGGCTCCTGCGGCGCTCGTTCGAGGTGCCGGTCCGCCGCTCGGCGCCGGTGGTGCTCGCGGAGCGGGTGACGGACGCGACCGGCGTCGTCGTGCTCGCGGTGATCGCGGGGGCCAGCACGGACCGCTGGCCGCTCCTCGTCCTCGCGCTCGCAGGCGTGGCGGCGATCGTGTTCGTGGTGCACAGCCCGCTGCTCGGCCGCTTCGCCGCGCTCGGCGAGGCGCCGGTCGCCGCGAGGCAGCTGCTCGGTGCCTGGCTGCTCGTCACGATGACCGCGCTCTCGGCGGTCTCGTGGTTCTTCGAGTGCCTGGCCGCGTACGTCTGCGTCCGCGGGCTCGACCTCGACCTGTCGCTCGCGGACACGGTCGTGGTCTTCTCGGTCGGGAGCCTCGCAGGGGCGCTCTCGTTCCTCCCGGGCGGCCTCGGTGTCGCCGAGGCGAGCATGACCGGCCTGATCCGTCACCTCGGAGACACGACCAAGGTAGCGGCCGCCGCCGCAACGGTGCTGATCCGCCTCGCCACGCTGTGGTTCGCAGTCGCCCTCGGCCTGATCGGGCTCACGGTGGAAGAGCGTCTCGCTCGCGCGGAGGGAGATGGCCATAGAGTGGTCGCCCGTGACGGAAGTCGACGGCGTCGATGAGGGCCGCGAGCAGAGACGGCGCGAGGCGATCTCGGCGCTCACTCACACACCGACAGAAGAGCTCGTCGCCAGTCGCGCTCAGCTCCAGGCGGCCGCGCACGATGCCGGGCTCAGCTCCGAGGAAATCCAAGCCGTCCTGAACGCCCGTCCGGAGCTCCCGCGTCCGCTGCTGCCGAGCGAGCGAGAGACACTGCTGGCGATTCTCGGCCACGCTGACTTCGAGGGTCGGGACGAGCTGGTTGCCCAGGTGGATTCGACCGCTGTCAGCGCCTACTGGGGATGCGGCTGCGCCTCGGTCAACTTCCAGGTGGAGCCTGGTGCTCCCAGAGCCCTATCCACGCCGAGCCCCATTCCGAACGAGGCGCTGATCCTCGATGCGGACGGCGAGAGCATCGGCGGCATCATCGTCTTCCTGGACGACGGCTATCTCTCGTGCATCGACGTCCACGATTGGCTCGACGATGCTCACGGCATCAGCCCGCTTCCCCCGCCTGACCGACTCGTCCTCGTCGAGCCCTCCGACCGGAAGGGCGGCGTGTACCGGCCGAGCAGCTAGCCCGCGCGGCGTTCCTCAATGCGGTAGACGCTCGCACCTTCGCTCGCCTGGAGGTTCCGCTCCAGCGAGCCGAGGCGCTCGTCCACCGACTTCCAGCCCGAGCTGACGAGGTCGACGAGCAACGCGAGGTCGTCTACGCGCGCGTGCCGCTCGGCGAGCAGGTCGCCCTCGATCCGCTCGAGCCGGCGGATCACCTGGTTCGAGAGGCCGCGGATCTCCGCGAGGTTGCGGCCGACCGGCTTGACCTGCTCGCGCAGGCCGTCCTGCAGCGCGCCCTCGATCCGCTCCGGGAGCGTGGCCTCGACCTGTGCGGCCGCGAGCGCGAGCTCCTCCGCCTGGAGGCGGACGCGCTCGAGCGCGGCTTCGACCGCCGCGGCGTCGGGGCGTCCCTCAGCGGCCTCCCTTAGCCGCTCGCGCGCGCGCTCGATCGCGTCGTCGGTCATCGGCGGCAACGGTAGCGTTCGCGTCGGATGAAGTCGGCCGAGCTCGAGTACGAGCTCCCAGCGGAGCTGATCGCCCAGCGGCCGCTCGAGCCCAGGGATCGGTCGCGCCTGCTCGTCTACGAGCGCGGGACGGGCGAGGTTCGCCACCGCCGCTTCGACGAGCTGCCCGAAGAGCTGGCCGGGGACACGCTCGTCGTGGTCAACGACACGCGAGTGCTGCCCGCGCGGATCCGGCTCGAGCGGCCGGGCGGGGGGGACGCGGAGGTGCTGCTGCTGGAGCGGGTCGGCCCGAGCGGGCTCTGGGAGGGGCTCGCGCGGCCGTCACGCCGGCTCCGGCCCGGGCAGCGGCTCGGCCCTGTCGAGCTGGTCGAGCCGCTCGGCGACGGGCGCTGGCGGCTGCGGGTCGAGGGCGAGCCGAAGGGCGAGGCCCCGCTTCCTCCGTACATCACCGAGCCGCTCGCCGATCCCGAGCGCTACCAGACCGTCTACGCCGAGAACGCGGGCTCCGCGGCTGCGCCGACCGCGGGGCTGCACTTCACGCGCGAGCTGCTCGAGCGGCTCGAGGTGGAGCGCGTGACCCTGCACGTGGGCCTCGACACGTTCCGGCCGATCTCGGCCGACGACCTCGCCGGACACGAGCTGCACAGCGAGCGCTACGAGGTCTCGATGTGCGCCTGGGAGCGGATCCGCACCGCGACCCGGGCTCTCGCCGTCGGCACGACGACCGTTCGCGTGCTCGAGTCGCTGGCGCGCGGCGCTCCGTTGACCGGCCGCACCGACCTCTTCATCACGCCCGGCTTCCAGTTCCGCCGCGTGGACTCGCTGCTGACGAACTTCCACCTCCCGCGCTCGACGCTGCTCGCCCTCGTGATGGCGTTCGCCGGGATCGAGGAGACGCGCCGCCTCTACCGGCTCGCGATCGAGGAGCGCTACCGGTTCTACAGCTTCGGCGACGCGATGCTGATCCTGTGACCGCCGCCTGGGGAGGGATCAGCACGCTCTCGGCGCATCCGCGTCACAGACACGTGCGTCTTGCGGCGGTACCCTCGAAGCGGGAGCGAGGGTGGCGCCCCACTCACCCCACCCAGGGAGGGGGATTCGGGCGGGCATGACCCACTTTGCGCTGGCGGCGACGGACAGGGCTGCTCGGGCCGGGGTGCTCTCGACCGCGCACGGGGACGTACGTACGCCCGCGTTCATGCCGGTCGGAACCAAGGCGACCGTCAAGAGCGTCGACCCGGACGAGCTTCACGGCCTCGGCGCGGAGATCCTGCTCTGCAACACCTACCACCTGCATTTCCGCCCGGGCGCCGGGCTGATCCGCGGGCTCGGCGGGCTGCACGGGTTCATGGCCTGGGACGGCCCGATCCTGACCGACTCCGGCGGCTTCCAGGTCTTCTCGCTCCGCGACACGATCCTCGCCCGCGACGACGACGGGGTGACGTTCCGCTCCGTCTACGACGGCCGGCCCGAGCGGTTCACGCCCGAGCTCGCCGCGAGCGTCCAGGCAGAGCTCGGCTCCGACATCGCGATGTGCCTCGACGTCTGCCCGCCTGCCGGCTCACCGGGGCCCGAGCTCGAGGAGGCGGTACGGCTGACGACGCTCTGGGCCGAACGTCAGCGCCACGCCGACCGCGCTCCCGGCCAGCTCCTGTTCGGGATCGCCCAGGGCGCGGCCGACCCCGAGCTCAGGCGCCGCTCGATCGAGGAGATCACCGCCCTCGACTTCGACGGCCACGCGCTCGGCGGCCTCGCGATCGGCGAGCCGCGCGAAGTGATGCTCGACACGACGGCCTGGGCGACCGAGCTCCTTCCCGCCGAGAAGCCGCGCTACTTCATGGGCATCGGCGACCCCGAGGGCGTGCTCGAGGTGATCGGGCGCGGGATCGACATGTTCGACTGCGTCCTGCCCACCCGCACCGCGCGCACGGGCTCGGCGCTTACCTGGGAGGGGCGGATCAACCTCAAGAACGCGCGCTTCGGCGACGATCCGCGACCGCTCGACGAGGGCTGCACGTGCCCGGCCTGCACGCGGTTCTCGCGCGCGTACCTCCGGCACCTCGTCAACCAGCAGGAGCTCCTGGGGCACCGCCTCCTGACCCTGCATAATCTGCGCTTCGTGCTGGATCTCGTGGCAGGCGCGCGCGCCGCAATCGAACGCGGCGAATTCGCGTCTTACAAGGAGGCCGCGCTGGCGACGCTGCACAGCGCTCGAGAGGTACCGACGTGAACATCTCCTTCCTGCTCCCGATCATCCTGCTCGTCATCATCCTGTGGCTGTTCATCATCAGGCCGCAGCGGCAGCGCGCCCAGACACAGAGCCAGATGCAGGACCACCTCAGGACCGGAGACGAGATCATCACCGCCGGCGGGCTCCACGCCACCGTCGTCTCGATCGAGGGCGACGTCCTCGATGTCGAGATTGCGCCGGGCACGGTCGCGCGTCTCGACCGTCGGGCTGTGGGCGCGATCGTGCCGCGCGAGGAACCCGAGGAAGAACTCGAGGAAGAGCCCGAGGACGAGCCCGACGAGGAGTCGGCCGAGCAGGAACACGAGGAGGTGGCGAAGAAGCCGGTCGCCTCGGACGACGGCTAATCTTTTTCCACCTTCCGCATGTCGAATCGACGCTCTCATCTGATCCTCGTCGGGCTGATTCTCCTGGCCCTGGCGGGCGTTGTCGCGCTCGGCGTCCCCGGTTCGCCGGTGCACAAGAAGCTGACGCTCGGCCTGGACCTCCAGGGCGGGCTCGAGGTCGTCCTCAAGGCGGTCCCGCCGACGAACCACACGCTGACCTCGGACGACATGGACCGCTCGGTCTCGATCATGCGGAACCGGATCGACAAGCTCGGCGTCTCCGAGCCCGAGATCAGGAAGCAGGGCAAGAACCAGATCGTGATCGAGCTCGCTGGCGTCCACGACCCGGCGAAGGCGGCGGCGATCATCGGCAAGACCGCCCAGCTCCAGTTCTTCGACCTGGAGAACGACGTCACCGGTCCTTCGAGCGACGGGAACGGCGGCGTGATCGCGGAGGCCAGTCTCTACCACCTCCTCGACCAGGTACAGCCGCAGGCGAAGAGCGGGACCCCGACCGCGTACTACCTCTTCAACGACAAGCAGAAGCTGAAGCGGGGCCCGGAGGACACGAGGGAGAAGCTGCTCGACACGCCGGCGCTCAACGGGAAGCTGCCGAAGGGCTGGAGGATCCTCGCGGTCCCCGAGGGCATGACCGTGATCAATTGCCAGACCACGACAGGCTGTCCTGGACAGACGCAGGCCCAGGTCAACGCGCCGGTCCTCTACTACCTCTTCAAGTACCAGCCCGACAGCGCGACCGACTCGATCCCGGAGGCGAACGGCGGCGACCTGAAGCTCTCGGACATCAAGGCCGACATCAGCACCCAGGGCGAGGGCAACATCGTCCAGCTCGGCTTCAAGAGCGAGGGCAACAAGAAGTTCGAGAAGATCACGGCCGCCGAGGCCGCGCGGGGCCAGGCCCTGGCCGACGCCGCCGGCGAGGGCGGCGCGAACGACATCAACACGATCACGAAGTACGCGCAGCACTTCGCGATCGTTCTCGACGGCGAGCTGAAGTCGACGCCGTACATCGACTACAAGAAGAACCCGAGCGGGATCGACCCGAGCGCCGGCGGCGCCGAGATCTCGAACATCAACACGTTCACCGAGGCGAAGAACCTCGCGCTCGTGCTCCAGACCGGCGCGCTGCCCGTGAAGTTCGAGCAGATCGAGCGCACCGACGTCTCCGCGACGCTCGGCGCGGACTCGCTGAGGGAGGCGAAGACCGCCGCGCTCATCGGCCTGATCCTCGTCGCGATCTTCCTGCTCGTCCTCTACCGCTTCCTGGGCGTCGTCGCGGTGATCGGCCTCGGCATCTACGCGGCCCTGCTCTACGCGGCGATCCTGCTCTTCAACGTCACCCTCACCCTGCCGGGCTTCGCGGGCCTGATCCTGACCATCGGCGTGGCGGCAGACGCGAACGTCGTCATCTTCGAACGCATCAAGGAAGAGGTGCGGTCCGGGAAGTCCGTGCGCGCGGCGATCTCGGCCGGCTACGCCAAAGGCTTCCACACGATCCTCGACGCGAACGTCGTGACCGTGATCACGGCGGCGGTCCTGTTCGCAGTCGCGACGGCCGGCGTCAAGGGCTTCGCGCTGATGCTGATGATCGGGACGGTGATCTCGCTGCTCACCGCGGTCGCGGCGACGAGGGCGATGCTCGGCCTGCTCGCGGGCTTCAGCTGGTTCGAGAACCCGCGCTTCATGGGCGCCTCGGGCGAACAGGCGGGCAAGTGGCTGCAGATCGACTTCATGCGGCGCCGCAGGACGTGGTTCGCGATCTCCGGCGCCGTGATCCTGATCTCGATCACCTCGCTCGCCGTGAAGGGCCTGAACTTCGGGATCGACTTCAAGGGCGGGACGCAGGTCACGTTCAAGACCCCCCAGCCCGTCTCGCTCGCGAAGGTGCGCACCGACGCGAGCACGTTCGCGAAGGAGCCCGTCGTCCAGGGCCGCGGCCGGGTGTTCGGGACCGACAGCTACCAGAACTTCCAGCTGCGGATGCGCTCGCTGACCGAGGCTCAGACGAACCGCCTCTCGAACGACATCAAGGCGCGCTTCGGCCAGGGGAAGCCGATCTCGTTCACGATCCAGACCGTCTCGTCGAGCTTCGGGCGGCAGATCGCGCGCGCGGCGATCACGGCGATCCTGTTCTCCCTGCTCCTGATCGTGCTCTACATCGCGATCCGGTTCGACTTCAAGTTCGCGTTACCCGTGATGGTCGCGCTGCTGCACGACATCCTGATCACGGTCGGCGTCTACTCGCTGACGGGGCGGGAGGTGACGAACGCGACCGTGGCCGCGGTGCTGACCGTGCTCGGGTACTCGATCTACGACACGATCATCATCTTCGACCGCATCCGCGAGAACGTGCCGCTGATGCGGCGTGCGCCGTTCGCGACGATCGCGAACATCTCGCTCTGGGAGACCATCCGCCGCTCCCTGGCGACGACGTTCATCACGCTGCTGCCGATCGTCTCGCTGTACATCTTCGGCGGCGCGACGCTGAAGGACTTCGCGTTCGCGCTGATCGTCGGCATCGTCTCCGGCGCCTACTCGTCGATCTTCATCGCCGCCCCGCTGCTCACCAGCTGGAAGGAGCGCGAGCCCGACTGGGCGCGTCGCAAGGCCCAGGAGCCCGAGCCGACCCCGGAGGAGACGGTTCCGGCGGAGGGCAAGCCGGTGCCCGCACCGGCCCCGGCCGTCGCGTTCGGAGCGACGGACGGCGACGGCGACTCAGCACCCGAGGCGCCTCCGCCGAGCGAGCCGCTACCGCAGCCCGCCGGCTCGGCCGCGAAGCGCGAGAGGCGGCGCCAGCGTCGGCGCTCGAGACCTCATGGCCGAGCGCGCTGACACCCTCCGCGAGCTGGCCGAGAAGCTGATCCTTGCGGGTGTGGGCGCGGTCGCGCTGACCGCGGAGCGGGCGGACGCGCTGGCCGAGGAGCTCTCGGAGCGCGGCGCGATGGGCCGCGACGACGCGCGTTCGATGATCGAGGAGCTGATCGGCCGCTGGCGCAACGAAACGGTTCGCCTCGGTGAGCGCACGGGCAGCGGGCTGGCCGGGGTCTTCCACGAGGTCGGCCTCGTGACGCAGCGGGAGCTCGAGGAGCTCGAGCTCCGGGTGGCCCAGCTCGAGCACCGGCTGCGGCTCGTCGAACAGCCTGCCGACGAGAACGTCACGACGCGCGCCTAGCGTGCCGCCGCTCGGCATCCCGACCGATCCGGAGTCGGCGTGGTACTTCGCTCGCCGGCTCATCGTCGCCCCGACGCTCTGGCTCGCGCCTGCGGCGGCGTACGGCGTCGACCGCGTCCCGGCCGAGGGCGGAGCGGTGATCGCGGCCAACCACTTTTCCGGGATCGACCATCCGCTGATCGGTTCCTTCAGCCCCCGGCCGATCCGGTTCCTGGCGAAGGCGGAGCTGCTCGAGATCCCCGTCCTGGGCGCGATCCTGCGCTGGCTCGGGGTCTTCCCTGTGCGCCGGGGCGAGGGCGACCGCGACGCGCTGCGGCTCGCGCGCCAGCTGGTGCGCGACGGCAACCTCGTCTGCGTCCACATCGAGGGCACGAGGCAGCGCTTCGGGTATCCCGGGCCGATTCACCCGGGGGGCCTGATGATCGCGATGCAGGAGGGCGCGCCGATCATCCCCTGCGCGCTCGACACGTTCCACTGGTCGCCGGCAAACCGGCGGCTGTGCGCGGTCGTCTGGGGCGAGCCGATCGACGTCTCGGAGCTGCCGCGGAACCGGAAGGGCTACGCGGAGGCCGCCGAGATCGTCGGTGCGGAGCTGGTCCGGCTCTGGCGCATGGCCGCCGAGGCCTGCGCGGCCGGGCTTCCCCCGGAGCTCCCCGACGGCGCGAAGCGCCACGGCGCGTTCACCGGCTGGAGCCGCGACGGCGTCGGACGCTAGACCGCCTCCAACTACTCCTCCTCGACGCCCGCCTCTCGGTCCAGGCGTTGGGGATCGAGGAGAAGCGCGCGTACGTCGTCGCGAAACGGTGGCTCGACGAGAGCGACCAACGTCGGGATGCGATCCTCGGTGTAGCCTAGGTCGCCAGGCCACGCACAGAACTTGGCGTACCAGAGCGCGGATGCAAGCGGCTCGTCCTCACGGTCGGTCGTTGCCAAGTGCGGAATCTCCTCTGACCACGTGGTTCGCCAGCGCCCCCACCGACGCACTGTGCGATGGGTTGGCCACTCGACATACGCCAGGTCGAAATTGCCGTGGACACGCCCAGAATCCGGGCCCCACGCGGTCAGGTAGGCGCAGCGCTGGGCCAGCATCGCCTTCGCCAGAGAGCGTATTTCCTCATCGCTGACCCCACGGGCATCGGCCGCGATGAAGGCCGTGAACCATTCGACCGTGGCCTCGGGCGGCCAGACCCAGTCGGTGAATTCCATCAGGAGAACGTCTCGGTCTTTAGGCCAATCCAACCGTAGTCGCTCCACGCGCTCAGCCACCCAGGCTCCCGCCGATCGCTCACCACCGACTCTAATCCCAACCACCAATCGCGGTCGTGGCAGACTGGGCGCGTGGCGAAGACGGCTACCCGCAACCTCGGTCGCGTTTCGGAGATCGCGCAGGTCGCGGTCAAGCACGGCTTCGGGTACTGGTTCGAGACGCATCGCCTGACCGACCTCCTGCCGGGGCGGGACAGCCGCTCGAGCGCCGACGACACCTCCTCGGAGCGTGGCCAGCACCTGCGGGAGATGCTCGACGAGCTGGGCCCGACGTTCGTCAAGTTCGGCCAGCTCCTCTCGACGCGGCCGGACGTCGTCCCGCCGGACATCCTCGTCGAGCTCCAGGGGCTCCAGGACGACGTGCGCCCGTTCCCGTTCGAGGAGGTCGAGCAGACGATCCGCGAGGAGCTCGAGCTCTCGATCGAGCAGCTCTTCACCGACTTCGACGAGACGCCGGTCGCCGCCGCGTCGATCGGCCAGGTGCACCGCGCGACGCTGCCCAACGGCCACCGCGTCGCGGTCAAGGTGCAGCGGCCCAACGCCCCGCGCCAGATCGAGGCCGACCTCGCGCTGCTGTACCAGGCCTCGCGGCTCGCTCAGGAGCGGGTCCGGTCGCTCGACTTCATAGACGCGCACGGGCTCGTGGACGAGTTCGCGCGCTCGATCCGCCAGGAGCTCGACTACCGGCTCGAGGCACGGAATGCGGAGGCGTTCCACCACAACTTCGCCGGGTACCCGCACGTCCGGATCCCGCGCGTCTACTGGAGCTACACGCGCCCGCGCGTGCTCACGCTGGAGTTGCTCGAGGGAGTCCAGCTGCGCGACCTCCCGGAGGAGGCCTGGACCCTGGAGGAGCGGCGCCGCCTCGCGTACCTGATGACGGACACGTGGATGACGATGATCTTTCGCCACGGGTTCTTCCACGCCGACCCGCACCCGGCGAACATCTTCGTGCTCGAGGACGGCGACGTGATCGGGCTGGTCGACTTCGGCCAGACCGGCGCGCTCTCCGACGACGACATGTCGAAGCTGACGCGTCTCTTTATCGACGCGGCCAACGAGCAGGTCGAGCAGCTTCCGAGGCGGCTGTACGAGCTCGGCGTCCGCTATCCGAAAGACCGCGAGCAGGAGTTCGTCGCGGAGCTCCGGGAGCTGTTCTACCGCTACTACGGGGTCAGCCTCTCGGAGATCGACCCGCTCCAGGTGATCCGCGAGGCGTTCCAGCTGATCTACCGGATGAACCTGCGCCTGCCGACGCGCTTCGTGCTCCTCGACAAGGCGATCGCGACCCTCGGGTCGGTCGGCGTCGACCTCTATCCCGACTTCAACGTCTTCGAGGTCGCGAAGCCGTACGCGCGCGACCTGATGATGGAGCGGTACACGCCGAGACGGGTGCTGGCGCGCGCGCGTGTGGAGGGCCTGGAGCTCGCGCGTATTGCCCGCGAGATGCCATACCAGGTGCACGACGTCCTCGAGGAGATGCGCGACGGCCGGATCGAGATCGGCTTCGTGCACAAGGGGCTCGACGACTTCAGCCGCAAGCTCGACGTCGCGTTCAACCGACTCGTGGTCGCCCTGATCGTCGTCGGCGGGCTGATCGGCTCGAGCCTGATCGGGATCTTCTCCAAGACCGGCCCGCAGATCGCAGGCGTGAACTTCCTCTCGTTCTTCGGCTTCATCCTCTCGGGGTGCTTGGGGATCTGGCTGCTCTGGGGCGTGTTCCGCTCCGGACGGCTGTAGAAACCTCGGCGCAGATTCGTGCGAAAGGACATCTGGCGGTAGCGCAGGGCCGTGGGTAGCGTCGGCTGCATGTCGCGGGCGCTGCTTCTCGCCGAGGCCGAGCCGGGAACGCGGGAGTTCCTGGAGCGCCACCTCGCGAGCGAAGGGTTCGAGGTGCTCGGCGCCGAGGCCGAGCTTCAAGCTCTCGACCTGGCCGAACGCGTGCAGCCTGACCTCGTGCTCGCGGGTGGGCTGGCAGACGCTTCCGGGCCCGACGTCTGCCGGTCGTTGCGCGAGGGCGCGCCCGGCCGATCCTGGGACCGGAACGTGCCCGTGATCGTGCTCGGCGAGGCCCGGGCGGACGCAGTTGACCGGGTGCACGCGTTCGAGCGAGGGTGCGACGACTTCGTCCCGCGGCCGTTCCACTACGAGGAGCTGGTGGCGCGCATCCACGCGGTCCTGCGCCGGTCGCGGCCGGCCGACCGTGAGCGGCTCGCGGCGGGGCCGTTGGCGGTCGACCGGACGACGCGTCGCGTCACGGTTCGTGGACTCCCGGTCGCGCTCGCCGCGAAGGAGTTCGAGCTCCTGAGCAAGCTCGCGACTGAGCCCCTGCGCGTGTTCACGAAGGAGGAGCTCCTGCGCGAAGTCTGGGGATTCGTCGCGCTCGGACGGACCCGAACGCTCGATTCGCACGCGTCCCGTCTCCGGCGCAAGCTCGCGCTCGCTGGCGCCGAGGGCTGCGTGGTCAATGTGTGGGGTGTGGGCTACCGGCTGCTCGCCGGCGAGGAGGTGGTTCGCAGGACTGCCTGAAGCCGATACGCTCGTGCGCGTGGAGGATGCGGTTCGCGTCACGACGGTGCCGGGCGAGCCCGAGGCGGAGGCGCTCTGCGGGCTGCTGCGCAGCGAGGGCATCGAGTGCGCCTACCGGCCGACCCTCGAGGTCGACTCGGCCTTCGAGGGGATCGGCGGCGAGGGCGGCCAGCACGAGATCCTCGTGCACCGCGACGACCTCGAGCGGGCGCGCGAGCTGCTCACGCCCGCCGAGTCCTGAGCTCGTCGCGGCTTGAGCCGGTCTAGTTGCCTACCGTGATCGCGTAGACGCGACCCGTGCTCCAGTCGCCGACGAGGATCTCGCCGCCAGGGCTGCGGATGACCGGGAGTGGGTTGTCGATCCCGAGTACGAAGGTGCTGCGCGTGGCCCGATAGCCGCCGTGGACGCGCTCGACCCGGATGCGGAGGACCTTCCCGCTCTGCCACTCGGCGACGTAGGCCGAGCCGTGCGAAAGCGTGACGCCGCCCGCGGCCGCGTGCTTGTCGAGCACCGCAAGCGGCTTCGGCACGCCTGAGCAGGCAGAGCCGCGCTGTCCGTAGCAGGCCGGGAAGCCCCAGTCCTGCCCCTTCCTGACGAGCGCGAGCCAGTCGCCGGGGGTGCGGGCGCCGAGGTCGTCTCGCTGATTCATCGTCGCCAGGAGCTCGTCGGACCTCGGGACGAGGGTCAGGCCGAAGGCTGCCCGGATCCGCGTCGCATAGATCCGTAGGTCGGAGCCGTCGGGCCGGAACGAGACGACCGCTGCCGCCCACCTCGATCGTGGCACGCAGTGGTCGCAGGTCGTCGAGACGCTCATCAGCAGGCGCCCGGCGGCCGTCGCCACGATCGCGTTGTTCGAGGCTCCCACGACCGGGCCACGCAGGATCGTCCTCCGCGTCGCAAACCGCGTGCCGTGCAGGCTGCTGAACGCGGTGACGCGTCCGATCGAGGCGACGTAGAGCGTTCCGCGGTACCAGGTCAGGCCGAGCGGGCCGTCGAGCCGGCCGGCCACCTTCATCGGCCGCGCGCCGCGTCGGGGCACCACGTAGAGAGCATCCGACGAGTGGTCGCTGGCGCCGGAGGTCGTCACCCAGAGCCGCCCTCGCCGGTCGAACGCGAATGCGGACGCATGCTCGAGCCCGGTCGCGTAGATGCTCGCCCTCGCCCCTACGGGCCCGCGGAGCCCCGCGCCGATCGCGACGAGCTCGCCGCTCCGCGCCCCGCCGCAGCCGGTCAGCACGGCGCTGACGAGAAGCAGCGCCAGAAAGCGCGGTCGCGGCGCCCGGGCGCCACGCCGCGCTCTCCGTCCGGCTCGAGCCGTCACATGTTCGGGCAGTTGCCGGACTGGTTGTTGCGGTTGTTCTGGGACGGTGCCCGCGACTGGCTCTGGCTCTTGCCCGCCGAGCCGTTCGAGGACGACTTGCCGCTCGCTGCGTTGGCGATCGCGGCGCCGCCTCCGACCAGGACACCGAGTGCCATCAGCGTCGCAAGGCCCATCCGGAGATGCTTGGTCCTCATAGATCACCTCCTTTCGATGCGGTCGCTCATCGATTCCCAAGTCAACCTGCCGCGACTAAGAGCAACCTGGGAGCGGCCTAAGAATCCGGAAAGAGCGACTCTTGCCTCAGAATTGCCTGACCTCGGCGGCGGTGCCGATCACGATCAGCGGCGAGGGCGACGGCCGGAGCCAGCGCAGCGTCGTGACGAGGCGCGGCAGCGAGAGGCTGACGCACCCGAGCGTCGGCCTGCCGGTGCTGACGTGGAGGAAGATCCCGGAACCCCGGCCCGGAACGATCGGGTTGCTGTTGTAGGCGATCACCGCGAAGTGCCGGTAGGCGGTCGGCGAGCGGGAGAGATCCTCGCTCGTCGTCCTGAACGGCGGCGTCGAGCCGCAGGGCACGTGGCGGAAGCGGTTGTAGGAGGGTGAGGCCGGATCCTCGACCCACCAGTCCCCGCAGACGACTCGGTGGTACGGGTAGTGCACGCCCGGGTTCGGCGCCGTCCCGTACATGACGCGGCCGAAGCCGTACGCGCCGGTGGGGGTCGTCCGGTCGCCTTCGCGCTTGTGGTCGGAGACCCCGCGCCCGCCGACCCACGCCCACCAGGGCCCGGTGACCGGGCGCCAGCACCCGTTGCCGGCCTTGCGCCAGAGCCTGAGCGTCCCGTGGGTCGAGCGGTAGCCGGCCGTGACGACCGTGATCAGCTGCGTCGCTTGTCCCGTCGAGGCGAGCTGGTTGGCCAGCGTCGCGGGACAGCCGGAGGCGCTCTGTCCGCCGGACGGCGAAGCGCCGGCCGCTGCGATGGCGAGCACGACGAGCCCGGACAGCGCGACCCACCTCATCGGTCCTGCAGACTACGTGGCCCATGGCCGTCCTCATCGCCTTCGCCCTCGCGCTGCAGCCGCCCTTCGCGCACAGCGTCTCGCGTGTGACCGCGGCGCAGCTTCCGTACTCGTGGCACGCGGGCTGTCCGGTCTCCCCGGCTCAGTTGCGGCGCGTCCGGCTCACGTACTGGGGCTTCGACCGGCGGGCTCACACGGGCGCGGTCGTGGTGAACGCCGACGCGGTCCTCCCGATCGTTCGCGTCTTCTCCCGGCTGTACGCGGCGCGCTTCCCGATCCGGCGCATGCGGCCGATCGATGCCTACCGCGGCGTCGACGAGCGCTCGCTCGCCGCCGACAACACGGCCGCGTTCAACTGCCGCTACGCCATCGCCTCCGGGCCGAAGCGCTGGTCCGCGCACGCATTCGGCGAGGCGATCGACGTCGACCCGGTCGAGAATCCGTACCTGCTCGACGGCAAGGTGCACCCGCGGGCGGGCGCAAGGTACCTGAACCGGGCGCGCGTCCGGCCTGGAATGGCTGTGCGCGGCGGCCTGCTCGTGCGTGCCTTCGCAGCGGTCGGGTGGAAGTGGGGCGGCCGCTGGACCGCCTCGCCCGACTACCAGCATTTCAGCTCGACCGGAGGCTGACCGTCCGCCGCGCCGCCTAGCCTCAGGCCGTGGCGGCGCGCCACCCGCATCGCGGCACGTTCGGCGAGGACGCATTCGGACGGTGGTCCGAGAACGCGGCACGGTTCTTCGGCACGCCCCAGTACATCGTCGGCCAGACGGTCGTCGTCTTCTTCTGGATCGTCGTCAACGCCGCCGCAGTCAGTCTTCGCTGGGATCCCTACCCGTTCATCCTGCTCAACCTGGCCTTCTCCCTGCAGGCCGCGTACGCGGCGCCGCTGATCCTGCTCGCCCAGACACGCCAGACCGAGCGCGACAAGCGGGCCGACGAGACGGCGGAGATGCGGCACGACGAGGCCGAGAAGGCGGGCACCGAGCGGGTGGCGGCGATCAAGGCCGAGACCGATCGGCTCGTCGAGCTTCTCGACGCAAACACCGCCTTGACGCGCCAGGACAAGGAGCTGACCGAGCGGGTCGCGAAGCTGACCCGCGAGATCCACGCGGCGCTCAAGCCAGAGGGCTGATCGCTCCCTCTAGCTCCAGCAGCGTGCGCTTGCGGTCGAGGCCGCCGCCGTAGCCCGTGAGCGCGCCCGTCGAGCCGACGACGCGGTGGCACGGCAGGACGATCGGCACGGGGTTGCGGTTCATCACCGTCCCGACCGCGCGGGCCGCGCGCGGACGACCGGCCCTCGCGGCCAGCGCACCATAGGTCGTCAGCTCCCCGTACGGGACGCGTGCGAGCTCGTCGAGCACGGTGTGGGCGAACTCGCGGGTCGCGCGGAGGTCGACGTCGAGCTCGAACGCGCGCCGCTTCCCGGCGAAGTACTCGTCGAGCTGGCGCCGCGCCTCGTCCGTCGGTCGCGGCGAGCGCAGCACGCGCACGCCGAACAGGCGCGCGAGCCGCTCCTCCTCGGCCTCCGGGTCGGCGTCGTACTCGATCTCGCAGACACCCCTGTCCGTGACGGCGACGAGCAGCCGGCCGACCGGAGTGTCGATCAGGTCGTAGGCGACGTCGAGCAGTCCCTGCGCCGCCGCGGCGGCGCGGAACCGGTTGTCGAGCTCTCGAGGGACGGTCATCGCAGCTCCTTTCTGCGCAGCCGGCGCACGCCGGACGACGCCGCCTGCCGGGCTGCCTCGGGCGACGAGCCGAGCGCAGCGCCGATGTCCTCGTAGCTCAGGTCGTAGCCGTAGCGGAGAAACACGGCCGCGCGCTCCTTCTGTGGCAGGTCTTCGGTCAGGCGCTTCAGCTCCTCGTACTTCAGCGGCTCGTCGATCGACTCGAGGTCGGGGACGTCGGCGGCGGTGCTGATCGACTTCCGCAGTACGTCCAGCGCGACGTTGCGAGCGATCGTGAGCGCCCACGCACGCAGGTGCCGGCCGTGCTCGAGGGCCGGATACGCGCGGAGCGCACGGAGGAACGTCTCCTGGAACGCGTCGTCGGCAGCGTCGCGGCCGAGCATGCGCCGCAGCTGCCCGAGGACGGGCTCTCGCTGCTCCTCGTAGAACCGCTCGAAGGGAGGGACGCGCACCGCTTCCATCATCCCTTCAAACGGCCGGGGAGGCGCAGTTGTGAGATGTGGTCCTCAGGGGTTGCCAAGTGGGGGAGAGTGGTCTAAAGTGGGGCGCAGTGGACCATGCTTCTAGGTGAGTTCGAACACACGATCGATGACAAGAACCGCCTCACGCTACCGGCCAAGTTTCGCCAAGCGCTTTCCGGCGGCCTCGTCATCACGCGCGGTATGGACGGGTGTCTCTACTGCTATCCCCAGGCGGAGTGGGAGCGGCTGGTCGAGGGGCGGCTGGCCGGGCTCGACCCGCTCAAGAAGGAGGGGCGCATGATGCAGCGCTTCTTCTTCGCCGGGGCGTCCGAGGCGCAGCCCGACAAGCAGGGCCGAGTGCTCGTGCCCGCGACGCTCGCCAAGAAGGCGAGCATCGGCCGAGAGGTCGTCATCGCCGGCGTGGGCGACCACCTGGAGATCTGGGATCGAGCGACCTGGGACAACCACGTCATTGAGCTCGAAGGGAGTGCGGAGGATGTTGCCGAACGTCTTGCGGCCCAACGCGACTGACCACGTCCCCGTTCTGGCCGAGGAGGTGCGGGAGGCGCTCGACGTCGGCCCGGGAGACACCGTGGTCGACGCGACCTTCGGGGCCGGCGGCCACGCCGAGCTCCTGGCGGCCGACCTGCGCGGCGACGGCAAGCTGATCGCGATCGATCGCGATCCCTCCGCGCGCGCCTACTTCGACCGCTTCCGCAAGCACACCGCCGTCAAGGGGCGCTTCCTGCGCGGCGAGTACTCGCTCGTTCTCGAGCAGCTCGCCTCGAACGGCGTCCGTGCCGATGCGGTCCTTTTCGACCTCGGCGTCTCGAGCATGCAGATCGACCGACCCGAGCGCGGCTTTTCGTATGCGGTCGACGCGCCACTCGACATGCGCATGGACCCCGGCTCCGAGCCGACCGCGTGTGAGCTCGTGAACGAGGCCAGCGAGCGCGAGCTCACGCGCATCTTTCGCGACTACGGCGAGGAGCGCTACGCGCGGCAGATCGCGCGAGCGATCGGCAGGCGCCGCCGGGAGCGGCCCTTCGAGCGCACCGGCGAGCTGGTCGAGGCGATCAGAAGCGCGATCCCGGCACCGGCGCGGTTCGGAGAGGGCCACCCCGCGAAGCGGGTCTTCCAGGCGCTGCGGATCGCGGTCAACGACGAGCTGGGCTCGCTGTCGACCGCGCTGCCCGAGGCCCTCGAGCTTCTGCGCCCCGGTGGACGGCTCGCCGTGATCAGCTTCCACTCGCTCGAGGACCGGATCGTCAAGCGCTTCCTCCGGTCGCAGGAGCACGGCTGCACCTGCCCGCCCGACTTCCCCGTATGCGTCTGCGGCCATGAGCCTGCGCTCCGTGCCCTCTCACGCCGCGCGATCCGGCCGACGCGGCAGGAGGTGGCCGCCAACCCGCGCGCCGCCTCGGCGCGACTTCGAGCGGCGGTCAAGACGGACGACTGACGATGGCCTCCTGGAGCGAAGCCGCCCACGCTCTCCCGCCCCCGCAACCGAGGCAGCGGCGGCCGAGGCCCGCGCCCAAGCGGCGCGCGCGCGCCCGGCGCCACGGCGTCGCGGGCGGCGTCGTCTGGATCGCGCTCACCGCCGTGCTCCTCACCGGCGTCGTCGCGCTGAACGTCGCCGTCCTGCGCCTGAACGTCCGCATGGACAAGCTCAACGCCGAGCGGGCAAAGCTTCGCGCCGACCGGCAGGCGCTCGCAACCCAGCTCTCGCTCGCAGCGGCGTCGCCCCGGATCCAGTCGCTCGCCCATAGCAACGGCCTCGTGCCCGCCGACCCGATGCAGACCACCTACGTCCAGCTCGGGCGCCGGGCTCGGTGAGCGCGAAGAGCGCCAACCGTCGCGTTCGGCTTCTGCTCGCGGTCTTCGTGCTGGCGTTCGCGATCGCGTTCATGCGCGCGGCGTGGCTGCAGGTGGTGCGTGCGGGCTCGTTCGGCCGGCTCGCGACGAGCCAGCAGAGCGAGGTCGTCACGGTTCCCGCCGCCCGCGGCACGATCTACGACCGGAGCGGGGTCCAGCTCGCGATCGGCGTGCAGGCGACGACGGTCTATGCGGACCCGCGGCTCGTCCGCGACCCGCTCAAGGAGGCCGAGACCGCGTCCCGGATCCTGCGCCTCGGTCCGAACAAGCTTTCCACGGCTCTCGGCGACCGGTCGCGCGGCTTCGTCTACGTCGAGCGCAAGGCCGACCCGGCACGCGCGGCCCGGCTCGCCCGGATGCGCCTTCCAGGCTTTGGTTACTACCCCGAGGAGCGGCGCTTCTATCCGCAGAGCGCGCTCGCCGCTCAGGTGCTCGGCTATGCAGGAGTCGACAACCAGGGCCTCGCGGGGCTGGAGCTGTCGCTCAACAAGGTGCTCGCCGGGCGGCCTGGCCGCGAGCGGATCGTGAAGGACGCCTCGGGTCAGGTGATCGACACGATCCAGTCCCAGGCGGAGCACGACGGACGGGACGTCCACCTGACGCTCGACCACACGATCCAGGCGAACGCCCAGGTCGTTCTCAAGCAGACCGTCGCCCGCTGGCACGCGAAGAGCGCGACCGCGATCGTGCTCGACCCGCGCACGGGCGCCGTGCTCGCGATGGCGGTCGCGCCGAGCTTCGACGCGAACTCCTTCCCGCTGGTCTGGCGCGAGTTCCAGCGCAACCGCGCCGTCACGGACACCTACGAGCCCGGCTCGACGTTCAAGCTCGTGACCGTCGCCGGAGTGCTCTCCGATCACGTGGTCACGCCGATGACCCGCTTCACGCTGCCCTACTCGATCCACGTCGCCGACCGCGTCATCCACGACGCCGAGCCACGCGGGACCGAGACAATGAGCGTGGCTCAGATCCTCGCCCGCTCGTCGAACGTCGGCGCGATCACGCTCGCCGAGAAGCTGAGGCCTCACCGGCTCGCGGCGTGGATCAACCGGTTCGGCTTCGGCAAGCGGACAGGGATCGACTACCCGGGCGAGAGCCCGGGGATCGTCCTCCCCGTGAACCGCTGGTCCGGCTCGACGATCGGGAACGTGCCGATCGGCCAGGGGATCTCGGTGACGCCGATCCAGATGGCCTCGGCGTACGCCGCCGTCGCGAACCGCGGCATGTGGGTGCGGCCACACCTCGTGGACCACGTGGGCGACGAGCGGCCGGTCGTGCCCCGCCGGCATCGGATCATCTCGCGCGGCGTGGCGGCGCAGGTGCTCGCGATGCTGAAGAACGTCGTGCTCGACGGCACCGGCACGCTCGCCGCCGTGCCGGGCTACCAGGTGGCCGGCAAGACGGGGACCGCGGCGAAGGTCGACCCGGACGGCACCTACTCGACGTCCCGCTACGTGGCGTCGTTCATCGGGATCGTCCCCGCCTCGAGGCCGCGGCTCGTGATCCTCGTCTCGGTCGACGAGCCGAAGGGCGCGATCTGGGGCGGCGTCGTGGCCGCACCGGCGTTCTCCCAGATCGCGCAGTTCGACCTGCAGTACCTCGACGGCGGGATCACGCCCGACGCGCCGTCGACGCTCGACAGCACCCCGACCCCGTACTCGCCGTAAAGACGGTTCGCCCGACCTCCTCCCCGAGGCGATCGTAACGAG
>Ga0335085_10003897_pt1 | contig 25249 bp, 35 predicted proteins | sample Lox_Sample_45_FD_206712 | JGI IMG/M metagenome (GOLD analysis project Ga0335085, IMG submission 206712) | Soil microbial communities from Loxahatchee National Wildlife Refuge, Florida, United States - Lox_Sample_4.5 | ecosystem: Environmental > Terrestrial > Soil > Wetlands | place: USA...
CGAAAGTCTAACCACACGTCAAGAACAACCCAAACAGCCGTTTTAATGCTCTTGCTCTGGTATCCGTATCTCTACTGACTGGCTCTTGCGGATGCTACGAATGGACAAGCGTCATGGAATGGCCTACTTTCGTGGAGCTAGTGCGACTCCGGTCCGGACCGAATTACCTAGCAGCTGGGGTTGCCGCTCTTTGCGACAACCCCAAGACTTCCTGCCCATAAATGCCGTACACCGCTTCACCGGCTCGAATCTGAAAACATAGGGTCGGCCTTCTTCCTTGCCTCGCTGAGTAAATTATACATAGAGACATTTGTACCAGGTACATTCGCCTCCTCGAATGTTTGCGGTTTGCCTCTTATCCTCGGCAGCGAGAAGGATACTTGCGAGAAACAAGAAGGACGGGCCTCTCATGCGGAACTTCGCCAGATACAATCGTGCTCTTACTATCATCTTGAGAGACTGTGCGGCGTCGAGTGGAACTACCGCGCCCAAAAACATTGTCGAAGCAAAGACTATTGACGAGAGGAGACCGTTTTTCATGATAGTTTTCCTCCACTGCGGGAACGTTCGACGCAGTTCGTACCGCTAAATAGTGCGTCGAGGCTTCCAATCGTTTCAAGAAAATAAAATCAATCGATGCGATAGAAATGCGCTTCTTACCTGCATGTTCCAAAGTACAAGCCTGAATCGCCGAGCGCTTGCTTTCTACGGTATTTTGTCAGTTACCTGTATATTCCGCCGTTTCTAGTCTGAAAATACCGTAGAGTGCTCGGAAATACCGCCGATAGGCGGCGTACGAGGCGGTCTTGATTGAGATTTAAGGATTCTGGGATAGGTGCTGTGAGAGGATTTCTGAAGTAAGCCGCACTCGTAACTCGTGATAGCCTCGCGGTGTTGAGGGTATCGTGGATACCATACGCAAGTCGCCATACGGGTTCGTGCTTGGAATGACTTGTCTTGTCATATCTGCCGCCGCGGGCTCGCATTCGCAACAGTCTACTCAGACGGGACAAACATATTCCCCCGTGAGCCAGCAAAGCAGTGCAGACGCGACACCGCACGAGGAAATGAAATTCAAACTCCTCATCATGTCCAACGGGCTGACAAAGAGTGGGTTCTCCTTCGGCGGGATGGTTTATGAAACCTCAGCTCATGTAAGAGTTGATGTCAAAATAGTGCATCTACGTTCACACGAAGGCGCGAAGAAAGAATACGATGACCGGCTTAAGGAAGCGGTCAGAGTAATCGAGCGGGAAAAAGTTCATACAAACCTGCCACGAAACCAGCGACGACCGAAGACCGAGTCGTAATAGTACTTCCGAACACTGCAACGGACTGCAAGGAGTTGTTCACTATTTTGGCCACGGCTGGAACAGTGCTTCGTATTCAACAGTCCTGCTCTCTCGATGCCGTGCTCGAATTTGAAAAACAGGCTAAGCGCAACGAGAGCGTGGATGACCGATTTGTAGTCCGTTAGCCAATGAACGCTTCCCCCGCTGATTTCAGTGACAAAACACCGCAGACTGCTGGGAAATAGGGAGAATAGCCGGCGTACGAAACGGTCTTGGGTTGGTATATACTCCCGCTGCAATTCACTGCAGGTGTTTCATGAATCGGTCCATCGGAGTTACGATTCGTGCGGTTATAGCATTCGCCGGAAGTGCTCTGACACTTACTTACGGAGCAGTCTTCCTTCGTCAGCTGGAAGTAGCCGCATTAAGCCATACTCAGCTATTCTTCAAGAAAGACTCGATGGTCTTTTCTGTCATTCTTTCGTTCATAGCTAGCGCTTGGGGATTTACAACGGCATTCGGCCTTCTCAATTTCCGAGAATGGGCCAGGACATCGACACTAGTCTTCAGCTGGCTCTGCATTTTCCTTTGCCTACCGTTAATGCTTCTCTACCCAGTCGCTCCGATGGAACGCATTGAAGGCACGCCGGAGCACTTCAATTTGTGGGTTCGCTTGTATGCTACGTCCTTTTATGCCGTGTTCGTCATAGTTGGTGCTTGGAGTCTGTATTTTTTAAACAAAGATTCGACAAAGGAGCACTTCATTGGTCGCTCTGAGAATGTGGGTACCCACAGCGCGCCCGTAATAGCGGGCACCCTCAATAGGCCGCTAAGCGTATCCATCGTGAGTTGGTACCTCCTAATCACGGCGTTCATGTTCATCACGATGTATCAACCACCGGTAGACGGGATTTCGAGATGGGAGCTGCAACTCATCGAGGTGGCTTACGCTCTTGTTCACGCTACTGCGGTGGTGGGTCTGCTTGAGCAAAAACCCTGGGGCCGTAGACTCGCCATATGTTATTTCTACTTTCTAATTCTAGGCACGCTGGCGGTAGCATTTTCCCAGGCACGACAACCAAGTCTAGGGTGGCTTATGTTTACGGCTCCGGTTTCGCTTGAACTGAGATGGCTCCCTGTCCAATATTCCGTAGTTGTGCTTCTCCTACTTGCAATTCCTCTATTTGTGATACCGCTGGGGGTCTTGATTAAAGAGAAGCAAGCCATTTTAGAGAGCGTTTGAGACTTCCAGCATTCCTAGCTGTTTTCCGCACGAAACACCGCAGACTGCTCGGAAATTCCGAGGGGAGGCGGGGTACGAAGCGGTCTTGAGTGGGGAGTTCGGTGGGGTTCTCTAAGCCGAATCGGCAGATTTCCGGTAGAACAAATCCGCCGGAACCCTGTAGCGTAACGCTTGGTGGGGTCGCACAAAGTTGTAAGTACGGCGGAAACGCTCTAGCGAAAGTTGGGCTTCGACCGGGTCCCGATACTCCCGCAAGTTTGTTTCCTCGTCTTTCAGCGCCCAGATTAGCCGCTTGACCATCCCAAGAGACCGGAAAGGGCGAGTCGTGCAAGAAATATGGTGGAAGGGCGTCCTTGAGATGTAGTCTGAGAACTCCGATGCAGTCACTCTCGGGCCACCGTCTGTCACCAGAGTTATCACGCTATCCTTACCCAGCTCTGACACCTGCCGTGCTTCTTTCAACGCTGCGTCTAATCCGGTAGTGAGGTCTTGGGTGGTATTCGAGGAGGAAACCCGCAACACGAGCAGATAGCGTGAAACGCAATCCATGACCGCCAACACGAAATGAATCGGATGACTGGTGATGCGCAGTTCAGTGAAGCTTGCTTGGTACATCTGATTGATTCCCGTCGGCTTCACCACGTCTTTCTCCTCGCACCGTGCTGGCTACGAGCGTTCAGTGACCACGCAATGCTGAGGCCAGAGCGATGAGAAGCCATGCTGCGATGAAGAATGAAAAGTACAGGGAGCCCCCTGTAACAGCCGCGGCATTCCGCAACGCCGTATCGAGCGGCGAACGAGCAAATGACGGGTCGGATTTAGCTTGAGAATACACCTCGTGAAGTCTTTGACAAGTTACGTAAGTACGCCACCACAACGCCAACATGCCCACAACGGCAAATCCGAGCTGGAATATGGATATCGTTGGCATTTGACGTCCAAAGCGAACCAATATCAAGCCAGCCGCCGCGAGGTCAATTCCCAAAACTACCGTGCCTGCGACGAAATAAAACGAGCGGAGAGGAGCTCGTGCAAAGAAATCCGACGCAAAGTTCCGGAGGTCGCTATGAGCCATAATAGACTGCCCAAATCGCTCCATTATCATATCCTCCGCTCCACGAAACTAGAATGGAGGTTACCATCCGGTAAAACTACCTTCAGGCGACGTGCAGATGGCATTGGCGTAGGGACAGAAAAACACCGCAAACTGCTCGGAAATACCGAGAACACGCGGCGTACGAGGCGGTCTGGGTGGCGAATTTGAGGATTCTGAGATGGCTTCGTCACTCCGCAGACCTAATCCCTCTTTTTCATCCGAAAGCCTTCATACGCAAGATAAACTGCTATGACAAACGCAACCGGGCTCACCCACATCGGAACCTGCCAACCGGCGACAACCACCTGCCATTTGAAGACGAACCGCAAGGCGTGAACGACCGCTGCGGCGAGAAAAATTGCACCGGCCAATCGGGAAAACGCATCCTTGGTCATTTATTGTCACCTCCGAACGACATCATGAGTGTGAGGCGTCACCTACGCTTCGCCGCCTTCCTCCCCTGGCGGCAACGCACATGAATGCCACTCCTCGTCCTCGATGTGGCTGTCACAGAACCACCTATCGCACCTTCTGCAGTGCACTGTCGCCAGATATTCGCAGGCCTCATGGCTAGGCGACACGGCCTGACACAGTCTTATCAGCTCCCTCCTTCCTATTTCTTTTTCTTTCATCAGGAGCCTCTGAAAAATCTCGATTAGCAGGCAATCGACCCCGTACGAATCGGTTGCCATCTCGGGCATGTTACCGCATATTTCCGTCGTCCTCATTTAAGAATACCGGTGGCTGCTTACAAATACCGAGAATAGTCGGCGTACGAGGTGGTCGCGGGCGAGATTTCGACGGTCGAAAAGACGGACGGCACACCACCGAATCGCGGCGTCGGTAATCCAACTTGGAACTACTTTGTTCTGTTATACTCCGCCTCGATACGATTCGCAGGGCAATTCTCCTAGCCCCTTCGGCGAGGACTCAGTGCGAAAAACCATCTTGTTGGCAATCAGCTTTGCCGCGATGCCGATGCTTGTGGTGCCGCATCACGTTTTTTCCGAGAATCAAGCGCCGGAACCAATCGCGACGAAATCCTCGGCTTCACCTGCATGTAAATACCGGTTTTCGGTGACGACTAAGGACCTCGAAAACAACATCACGCAGGGCTTGCCGTCAGAATATTCGGAATGGTTCGAGCAGAAGGTGCGGAAGAAATATCCGGATATTTGCTACGTTGCCCCTGGCTCGGATGCCCCAATCATGTTTTTTATTACGCTGGCACCTTACGTTTACGCTTATCGGTTCGACGACCCGATGTACGAAATGAGGAGGAGCGACCCGAACGGCACGGTCCCGCCCGAGAGCGATGACGACCTCGTCGATATGATGAAATCTTCTCCGGACCGGAAAAGTCCGGCTCTGAACCTCTACGACAACAACACCAAAAGGAACGACAAGACTTTTACTCTTACCGTGGCGATTGCACAAGCGGGAGGGACCTGGAAGCTTAGTCGCCGTTTTTACCACGGTGCTTATTGGAATCTTGTACCTGGCGTACCCCCTGCGCATCCAGCCCAAGATGTGCTGAGAGACACAGCGAAGTGGCTGCACAACAGCGGCCTGAACAACTAACTTTTCTCTCATACATCGGCACTTCACTCGCGGTGGAAATTCGATTTGCGGTGTTTTTCTAGTTTCCTGCATATTCCGCCGTCTCTAGCGTGAAAGTACCGCAGACTGCTCGGAAACACCGAGAATCGGCGGCGTACGAGGTGGTCCTGATTGAGATTTAAGGATTCTGAGATGGCTTCGTCACTCCGCAGACCTAATCCCTCTTTTTCATCTGAAGGCCTTCATACGCCAGATAAACTCCCATGACAAATGCGACCGCGCTTATCCACATCGGAACCTGCCAACCGGCGACAATCACCTGCCATTTGAAGACGAGCCGCAAGGCGTGAACGACCGCTACGATGAGAAAAATTGCGCCGGCTAATCGGGAAAACGCATCCTTGCCCATTTGTCGTCACCTCCGAAGGACATCATGAGTATGAGGCGTCACCTAAGGTGCCACCAAATAACCTTGGAGGATGGCTTCGTTCGGTGTGTTAGACACAAACACGACCGGGACATCGCTGAATGGTAAGCCACTGGTGAAGTGAGATTCCGAAACCGCAGCGCCGTCAGGAGTCGCGACCACCGCAGAAAAGGAAACATCATGTGGAGGCGAAGTAAGCTGGTGGTGGAGCGTTGCAAATGCGACCTGACCAGGGGTCACCGATGCCGACTTCCACACGAAGTCCGTCACAACAAGGACAAGGCCCGGAGGAGGGGCCGTGAACGCTGTCAATGTTCCGTCGGCGGCCACGCGTTCAACATCCGTGCAAATGTTGGAGGTAAATGCAGCGCAAACGAGGGTCACTAATTGCTTAGTCAAAGTGACTGGCTGGGCGGTCCCATTGAAGCTGACGTTTTGTGAGCCGGGGAAATTGGAAACGCTAACGCTTCCGCTGAGACCGACGGTCGTACCTGAGGCCAGCGCAACGGTGGGTGTATTGGTGATGTTTGCATTCACGCTCGGGGTGCCCACCAAGCCGACGTTCCAAGCCCCAAGCTGCTGTGCAGACACTCCAGGCGTGTTCGTCACGTTGACGTTTGGTGTGTTCTTAACATCCACTGGTATGGTCGGTGTAGTTGGTGCTGCCGTAACCTGATGACTAGGAAAAGACGACAAGGCGAGGGCCAAAAGACCAAAGCCAAATGCAAGTAACGCTACCTTGCTGAACTGTTTCATGTTCGTTCTCCTTTTGGGGTGCCGTCGAGGAAGGTTATTTAGCCTGGCCCGGAGGCTACTCGTCCCTTGTGAGGGCGTCAAGGCTTAGTAACTTCTCCACACCGCAATGTCTCATCTGGGGGTTTGGGAAGGTTTCGATTTGTCCGAGGACCACAGGCCTCGCAATCACGCGGGCAATCAATCTGTGAAGGTGCGAACTGACTCTAACCGAGCCAATTTAGTTTCTTATCGAGTGAACTGGTTTGTATCGCGGTGTCACCAATCCTCTACGGGTATAGTGCTAAGACGAAATCGCCTTCTGGGCCATATGGCGGACCATTTCAATGTGCATTCGCAAGCCATACACCAACGGCTTGAAGGGTGTCGGCACTGAGAGGTGGCTTGCGCGGTCCTGCAACTGGTCTAATCGTTCGATAAGGTCCTTGCGGTTGGTGCCAGGAGCGGCATAAAACATTTCGTCTTCGAGGCCCTTTAGTTCGGAGTAGAGTCCGTAGACCCGTCTCTTTTCTACCCAGTCATAGATGGTCGGCGCGAGCCGCAAGAGGGGGAAAAGAATAACCAGCAAAGGAATAAGCAACAAAAGCGGTTGCGCGAGTAACACGGCTAACCAGAATGGGAGATGACGCAGCAGGAACGGCGTCCCTGTCTTGTAGAACTCACGCGCATAAGGGCTAAGTGGGAGGTCGATTGATTCGGGGGTTGGAAATTGGTCGGCGGCGTGGAACATCCCTGGTTTGGAATGTATCTCATCGGCTGCCTCAAGCAACATGTATTGGACGGCCGGGTGAAGGTCACGGCGTACCACAAGGTTGGACTTTGATGCGATGAGTGTCACATCTCTCGGCGGCCAAGGCTTCGACATATCCACCACGCCTGCCGGCAAAATCAATTTGTTCAAGTATGGGTATAAGGCGACAAAGGCGTCCGCCCGCTTGATGCTTACCAGGTTGACGCTCTTGGTCTCGAGGAGCTGCTGAACAGAGGGACTTTCCCACGCATCGAGGAATATTGCTACGTCAATCTCACTATGAATCAGTTTCTGGGCCGACTCCGACGGCGAAAGCGAGTGCAGTGTAGCTGATTTTTCGTCGACCATTCCAGCACGTCCCAGGAGCTTGAGAGAGAGTGCATGCGAGCTACTGCCCTCGGGGCCGATTGATACACGGAGGCCGTGAAGGGGCTTGTGCCCTTGCAGAAGTAAATGACTGCGGGAAAAAACCCAAATAGGTTGGTAGAACAACGAGCCTAAGGAGACCAATCCTGGCGAGTCCTGCTCGGTGGTAACGCCGCCTGGAATTAGAGCCACGCTGACCGCTGATTTTGGGTCCCGCAGGCGAGCTACACTTTCGACAGCACCCGCCGATGGCACGAGCTCCAGATTAATCCCTTTACCTGCAAGGACCTCCCGGTAGCGTGTTGCTAATTCAGCGTTTACACTACCTTCGGGATAGATTGCCATGACCACGTTTCGTTGTGGCATCCGGTGTATCAGTGCGAACGCCAGCCACGTTCCTGCTCCAATGAATACGACTATGCCTAACAGCACAATCAACAATCCGCTCCAGCTTGAATTGATGAATGCCGTTGCGCGTTTCAACTTAACGTGTGGTGGCTGGCTGGGTGCCATTTGCTTGGAGATGCTATCGTGATGACTATGGACAAAGCAACGAAAGTAAAAATCTTAACTGGGCCCGTTCTGTTGGGGTCTGGTAACAGCCACGCTACGTTCTGAGCAAAGAACTATGACACTTTTATGATACTGCCCTGTTTTAGGGCATGGAAGCCAGGAACACCGAGTACAAGCAATTTGTGGTGTTTTGGCAGGTCCTTGCATATTTGACCGTTTTGGGCGGTATTGTTTCTGAGTAGCGTCTGCCCCAAAATCCTGCAACACTTGCGAATCGTTTGCTCGAGGTTATGGAATGGCTGACTGGGACAGCTACTGCACGCGCTACCTGGACTTAAAGCGAAAGCTGCAGGTGGACGAAGAGGATTGGGACGCGAACTGGGAAAATCTCGTCGCCGATTGCGACACAATTAAAGAAAATCTCGTTGCTGATTTTAGTCCCCATTGCCCTCCCACATCATCGGAAGACATAGCATGGTTCCGAGAGGCCCTTTCAGACGACAAACGGAAGTCTTTTGCTGCCTTCGCGCTTGAGAAACCGCGCACGGTTCCCGAAACACTCTACGAGCCTATGATTCGCGCCGCCGTCTCTGAGCGCGACCCCAGCAAGACCGGAAGATTTGTGGAACCGTGTCTTTCAACTTTTGGCCTGCGACGTGTCAACGAGACATTGCTTGACCGGTTCGAACACGGCTCGGATTCAGAGAAGGCATGTGCCGTGCAAGCGATGTATTGGGCATGCGGCCTTGTACAACCAACGGAACAGGATTACAACAACCCGGAGACCGCGGTCGCGATTGAAGCAATGAAAGACATCTGGATGCGGCGGCGTTGTCTTCTTTTGCTAGAGTTCGTAAATAACCCCAGTCCGGTCGTCCGCCAGCGCATTATTCCCCACCTTGAGCTGAAGAAATCCTCAAACTACCCGCAAGAACTTCAACATCTGGTGCCCCAAGCGATTCAGATTGCGAAAAATAATCCGGACAAATACATTCGCCATCGGTTTGAAATACAGATGGGCTCCGGCAAAACGCAATCATTCTCACCATTACCATCGATGGACCGCGCAGATGAAGGTGGATGGTTGAGCCGAGCCCCCCAGACCTTGGTCGCCAGAGCCATCACATTCCTGAAGGTTTATCTCAAATTCTGGTTGTGAAGCATCGGTAACCCGGCGGTCAGCTTCCGCCGATTTCCGGTGCTTTCCCGTTTTCCTGCATTCCTAGCCGTTTTTCACTCGAAGACACCGCAGACTGCTCGGAAATACCGGGAACAGGCGGTGTACGAGGCGGTCTCGATGGGGGATTTCGGAGAGAGTTCCAGCGGTCAAGTGTCAGGTAACGGCGCTACTCAGTTACCGGCCGATTTTTCGATTGCATGCCAACGAGCGCATTGAACATCAAGCTTACGGCAAAAGGCTTGAAGGCTCTCCTTGGGTATGGATTCGTCGATGAGCAGCGGGAGGTCGAACGCGTCGTACCACTGCATTAGGCCGTGGCCGTTGTTGTAGGCGTGGAAATGGTCGCAGACTTCTGACTCCGAATGTCTCCCTGCTAATACTGCTAGTTCCTGAAGGAATAGTTCTGTAGCGAGCACATGAAACACGCTCGACTTCGGCCAGATTGTACCCGGTGGAATCTGGAGAGTCGCAGCAACGGCACTCGAAGCAAGCAATGCTCGGACTTCTGATGAGATTCTGGTGCCTTCGAAGCAGAGGTATACTGGCAACGGAAGGACGTTGCTCACGGCCGAGAAGAATTTTTCGGCACTTCTAATGCCCGCCACCTCCCAACCACTCACAAACAGGGGCTTGGTTGACATGGCTCGCATACTAGCAGTTCTCCGCAGTCTTAGTCAGACAAGGCAGCCAAAGAATTCCTTCCCGCAACCCAACCGCCCCATTCTGCTCCGATTTGATTCGTTCTGAGCAAAGAACTATGACTTGTCTAGATGCGTACGCGACCTGGCCTCGACAATAGACATGGTTGGACCATGTGACTTTGCCCTTTTGATGTGGATGAGGAGACATTGTTCGCCGTAAAACCCTGGGTTGAACAACTGTATCCCTATCGCAGTGCAGTAGGATTCGAGCATTTCCGGAGTGAAACGGTCGCCTATTTTTGGCTTTCCGTAATTCTCGGTTTGCTCATAGGCCTGGACTTCACCCTGCGCCCCAAACTCCCACCCACTAACGTCATTCGTTAGGGAAATACTTCGAATCCTGTTGAGCCAATCCGTCTTATTGGGGCCGTACAAGGCGAATTTAACAGCACCGTAAATTTGAATTCCACCTTTACCTGCCCAGTTACTTCTGTCGGGAACACACGCAACATTAAGTCCCCTACATCCCAATACCGTCGGAAGATGGCTGACAGGGCTGAACACGTCATTTGTGCGAAGCCCATTGGCGAAAATGGCGCTCCAGCCGTTATGCGTCTCAGTCAGCAGGTAACGGTCAAGAGGGGTCGTGAGCGGCTCTAACTGTAAAAGACTCTCTGCTAATGGTGCTCGAAAATTCTTACCTTCGGTCCGCAAGCCAAGTTTTTCATCAAGTTCGTCTCGCCACTCGACAAACGCTTGCGAGAATTGAGCGAAGGGGCGCTCGACAAAACCCCAAGTGAAGGTTATCGGAGCAAACCTGTTGTCTAGCAAACCCTTCATCCAGTCCCCAGTTCACAGACTAAAGTACCGCAGACTGCTCGGCAAATACCGAGAATAGGCGGTATACGAGGCGGTCTTGAATACCGATTTTAGAATTCTGAGATAGGTCCGCGCTGAACCACTGAGCCGAGGAAGCTACTCAGTCACCTCAGATGAAATCCTGTTCAGGGATATGCCCAATTTTGGCTCGTAATACTGGTCTAGAAATTCTTCCTCTGCACATCGGGTCGAGAAGAGGCATTTTGTTAGCCCTTGGGAATAAGGCACTTCAATTTTCCCCGCTGCCTTCAACCAAATGGATATCTCTTTCCCAGAAGCTACCTCCAACCATTTTCTGCGGTCATCTTTCTCATTGCTTCGAAGATTGTCTCGCTGGAAAATGCCGACGATAGGTCCCCACCGGCTCATTAGACTTCCTTTCGTCTGCCCTACCTTCAGGGCGTCTCCTTTTTCGAGCGGTCCGACGTTTTCAGCGAGTAATGCCACGTAAACAACATCGCGGATGGTCGAAGCGTCGTGTGTGCTTCGTGTTATCGAAGCCGGTTCACCGAGACGAATCGTTAGACCCAGCTTGAATCCCAACTCCTCTGGATGTTTAACCATTAGTTTGCCTCTAGGGGTTAGACCAACAACATCGAAAACCAACTGCCGAAAAAATCCTGTCTCGCTATTGACCTTTCGAGAGAGACGCCTCCGCGTCTCGTGCGGTCGCATAAATCTGCAGGAACTGGCTCAGACGCGAGGTGTCGATGACAGCTTTCACCCGTTCGTTCATTCCTGCGGTTCAAATGAATGCCGCTAGCCGCTAACATCCCTGTACGCGTGTTGTCAAATTCGACAAAAGGTACTATTCGTACGCTTCAAACGCGACGCCGGATTGAATGCGAAAACACTGCAGACGACCGCTCGGGAACAGCGGAGAATCGAAAGGCGAAACTGTAGAGGATGCGCCCTGGGGAAATGATGATAGCGGAGCTTCTGAGGATGAAAACGCAAGAAACGGAAAGCCGTCGTTACGCAAGAAAGTCACATTTGATGATGCCGAGCATCTCGGATTGGCTGAGCTAGCCTTCCCGCCAGAAGAGTTGCGAAAACGAGTTCCCTTGAGCGAGGGAGAATTGTTCAGTACAAGGCAGATTAGGGAGGGGCTGGATGCTCTCAAACACCTCTACGGTTCGTACGGATACCTCAATTTCGTAGCGACTCCACTCACTGAAGTCGATGACGGCAGCGGAATGATTTCACTGATAATGGAATTGGATGAGGGTAGGCAGTTCCGGGTACGCAAAATCGAAGTTCAAGGTCTCGACCCACAAACGGAAGCCAGGTTGAAGTGGAGGATACAGCCAGGTGACCTGTTTAACGGCGACTTTCTTGGAGAGTTCTTCGCGGACAACAAGAACATTCTGCCTTCTGGGGCTTCACCAGAAAATGCTGAACTTTATAAGCATGAAAAGTACGGAACAGTAGACGTGCGGTTTAGATTTCCAACCTGCCCATAGGGGTTCCTGCATTCCTAGGTTTTCAGTTGATGGACAGTGCCGTTATTTGGCGGTACTCTTTCGATGCGACGCTGGAGTTTATATGCGGTTACGACTCTCCCTCCTAGCCGCAACACTTCTAGTTTTCCACGTATCTGCGCTTGCAGCTCAGCAGGCCACTAGGTCTTCCTCATTTCGCGTGCAGTACGGCGCCCAACTGGTCGTTCTAACACATGCCGAGTTCATTCAAGTCGTGTCTGAAGCACAATCGGGTGACAGGGACGCTCAATATTGGTTGGCTCTGATTTACGACCAGGGAAAGTTAGTCCCGAAAGACCGTCAGCAATTCCTTGGCTGGCTGACGAAGTCAGCTGAGCAAGGCTACGCGCCTGCCCAACAACTAGTTCAGACGGGCGCAGACCGCGACCCTGTCAAGGCCGAGATGTGGCTATTGCTCGGGGCCCAGCAAGGAAACGCAGATTCACAGTTCTGGTTGGGTGTTGCGTACGACCAGAATTGGTTTGGAACGACAGACAACCAGGAGGCTGCGAAGTGGTTTCGACTAGCCGCCGAACAGGGGCAACCAGATGCCCAGGCCTCGTTAGGCCAAAAATACGAGGACGGTGATGGCGTCGAGCAGAATTACGCGCTCGCAGCTCAATGGTATCGCAAGGCAGCAGAACACGTACCAGATTTGGGTGGTGCAGGGCAAGGCCGCTGGCGCTTAGGGCAGCTGTATATGGATGGGCGGGGAGTGCCGAGAGATTATGCTCAGGCTTATATGTGGTTTAGTTTGGGGCCAGGTGGAACTGTCCCTTCAGAACTTCTCTCCAAGATGAGCGCGGACGAAATTCTCAAAGCGCAGCGGATGACGGAGCAGTGGAAGAGCCATCACTTAGAACCTCAGGGCTTATAGAAGCCACCAAAAAATCCAACTGGGCATTGCGACGTACCGATTTCTGGTGTTTTCTCAATTTCCTGCACTGACCGTCGAATCCAGTGTGAAACTGAAGCAGACTGCTCCGAAATACCTGCAATTCAGAGAAATCACGAAAAGCACCTAGTACAAGCAATCTCATCAAATGAAACTGAGGCATCAGTTTCGGTAGGTCAAGTGTATGGGAGGTACGACCTCAGGTAACTCGCCGCGCCGGAGAGCCGCAATTATAGCCTTTAGCTCCTCCTTGTCTTTTTCCTGGGCCAGAGAATCAAATTTCGGAATCTCCCGGCGGATTTGTTCTAGACGCTCATCGGCGAAAGGAAAGGAGGTTAGGTCATCCCAATCCCATTTACCCTCGGTGCCGAGCAGATGCCTCTCAAGTGCATCCGCAAACTGCTCAGGTGTAACTTTCCGCTTCCGCCCCGGTATGGCGGCCACGAGCAACGCGAGCGTAACCATTCCGAGCGGGATGATGACGAGCCACGTTGCGGAATGCAAAAAGTAGGCCGTCAGAATGGCTGGCACAAACAGGATGACCAGCAGATACAGGCAACCCGGGCTTAAACGAATTGCCACTACAGATTCCGCTCTTTCTACGCAGCATGCTGCCTTATCCGGTACCGGGGTTCAAGATGAAATCCGAGTCGCGTTACTTGCACAGAGGTCGAATTGCGGATATCTGGCGCCAGGCTGTGAGCCTCTAGGCGGCTAGCTAAAGGCTATACTCTGTTCGTATGGTTGAGAAAACGACTCTAGCGGCTCGACTTCATTTGCGACTGCCGTCGTACACCGCAGTCGCTGGGTTTGTTATTTTCACACCACTAGCATTTCTCCACCCAGATACGTATCTTTTTCTAACTTTACTCGTCGTCGCTCCAACCCTTTTAGTAATCAGCATTATTTTGATTGTCTGGCTGACTCGTGATGCCATTGGCAATAGTCAACGACAGCTTCTACCGATACTGGCAACACTGACTATCTTGTGGGCTATTCCAATATCGTTTTTCTTCTTCAACCTTACGCATGAGTTTGAACTGCGCGAGACCGCCCGATGGTTGGCATCGTCGCAAGATTACAAGAAAGAGGTTCTCAAGCAACCGGCCTCTGCAAACGGAGAGTTGAAGCATATCGAATGGGATGCATCTGGATTTGCTGGAGTGGCGAACAATACGGTGTTCCTTGCTTTCGACCCGACAGATACCCTCTCAACACCGGCCAGGAGCCACCAATCAGGCAAATTCAATGGTATTCCTTGCGCGGTTCGCCATATCCGTCGTCTGGAAAACCGTTGGTACGCAGTTCTGTTCTACACCGATGAATTCTGGGGCCAGGGCGAATGCAAATGAACTCTCAGCAAATCAGAGACTAGCGTGTTTCCAGTTGGGCCGTGAAAGTTGACCAGTTCTGCCCCGTTCTGCTCCGTTCTGAGCAAAGAACTATGCCACTTTTATGACACTCAGTTTCCTGCATATTCCGCCGTTTTCAGTATGAAAACACCGCAGACTGCTCGGAAATACCGGGAATCGGCGGCGTACGAGGCGGTCCCGAAAGTAAGAAGTGCGGCAGTTGGCTTGGCGACAACCGTCTTGCATCACTTGCTTACTTCAGCGAGAGTTACAGGGCACTTAGACACACTCCAGGAGAAAACGTGGACTTCGTAACCAAATTTGAAAAGGCACTTCGCAAGAGATATCAGCATCTCAAGACGGAGATAGCGAAAATTGAACATCTGATTGACGCTTTTGAAAAGGGTGCGAAGCGCGGTGCCAAGAGTAGGGGTCGCCACGGGATATCAGCGGCAGGCCGCAAACGAATCTCGATGGCGCAAAAGGCTCGCTGGGCAAGAGCAAAGAATTGATGAGTGTGAAAATTGTGGGAGCGACGGCGGAAGGCGTATACTCCGTGTTGTATCGCTCCCCGATTGCTCCGACTGGCGGGAGATGCCAAATGGGAGCTATCCCGCCAGTCGTATTTCCACGATTCACGCGTCGTGAGATGAAGTTTTCTCGGAATGTGCTTGGTGGGGTGCAGCTATGGGCCTCCAACTCTCGGTCCGTCATGCCGCCGATATCGTCATCGTTGACCTGCACGGAAAAGCGACGATTGGTCGCGCGAATGATTTCTTAGATAGCCAGTTACGACAGCTGATTGAAGTCGGAACCAGCAAGCTGTTGTTAAATCTGACCGATGTTACGCAGTTGGATTCTTCGAGCATCGCTTCCATTGTGCGTGCTTTTACTTCCCTCAAACATCGAGGCGCAAGCCTAAAGTTGCTCAGGCCGCGTGGAAATGTGAAATTATTACTGGAAATGGTGCACCTGCTAGACGTAATCCCTAGCGGTGAAGACGAAGCCCAAGTGATTGCCAGTTTTCATTGAACCGCCGTCCCAACGTGGTACGCCACCGAAAACCACGACATTGCTGTTTCCTGCATAATCCGCCGTTTCCACCGTGAAAATACCGCAGACTGCTCGGGTGGTAATAGGGATTAACACCACCTATTTCCCGCACCTCATTCTGTCTTAGAGCGACGCCGCAATTGAAACGAACAACCGACAATTACTAGGCCGATGAAGCCCAAAACAGCCGATTCGAGTTTCTCAATGGCAACGCCCGCTCCGTAGCCTTCCCAGTTGTCCCGCGGAATCCGTACTTTAAGGACGGGGCAAGCTGAATCTAGCTGTGTCGCTTCGCGATTCACCTGTAACTTCAGCGTGTATTGTCGGCCAGCCTGACCGGGGAAGGTACCAAGCGTTTGTTCGTATGTGCCCCACCAGTTCTGCCACGACTTGTCAGCCGAGCTGCCTTGCGCAACGACAATGGCGCCGTCCAATATCTGCCACGTTATATCAGTGCCGGTTGGACCAGCTTTCAACTGACTTGCTTCCAAATCAATTACTAATTCAAAATTTCGAGTGATTTTCGGGGTTACCTGGAAAGTTTTCTCAGAACCCGCCGCGAAGGACAATGGAATGACCAGCGGTTGGGTGTAGCTATCGCCTTGAGAGATAGAGGCGCGGGCAAACATACAGGCAGCTCCAATGAAAACAAACGCTCCAACGATGTACCCTACCCTTCGCAAGTGCACGCGATGACTCCGAGCGAGAACTGGAGCCTGGTTTTAGCTTCTACGAAAGCCTTCATACGCAAGATACGTGGCGATGATAAATGCGACCGCGCTTACCCACATCGGAACCTGCCAACCGGCGACAATCACCTGCCATTTGAAGAGGAGCCGCAAGGCGTGAACGACCGCTACGATGAGAAAAATTGCACCGGCCAATCGGGAAAACGCATCCTTGCCCATTTGTGGTCACCTCCAGCGCGGATGAGGGAATTTCCTTGGACGAATTGTACTCCGTTCTACGCTAGTGCGGAATTGAGGCGTCCCGTTAGGCCTTAAACTATTGTTGCTTACGGTGATTTCTCAGTTTCCTGCATATTCCGCCGAATCCAGCACGAGAACACCGCAGACTGCTCGGAAATACCGAGAATCGGCGGCGTACGAGGTGGTGGTGATTGGGGATTTTGAGTTTGATAAAAGTGCTATTTAGGAGAATCCTTTGAGGAAGATATGGTTACATTCCACGAATCCAATGTTACGGTTTAATCCTTCGATGTAGACTCACGAGGATACAAAAGCTCGGGTCCGTCTAGGAGCATCTATGAAAGCGAAGAAAGCCCTCAAGAGGTTAAGAAACGTTGAGGCGTTACTATCCATTGTCATCGACCAGTGTGCTGTGAACGAGCGCAGCGTGCGAGCATTGCTCGACTCCGCAAAACTTTCTGTCATTCGCGCAAAGGCAAGAATAAATTCCCTGTCAGCCGCTCGCACTGAGAGAAAACCGCAGATGATGGTCAAACAGACTAAACACCGACGTCTCACATCGGAAGGCAGGAAAAGACTTTCTCTTGCTGCGAAGAAACGCTGGGCCGCAGCCAAACGCAACTCGGCGCGGACGGCCGGTGCCCCGGTTAAATCGGACGGAGAGAGAGTTACCCGGGCTGGTTCTCCCACCTTGCCGAGGACGACATCGCCAGAGCCGAATCAAGAACGACACGAATCAATAGCCAATTAACCTCAATCATATTTGAGGCGTTACTGGACGAGTGCGCTGAAGTAGTGCTGCAGGAGATTTTGATTCGCACTATCAAACTTCCAAAAAAATCTTCCAGTAAGGGAGAACAAGCAATGGAAGGAATACAAATAGGGTGACAAGTCCCGCAATAATCCTAATCAACGTAACATTGTCCATCGCCAGTTGCGCCTCTAATCGAGTTCTCTGAATCTCGGAAAAGCCTTTTAGAGCCGTTTATTAGGCACCTGTCCGAATCGGGTCTACGCTTGCCAGGAATTTCCGCATTTCGGACAAATGGTGGGTTTTCTCCCTGCCAGAAGCGCAAGGAGTCCAACAGGAAAAAAACAAATCGCGACGATGATTTCCCAAGCCGGATAACCACCTCTCTCGGTCAACGTGGCGCACTTCGGACACGATAGTTGCATTTCGTGACCTCTCTTAAAGGATTTTGCACAACCACACAACAACTAGACCTGTGACAAGCAATCGGCTCGCTGCCGCAGAGAACCCATTAAGCGCCCTTCCCAATCGCGCCGAATACACTGCCAGAATCCTCGCAGGGAGTTGGAGCAGCAGAAAGCCTGCGAAAAATGGACCTACCGGATTACTTTTCCATGCAGCTCCTATATCAAACTGCGAAAGAGCAATCAAACTTCGCGTGATTCCACATCCGGGGCACGGAATCCGAAATAGATACTGCATGATGCAAACATGGGGAATAGTCTTTGTAATAGGGACAACAGAGGTCAGGGAGACCGCCGAGATTAACACTAGGCAGCTAAGGAGGACGTCCAAATTCCATCGGACACTTTCGTTTCGGCTTAACCTGGTCAATATCCAGTTTGGGAAAAATGCAATTTCCATCTGTCCCCCTTAGAACCTAACCATCAGGAAAGCTTGGAGAGCTATCACGGGCTGGGTTGCGGTTGGAGCGAGGCGTTTACAGTTGCACTCTCACCACTGCTCACCGTCAGCGTCTTCTCCCAAGGGTTAAATCCCGATTTCTCCAGCCTTACTTTGTGGTCGCCAGCCGCCAGACGTACTGTGGATGGCGTATTCCCCATGAATTTTTCGTCTACCGTGATGTCGGCTCCGTCTGGAGTGGATTTAATGGCGATAGAAGACATTTGGGGCTCGGCTCTCACGGCGGGGTTGGTCTGCGCACCCTGGGCAAGCGAGACATTCGAGGCTGCGTCAGACGAGAACTTCGCAGCATCCAACGGAATATCACCGTTGATGTAAGCTGTGATTTCGGTGCCTTTTGGAATCGTTATGTCTTTGCCATGCATGAGCAGAAACAGGGGGGCTGCCGGAAAGAAGACTATGCTCGTCGCAACAATCGCCCCAGTCATTGCCCCCTGATGTCCACCACCCTTTGCTTCCTTGACCGCACGAAGTGGAATTTTCTCCCCCGAGGTCAGCTTTACATCGTCGATGTTGATGTTGAGCTTCCCTTCCCGACCCATTCGTCTCTTCGGCTGGGCCTCCGTGATAGTGCCCCAAGCGATTCCGCCGCGAGGAATCACAACAACGTCGTGGACTTTGACCTCCTCGAGCACCTCGAAATCTAGCGTGTCGTTGACGTGCGCGTCTGCCGAAGAGACAGTGCGATTTGTTCTCAGCTTGACCGGAGTACCGTCTTCGAGTCCAAATGCAAGGGGTGGCTTAACGACCGGATTTGACTGCTGGGTGTCTGGTGGCTTCGCTTCCTGCTTTTGCTCCTGAGCGCTACCCAGCAGGTAGGTGGGAGAGGTGAACGCCAGAAAAGCCGACAATACTAGTGATGAAGCGACTCTCATTGGCTGGGGTCTCCGAGAGCTACTTTGTAGTGAAAGTTACCAGCAACTAAATAACCCCAGTTCAGCGCGAGTGTCAAGCGCTCGGCCTAAATTGACGTGTGAGTAAACGCTTGGATATGCTCGCCGCGCTCGTGTTCGGTTGCTATTCAAACCACGAGCGAAGTAGCGGCGCAAAATGACGTTCAGGGAAGCCGTTCGTCGCGTTAGAACCGTACATATAATCAAGGCAATCAAGAAAATAGATAGGGAAGGCGTTCCTGCATATTCCCCCGATTCCAGTGTGAAAACACCGCAGACTGCTCGGAAATACCGAGAATAGGTGGTGTACGAGGCGGTCTGGGTGGCGGATTCAGCGGTTAAAGAGGAGTTCCCAACAGTGATTCAGGCAGTTACGTAGAGTCTTTGTCTTCCCCCTTGGCGACCTCGGACTTGTTATTCTTGTCGATGCCTGCTACGTCTCTATCACGGAGATTTAGGCGGACAAAATCCGGGTCGCCACACTCTAGATTTGGGGGAAAAATGACTTGGAGAATAGACCAAAGGCCAGTTCCCGCAAACCACATTACGACTAAAGCGGTCCAGTACTCATCGCTTTTGCCTCTGACGGCGCCCGGGAAGATGTCAAAACAGGCAAGCATGAGCGCGATAGAGAGGAACACGAACCCCCACCGTTGGAATGCTCGACGCCTATCGGAGGCCGTGACTCTGGTGTGACAGGCTGGGCAAAAGAAAGCCTCATTAACGTTAAAGTTCACCTGGCGGAGACTCAGAGCAGTACTACACGCAGGGCAAGTGGCATGCGGCCTGCGATAAATATCGCCCGGCTCTGCATCTGATGATGCGGCTACGGCGTATAACAAATGTTGGCTTCGCAGGGTTAAGTGGGCTGCCAACGGGACAAAGAGTGAGCCGCTCCACAAATACAGTCCACCGCATACTGCGCCCAGAACTCCTTCTGAGATAGCGACGGGATAACCCCAAGCAAAGTAAGCCAATCCATAGGCAGCCGTGCTGGCGACCAAAGCTTGCGTACCTGAGAACCCCTCCGCAACCAGTATCGTCAGACAGACAGCCCGCCAAAGTTCTTCGGTGAATGCGACAAGCAAGAGAGCAAGTATACGAATCCAAACAGGTGATGCGACTCCCGCAAGGATGAGAAACCCAAACTTTTGGACCTCGGGGAAGAAACGCCGAAATATCAACAATAATCCTATTAGCGCAAGTCCTAGCACGACTCCGTGGAAAAATTGCCGTGGCCAGCGGCTTAGTGTGAACACCGTTTCAAGCGCACTCGACGCCTGAATCCGGCCCCAAATCACCACACCGACAAGCACGACCAGGTAGGTTGTGAGCCCATGAAGCACCCACAATCGAGTTCCCTTATTTAATTCCCGTTTAGATTTGACGCTCGAAGCCGTCCGAAGCTTGGAAGCTGTCTGGGTTGTGGAAAGGGCCACAAATGCGAGCGATGCCCAGATGGTAGCTGGCAGAATTGCCAAGGCCACTAAGTCCGACGAGGCCATTTATGCGAATTGTACATCATGGACTGAGTATCGGTGTTTTCCCGTTTTCCTGCATATTCCGCCGGTTTCAGTGTCAAAACACCGCAGGCTGCTCGGAAATACCGAGGACGGGCGGTGTAATAATAGATTCGCGCATGGGGGGAGCAGCACTTATGAAAAGAGTTCAACGGGGAAAATCCCCAAGAGTCCTCGTCATCGACGTAGGCGGCACAAATATCAAATTGCTAGCGACCGGGCAGAAAGACTCTCGCAAGATTGCCTCGGGTCCGTCGATGACGGCTAGCAAAATGGTTCGTGAAGTTAAGCATTGCGCCAGAGATTGGATTTTCGACTGTGTGTCATTGGGATACCCCGGTCCTGTAATTAACGGGCATCCTCTTCGTGAACCACATAATCTCGGAGGCGGTTGGATGAAATTCAACTTCCGCGAGGCATTTGAATGTCCGGTGAAGGTAATTAATGACGCAGCCATGCAGGCGCTTGGTAGCTATAAGGGGGGCCGCATGCTTTTTCTGGGGCTTGGCACTGGTCTCGGGTCGGCAATGATTGTGGATGGAATTCTGGAGCCGATGGAACTGGCGCATCTGACCTATAAGAGAGGAAAAACCTACGAGGACTATCTTGGGCTGCGTGGCTTGAAACGATTGGGAAAGAAAAAGTGGCGTCGGCAGGTAGCAAGAATAGCAGAGAAACTAAAGACCGCTCTCGAGGCCGATTATGTCGTCTTGGGAGGCGGGAATATCAAGAAACTAAAGAAACTGCCGGCCGGGACACGACTTGGTAACAATCAAAACGCCTTCCTCGGCGGCTTCCGCATGTGGGCGGACTCTCAAACTGCGTCAAATCTCAAGAACGCCTAACTAGCACGTTTACGATTCGCCGCCTTCTTCTCCTGGCGGCAACGCGCATGAATGCCACTCCTCATCCTCGATGTGGCTGTCGCAGAACCACCTCTCGCACCTACTGCAGTGCACAGTCGCCAGATATTCGCAGGGCTCATGGCTAGGCGACACGGCCTGACACAGTCTTATCAGCTCCGCACGTCTTAGTTCTTTTTCTTCCATCAGGAGCCTCTAGAGTTCGAAGCCATCAGACTGGAGTCGGTCGCTGTCAGATAGTCTCTTTCCCATGCACCCACTTCGCCGATGTTCTTCGGATTTCGCCGTATTTCTACGAAGTTGTTGTCCTTTGGAAAACATGCAGTCTTGAGTTTATTGCTGATAATCAAGGTGTTTGGTTTAGCTTCCGCCTGAAGCCGCGCCGCCATGTTGATAGCATCCCCAACGGCATGGAGTGGAAGGAGGCCGTCTTGGTTTTCGGAAATGAGCTGCACGGTTCCTATTGCGGCCCCACAGGTCATCCCAGTTGGGTTTACCGTGGAGTCCACATGCATTTGCCACTCTTCCGCGAGCTTTAGCCCGATTCCTATTAGCTCATGGATACAACTATTGATGGTGGACGCCAGAACACCTCCCTCCCCTCTCGGCATCCAGAATGCCAGTATTCCATCCCCCATATACTTGTCGACAAAGCCGCCGTGATTGACTATCGCCCGCCGCGTATCCCGGTAAAACCTTCTCATTATTGCGGCAACTAGCTCGTGGTCGTCCCCCGATGCGCGCACAAACTTTGAATAACTACAAAAATCCGCGCAGAGAACCACGACCTTCTCATGAATCCCTTCCCCAAGCCGAGACTCTCCTTCGAAGCCAGCCCCCAAGTCATTACAGACGGATTTACTAGCTTCGGAACGTATTTGGGTCAGGACTTTAACCATTTCTTCCGCGGAGAACGTTTTTGCTTTTACGACGAAATTCGTCATTAGAAGGTCATTTATCTTCGAAGCATCCCAGAGCTCAAGCTGTGGCAGGGCTGCGTCAGATTGAAAGGAAAGAACCGTTGAAGGTGGTATGTCCGCTGCAACTGCAATAATAAATCTTCGATTCGGGGATTTTTGCCAATGTCGAAGAAACGCGTATAGGTCGTCTAGGGTCTTGCTGATAATTCGGGCGTCTTGGTCGTACGGTGCTTTCGTTTCGACAAGGACTGTGCTACCAGAAGGCTCCCTGATAAAGAAATCCACAACTCGTTTGGAAGCTTCTAGCTCAAGCCACGCTTTGGGCACCGCAAAATTGGGGCGAATCTTGCTTCTGCTGAACATCCTTGCAAGCAGACAACCAACAATTTCCTCGAAAAGCTGTGCTCGATATTGGCCAATGCGATGATTCATTTGTTTTTCCGCATAAACGCTTTAGTAGTTCTTCAGTAGAGGTACGATACCTCTTGTCGCTCATAAATACACCGCAGACTGCTCGGAAACACCGAGAACAGGCGGCGGACGAGGCGGTCTTGATAGCGGATTCCGGGATTCTGAGATATCCAAGCGTATAATCCGACGGTAGGAGGTGTCGACATGGCCAAGACGAAGCAGTTTATCGTTACGGTTGAGAATCGACCGGGTGCGGTTGCTGAAATCGCAAGAACACTTGGAAACGCAAAAGTGAATATTCTCGCACTCCTGGGAACGGCCCAGGAGACGAGTGGCACAGTTCAGCTTGTCGTCGACGATGCGAGACGAGCAAAGAAGGCGTTGGACGAATCCGGCTTGGCCTACCAAGAGACCACAGCAGAAGAATATGAGATTCCAAACAAGCCCGGTGCTCTAGCGCAGTGTCTGGATAAGCTGACAGCTAGAGGCATCAATCTGACTTCAATCTGTGCCACCGCACCGAAGGGTGGAAAAAAGGCGGTTATTGTCTACACGGCGGACGCAGAGGGAAAAGCGGCATCGGCAACTGCATAGCGCAGGCAAATACTGAGGACAGGGTTGTATGAGGCGGCGTGATGGCGGATTTCAAGCTCTGGAGTTGAAATCAGCTACCAATCGCAATCGAGGGATACCGGTACATACCTGTATGTACTTCTGAAAACCAAGAGTCTATATTTCGGACACATCATCCGCGGAGGATGCGCGAATGTCCACTTCCGAGTCGAATTCCGGTGAAACTTCTCTAACCATTCGTTTACGCAAAATTACAATTGACCTTCAAGAATTGGAGCGCACGGTCGTCAGCGGCAATCTGGACCCCAGGGTGTTGAACGAGTTTCGCAATTCGGTGGACCACATTCGTAACACTGCCTGGGCCGTTCAACAATGGGTTGGGGCAGAGGAAAAGGCAGCAGACCCCTATGCCGTTTTACCTACTCTTACCGCCCAGCGCGTTAAGCGTGCGGCTCAGCTCGCAAAAGATTTGTGCCTGGACCTTCAGACCGTAGAAGTAACAGCGGAAACAGAAGGAGTTGGCGACCTTTTTCGTGCTGTGGACGAATTGCGGAGGCGGTTGGAGCTATTGTTCAAGCGGGAGTCGCCTCAGCCCCGTTGAATTCCTAGGCCACCACTTCCTGCGTAAGAACACCGCAGACCGTTACTATCTACCGTCCGCGTCCGAACATTGAGAGCGGTATTGTCCCAGAGTTCTTAGCTTCTCCCTTTGGCTGCTCTTGCTCCGCCTTGTCAGGTCGATGAACCGGAGTGGGAATATTGAGCGGCGCATGCGGATGCAACTCAACTTCGCTCGCTTTTTCTCGTTGACGTACCAAGAACTCAAGTGCGGTGGCGATGCGGCTAAGTTCATGGGCCAGTTTGTCGGTGCCTCTCGAACGGATGGAGAGATAGCCGATATAGCGGTAAAGCGCATAAACCACAGCAACGACGCCAACGAGGCCTAGAACACCTAGAAGAAACCCGCCAGGGGATGAAATATCTGGCAACATCGGTACCTCCGGCTATTGCGGAGTGTAATGCTGAGGCGAGAATTCGGTCAAGGAATCGAAAGCGCGGTGACAACAACGGTCGCATCGTTTAATCGCATCCCACTCGCTTCCCGGTATTTTGGCAGTTTCCTGCATATTCCGCCGAATCCAGCGTGAAACTACCGCAAAGTGCTCGGAAATACCGAGAATACATGGTGTACGAGGCGGTCCCGAAAGTAAGAAGTGCGGCAGTTGGCTTGGCGACAACCGTCTTGCATCACTTGCTTACTTCAGCGAGAGTTACAGGGCACTTAGACACACTCCAGGAGAAAACGTGGACTTCGTAACCAAATTTGAAAAGGCACTTCGCAAGAGATATCAGCACCTCAAGACGGAGATAGCGAAAATTGAACATCTGATTGACGCTTTTGAAAAGGGTGCGAAGCGCGGTGCCAAACCAACCGGTCGCGGCAAGATATCAGCAGCAGGCCGCAAAAGAATCTCGATGGCGCAGAAAGCTCGTTGGGCAAAAGCAAAGAAGGGATGAGTGTGAAAATTGTGGGAGCGACGGCGGAAGGCGTATACTCCGTGTTGTATCGCTCCCCGATTGCTCAGACTGGCGGGAGATGCCAAATGGGAGCTATCCCGCCAGTCGTATTTCCACGATTCACGCGTCGTGAGATGAAGTTTTCTCGGAATGTGCTTGGTAGGGTGCAGCTATGGGCCTCCAACTCTCGGTCCGTCATGCCGCCGATATCGTCATCGTTGACCTGCACGGAAAAGCGACGATTGGTCGCGCGAATGATTTCTTAGATAGCCAGTTACGACAGCTGATTGAAGTCGGAACCAGCAAGCTGTTGTTAAATCTGACCGATGTTACGCAACTGGATTCTTCGAGCATCGCTTCCATTGTGCGAGCGTTTACTCTTCTTAAGCATCGAGGTGCCAGCCTGAAATTGCTGCGACCTCGCGGAAATGTGAGGTTGGTTCTGGAGACAGTGCATTTATTGGA
>Ga0335085_10003898_pt1 | contig 25247 bp, 22 predicted proteins | sample Lox_Sample_45_FD_206712 | JGI IMG/M metagenome (GOLD analysis project Ga0335085, IMG submission 206712) | Soil microbial communities from Loxahatchee National Wildlife Refuge, Florida, United States - Lox_Sample_4.5 | ecosystem: Environmental > Terrestrial > Soil > Wetlands | place: USA...
CGATCGCCCGTGCGCTTTACCGCGATCCGAGCTTGATCATTTTCGATGAAGCCACCAGTTCGCTGGACGCCGAAAGCGAGAACGAGATATCGGCCGCACTGGGCCGCATCTCACGCAGTAAAACACTGATCATCATCGCGCATCGTCTGTCGACGGTCAAAGATTGCGACAAGATCCTTGTTCTCGAGAAGGGCGTGGTAATAGGCTTCGACACGCATGATAACTTGATCGAGTTCTGCCCACTGTATCGGCGCTTCGTCGAGCTCGGCGACCTCTCGCCCGCGTCGAATGAAGATGTGCCCGCAGATTTCATGGCCGCTGCGAAGTAAGAAATAGATGCCGTTTTCTATCGGTAAGCACGCGATTGGGTCTGGCCAGCCGTTTCTAATCGCGGAAGTGGCGCAGGCCCACGACGGATCGCTGGGGCTTGCGCACTCATTCATCGATGCCGCCGCTCGCGCGGGTGCCGATGCAGTGAAATTCCAGACGCATATCGCCTCTGCTGAATCGACACTTGATGAGTCATTCCGCGTTAAGTTCTCGCGGCAGGATGGCACGCGCTATGAGTACTGGAAGAGGATGGAGTTCTCCGCCGAGGAATGGGCGGAGTTGGCAAAACACGCGACGGACAGAGGGCTGGTCTTTCTATCGTCGGCATTTTCAATAGCGGCTGTTGAGATCTTGTACCGCATCGGGATGCCGGCCTGGAAAGTCGCCTCCGGCGAGCTTACCTCGCAGGCAATTCTCGACGCGATGATCAAGGCGGGTGGACCGTTCTTGGTGTCGACAGGAATGGGAACGTGGGTCGAGATCGATGGACTCGCGCAGCGCCTTCGTGACGCCAAGCGCGAATTCGCCATGCTGCAATGTACCAGCGAATATCCGACCTCGCTCGATCATGTCGGCCTTAACGTTATAGACGAGATGCGCGCGCGCTATGCGGTGCCCGTGGGCCTTTCGGACCATTCTGGCCGCACAGCCCCGACGTTGGCTGCTTTGGCGCGCGGTGCCGAAATAATCGAGACGCATATCACTTTCGATCGCGGAATGTTCGGTCCGGACGGCCCGGCGTCGCTGACGATTGACGAATTCCGTGCAATTGCCGATTTCCGCGATGCATTGATGGAAATGGATAGCCATCCGGTCAATAAAGACAAAATGGCGGCATCACTTGAGCCGATGCGTTCCCTCTTTGGCCGCAGCGTAGCACCCTCGCGCACTCTCGCTGCCGGTACCGTCCTGACTGCGGATATGCTGGTGGCGAAAAAGCCGAACACAGGTATTCCAGAAAGTGAGCTTTCTCGTCTGATAGGGAGAAAGCTCCTGCGTGATGTGCCGGCTGAAAGGTTGATAACCTGGACGGATCTCGAACCCGATTATGGCAAAGCGTAAAGCCTGTATCGTAGTCAACAGCCGCGCCAACTACGGCCGCATAAAATCCGTGCTGCGCGCCATTCAAGAGCATCCCGATCTAGAACTCCAACTGATCGCCGGCGCGTCAGCAATGCTTTATAGGTTTGGTAATGTGCGCGAGGTCATCGAGAATGATGGCTTCAGGCTTGCGGCCACCGTTTACACAATCGTCGAGGGCGAAACTCCAACAACGATGGCCAAATCCACGGGGCTTGCCGTCATTGAGCTAGCGACGTTGTTGGAGAACTTGAAGCCAGATGTGGTGCTGACAATCGCGGACCGTTTCGAAACGATCGCGACGGCAATTGCGGCAAGTTATATGAATATTGCCGTCGCACATACGCAGGGCGGTGAGGTGACGGGTTCGATCGATGAGGGCGTGCGGCACGCTGTCACCAAACTTGCGCATATCCACTTCCCTGCAACTAGGTTAGCGGCGGAAAATGTAATACGTATGGGCGAGGATCCGGCAACCGTTCACATGACAGGGTGTCCGTCGATCGACCTTCTCGCCGATCTGCCGCTTGACTTGCCGCATGATTTGTTTGCGCGCTACAAGGGCTCGGGCGCCGATATCGATCCGGCGCGGCCTTATCTGGTAGTCCTCCAGCATCCGGTCACGACCGAATACGGGTCGGGGACGTCTCAGATCAATGAAACGATCAACGCGGTTGCGGATTTGAATATTCAGACGGTCTGGCTTTGGCCGAACGTCGATGCCGGTTCCGATGACATTTCCAAAGGCCTGCGGGTGTTTCGTGACCGCAACCCGAAGGCGCCGATCCATTTTTATCGGAATTTTGTGCCCGAAGATTATGCCCGGCTCACCTACAATGCGTCGTGCCTCATCGGAAACTCGTCGTCCGGCCTGCGCGAGGGCGCATTTCTCGGCATACCGGTCGTCAATATTGGGACGAGACAAAATGGCCGCGAGTGCGGCCCCAATGTTGCTCATGTCGGCTATGACCGGGCTGAGATAACTTCCGCGGTGTGCCGACAGATCAAGCATGGCCGCTACGAGCGTTCTACGCTCTTTGGCGACGGCCGCGCCGGCCAAAGAATCGCGGATGTTCTGGCGTCGGCGGAATTCCGCGTTCAGAAACGACTGCACTACTAAAGAAATTGAACCACGGGGATACACGAATGGCTCACGTTCACAGTGCCGAACCCCGGCCGAAAATCGCTCCGACCGAGGCGGAAATTGCAGCTCACCTCGCGATGCTGGAAGAACGTGTCTTTCAGATAAAGACGCGTTGGCCACATTTCCGGCAGTTGCTTTGCGACTTGCAACGCCTCTCGCGCGAGACCGCCGCAGGAGCGACTGTGGTGTCGCTCGAACGTACATTACTTTACGGCGGGATCAGCCTGGTTGCACCGCTCTTTCCGCGACACAAATTCATCTCAGTCGACTGCAGTCCGCAGGTTGCCGACGAGCGCGGCGCCTACAACGCCTCCATGCTCGAAGATGTGCGGGTCATTCGCATTCCCTATTCGGTGCGAGGCTCCGAACTCGAAACCGGACTTCCGGACAGCGTTGCTGATCTGGTTTTGGTCCCCAATCTCGTGCATCACGTCGCCGACCAAGAGCGGCTATTTGGCGAGATGGTCCGGATCCTCCACCCCGGCGGGCGGCTCTATGTTTTCGAGCCGTTGCTGCGCGAGCTACACCAAATTCCGGAGGATTACTTGCGTTACACGCCTTACGGCTTGCAGCGCGTTATCGAAGCCAGAGGTTTGAAAACAGAATCGATAGAACTTGAAGGGGGGCCGTTTTCAGCTGTCGCCTATTGCTGGGACCAGGCATTGCAATATTTTCCGGCTGGCAAACGAGAGGAAATGCAGCGCTGGTTCAACAGCGAGATGTTTCCCAAGCTCCTGAAATGGGACCAGGAGTTTCCCACCAACTTAGTGCGTAAGCATACCAGCTTCCCGGTCTCGTTCTCCGTGGTGGCGCGAAAGCAATAATCTGGTTGCCGCATCCCGATATTGCGGACAAGAGCTTCCGATGATCGAAGGGCGTAGCGTTCTTGCCATCGTTCCGGCCCGCGCTGGCTCGAAGGGCATCGCCCGCAAGAACCTGCGAGCGATCGGGGGCCGGCCGCTCGTGGCGCGTGTCGGCGATGTCGTGCGCAGCGTGTCCGAAATTGACCGGGCGATCGTGTCCACCGACGACATCGAAATAGCGAAGATGGCAGCAACTGTTGGTCTTGAAGCGCCCTTCGTGCGGCCGGCAACACTTTCTTCGGATGCCGCAACAAGCCTGGATGTTATCGTTCATGCCCTCGAATTCGTCGAGGCGCTGGACGGGCATGATTACGGCATTGTCGTTCTGCTTGAACCGACGTCACCGTTGCGCACTGCCGAGCACGTTTCGGCCGCGATTCGCATGCTGATCGAGCGCGATTTCGATTCCGTTTGGACGCTGTCTTTAACCGATTCAAAGGCCCATCCATTGAAGCAGCTTATAGTGACGGATGGGGTATTGGAATTTTACGATCCGAAAGGACGCATGATCACTGCTCGCCAGCAACTTAAGCCTGTTTATCATCGGAATGGCGTTGCTTACGTGTTTACACGCGATTGTCTCCTCGGGCAGCGTTCGATCATTGGTCGGAAAGCGGGCGCGCTTGTCATCGACGACGAGCAGATCTCGATCGATACCGAACGGGATATTGATTGCGCCGAGTGGATTATGTCGCGGCGTTCCGGAAAGGCACCCGCGTGAAAGTTCTCGTCTTTGTTGACCACGACATCATTTGCCGACATTTTTTAATGAACGGAGCGCTCGACCCGTTAATTCGTGCTGCGGATGTCCGGTTCGTATTCCCGGAGGATGGCGGCAGGCGCGTGAAGCTCGATCCCGCCTCCCTGGTTAGGGAGGTACAGTTTGAAACGGTGCCCATTGACTCGAAACGCCAGCAGACATGGCGTTGGGTGCTGTTTGCCGACCAGCTTAAATTTCGTCAGGGCGCGCACGAAACGACTATCCGCCGCATTCGGCGCAAAATCCTCGGTTGGAAGGCAGCTCTTTTGCTGACACTGGCTGGGCTGCCGCTGGGGGCGATTGTGTTTCGGGCGATAGTCAAGCGCCGGCTAGACGCAACGCCGAACATTGCCCTCTCCGCATTGCTGGACCGCGAACGCCCGGACGTCGTTTTGCACCCGAGTGTCCTCGACAGCGTGTTCATCAATGACTTGGTCATCGAATGCAGCGCGCGAAAGATCCCATTCGTAGTGGTGATGAACTCTTGGGACAATCCGTCGACTAAACGAGCTGTCGTCGGCAACCCGGACTGGCTTCTTGTGTGGGGTCCGCAGACACACGATCATGCAGTGCGGTTTACCGGAATCGAAGGGGATCGCGTTGTATCCTTTGGCGCGGCGCAATTTGATGTCTTTCGTGACAGACCACGTGTAGATCGGGCGCAATTCTGCGCGGCGCACGGCATCGATTCGAGCCGCCGTATTGTGCTGTTTGCGGGCTCCAACGCACTGACGGACGAGTTCGGAGTCGTGCAGACGCTTGACCAGGCCGTCGACGACGGACGGCTGCCGAACGTGACCATTGTGTATCGACCGCACCCTTGGGGTAACGCCGGGCAAGGTGGGGTTCGCTTCGCGAACGGCGTGTTCAAGAACGTCGTGATCGACCGGACCATGCTTCCGTACATTGACCGCGTAGCGGCGGGCATCAAAGGAATATATCTGCCGGATTATCGTGACACTCATGATCTCCTCAGCGCGGTAGACGTTGTTGCATCTCCCATGTCCACGATCCTGCTCGAAGCCGCACTTCACGCCAAGCCGGTGGTCGCCTACACGTCGATCGAAACCGCCCAAACCGACCAACTGGCATTCAAGTTGCCGCTGCTGCATTTCGCCGAGTTTCTCAAGCTTCCGGAAATTGCGAGCGCCGGCACCGTCGATGAACTGATTTCCGAGCTCGCCACACTGGTCGACCCCGTTAAGGGCCGAAATATGGGCGAGCGGTTTCAGTTCGCAGCATCGTATTTTGTAACGCCCTACGAGCGGCCGTGGAAGGAACGGCTGGTTTCATTTCTTCAGGGCCTTGCTTGTGAGAACAGCGCGGGCGGCGTGAAGGTTGACTGGGTCAAAAAGAGCCTTTTCTTCCACGGCGCGTCGGCGTCGGCGAAGTAATGGTGACGAGTCCATCAACGCAGTTCGCGCCCCACATGCGCGACTACTATCGAATGGGGACGATCAGCCATCCCTTCTTGATGTATTTTCACGAATTGAACTTCAGGTCACGCTCGGTCAATACGGACGGCTACGGACTACGTGTCAGTACGGATCGGGAAGGCCGGATCGTATCGCTGGACAATCTGCATGGCGCGGATTGCTCACTTTTTGTGGGAGGCTCGACTGCGTTCGGCGTAGGAGCAACTAGCGACGCGTTGAGCATCCCCTCGCTGCTGTCGAAGGAAACAGGGCAAACGTGGCTCAACTTTAGCGGCCGCTCCTTCTCCTCCACCCAGGAGTTCATTCTGTTCACACTTTACAGGCATAAGCTTGGCCGTGTGGCCAACGTCGTCCTCTTCAGCGGCTTCAATAACCTGACGGTATTCGCGGCCGGCAAGACTTTCCCGGTCAACTTAGGTGGCTTTTATTATTGGGCCCAGGCGCGCAAAGGATTGCCGGACCCTTATTTGTCGAGATTCCAGGCTTGGGTGCGCTCACGTCTCATAGCGAGTCTCGGCGACACCGTTCGTTGGCGCGACGTCAATTGGCTGGATGCAATTCGCTACCTGTACGGGATCGCTCCTCCGTCCGATGAATGCGACGAACGCGGCAGCCTGTACGTGCCGATTAAGGACCGCTCGGCTCAGAAGGAGTTAATGTTGATTTCGCAACGACGTGATCTTGAGAACTGGGCCATGGTGGCGAAAGGCTTGGGCTTCAAGATCACGTTCATTCTCCAGCCATTTGCGCTTTGGGCCCAGCGGACCGCGACGGCCGTCGAGGCTCAGATTTTTGCCGAATCAGCCAAAACGCCGCGACCGCAGTTTGATTTCCTAAGCGGCGCTGATGGACGCGAAATCTACAAATGGTGGCAAGCCGCGTTAAAAGCGATGTGTGCCGAACTCGGCATCTCTTTCTACAACGCAAATGATGCCGTCAAGTCGGCGCCGGCCGACGAATGGATTTGGGTTGACCGGGCCCACTTGACCGATGCTGCCAATAAGATTCTTGCGCCCTGGGTTGCGCAGAGGATCTAGGCGGCGCCCGCTTACCCTTGCTCATTTTTGGAAGCGGTCCGCGTCAATGAAACTTACTGGAAAATCTGTCGCCGTCACCGGCGGAGGCGGATTGATCGGCTCGTATTTGGTCGAGCGCCTGGTTCGAGTCGGTGCGCGCGTGATCGTCGCCGACGATTTTTCGAAAGGCTCGCGCGATAGCCTCGTCGGCGTGTCACACAAGATTGAGGTGCGAAAGGAAGACCTCGAAACGCTGCCGGCCATGGAGCGGGCGCTCGATGGCGCCGACGTCGTTTTTCACTTGGCAAGCCGCGCCTACGGCATCGGCTATTCCGATGGCAACCACCTGCGTATCCTGCTGCACAATGAGCGGATCACTAACAACCTGATCGAGGTGCTTGCGCGACGTCCCGCCGTACATTTGCTCGTCGCCTCGTCGTCATGCGTTTACCCGGACGAGGGCGCCCAAATCCTCCGCGAATTGCCGAAATTGTCCGGCGAGCCCGAGCTGGCCAACCGTGGTTACGGATGGGCCAAGCGCTTCCTAGAGCAGAAAGCCCTGCTGTTGGCTCATGACACCGGAATTCCGACTACGATCGTGCGGCCATTCAATATCTATGGCGAGCGCTGCGGATGGTTTGGCAACGGGAGCTCGGCAATCCCGATGCAGGTAAAGAAGGTGATGGACGGCGACGATCCGGTTGTCATCTGGGGCTCGGGCGCGCAGCGGCGCAACTATGTCCATGCATTCGACTGCGCTGATGCAATGGCTGGCCTCGTTGAAAGCGGCTTCACCGGCATCGTGAACATCGGAACCGAAGAAACGATCAGTCTACGCGAGCTGGTCGAGACCATCTGCCGGGTCGCAGGCAAGCGGCCCAAGCTCGTCGCCGATACGAGCAAGCCGGAAGGGCGGCACGTGAAGGCAGCGGATTCAACGTTGCTGCGGCAAGTTTATCCAAACTTCCGTTGTTCGGTTGACCTGAAAGAGGGGCTGAGGCGGATGATCGACTGGTATCGTAGAACGTTCGTGCCGGCTTTGACATGACGCAGATGTTTTCGATCGATGCGGCCGATGCCGAGATTGTCGCCTTTACGAAGGGAGGTCGCGATGTCCGTTTTGCCCAACTTCAACACGGCGCGGAAGCGCCGCGTGAGTTCTTTTACGGATTTCCGGCGCTGCAAAAAGCCGGACTTTCGGCCGCCTTACTTTCCAGCGCGGGTCGCGTATCAGGAGGAGTAGGTCGTGCGGCCGACTTCGCGGAGTCAGCGGCAACTCGATTCACCGGGATTGGTATCCGTCCGCTCTCGGCTCGGCTCCGCATTGCATCGTTGCCCGGTGCCAAGGTTCTCTTGAGCTATACCGATGGCTTTTCGCTCTCACTTGGTTATGCCCTCAGGCACCGCAAGGAGCGGCCGATCGTGGTTGGTGGCTTCCACGCCTTGTCCGATATCGAGGAACGCCTGCCAACGGCATGGCGAAACCTGGGTCACAAGCTAATAAAGCGGGCGCTCGGAGGCATCGACCACGTTTTCTTTTTCGGGCCAGCAGACCGCCAATTTGCCATCAATCACTATGGATTGGAGCCGGCACGGACGTCGGTCATCCCGTTCGGGATTGATACAGAGTTTTGGCGGCCCCTCGTCAATGTGGGCGTCGAGGACTTTGTGGTCGCCGTCGGTCAAGACCCAAATCGCGACTACGATCTATTGGTGGCTGCCCCGGGCGGCCACCCAACCAAGATCATCACGCGGCGAAAAGTCAACGTCCCAGCCGGCGCCAGTCACGTTCAGATCCTCACGGGGGACTATTTCGATGCGGCGTCGATGGGAGACCGTGACTTACGTGAGGTCTACAATCGCGCCAAGGCCGTGATCGTGCCCCTCAAGGATGTCTGGCAGCCGAGCGGTTACAGCGTGACCCTGCAAGCTATGAGCTGTGGACGCCCCGTCATCTTGTCTAAAATCCGGGGCCTGTGGGCGCCCGAACTTCTGAAAGACGGCGAAAATTGTCTGCTTGTCCCACCCGGCGATGCTCAAGCGCTTGGCGCCGCCATTGAGCGCATACGCACGGATCCGGATCTTGCCGCGCGAGTTGGTGGGCATGCTCGCGACACCGCGCTTGCCCATTTCAATTTGAACCGCGGACACGAAGGGACGCTTCATCTCGCTAATCTGGGCATTTCCCTCTGGCGGGCGCGTCATTAGCGGTATGAGCGAAATTTCTTTTGACAAATACGCGGTCAAGGGCGCCTATCACTGGCGAGAGTATTTCGGGCCTATTCATCGGATCAACGCTTACACCAGAGCGCGCTATCGGCAAGTTATTGCCGTCCTTGCGGCTCATCAGCTGCCAGCGGGCAGCCATGTGCTCGACGCAGGGTGTGGAGACGGCGCGCTCGCCGGCTTGATCGCGAAGGAGTTGACAGCGCGCGTCACCGGCATTGACACGGCCCCGCAATCCATCGAACTGGCAAAGCAGGAATTCGCTAAACGTGGACTTAACGGCGAATTTCATTTGATCGATGGTTATGAATACCCGTTCGGCGACGAAACATTTTCCGCCATCGTCTGTTCGGAGGTGATCGAGCACGTCCGCGAGCCGAAAAAGATGCTGCTCGAAATGTGGCGCTTGTTGGCGCCGGGAGGAATTCTGGTCGTCACGACGCCAATTCGCTACACCGAAATGCCGCTTGACCGCATGCACGTGCAAGAATGGTTTCCGCGGGCCTTTCGCGAGTTTTGCGAAGGCACGCTTGGACGGGCCGTACAGACGAAGCTCACTCATCCGGTCGTGTTTGCGGAGCTTTATGCTTCGCCGCATCCGTTGTTCGGGCGCATTTTTCGTCTGACGGCGAATGTGTTGTCGAAATGCGGAGTTGATCTCTTTGCCTGGGAAGGCTTTCGCGCCTATTCGACGCAGATGGCCATGGCGGTCAAGCCGGCGGCGGAAGCGTGAAAGTCGCCATCAGCAGCAAGCCCTATGAAGGGCCATGGGGTGGCGGCAACCGGTTCACTGCCGCGCTCGTCAAGTCGCTGGTGCAGCAGAATCATGTCGTCACGCACGATCTTGATGCGCGCGACATCGACGTCATCCTGATCATCGATCCCCGCCGGCACTCTCCAAACGTCTGCTTCGGCGCCGGCGACGTCATTCGTTACCTTGCGTTTCAAAACCATCACGCAGTCGTGATCCACCGCATCAACGAATGCGACGAGCGCAAGGGCGTGGCATTCATCAACCACAAGCTTGTCCGAGCAAATTATACCGCCGATGCCACCGTTTTTGTCGGGGAATGGCTGACGGAACTCCCGGTCTGGCGGAAGCACTTGCGCTCGCCATGGTTTGTCATCCGCAATGGCTCTGATCGTGACGTCTTCAACGCCGATGGCTTCCGCCCTTGGAGCGGGCGGGGCCCACTGAAGCTTGTGACCCACCATTGGGGCTATCATCGGAACAAGGGCTTCGATGTCTACGCCATGCTTGACCACTTTTTGGGCGAAGCGCAATGGCGGGACCGGATCGCCTTTACTTACGTCGGGCAATTGCCACGCAGATTCTCTTTTACTAACGCGCGTTATGTCGCCCCTTTGGATGGGAGTGCGCTCGCGAACGAACTGCGCTCGCACCATGCTTATTTGACGGCATCGATCAACGAGCCAGGCGGCAATCACCAGAATGAAGGCGCTTTGTGTGGCCTGCCACTGGTCTTCCGGAACTCGGGGTGCATGCCGGAATATTGCCGCGGTTATGGAGTCGAATTCAACGATGAGCGAGATTTTCCGTCCGCGCTCGGACGATTTTTGTCAGAGTATCCGGGGTTGGTCGACCGTATGCCGAACTATCCGTGGACGGCGGAGCGGATGACACGCGAGTGGATCGCGCTGTTCGAGGCGTTGCTTGGCGAGCGCGAAAAACTCGTCGCCGCGCGACAACTGTGGCGCAGCCCATGGACGGCCCTCATCAATCAGGTGCTATAGCGCGCGATGGGCCACGGCGGCGATTTGATCTGGACGGGTGTCTTCCGCGAGTTGCGAAAGCATGACGGCCAGCCGGTGATTGTTGCCAATGCTCCGAAACTCACCGACGTGATGGCGGGCCGGCTTTATGATCGGGCTGCCACGTTCCGTGACCGGAGCATTTTTGCGGGCAACCCAGACATCAAATTCGTCGATAGCTCGGCGAAAGGCATCCTGGCGCGCTCGGTTGATACGGCCTTCGTGGCCTTTCTGAAGCTCTTTTCGCTTCGACGGCGCTACGAGCAGTGGATCACGCGTCTCGCGCGCAAGAACAGCAAGCAGGGGCGAATCGTTCACCTCGACATGCTCAGTCATAGTTACGCCGAAAGCGAGACCAACAAAAAGTTCACCTGGAAAAAGGGCGGGCATGCAATCGCTATAATTCTCAAGGGATTTGGAGTCGATACAAGCGATCCGTGCCCGCGGCTGTTTCTCGATGCTACCGAGCGGCGCAGCGCCGAGAGGATTGCGTCCGATTCCGGTATCATTGGCCCCTACATCGCGTTTGAACCCGAGACGAACGAGGAGTGGTTCGGCCAACTGCGGTCGTGGCCTCGCGAGCGCTGGGTTGAACTCATCGCTCGCCTGCGGCGCGCCATACCGGACGTGTTGCTTGTACAAATCGGTGTTGGCAGTTCTCCGCCAATACCTCACGCGGTCGATTTGCGCGGAAAGACGACCTTTCGCGAGGCGGCGGCGCTTATTCAGCGTAGCCGGCTATTTATCGGGACGGAAGGCGGTTTGATGCACGCCGCCCGCGCGGTCGACGCCCGAGCTTTGATTCTCTGGGGCGGCGTCACCTTGCCCGAGTTCGCCGGTTACCCCGCTCATCACACGATCATTTGTCATCGGGTTGCCTGTGCGCCGTGCGGCCATCTGGGCTGGTGCGCCAACAGTCACGTGTGCATGCGCAGCATCACTGTGGAAGAAGTCGGCGCCGCGACGCTTGACCTTCTCGAAGATGACTTTCGGGCTGATCGCGCGCTTCCGTGAATAAGATCACCACGCTTGAGGCGACGCGCGGCTTTGCCGCGTTGCTCGTCCTTCTCTACCACGCTACCGGATCGATGTTCGAATACTACTACGGGTATCCCACGTTAAGCTGGTTCCGATTCGGTCACGCGGGCGTCGAATTTTTCTTTGTACTGTCGGGTTTCATCATCCTCTACGTGCATCGCGAGGATCTCGGACGGCCGCATCGAATCCAGAATTATACGTGGCGCCGGTTCGTACGAATCTATCCCCTCTATTGGACTGTCACCACGGCCATGCTCGCGGCCGCCATGGTCGTTCCGAGCATCGGCAATTTGCCTGCACTGCATTGGCGCTCGGTGTTTTATTCGTTTCTGCTGTTGCACCATGCCGACTATCCGGTCGTCAGCGTCGCCTGGTCGCTCGAGCACGAAATACTTTTTTATGCGCTCTTCGGCATCGCAATCCTCAACCTGAGAATTGGTGCGGCGCTGTTTGTGCTTTGGGCCGTCGCTATCGCCTATTCACGTATCATGGGCGAGCAGTCTTTGTTGTTCGACTTCATCGGTCGTGACTACAACATGCTGTTCTTTGTCGGCATGGCGGCTGCCGCCGTCGTCCGGCGCTGGCGAATTCCCGCGCCGCGGACGATTCTCGTCATCGGCGCAATCTTGTTTTTTACCGGTGGCGCCTTGGAGGATTATGGTTTCGATCTCAAGGGATTCGCGGGGCGTCTGATCTATGGCTTTGGCGCCGCGGGCATCGTGCTCGGCCTGGTCGAGGCGGAGCGCAGCAGAAAATGGCGGGCGCCGCGCTTACTGATGTTGGTCGGCGCGGCGTCATACGCGATCTATCTGGTTCACCTGAACTCGCTCATCGTGATCGAAAAAACGGCCGCCGTGACTGGGCTCGGGCGGTTATTGCCGGAAGGCGTAATTCTGTGCCTCTTGATCATGCTGCCGATTTGCGTCGGGTTAGCGTGTCATGTGTTTTTCGAGCGTCCCGTGCTGGACTTTCTGCGCCAATGGCATCCTGGGGTCCGCGTGCAACGCTCAATGGCTGGGCCACCGGTAGCTTGATACATCGATCAGTTGATTGTCCGCACTCGCTACATCTCAACATGCCATGAGCCTGTCCAGTCCGGCTAAGGCGCATGCGCTTGGCAGTCGCGTCGATCTTGCGACGATTGGCATTCTCGTCGGCGTCACGTTGGCAATTGGCCTGATCGACCCAAACGACCAGTTTCTGTCGGCCAACGACATCTACATCTTCCGGCAGATCCATCATTACTTCGAACTCTTCTCGTGGGTGCCCCAAGACTTTTCGTCGCCCCTCGCTGTCCTCGATAAGCTCGCACGCTGGATCTTCTGGTTCTTCTATTATTTTCACGGCGCGCCGCCGGAAGTCTATCAGGCGCCGCTGTTCGGGCTGTTAAGCGATATCGGCGTTTCGTTCCGGCCGCTCTACGGGCAAGCCATGGTCACGGCCTTTCTGGCGGTGACCGTCATTTTATTTTGGGCTTCGCTGCGCCGTGCGTCGGTCGCGCCGATGATAGCGGCGTCGGCTGCCTTGCTTGTCGCCTGTTCACCGATGCTGGCCGGATTTTCCCGCGGTTTTGGGACGATCTGGCTGGTCAACGCGGCGTTCAGTCAGGCGCTCGGCCTTTATGCGTTCTTGGTCCTACGCGAAGGGCGCGGCCGTTGGCTCGCCGGCCTTGCGCTTACGCATATCATTCTTTCCGACCCAATTTCATTTCTGCTGATCGCACCATTACTGGTCGCTTGGGTGTTGCCGAGCCGCTGGTCTAGCGCCGGAGCAGCGGTCGAGGTTGGCATCGAGAAGCTAAGAGCGCTGACCGCGCCCAAGATTTGGATCCTGCCCATCATCGCCATCGCGATGATTGCGCTCTGGAATATCGTACGGGCGCGGTACGCCGCGCTGATCCCGGGGGAGCCGAGTCTCTACGTCTATACGTTCAGCAGATACGTCTTGGGGCAACCAGCTCAGCACTACCCGTCGTTTGGTCCGCATGATTGGTTGCGGGTGGCGGTCGTCTCCTTCGGGATTTGGGCGCCTGTTGGCTTTCCCCTTGTGCTCGCGGCGGCTGCGGTCATCCGACGCGGCCGCGCTCCGAATCAATTCGTATTTCGCTGGGCGCTGATTTCGTCATTCGGATTCGGCCTGATCTTCTACGGCTTGGCCTACCCGGGGATGGGAAGCCAGGAAATGCCCTATATTGGCTACCCGGTGTATACGATCCTGCCGTTCCTCGCGTTGCTGGCCGTGGAAGTCGACCGTCTCGCCGGACCAATCAAGCTGCGCCAGAACATTGCCGCCGTGGGACTAACCATCTGTGCAGTCACCGGCTTGTTGTCCACGATTACGTTCGTCTGGCAACGTCCGCTCGTCCCGGGCTCAAGCTTGTTGACGTTCAATGTGGCGGGCTCCGATTTCATTGGCATCCGTCGCCCATATTACGGCGATCTCGCCGCCGGCGCGGCGCTACGCTACGCGATCATGCACAGCGTCGAAAACGGCCAAGCCCGGCCGCTCCGGATGCTCTATGTCCGCAAGCCCGATAATGTTCGTTTCGACATCTTCTGGATGTACGCCGGTCTTGAATACGGCGGCCGTTGGTTCGAATTGCGATCAGGGACGCTGCCTCGGTTGGACGCTCTTGTCGTGGAAAAGGCCCGCGCGCCCGCAATTTCAACGTGGCTGCTCGAAGAAATCGAGCCGGTCCATCGAACGGTCGAGTCAACGACGGAGCTGCCGGCAACGGATGCAAATGTCTGCCAGGTCGCGGTCTGCGTCGTTCTGGATACGACCGGCAAGGCATCCGACACAGAGCTTGTCGAGCGACTCCGTCAGCACCCGCAGCTTCAGATTGTGCGGGGCGGCCGCACAGCCTATGGAATCTGGATCGTGGGAGATGCCTCCTTGCTCCCCGCGCAAGGCGTTGTCGATGGGCGCGCCCTCGAGCGCAGCTTTCGCCACGACTTTCCGAGTTTGTGGGACTACATCCCGCCGACAGAACCTCTCGGATTCGTGTCGAAGCTCCGCAGTGCGATTGCAACCAAATGAATCTATCGGCGCGGAATAGCTCGGATTTGGTCGCCGGAGCTCCGGCAGGCCTGTCGCCGCGCAAGCAGCGGATCAGGGCACTCTACGAGCGCCTTGCTCCGCAACGTGGCGAGTGGCTCGACCGCAACAGCTATTATTATGAAGACGACCGCACCTACATGCGGTTCCTGGTACATGAACAGTTGCGCATCCTTGAGCTCGGCTGCGGGAACGGTCAACTCCTGGCAGCGCTCTCGCCTTCGCGTGGTGTCGGTATCGATATCAGTCCAGCGATGATCAACGCGGCGCGCAAAGCTCATCCGAATCTCGTTTTTCATGTTGGCGATGCCGAGGACCCGGATTTTCTAGCCAGCATCGACGGAAAATTCGACGTCATTATCCTTTCCGACTCTATCGGATACATGGAGGACTGTCAGAAGACGTTGTCTCTTTTGCACCGGTTCTGCGTCGCAGAGACACGGCTGATTATCAGCTATTATTCAAAGGTGTGGGAGCCGATCCTGAAGCTCGGCGAGGGGCTCGGCTTGAAGATGCCGACCGTCGAGCAGAACTGGCTTTCCTCCGACGACATCGTCAATCTCCTGATGCTGTCCGACTTCGACCCAATCAAGCGTGAATGGCGGCAGTTGTTGCCCAAGCGATTGCTCGGTCTCGGCCCGCTGGTCAATCGTTACCTTGGAACGTTGCCCGTCGTGCGCCAGTTATGTCTGCGCAACTATGTGGTGGCCCGCTCGATGATTGCCGCAAAGGAGGGAGTGCGGCGAAATCCGGCGGTGACCGTGTTAATCCCTTGCCGCAACGAGGCGGGGAATATCCAGCAAGCGGTGGAGCGAATCCCGCGTTTCGCGCAGGACATTGAAATCGTATTTGTCGAAGGTCACAGCAGCGACAACACGATTGACGAAATCAACCGAGTGGCCACCCAGCGAAGCGACCTCAATATCCGGTTTTTGCAGCAGGATGGGAAAGGGAAGGGCGACGCCGTGCGCAAGGGTCTCGCCGCGGCACGGGGTCAAATCATGATGATCCTCGATGCCGACCTGACGGTGCCTCCTGAAGACCTGCCAAAGTTTCACGAGGCCATCACGTCGGGGAAGGGCGAATTCATCAACGGCTCACGCATGGTCTACCCGAAGGAAGCGGAAGCCATGCGTTTCCTCAATCGTGTCGCCAACTGGACGTTCTCCAAGCTGTTCACCTGGCTGCTCAATCAGCGCTTCACCGACACCCTGTGCGGAACAAAGGTCTTCTGGAAAACCGACTACGAGCGAATTGCGGCTAATCGCAGCTATTTCGGCGACTTCGATCCGTTCGGGGACTTTGATCTGTTGTTCGGCGCGGCGAAACTCGGCTTGAAGATCGTCGAAGTGCCCATCCGCTATGGCGCCAGGAGCTATGGCACCACCCAGATCTCACGTTTCTCGGATGGGTGGCTGCTGCTGCGGATGGTGAGCGTCGCTTACCGCCGGCTCAAAGCATTTTGACGGATTTCAAAGATGCCGCGCGCACCGCGTACCGCGGCCTTGTCGGCGCGGCAACGCTGACCGCGTTGCCGTTTCGTGCGCGCGGCAAGCTCGCAGTGTCCTACGCGGGTGCGCGCTCCGGCGATTTCGGCGGTACGCTGGTCAAGGTACAGCTGCTGCAGCAGCGTTTTCCGGAGCACGCCGTTGGCTTCTCGCTCCTCTACGTCCTGTCCAACGCGATCTATCTTCCGCAATTCGTGCTCGACCGCGTTAAAGACGCCGGCGTGCCCATCGTACTCAATCAGAACGGCGTGTTTTATCCGGGCTGGTATCCGCACGGCTGGGAGCGAGAGAATGCGCGCATGGCCAAAGTGCATGCTACGGCCGACCACGTTTTCTACCAGAGCGAATTCTGCCGCTGCTGCGCTGAGCGCTTTCTCGGGACCCGCGCCGGCCGCTCCGAGATTCTCTTCAATGGCGTCGATACCTCCCACTTCACGCCGCGCACGAAGCCACGCGGGCAGGGGCCGTTCACCTTTTTGCTCACCGGCAAGATCGGCGCTTCGACCGCCTACCGGCTCACGTCATCGATTGAAGGGCTGGCCGCCGCCCGGGCCGGCGGGCTCGACGTGCATCTCAAGATCGCCGGCGTGATCGAATCAGCGGTAGAGGCTGCCGTGCGACCTCGGGTCGAAACGCTCAAGCTAAAGGACGCGGTTTCCTTCGCTGGTCCTTATAACCGCGCGCAGGCGCCGGCCATCTACCGTTCCGCCGACGCCTACATCATGACAAAGTACAACGATCCGTGCCCCAATGCGGTGCTGGAGGCGCTCGCGTCCGGCCTTCCGGTCCTCTATTCGGCGTCCGGCGGCGTGCCGGAGCAGGTCGGTCCCGACGCCGGAGTCGGCTTAGCCGTGCCGGAGACGTTCGAGCGGGACGTGGCGCCGGACCCTGCGGCCATCGCCGAAGGTATGAATCGCGTGATCAGAGACCGCGAGCGAATGGCGGCCGCTGCTCGCGCACGATCCCTCGAGCGTTTCGATCTGTCCCATTGGCTTGAGCGCCATGAGCGCATATTCGAGTCGCTCCTGGGGGCGAAGCAATGAAGGCGCTCGGCCTCATTCTCGCTAACCTGCTCTCCCTGCTGTGGCGGCTGTTGCCGCAGCGGTTGCGCCTTCTGCTGACGAAAGGCTTGTTCATTCTGGAATCGCGCGGCAGCGATACGAGCCAGGGGCTCGCCCGTCTGTTCGCCGTGCAGGACGCGCTCGAGCACGTCGTCAACGAGCGCGCGATGGTGTACGGCAAGGGCGAGCATCCGAAGCACACGCTCACCCGCTACCACGACTTCTTCGTCGCCCACATTGCCGACGGCGAGCGCGTGCTCGACATCGGTTGTGGCTACGGCGCGGTCGCCCGCTCGATCGCGCGTGCGCATCCGAAGGCGGAGGTGACCGGCGTCGACTATGATGCGAAGAAGCTTGCTCAGGCCAGCGCCAGCAACAATCCCGCCAATCTTTCCTTTGTCGCGGCGGACGCCACCAAGTCGGTGCCGCCGGGACCGTGGGATGTGGTCGTCCTCTCGAACGTCCTCGAGCACATTGTCGATCGCCCCGGTTTCTTAGCGGCGCTGATCGCCAACACCGGAGCGAAGCGCTTTCTGATCCGCGTGCCGCTGTTCGAGCGTGACTGGAAGCTGCCGATGCGGCGCGCCGTCGGCGCCAACTATTATTCCGACCCGGACCACAAGATCGAACCCTCGGAGGAGGAGTTCCGCGCCGAAGCCATGCAGGCGGGGCTGAATGTTGTTGAATTATCCACGCCTTGGGGTGAGATCTGGGCTGTGCTCCGCCCGGCAGGGCAGGCCGTATCTTGAGCGCGCCGGCGGTCAGCGTCGTCGTTCCCTGTTACAACGGCGGCCGTTTCCTCGATCAGCTGCTAAAAAGTCTGCGGGCGCAAAAATTCCGTGACTTTGAAGTCGTCATTGTCGATGACGGGTCGAGCGAGCCGGATACGATCGCGCGCCTGGCCGCGCTACCGCCGGACATTCGCGTTGTGCGGCAAGCCAATGCCGGCCTGCCGGCGGCGCGCAATACCGGTTTTCGCAACGCCCAAGGCAGTTTTGTGTTGCCGCTCGATTGCGACGACGCGCTTGAGCCATCGTATCTGTCGACGCTCGTTTCTGCCTTACAGGTGGCGCCCTCGGATGTCGGCTTCGTGTTTACGCACATGCGGCTCGTCGGTGCGATCACCGGCACCTTCAAGACGCGGTTCGACCGGTTCGACCAATTGTTCGTCAACCGCCTGCCGTATTGCATGCTGTTGCGCAAATCAGCGTGGGAAGCAGTTGGCGGCTATGACGAGACGATGCGAGACGGCTCCGAGGACTGGGAGTTCAGCATCCGGCTCGCACAGGCCAAGTTCCGCGGAATCGAGATTGCTCTGCCACTCTTCATCTACATGGTGCGTGCCGATGGAATGCTGCTGAGCAAGACAGCGCGACTTCAAGGGACCATGTGGCGCAATATCCGCATGCGACACAAAGCGCTGTATCGGCCGTCGGCGCTGGTCAAATGCTGGCGCGAGGTGAACGGTCAATGGCGGTCCGCCCTGAGTGCTTTCACCATGCTTGTGCTCTCGAGGTTATTGTCGGAGCCCCGATATAATGCATTGTGTTTCCGATTCATCGGCTTTGCACGCGGCTGGCGCGTGATGCGCGGACACCTCACCCTGCCGGCCGGCACGGCATGAATGCGCGTTTGGCAAACATGCTCTCTCATTAGCTCAGTCAGAACGGACAGCTTATGGCGAAACGTGTCGCATTAATCACCGGAGTGACCGGGCAGGACGGCGCCTACCTTGCCGATTCGCTTCTGCGCAAAGGATATATGGTCCACGGCATTCGCCGGCGATCGTCTTCATTCAATGCGGGCCGGGTGGAGGACCTCTACCAGGACCCGCACGAAAAAGACCTCCGCTTTCTCATGCACTACGGCGACATGACAGACGCCACCAACCTGATCCGCATCGTGCAGGAGACGCAGCCCGACGAGATCTACAATCTCGCCGCGCAAAGCCATGTGAAGGTGTCGTTCGAGACTCCGGAATACACGGCCAACTCCGACGGGCTAGGCACCCTGCGAATGCTGGAGGCGATCCGCATCCTCGGCATGGAAAAGCGCGTGCGTTTCTATCAGGCGTCGACGTCGGAGCTGTATGGCGGCGTTTACAAAGAGCCGCAGAATGAATTGACACCGTTCCACCCGCGTTCGCCCTACGCCGCGGCCAAGCTCTACGCGTATTGGATTACGGTGAACTACCGCGAAGCCTATGGCATTCACGCCTCCAATGGCATCTTGTTCAACCACGAAGGACCGACCCGCGGCGAGACCTTCGTCACACGCAAGATTACCCGTGCGGTGGCGGCGATCGACTCGGGCCAGCAGGACAAACTCTATCTCGGCAATCTCGACGCGCAGCGCGACTGGGGCCATGCCCGAGACTACGTCGAGGGTATGTGGCTGATCATGCAGCAGCCGGAGCCCGACGATTACGTATTGGCGACCGGCGAAACCCATTCAGTGCGCGAGTTTGTCGAGAAGGCCTTCGCTTTTGTGGGCCGCAAGATCGAATGGCAGGGCAAAGGAAAGGTTGAGCGCGGAGTAGAGGTTGCGAGCGGGCGCGTGCTAATCGAGGTCGACCCACGCTACTTCCGCCCGACGGAGGTTGACTGTCTGGTTGGCGATCCTTCCAAGGCCCGCACTAAACTTGGGTGGAAACACAAAGTTAGCTTCGACGACCTAGTACGTGAAATGGTTGATGCCGACATTCAAGCGCTGCGTGGCGAAACCCAGCGTCGCAATCGGCACGAGTGACCGCAGCGTAATGTGCGGTATTGCTGGCTTAGTCGATTTTGGTGGCCTCGATCCTGGTGCTAGCCAAGCACGGATCGCGGCCGCCGACGCACGCCTTGCTCCTCGCGGTCCGGATGGACACGGGCAATGGCAGGATGCGCATTGTGCACTGGTGCACAGACGTCTTGCAATTATCGATCTATCGCCGCTGGGCGCTCAGCCGATGCAGCGAGATGGTCTCGTCATCGTCTTCAACGGCGAGATCTTCAATTTCGCCGAGCTGCGGGACGAGCTCATCGCGCTCGGCCATGCCTTCCGCTCGCATTCCGATACCGAGGTCATTCTCGCCGGCTGGCAGCAATGGGGCGAGGGGTTGCTCAGGCGTCTCACGGGCATGTTCGCCTTCGCGATATGGAATACGCGTTCGCGCATACTCATAGCGGCGCGTGACCGCTTCGGCGAGAAGCCTTTGCTCTATGCCGTTACCGATGGGCGGCTCGCGTTCGGCTCCGACCTTATCGCGTGCGAGGCCATGCTGGGCGAGCGCCGTCCTGTTGACCCCGCAGCCTTGCGCGCACTGTTTACCCTGCGCTTCGTGCCGGAACCGCAATCGATCGCGCAAGACATTTACAAGCTTCCTGCCGGGCATTGGTTGCGGGTTGACGCGGCAGGCCACCGCGTAACGCCCTGGTACGATCTTGCCCGTGAGCGCCCTCCGCGCGTTGCGGACACTGTCGAGACACGAGCCGAACTGCGCCGCCGCTTCGACGCCGCGGTCGCAGCGCGACTCGTGTCGGACGTGCCGGTCGGTGTCTTCCTGTCGAGCGGTCTCGACTCCTCGCTCGTTGCCGCTTCCGTGGCCGCTTGCGGCGCCCGGTTGAAGACCTTCACGGTCGGTTTCGAGGATGCTTCCGGCTATTACGAGGAACGGCCGCTCGCTCGCGAGGTCGCGCGCCATCTTGGCGCGGAGCACACCGAAATTTCCGTCAATGCGCGCCGCACCGGCGAGGTGCTGGATCGCCTGTTTACTGCGCTCGATGAACCTTTCGCTGACTCCTCGGCCGTCCCAACTTATCTCGTCTCGGAAGCGACACGGCGATCGGTCAGCGTGGTGTTGAGCGGTGATGGCGCTGACGAGGTCTTCTGCGGTTACCGGCGCTATTGGGCGGAACTCTATAGCGACGCGTGGCACTGGCTGCCGTCGTCGCTGCGCCGCCTGTTACAACGTCTGCTTCGCGCATTGCCCGAAGGCAAGCACCATCGTCTACTTGAATCGGTGCGCCGTGCCCGCCGATTTGTCGACACGGCCGATGCTGATCCGGTCAAGCGCCAGGCCGGCTGGCTGCGGCTGATGCCGGACGACGAACTCGATCTTCTGATGTCTCCTGCGCTCAGTCCCGCCCTGCCGCTCGAGCGCACGGTGGCCCGGCTCCACTCGGCTGCGGGCGATCCCGATCCGATCAACGCTATGCTCGCTTGCGACATGGCCTATGAACTACCCGGCGACATGCTGGTGAAGGTCGACCGCATGAGCATGGCGCACGGACTCGAGACGCGTACGCCGTTTCTGGATCAACGCGTGGCCGAATGGGCCTTCGCCATGCCGGGCTCAAGCAAGCTCGCCTCGGTCAAGGGCAAGCCGGTCGGCAAGCAGGTGCTGCGCGAGACGTTTCGCGATCGCCTTCCGGCCGAGGTCTTTTCACGTCCGAAGCGCGGCTTCGAAATGCCGGTGGCGGACATGCTCGCCGGGCCCGCGGCGGAGCGGCTCGAAGCGGCGTCACGGCCAAGCGCCCTGGCGGCGCAAGGTCTGTTCGCGCCGGCTGTGGTTGAGTCATGGAAGCGTGATCTCGCAACAAGGCGCCGCGACACCTCGTGGCACCTGTGGACCGTACTGGCATTCCAGGAATGGGCCCGGTTGCATCGCCGCGCCGAAGCTTTGGTATAAGAAACATGCGTCGTGACGAGCGGCCCTATGACGAGAGCGAAGGGGACGAGGAGATCGCGGCGATTGAGGCGCAGTGGACCCGTTATTGGGAGGAGCAGGGAGGCCCGCAAGGCCGCGTCGACCGCATTCCCCGCAAGGCTGAATTCAAGATTATGTGGCCGTATCTGAAGCAACTGCCGAAAGGCAGCCGCATTCTCGACGGCGGCTGCGGGCTCGGCGACTGGACTGTGTGGCTCACGCGTGCCGGATATCCGACAGTCGGCCTCGACGTTTCACGAGTGACCATCGCCAAACTACAGCAGATGTTTCCCGACATAGAATTTGCGGTTGGCGATATTCGCAAGACCGGCTTCCCCGATGGGTCGTTTGATGCCTACTTCTCCTGGGGAACTTTCGAACATTTCGAAGAGGGCTTTGATCGTGTCGTCGGCGAAGCATTGCGGGTGCTCAAACCTGGCGGGCTGCTGTTTACCTCGATGCCTTTTGTCAATTTGCGACACGCAGTTCGCGAAGTTTTGCGTGCGCCTTGGCAGTTGTCGCCCCAAACTAAGCGCACCCGCTTTTATCAGTGGCGGCTCACGCGGGGCGAGCTGGCCGCGATTCTGTCACGTCACGGCTTTGCGGTCGACGACGTGAAAATTATTGGCAAGCGGCAAGGCATACAACGTTGGTTGCAACAAACGATGAGAATCTCCGCAACCTCAAATTTCGCTCGCGGCATGGCCGTGCTTGCATCACCGTTCGTTCCAAAAGTATTGATTGGGCATATGATTCTGGCTGTAGCGCGGAAGCCGCAAAATACTTGATCGCAGACAGATTGCGGCTTTGAGAACGTCAACGAAGTCATCAAAGGGAGACAGGGATCGTGCTCAAGGTCAATTCGCGGCTTGACGACTGGTACAAGCCGGAAGGAATCGCTCTGTGACGGCTGCAGGCGATCCCGTTCTTGTTACCGGCGCTGCCGGGTTCATCGGCTATCATGTGGCCCGCCGTTTGGCGGAGCTTGGGCGGGCCGTGGTGGGGCTCGACAATCTGAACGCCTATTACGACCCGAAGCTTAAGGACGCGCGGCTCGCCGAGCTCGGCAAATTCAGGATTTTTCGCTTCGTTAAATCCGACCTCGCCGACCGTGACCGGATGGCCGAGCTGTTTCGTGAGCATCGATTCCCTTATGTGGTCCACCTCGCCGCGCAGGCCGGCGTTCGTTACTCGCTGATGGATCCTTACGCTTATGTCGATGCAAATCTAGTCGGCTTCACCAACATCCTCGAAGGCTGCCGTCACAATGGCTGTCGCCATCTTTTGTACGCGTCGTCGTCCTCCGTCTACGGCGGTAATACCAAAATGCCGTTTTCCGTGCACGATAACGTCGACCACCCGCTTAGCCTATATGGCGCAACGAAAAAAGCCAACGAACTGATGACGCATGCTTACTCGCATCTCTTTGCGTTGCCAGCAACCGGGCTGCGCTTCTTTACCGTTTACGGTCCTTGGGGACGGCCGGACATGGCAATGTGGATTTTCACTGGGGCGATCTTGTCCGGAGAGCCGATCAAGTTGTTCAACAACGGCAACATGAGGCGTGATTTCACGTACATCGATGACGTCGTCGAGTCGGTTGTCCGCCTGGTCGAGCGCCCACCGACGGGCGAGCCGAAAAGCGCAAGGACGATACCAGATCCCGGCAGCAGTACTGCACCCTGGCGCGTCTATAATATTGGTAACAACAATCCGACTGAGTTGTTTGAAGTTGTCCGGTTATTGGAGGAGGCGATCGGCAAAAAAGCGAAGCGCGAGCTTCTGCCGATGCAGCCAGGCGACGTCCCGGCAACTTATGCCGACGTCGACGAACTGATGCGCGACGTCGGCTTCCACCCCTCGACGCCGATTGGCGACGGCATCCGGCGCTTCGTCGATTGGTACCGCGCTTATCATCGCGTGTGAATCAATCGAGCGGCCGCGTTGTGGGGATCGCTTCGTCTTTCACTTGCCTGCCGCTGAGAATCCAGACGAGCCCGCCCAGCACGCCCACCGCAAGATAGGTCAGGCCATAAAGCAGTGACACGATCAGACCGTCGCCGGGTGCGAGCCCCGCATAGCCAAAAGCCGCTGCCATTGCGCCTTCCCGCACGCCCCAACCGGCTACCGAGATGGGAACAATGGAGATTAGAATGACCGGCAATACAAGGAAGAGTGCATAAAAAAACGACAGGCTGGCGCCGATGGCTTGCGCGGCGATCGCAGCACTGGCGGCGGTCAAAAAGTGAATGATAATTGAGTTGAGGAAAATCCACGCAAGCTGCCGAGGTGATCGCAATATCTGAAGTGCAACGCGTGCGACGGCCGCAAGATGACGTGTCGGCGCCCAGCCCTGCAGTAAAGTCAGCCGATCCCAGGCCAGACTGACAAACATCCCTCCCCCGACAATGCAACCAAGCCCGATGAGCAGCAGCGTCGCTCTTCCAATTGGATTCTGTACGAGCGTTAATGTCCACGGCAGACAAGCGGTTACAATGATCGCAAGTGCGACCACGCCCATGACGCGATCAATGAACACAGAATAGGCGGCGATACGCCAATTGGTCTCTTTACCGACTAGCCAGACGCGCATCGCATCACCTCCGACGCTGGAGGGCACCGTTTGATTGAAGAACAGCGCGACCATTCCGAAGCGGAAGACTTGCGCCAACGGCAATTCGGTGCCGCAGGCACGCAGGACGGCCTGCCAGCGGATGGCAATAAAGACGTTCTGGATTAGCGGAACCGACAAGGCGAGTGCGATCCAGCGCGGATCGACCTGGGCGAGCCGGCTCGTGACCGTCCGGAAATCGACCCACTTCAGCGCCAGGTAGAGAACCACCGCAGATATTGCAAATTTCGCAATGAGAGCGAGCGCTTTGCGCGTCGGGTGCTTCTCGGCCATTGCCGCAGGTTCCTTCAAAACGATGCCGCCAATTTCTTTGGAGAAATCGTCGGTTTCACGGGTGCCCAGATTGGACGGCGCCGGCCGCGACCCTATAATGGAAAGGGCCGCCAAACGGAAGCAGAAGCATCAATCCTATGCCCGTTCCCACATTGAAATCACTGAAGGTAAAGCTCTTCACCGACGGCGCCGACAAGACGCAGATCGTGGAAATGGCGAAGCAGCCGTGGATTGCCGGCTTCACCACCAATCCGTCATTGCTGAAGAAGGCGGGCGTCAGCGATTACGCGGCTTACGCCCGCGATCTCGTCGCCGCGGTTCCCGACCGCCACATTTCCTTCGAGGTATTTTCCGACGATA
>Ga0335085_10003900_pt1 | contig 25246 bp, 20 predicted proteins | sample Lox_Sample_45_FD_206712 | JGI IMG/M metagenome (GOLD analysis project Ga0335085, IMG submission 206712) | Soil microbial communities from Loxahatchee National Wildlife Refuge, Florida, United States - Lox_Sample_4.5 | ecosystem: Environmental > Terrestrial > Soil > Wetlands | place: USA...
TCCCATGTTTCAGGCCAGATTGGCATCGGCCGGACCGGCCCCACCTGCACTCCAGTCCACAGGAGGAAACCGGCAGTGGCGCCAGCTTCACTGTCAGCCAGGGCCGCTTCCGGCGCATCTCTGCCGTTGAGGCGACGTCCGCAGTCGGCCCGAACTCGCCCCGGTGAAAAGCGGCTTTGTTTCACCATCGGAGTGCCGGCTCGCGCCGCGCTCCGTGCGGCCGGCAGGTCCCGGCTCGCGCGATGCTTGCGCATCGCTGCCCGGGATGACGGATTCAAAGGAACGTCAGACGGCCTGTAAGCCGGGTTCTGTGCATCCACCTTGGCCGAGGCTTCGGTGGACCGATGGCCATTCCTCTGGGACGGCAGTTGCCTGCCGCCTCGCGCGACCTACCCGGACGACGACCCGGAAACGGGTCAGGCGCCGTCCCTATTTGGTCTTGCTCCCGGTGGGGCTTGCCGTGCCATCCCCGTCGCCGGGGACGCGGTGCGCTCTTACCGCACCATTTCAACCTTGCCCGTCTTCGCCTTCGGCTTCGACGCGGCGAGCCGGCTTAGGCTTGCCACGCCATGGCGCGCAGCGCGGAGGCGGGCGGTGTCATTTCTGTGGCGCTTTCCCTGGGGTCGCCCCCGGCGGATGTTATCCGTCACCGTGTTTCCGTGGAGCCCGGACTTTCCTCTCTTCTCCTTGCGGACAAAAGCAGCCATCCGGCCGTCTGACGCACCATGGAATCTGTCATCCCGGGCGGCAATGCGCAAGCATCGCGCGATGCGGGAGCCACGCCGAAGCCGCACGGTGGGTCCCGCATCGGCCCAAACGCCGCCCGGGACGACCGTCAGCTCAGCGACAGTTCCACCGCCGCATGGGCATGAATCGCCGTGGTGTCGAACAGCGGCACGGGGCTGTCTTCGGGCTTCACCAGAAGCGGAATCTCGGTGCAGCCGAGGATGACCCCTTCGGCGCCGCGCGCAACCAGCCGCGCGATGATCGCCCCAAAGCGCGCCCGCGAAGAGTCGATCAGCCGGCCGCAGCACAGCTCTTCGTAAATGACGCGATGCACCTCGTCGGCATCGGCGCCTTCGGGCGAGAACACGTCGAGGTCGAAGCCGGCCTTGAGGCGGGCGCGCAGCACATCCGCCCGCTCCATGGTGAAGCGGGTGCCCAGCAGGCCGACGCGGTTCAATCCGGCTTCACGGATCGCCGCCCCCAGCGGAGCGGCCATGTGCAGCACCGGCACGCCGGCGCGCTTCTCCACCGCCGCCGCGCAAAGCTGCATGGTGTTGGTGCAGATGACGAGGAAATCCGCGCCCGCCTTCGCCAGCCCCTCGCCGGCGCGGCCCAATACCTCGTTGCATCCGTTCCAATCGCCGGCGCGCTGGAGCGCGGCGATTTCCTCGAAATCGAACGAGTGCATGAGAATCTTCGCGGAGTGGATGCCGCCGAGCCGTTTCTGGGCTTCTTCGTTGACGATCTTGTAGTAGGTGATGGTGGATTCCCAGCTCATTCCGCCGATCAGGCCGATGGTCTTCATGTCCCCTCCGGTTGTCGCCGGAAGACTAAATGGCCGAGCGCCAATCGAGAATTGCGGCATGCGCTTGCCTACCGCGCCCGAACGGCATGGCGGCTATTCGACCGACTCCGTCAGCATGAATTTCGCGCCCGGTGCGCCGTGCACCAAGAGCCGGCAATTGCTCCAGCTCTTCGGCACGTGCCATTCCGCCGCAGTGCTGATGGGCGACTCGATGCGGTTGCGGTCGCAGTCGATCATGAGGCGATCGACGCCGGGATCGGCTTCGGGAAACAGGAAATGGCGCCGCAGCAGCGTGTGACTCCACAGCGGCGGATAGCCGTTGGTCGGGATTCTTGCCGCCATCGTGATGGGCTTGGCATCGTTCAGCCGCGCGTCGACGATGGCAATGATCTTGGTCGTCGAATCGTCGGCGCCGATGCGGGCGTTCTGCTTCAGCTTCTCGTACCAGGCGCTGGCTTCGGCGAACTGGCCCGTCAGCGCCTCGAGCTTCACCCGCAGCCGCATCGCCGCTTCGCGGCCGTCCCGGGAAAGGAATTTCGCGTCGAACAGCGTGGCGTCCTCGGCATAGTCGCGCGCGGTGAGATAGTCGCCCTTTGCGGCGTAACCGAGGGCGGCCAGATACGACAGCATCTCGCGCTCGTAGAAGTTGAGACGCTGCGCACCGAGGGCTTCCACCGCCACGGCGATCGCCTCGTCGTACTTCTTTTCGCCGATGAGGCCTTGCGCCTTCTTGTAGGCGTAGTAGGTCGCATCGCGGGCGCCGCTTTCGGGCGGGCTGAAGAAGTAGGCCACCTCCGTCCGCCAGTTCGCCGCGGTCGGAACGCCATCCGCGGTGGCGGGCTGATAGCGCCAGGTCTTCACCGCCTCGATCGCGTTGTCGGCGAAGTCCTGCGGTCCCACCAGCTTCTCCAGCACCGGGTCCCTCACAGTGCCTTCCGGCGTGATGGTGAAGCGGATGACGGCAAATGCCTCGGCACGGAACTGCGGAAAGGCGTTCTTCTCGCCGGTCGGAAAATAGGACCTGTGCTCGCCCACCGGCTTGGGCGCGACCCACTTCGGGCAGCCCGTCTCGCAGGCCAGAACGTGCACCTGCGGCAGATCCTGCGCGACCGATGCGACCGACAACGCGGCGAATGCCGCCGCGCACAACGCAAACGCAACCCGCATGACGAGCCCCCCGCAAAGCGACCCATGATAGGGCATGCACCCTTGTCAGGGGGATGACAGATCGTTCAGCAAGGCGGCGCACTCGCCATCCCAGAGGCCGTCGATCTTGGCGGCGCGGTAATGGCGCTGGAACGCGGCGATCACGTCCTTCAACGGCACGTCGACCCGGGGCGGAACGCCATAGCCGAACTTTGACAGCGCGCCCGCGATCGCGTCAGCATCGTCCCCCGCCCGATCCGCTCGCACGCGGGCGCTGCTTGGCGCCGGAGCGGCCTTCCCACAAGGGGCAGGCGAGGCGGGCCACAGGCCGATGCCGGCGGCGGCCAGGCGCCGCCAGGGGAACAGCTCGCCGGGATCGGTCTTGCGCGCCGGCGCCACATCGGAATGACCGAGCACGCGGGCGGCCGGGATCGCATGGCGCGACAAGATTTGCCGGGCGAGGTCGGTGAGCGCTGCGATCTGATCATCCGTAAACGGAATATAGCCGAACTCGTGGCCGGGATTGACGAGCTCGATGCCGATCGACACGTCGTTGAGCTGCGCCCTGCCCGCCCAGAACGACGCCCCCGCATGCCAGGCGCGGCGTTCCTCGGCAACATGGGCGTAGACGGTGCCGTCGCGGTCCACGGTGTAGTGGGCCGAAACCTTCGCCGCCGGATCGCAAAGCCGTTCGAGCGCGCCTTCCGCCGTGGGCATGCCGGTGTAATGCAGCACCAGCATGTCGATCGCGGCGCCAAGGGGCCGCGCATCGTGGTTGGAGGAAGGCCGCTCGATTCGCCTCATACGAAGATCTTGTACGCGACCGTTTCGCCGTTGGCACGCTTCAGGGAAAATTCCGCCCCTTTTTCGTGCTCGTCGACCAGCGCCTCGAACAGGCGCAGAGCGTTGCGGATGACCTCGGCATAAGACGCGGCTTCGCTCCTGTCCTTGAGGCGCTGCAGGCGTTCCATCGCCTGCGGCGGCAATTCGAGCTGTACGCGGGTGGTGGCGCGCCCCGGTTCCTGGCCCCCGGCTTCCATGGCGTCGGCGGCGGCGCGCATGGCTTCCGCCGTCATGCCGCGAAAACGCCTGTGATGATGTCCATGCATGGCGCGCTCCTAGTTGCGGTGGTGGTTGATGAGCGCGGCAAGCCCCAGGATCGCCAGCCCCGCGATGACGAGATGGCCGAGCTGGCGATGGCGCAGCGTTTCGGGCCCCAGGATTTCCACGTCGTCCCGATGACGCAGATGATCGCGCATGGCGCGGCGGCGCGCATGCCATTCCGCATGCATCTGATGGCGGAAACGGCGCCAGGCCTCGCGCCTGAGCTCGCGCTGGCGATGCCAATCCTCGCCGCAGCAGCCGACGCGATCCTCGGAATGGTCTTCAGGCTGGGGGCGGTCGTCCATCGGAAAATCCTCGCCCACCCCCACACCGATCTTGCTCATGATGCCTCCTTGGTGAATGTGTGGTGTGTTGTTGAGTTGAATATCATCAACAACTCATCAATTGTCAAGCGTCCTCCGTTGGACCCGGTTGAGCGCCAGGATCAGGCCGATCAGCGTTCGCGCCAACCGCAGCCGCGCCCTGACCGCCCGGTGACGGGCCCGGCGCGCCTTCATCGCGGCGGTGTAAAGGCCGGTCCTGAGGGCATTGACGTTGGCGCGCGGCGCCCCGGCACGGCGGCGGCACCCGATCCTGCGCGCGAGCGGCCGATTCGGGTTTTCCGTGCCCCGACAAATGCTTGAACGGCGTTCGGCAAGATAATTGTTGTTCTGGAATCGCGTATTTGCGGGCCTTTTGCGGCCACGCCGGCGCGACGCCTCCACGATCACGCGGGGCCACTCGATCGTCGCATAGGCAAGCTTCGGCACGCGCAGACCCTCCTGCACCACGGCATTGAAATGAGAGACAATTCCCACGATTCAAGGGAGTGTGACTTTTTGACCACATCCGGTGCCCGGCGGGGCGCCGGCCCGGCTTGTGGTATCTGAGCGGAGCGGAGGAACCATGGAACTGACACGGCGCAGCGTGCTGGCGGCGGCAGCAATTCCAGTGGCCGGGGTGCCGGCGGCCGGCGATCCGATCGCGGCGCTGGAAGCAAACAGCGGCGGGCGGCTGGGCGTGGCCGCGCTCGACACGGCGAGCGGGCGGCTGCTTTCGCATCGCGCGGGCGAGCGCTTCCTCTTGTGCAGCACGTTCAAGTTCCTGCTTTCGGCGGCGCTGCTCAAACGCATCGACACAGGCGACGAAAAACCGAATCGCGTCATCGCCTATGACAAGACCGACCTCGTCACCACCTCGCCGGTGGCGGAACGGCACGTGGGCGCCATGAACGTCGGCGCGCTGATCGAGGCGGTTCTGCAGGTCAGCGACAACACCGCGGCGAACCTGCTGCTGAAAGCGATCGGCGGCCCGGCGGGATGGACGGCGTTCGCGCGGTCGATCGGCGATTCCACCAGCCGGCTCGACCGCTTCGAGCCCGGGCTGAACGTCGCGAGCGGCGAATGCGACACCACCACCCCGGCGGCCATGCTGGGCGATCTGAAAGCCGTACTCACCGGCGCCGTGCTGAGCGAAAAAAGCCGCGCCTGGCTGGAAGACCGGATGGCCGCGAGCGCCACCGGCGCCAAGCGACTGCGCGCGGGGCTTCCCGCAAGCTGGCGCGTCGCCGACAAGACCGGATCGGGACCCGCGGCGCGCAACGACATCGCGATGCTGCGCCCGCCGGGACGCCCCGCCATCCTCGCCTGCGTCTATACCGCCGACGTGACGCTGGCCGATGCCGCCTGGGACGGGCTGATCGCGGAGGTGGGAGGCCTGATTGCGGAGTGGGCGTAGCCCATGGTCGACTGCATCGGGCCAAACGCCCCGCCCGAAAATGGATCTTCACCGGCGCAATTGCATTTCCGAAATGCAGAATCAAATGGGCATTCGCCCGAACGGTGAGTTCAGGTCGGAAGCGGACCTTCGGGCCTCGCAGACCGGTCGCGCCCTACCCCGCGCGGCGTTCGGCCTCGATCTTCTCGTAGGCGCCGTTGATGGCCGCAAGCTTGTCGGTGGCGAGCTTGACGAACTCCTCCGGCACACCGCGCGCGATCAAGCTGTCGGGATGGTTCTCGCGTACCAGGCGCAGATAGGTGTGGCGGACCTCGTCGTCGCCGGCATCGTAATCGAGACCGAGCACCACATAGGGATCGGCCGCGTCGGGCGGAAAATGCGAGGCGCGGATGCGGCGGAACTCGCCCGGCGCAAACCCGAAAATGTCGGCGACACGCTCCAGGAACGCACCCTCCGCCGGATGCAGCACGCCGTCGGCGGCGGCGATCTCGAACAGGCCGTCTAGGATGTCTTCGAGCACGGCGGGATTGCCGGCAAAGGCGCGCGCCACCTGCCCCGCATAGATCTCGTAGCCGGCGGTGTCCTGGCGCGCCAGGTCGAAGAAGCGGCGCACCGCGGCCTGCTCCGCGGGCGGAACCCGGAAGATGCGGTCGAAGGCGGCCACCTCCTCGTCGGTCACGACGCCGTCGGCCTTGGCCATCTTGGCGGCCAGCGCGATCATGGCGATGGTGAAGGCGACCCCGGGATCATCGCTTGCGCCCGCCTCGCGATCGAACAGAAAATGGCCCGCCAGCACGCCGACGGCGGCCCCGAGAGGCCCGCCTACCAGCATGCCGGCCGCCGCGCCGCCGATCTTTCCCCAGATGGACATGGGCCCAAGCTAAACGGCAAACTCGACAGAATTACAACTTACGGAGAAGGCAGAAATGACGACCATCGTGGTGACCGGGGCCAATCGGGGAATCGGGCTGGAATTCGTCCGCCAGTACACGGCCCTTGGCGCCAGCGTGATCGCCACCGCGCGCGATCCCGCCAGGGCCGGCACGCTCGCGGCACTGGGCGTCAAGGTGCTGCCGCTGGAGGTGACCGAACCGGCATCGGTGGCGGGCTTCGCCCACGCGCTCGACGGCCAGCCGGTCGACATCCTGATCAGCAACGCGGGCCAGTTCGGCCCCGAGCGGCAGAGCGCCGACGACCCCGACATCGACGGCTTCGTCGCGGTCTTCCGCGTCAACACCGCCGCGCCGCTGATGCTCGCCCACGCCCTGAAACCCAACCTCATCCGCGGCCGCGACAAAAAGCTCGTCGTGCTGACGAGCAAGATGGGATCGATCTCCGATTCGAGCGGCGGCTCGCTCGCCTATCGCGCCTCCAAGGCGGCGCTCAACATGATCTTCCACGGCGTGGCGCAGGAATGGGCCAAGGACGGCATCCTGGTCGGCATCCTGCATCCGGGATGGGTCAAGACCGACATGGGCGGGCCGGACGCGCTCATCACCCCCGAGCGCAGCGTCGAGGGGCTGCGCGCGCAGATCGCCCAGCTCGACCGCGACCGATCGGGACGCTTCTTCGACTACAAGGGCCGCGAGATCGGCTGGTAGCTGCTAAGCGGGACGGTTCGGCTTCAAGGCCTTGCGAACCAAATCCACGAAGAACCACGGCGTGTAGTAGATCAGCATCGAGACAAAGCCGAGCACGACCAGCACCGGCAGGTACCACGGCCACGCCGGCATCAGATCGAACAGGCTGGGGTAGATCGGCTTCGACCGCAAGAAGCCGTAGTCCACGCCGAGCGCCCAATCGGTCGCCCCCGCCCCCGCCATGTAGACGAGCGACCACACCACGACCCGCGGCAGCGACGACGGATAGGGGCGCATCCCGGCGCCGAAAGTGAGGAACAACACCGCCGCGATGATGCCGCCGTGAAACAGCGAAAACTCGATGAAGCGGAATTCGGGAAAATCGTAAGGGATGCCGGGGCGCAGCAGGCCCTGGATGGTGCCGGCCAACGCCCAGAAATAGGCAAGCTCGTAGCTCTTCTGGCCGGGGCGCAGGAGGCACACGATGGTGGCAATCGCCGCCCAGCTGCACAGATCCATCGGCAGGGCGTTGCTCAGGTCGAGCCAGCCCTTGTGCGAGAACACCACGAACCACAGCGCCCAGATGCCGGCGATCTCGGCCGCGAAGATCCAGCGGACGACCTTTTCCAGCCCGCGGCGGCCGCGCACGATGGCGGCGAGCACCAGCGGGACGGCGACGGTCAGCGCCAGAACGGTCAGGTGCGAGTGATGGAACAGGACGAACGGCTCGTAATGCGGCGACATGACGACCCCCGGCAGACCAGGGCGATGTTAGCGCGATTCAGGCCCTGCTGAGGCGGCCTCGACGAGGTGCAAGCCCGGGCTCCAGCGGCCTTTTTGCCGCGGCAACCGGCTCGCGACCTGGGGACGGGAGCTGCGGTATGGTATCGCTACCAAACCGCATCGAAAGCCTTGCCGTCACGACTGCAAAGACGCCAAGTACAATCAGCAAAAAATCAGGCGGGCATCCCCCCGCTCAGGGAGAACACGAGATGGCCCAAACCGATCGCGCCGCGACCACCGCGGGCCCGTCCGATCACAAGACCGCAAAGGCCGGCGGCTGGTACCGGTGGGTGGTGTGTGCGCTGATCTTCGCCTCGACCAGCCTGCTTTACGTCGACCGGCTCACGCTCGGCTATCTGAAGGGCTCGCTGCAGCTGCAGTACCACTGGTCGGAAACCGATTACGCCGGCGTGGTGCAGTGGTTCATGTTCGCCTATGCCATCGGCTTCTTGGCCTTCGGCCAGATCATCGACAAGCTGGGCGCCAGGCGCGGCTACGTCATCGCGGTCCTGGTCTGGACGGCGGCCCATCTGGCCTGTGCGGTGGTCGGCTTCCTGCCCGTCAGCTGGGTGTTGGTCAGCTTCACCGTCAGCTACACCGTGCTCGGTCTCGGCCAGGGCGGCAACTTCCCCTCGGCGCTCAAAGTGGTCGCGGAGTGGTTCCCGCAACGCGAGCGCGCGCTGGCGATCGGCATCTTCAACGCCGGCACCAATCTCGGCGCCATCCTCACCCCGCTGATCGTTCCCGTGGTGCTCATCGCCTATGGCTGGCAATGGGCGATCGTGGCCACCAGCGGCCTTTCGATCCTGTGGCTGGTGTTCTGGCTGCCGTTCTATTCCTCGCCGGCGCAAAGCAAATTCACCAAAAAGGCCGAGCTCGCCTACATCGAAAGCGACCCCTATGTGCCGGTGAAGCAGCTTCCCTGGATCAAGGTGCTGCTCAAGAAGGAGACCTGGGCCTATGGCCTGGGCAAGCTGCTGACCGACCCGGTGTGGTTCTTCTATTCCTTCTGGCTGCCGTCGTATTTCCTTACCACCTTCAAGGACCAGATCGGCAACGTCGTCGGCACGGCGCTGCCCATCGTCATCATCTTCCTGGTTTCGGACGTGGGCTCGGTGTTCGGCGGCTGGATGAGCTCGGCGATGATCAAGGCCGGCCTCAGCGTCAACGTGGCGCGCAAGTTCTCGATGCTGATCTGCGCCGCCCTGGTGCTGCCGATGGCGGTGTGCACCCTCTTGACCAAGGACATGTGGGCGTGGGTGGCCATCATCGGCACCGCGGCCGCCGCGCACCAGGCCTTTTCCGCTAACCTGATGGCGCTGACCTCGGATCTGATGCCCAAGGACGCGGTGGGCCGCTGCTCGGGCATCGGCGGCACCATGGGGGCGATCGGCGGCATGATCATGGCCGCCGGCGTCGGCCGGGCGCTGGCCTCCAGCGGCGGCTACACCGCGATCTTCATCGTGGCCGGCGTGATCTACCTGGTCGGCCTGGTGGTGATCCATCTGATCTCGCCCAAGCTGACACCGGCGAAATTCACGCCAGCGCCCTGAAGGGTTCCCGCAGCGGGAACTTCCGGATCGATTGCCATTTCATGCGGGCCGGGGAAGACTCCGGCCCGTTCACTTTTGGAAAGACGGAATGGCTGACAAGAAAGCAATCGTGATCTTCGGCGCGACGGGCGACCTGGCGACCAAGATGATCTATCCCTCGCTCTACTTCCTCGACAGCGAGGATCACCTGCCGCCGGGCCTGACGATCATCGGCGTGGCGCGCACCAAGCTCGACGACCACGGGTTCGCCGGCCAAATCCACGACGCGATCAAGAGCCACGAAAAACAGTTCGACGAGGCCAAATGGCCGCACTTCGCCGGCCGGCTGCGCTATCTCGACGGCGACGTGACCGCGGCGGCGATCTACGGCCAGCTTTCCGAGATGCTGCAGGGCGCGGAAGTCTGCATCTATTACCTTTCCACCTCGCCCGATTTCTTCGGCACCATCGCCTGCCACCTCAAGGAAGCCGGCCTGGCGCGCGACCGCGCCCGCGTCGCCATCGAAAAGCCGATCGGCCACGACCTGGCGTCTTCCCGCGGCATCGAGACGGCGCTGGCCGAAGGCTTCACGGAAGACCGCATCTTCCGCATCGACCATTACCTCGGCAAGGACACGGTGCAGAACCTGATCGCGCTGCGCTTCGCCAACGTGCTGTTCGAGCCCTTGTGGAACAAGGATTCGATCGAGCACGTGCAGATCACGGTGGCCGAAACCGTGGGTGTCGAACGGCGCTGGTCCTATTACGATTCCTATGGCGCGCTGCGCGACGTCGTGCAGAACCACATGCTGCAGCTGCTTTGCCTGATCGCCATGGAGCCGCCGGTGAACCTCGAGGCCGATTCGGTGCGCGACGAGAAGGTCAAGGTGCTGCGCTCGCTGAGGCCCATCGGCACCGACCACGTGGAGCGGCAGACCGTGCGCGGCCAGTACCGCAGGGGCGTCGCCGACGGCGCCCCGGTTCCCGGCTATACCGAAGAGGCAGGCGGCGGGTCGAGCAACACCGAAACCTTCGTGGCGATCGCCGCCCACATCGACAACTGGCGCTGGGCGGGCGTGCCCTTCTACCTTCGCACCGGAAAGCGCATGCCGGTGCGATCCACCCAGATCGTGGTGCAGTTCCGCCCGGTGCCGCACTCGATCTTCCACAAGACCGACAACCTGCCCAACCGGCTGATCATCCGCCTGCAGCCCGAGGAGGAGATCGCGCTGCAGGTCATGAACAAGACCCCGGAGCTGGAGGCGGTGAAGCTGAAGCCGGTTACCCTCGACCTCAACCTGGTCGACGCCTTCCGCACCATGCGCCGCCGCATCGCTTATGAGCGGCTGATCTTCGATGCGCTCAAGGGATCAACCTTCCTGTTCGTGCGGCGCGACGAGGTGGAAGCGGCCTGGCAATGGATCGACCGCATCGTGGGCGGCTGGAAGGAGCGCGACATGCAGCCCTTGCCCTACAGCGCGGGCACCTGGGGGCCGTCGAGCGCGTTCGCGCTGACCGAACGCCACGGCCATTCGTGGTACGAGTGAGGCCCTTCGGCTCAGCGTTGCGCCACGGTGACCGGGCGGTCGCGATAGAGCGCGGGATAGAAACGCTTGAGCTTTGCGATCTTGGGCAGGTCATTGATGATGATGTAGGGCTGGTCGGGATGGTTGAGCAGGTAATCCTGATGATAGCCCTCGGCCGCGTAGAAGCCGTGGAGCGTGCCCACCCGCGTGACGATCGGCGCCGAGAAGACATGCGCCGCGGCGAGCTGGGCGATATAGGCTTCAGCCGTGCGCCGCTGGGCGTCGTCGGCGGCAAAGATCTCGGAGCGGTACTGGCTGCCGGCATCGGGACCCTGAAAATCGAGCGTGGTCGGGTCCATCACCGAGAAATAGACCTGCAGGATGCGGCCGTAGGAGACCACGCGCGGATCGAACACGATCTCGACCGACTCGGCGTGGCCGGTGGTGCCGGTGCCGACGGTTTCGTAATGCGCCGACGCCGCGCCGCCGCCGGAATAGCCGGCCAGCACCCGCTTGACGCCGGCCACGTGCTGGAACACGCCCTGCATGCCCCAGAAACATCCTCCGGCCAGCACCGCCGTTTCGCTGGACGCACCCGCCCCGCCGGCGTCGAGCGCGGGCGCGGGCAGCGGATGGGACGCCTCGTCGGCCAAGGCCGGCGCGGCAACGAACGCAAGCGCGGCGAGAAGCTGTTTCAGCATGGCGTTCTCCGTCAGGCGGCGGCGCGCGGAACGAACCGCATGGCCGCGGAATTCATGCAGTAACGCAGGCCGGTGGGCTGAGGTCCGTCGTTGAAGACGTGACCGAGATGAGCATCGCACAGCGCGCAGGACACCGCGGTGCGTTCCTCGATCCAGCTGCGGTCGTCCTTTTGCACGACGTTGGTCGCGGCGATCGGACGCCAGAAGCTCGGCCAGCCGGTGTGGGAATCGTACTTGGTGCGCGAGTCGAACAGCGCGGTGTCGCAGCAGATGCAGCGGTAAAGCCCGTCGGCGTGATTGTCCCACAGCGTGCCGGTGAAGGCCGTTTCGGTTCCGGCCTGGCGCGTGACGTCGTACTCAAGCGGGGTCAGGAGCTTGCGCCATTCGGCCTCGGGCTTGACGACTTTCGGCAGCCGCCGCGTGCCCAGCCGCTCGCCGGAGGGCGAAAACTCGGCGATCGGCACGGTTTCCCCTGCGTCAGCCGGCAACGCCCACAACAGAAGCGGGGCAATCGTTGCGGTGGCAAACAGTTCGCGGCGCGTCACGGCGTCCTCCGGTCGTCCATCGAACACATATTCGCGGACGCGTGCAAACCGGTTACGCGCAGCCGGCAGAACCTAGAGCGTGACGGGCACGAGCGAGGCAGCCTGCCCGCTCTCGACCGTGAAGACCGTCCGCCCGATCAGGCGGCCGTCGACGGTGCGGAAATCCACGCGCCACAGCCCCGGCGCCGGATTGGTCTTGATCGAGTAGCCGCGATAGCCCTTGCCCCTGCCGCCGTGCAGCGACATCGCCACGGTCTGCACGGTTTTCCATTCGCCGCTGGCGCCCTGGTAGCGCTGCCAGACGTGATAGGCCGTGGTGTCAAGGTTGATCGGGGCGAAGATGGCGCCGAACACGATCACCGGCGCGCCGGGTCGCACGTGGACGACCTGCGGAATGCCGAGCCAGGCGGTCCAATCCGCCGGTTCCCCCATGCCGCGGTAGTAGAGGCGGTCCTGGCGCGGCAGCGTGCCGAGCGGCGGACCGTAGCAGCGGATGCGCTCGGCGGCCACCGGCGGGACGCGGCAGATCGACTGCAACACGTCCGAGTTCTGCAGCGCCAGCGGCAGCGGCGGCAGCACGTTGAGGAAATAGAGCCCGGTGACGGCGGCATAGACCGCAATGCCGCTGATCGCGATCTCGCGCTTCATTTCGCCGAGCTTGCCCAGGCTCAGCCGGTTCAGAACCCACAGAAAGCCGGCGAACACCGCCACACTGGCGGCACCGCTGAGGAGGAAGGTGAGCTGGCCTATGGTGTGGGTGAAGACCGGCACCATGAACGCCGCATACGAGATGAGCGCGAAGAAGAACAGCGTCGTCGTGAAGATCAGCCGGGTGTGGTATTTCTTGAACACCTCGTTGCCGATGAAGATCGCGGCCAGCACGACAAGGAACGGCCACGAGCCGGCCACCACGCCGCTGCGGCCGTAGAACACCAGGAACGCGCTCCACAGGCTGCCGAACATGAACTGGGTCAAGGCCGGCAGGAACCCGCGCAGCTTGACGACCACCCATCCCTGCCAGGTCTCGCGCGATTCAAGCCAATGCAGCACCACGATCGCAGCCGCGGCGATGCCGAGGTAGACGATCAGCAGCGTCTGCGTGACCGGGCGGTCGAGCCGGCCATAGGCGAAATTGTCGAAGCCGAACCCTCCCAGCATCGCCGCCGCCGAAATGTGGCGCTCATAGGCCTTCAGCGGATGCAGCCATGCGACGATCAAGGCGGTCCGGGTCGACATGGACCAAACCCTAGAGCCGACAGGCGTGACTGATAAGCCGCTGCGGGCGGATTCCCGCGTGACCCGGCGTCGCGTGTCGTTAACCTAGTGCGCCATCGGCATGCGCCGCCGCGCCGCGCACTGAATGGCGCCGATCCCCTTGAACTCGACGCGCGCGATTTCCCCCGGCCCGATCTCGTGAATGCCCGTGGTGGCGCCCGTGGTGATCAGCATGCCTTGCTTCAGCGGACGGCGCCGCTTGCCGCACAACTCGGCGACAAAGCGCAACGCCTCGAGCGGTCCGCCCACGATGTTGGCGGCCGAGCCGCTGCCCACCGACTTGCCGTAGATGAAAGTTTCGGACGCCAGGTCGGCCGGCGAGCGTTCGATCCAGTTGGGCACTTCCGGACCCAGGATCAAACCCGAGTTGTTGCCGAAATCGGAAACCACGGCCCGCGGGCCGATGACGTTGATCGTCTTGAGCGGGCTGCCCGCCGTTTCCACGCCGACAAGCATGCGCCCCACGATCGCGATCGCGTCGGTGGTGGTCCAGCTCATCTTGCCGGCCGGCGCGTCCTGCCCGATCTCGAAGACGAACTCGGCCTCGACCGCCGAAAAGCCGCCGACGAACATGCCGAATTCGACCAGCGAACCCGGCGCCGACACCTGAACGTCCTTGCGGAAGATCGGGCCGGCGAGGCTCTTGGCGCCGAGCTTGATTTCATGCTCCGGCGGGATGCGCCCGATCTTCCAGCCGGCAAGCTGGTCCGGCCACAGATCGATGGCGCAATCCTGCACCATGTAGGCGCTTGCGAGATCGGGCGGCAATTCGCCCGGAAATTCGGGCAAGGCGACGGCGTCGAGCCGGGCAGAAATGAACCGCTGGGCGATCGCCTCGGCATCCACCAACTGCGCTTTTCGGACTGCCTCCATGGCTTGCTCCAGCGTCGCGACGTCCCGTCAGTCCCCCCTTCACGGAGGGCCTCTTGATGTTTATAGGAAACCGGTGTCATTTTCAATGAACGAAGGGTGGCTGCGACCCTAGAACAGGGGCGCCAGATCTGCTCCCAGCCCTGGGGAGGGGCAATCCGATGGCAAAACTCCGGCTCTTAACGATGCTGTGCGCAAGCGCCCTGGTCCTGGCCACCGCTGCATCCGCGGCACCCCGTGCCCGGCGCAAGCCGCCCGCCAAGCCCGCCGCAACGCCCTCGCAGCTCTTGGCCTTTCCTGGCGCCATGGGCTGGGCGGCCACCACGCCTGGGGGACGCGGCGGCCAGATCATCAAGGTGACGAACCTCAACGCCGACGGACCGGGTTCCTTCGTCGCCGCCGTCCAGACCAAGGGCCCGCGCATCGTCGTGTTCGAAGTGGGCGGCGTGGTCGATCTCGGCGCCAAGGAAATCCGCATCGACGAGCCCTATCTGACGGTGGCCGGCCAGACCGCGCCTTCGCCGGGCATCACCTTCATCCGCGGCGGCTTCCAGGTGGGCACGCACGACGTCGTGATCCGCAACATCCGCGTGCGCCCGGGCGACGCCGGCCTGCCGAAGAAGAGCGGCTGGGAACAGGACGGCCTTTCCACCGACCGCGACGCCCACGACGTCATCTTCGACCACAACACGGTGACCTGGGCCACCGACGAGAACATGTCGATCTCGGGCAAGCGCTTCGACGGCGAGGATCCCAACAAATGGCGCGCCGATACGTCCCATCGCGTGACGTTCTCGAACAACATCATCGCCGAGGGCTTGTCGTGGGCGACCCACTACAAGATCGAGCATTCCAAGGGCTCCCTCATCCACGACAACGCCACCGACGTGCTGCTGGCGGACAACCTCTATGCCCACGACTTCGAGCGCAGCCCGCTGCTGAAAGGCGGAACGCGCGCGGTGATCATCAACGACCTGATCTACGATCCCGGCCAGCGCGCCATCCACTACAACCTGATGGCCGAGGAATGGGGCAGCCACGCCTGGCAGACCGGCCAGCTTTCGGTGGTCGGCACCGTGCTCAGGGCCGGACTTTCGACCGTGCCGCACATCGCCCTCGTCGAGATCGGCGGCTATGGCGACCTCGTCTACTACGGCAAGGACAACATCGCGGTGAACCAGATCGGCGAGCCGCTGCCGATGTTCGGCCGCTACACCACATCGCCGGCGCGCATCATCATGGCCAAGCAGCCGCCGCTGTGGCCGCCCTATGTCAGCACGATGCCGGCCATCGCCGTGCAGCAATACGTGCTGCACAACGCGGGCGCGCGCATCTGGGACCGCGACTATGACGACGTGCGGCTGATCGCCGACGTCGCCGAAGGGCGCGGGCAGATCATCAACAGCCAGGACGACATCCACGGCTATCCGGTGCAGAAGCCGACCAGCCGGCCCTTCAACCCGGACGACTGGAACCTGATCGACATGTCGCCGAAAAGCCCGGCCGTGCTGGACTCAAGCTCCAAGGCGAAAGGGACCTGACCGCGACCGGAAGCGTCACCGCGCCCGGCGGTGACGCTTCACGGGGCCGACCGCCACGGGCTTCGGCGCCGCGCCGGGCAGCGCGACCACGTTGTTCATCTCGGTGATCTCGGCCACGCCGAGCGCCACGCGCACGCGCGCCGCGCCCGGCTTCAGCGGCAGGCTGACCGTCGCGGTCTTCGGCACGAGATCGGCGGGCGCAGCGAGCGAAGGCACCGGCGCCTTGGCCAGCACGCGGCCCTTGGCGTCGAGCAACTCGGCGGTTCCGCCGACGGCCGCCTGCGCACCCAGGCTGTGCACGGTGACGTTCACCACGGAGCCGTTCACGGCGACATCGTCCGCGCCGATGCCGAGGTCGGGCCGCTCCGACGTCGGCGCCGCCGCCTTGACCAGTTCGAAATCGACCATCGTGGTCCTGTGCGGCGCGAACACGAGGGGAACCGATGTCGTGCGTTCGAAGGTGAACGTGCGCGGCTTCAGCCCCAAGCCCTTCATCCTCCAGGTGCCCGGCGCGATCATCCAGCCGGTCATCTCGGCCCGCACCGGCCGCGAGGAGAGATTGTAGGCTTCCACGCTGAACCCGTTGGGCAGCGGATCGTGGATCAGGATGGCGACCTGTTCAGCCTCGGTGGGAGCGCCGAAGCGCCAGCTCACGAGATTGCCCTGGTACATCTGGTTGCGCCGCAAGGTCATGCCGCCCAGCCGCGAACGCTGCAGAAGATCGCTGAACAGTTCGACGCGGTCGCTCCACCAGTGGCCTTCGGTGACCATGTACATGCGTTGGGAATCGGTCTGAATCTCGTCGGCGTAGAGATCCTCGAGGTATTTCTTGTCGCCGGTCACCTGCCAGGAGACGTAGCGCATGGTGTCGAGGAACGGCTCGGCCTCGGCGCCGCCGGAGGCCACCGGCTCGTCGTGGGCCTTGACGTAATCAAGGATGTCCTTGCCCCAGCTGTCGCGCCTGGCGAGCTGGTCGATGGCGTCCGCGTTCAACACCGCAAGCGGCGTGTGCAGGCCGGGATCGAGCACGACGTTGAGCGGGGCGAGGTATTTCTGATCGCCGCTCCAGGCGTAGGCCGTCCAGAACAGCTGCGCCAGCGCGTTGATGCCCCGCATCTTGGGCGCCATGCAGCCCTTCGTCTCATCGGTGGCCGAGTTGAAGAACTCGGGATAGCACCACGAACCGTCGGCATTCCGCCTGCCATAGGAGATGTAGCTCGAAGCGATGTCGAGGATCAGCTTCTTCAGCGCCGGGTTGCCGTTGAAGTTCACCAGCATGATCGCCGGGTGCAGGATCAGGTACGAATAGGGGTGCTCCCAGCCCCACGGCCCTTCGCGCACCACGCGCGTGCCGCTGAACAGCTGCGTGGTGATGTCGGTGCGGCCGGACTTGTTCACCTCGACGATGCGGGGATAGGCGCGCGCGGTCTGCATCAGCCGCTCCACCACCTTGGGATCGCCGTAGCTGAGGTACATGTCCTCGCTTCGGCAGTTGATGCCTTCCTCGTAGGAGTGCAGGTAGTCGGTCAGGATGGTGCCGAGCCCGTTGGTGATCATGCCGTTCTTGTCGACGGCATCGGCCAGCGCGTCGAGCGAGGCGCGCACCTTGTCGGGGATGTCGCCCATCTGGGCCAGCCCCGGCCACTGCTCGGTCAGGTCGACGTCGTCGGAGATGCCGCCGCCGAAGTCGCCGTATGGCACCTGGCGATGGTCGATCCACCATTCGATGAACTGGCGCACCAGCTTCAAGTCCAAGGTCTGGCGGAAAGCCCACAGCGGAACGCCCTTGGGGGCCTTGGGCTGCTCGAACGGCGGCCAGCCCTGCTCGGGATTGAGTTCGGACCAGTAGAGCCGGCCGAGCTTGTTGTCGGGATCGGCGGCGAACAGCGAGGCGAACTCGCGCTCCAGCCGCGCAAATCGCGCGAGCCTGAGATCGTTGGTGTGCTCCTCGACGATGAAGCCCACGTTGTCGCGAACCTGCGCCAGGCGGTCGGCGACGTGCTCGGCAAGGGCCGCGGCGCGCGGCTTGAACACCAGGCGGATCTTCATGCCGTCGAGCGCGGCGGCGTTGAAATCGGCGCCCCCGCCGGCGATGACGAGATAGAGGCTGCGGTTCGGCAAAATCCGGTCGCGCGTGTCGAGCCACACGGTGCGCGCTTCGCCGGGCTTCAGCGCGACGCTGACGTCGAGCATGGTGCGCCCGGGCCAGATGGGATCGCGCACCTGGATGTTGAGCGGGAAGTACGGACCCATCACCGGCTTGACCTTGAGCGCCGGAATGTCGATGGCGACGCCGTCGAGCCCGGCATCGAGCTTGTCCCAGCCGTAGGAGAAGTGCCCCACCCCGCCGGTTTCGGCGTCGCGGAAGCCGGCCGGCACGACGATGTGCACGACCGGCTGGGCGTGCGCGGACGACGGCGCGCGCGGCCTGGACGGCGCTCCGTCGGGCAACGCCACCACGGTGGTGCGTTCGTCGCGCGCGTTGCGGCCGTCGATGTAGGCGGTCAGTTCCTCCGTGCCCGGATAGTAGTCGGGCGCGGCATTGGCGCGGACGGTGTAGGCGAGCTTGAGCGCGCCGGCCGGCTCGCCGCCGGGCACGATGTTGTAGACGCCGAGCTCCTGGATCGGAGTTTCCTGCACGTCGTTGTCGAAGCGCAGCTTGCCGCCGGCGCGAGAGCCGAGCTGGTAGTAGGTGCGTTCCTGGCCCGCGCCCCGCCTGGCGAGGAGCGTCGGCGCCCCCTTGGCGTCGATGTAAAACAGCTTGCCGTGGGCCGCCCCCTGGAACTCGAGGTGGTCGAACGGCTCGTTCGGCAGGTCGAAGGTGACCTGTTTGCCGCCCTCGACATAGACGTTCCAGTCGGGCAGCTCGAAATAGTCGTGCCGGCCGGGCAGACGCGAGCGGTTGTAGACGCCGGGCCAGGTGGTTTCCGGGATGCCGTCGGCGGCCCCCATCATGCGTTCCTTGAGGTCCCAGGCGGCGGGTATCTCGACCTTGCGGATCGCGGTCCGCGGCGAAGCGAGATAGACCGGCGGATCGTCGGGCCGGTTCCAGCCGTAGCGCATGAACCACTCGTCGCGCCATTTCGCCTCGGCAACGTCGCGCACCGGCGCCGCGTCGCCGGTTACCGGCTTGCCCGCGGCCATCTCGGCCACGCCGTCGGCGCCGAGCATGTGGTCGTAGATGCGGATGTCGGCGATGTCGCCGCCGCGGACGTATTGATAGGCGCTTTGCACCTGCATCGGCGAGATCGTGCGGCTGAACGGACCGAACTGGTCCAGCCCCGCATCGAGCACCGCGGCCTGGTCTTTTTGCGCCACCAGCTTGCCGTCGACATAAAGGCGCACGCCTTGGGTCTCGTCCCAGGCGAACGCGATGCTCAGCCACCGGTCGGGCGCCGGAACCGTCTCCATGCGCCAGGACAGGCGGACCTCGGCGAGGTTGTCGTCGGTGACGTAGGCATCGATGCCGTGGCCGTTCCAGTCGATGCGCAGCCAGTCCATGTTCCAGCTGGTATGGTCGGCATAGCCGACGCGCCACAGCGGAAACTGCATGCTGCCGAGCGGATCGCGCGGCCGGAACTTGAAGACGAGCGTGCCGCGCTGGGCGTAGATGTTCGAAGCGGCGTGCCAGGACAGCACCTGCTCGCCCTGCGTGAGGATGAAGGGACCCGTCTGGGGATCGACCACGATCGCGGCGTTGTCGCTGTAGTTGGGCCTGGGATCGCCGGCGGCGACATCGGCGACGAAACCCCTGGCGCCCGAAAGCGCGAACAGCAGCCCGCCGTCGGCGCCGGAATCGGCGAACACGGAGGTCGAAACGGCGAACGAAGCGGCGAAGGCCAGAGCGGCAAGGCGTGGGTTCATGTTGCTGCGATTCCAGCGGGGTTGTCACCGTGCGCGGCGGTGTACCTCAAAAAAAGAGCGCCGGGGAGGTCGTCCCCGGCGCAGTCCCTGAATAGGGGGAGGGATCAGTAGGTGTACTTCACACCGAGGTAGTAGACGCTCCCGGTCTCGTGATACTGGTAGGAACGCTGCGCGAACTGGTCGGCGTAGATGTTGGTCGCCTGGTTCGTCAGGTTCAACGCATCGAACGTGAACATCAGGCTGTCGCTCACCTTGTACGACGCCGAAGCATCGAGGTTGAACGTCGGCTTCACGAAGATGCCGTAGTTGTTGTAGTTCGACAGGATGTTCGCATCCACGATGTAGTGGCTGCGGAACGCCGCCGTCACGCGGGCCTGGAAGGTGTTGTCGTCGTAGTAGATCGTCGCGTTGTAGCTGTTGCGCGACATGTTGTTGAGGTCCGCCTTCATCAGCAGGACGCCGCTGGTGTCGTAGTAGGTCTGCTGCGCCTGGACGTAGGTGTAGTTGGCCAGCAGGCCGAAGTCATCCCACGGATGCGGCAGGAAATAGAGCTGCTGCTGCCAGTTGATTTCCGTTCCGTACAGCGGCGAACCCTTGACGCTCTTGGTGGCCGTGTAGACCCACGTCATGTTCTGGCCGCCGTTGCCCAGGCAGTACGAGTTGGTGATGTTGGCCCAGGTCGTGCCGCCGCAGGCCGCGATGAACGCCGAATCGTCCATACCGAACGGATTCTGCGCCGCCGTGCCCGTGATCGATTGCGACTGCACGAAGTTGTCGAGATGCTTCCAGAAGCCGGCGACCGAAATCACCGAACCCTTGCCGTAATACCACTCGAAGGACAGATCGAGGTTCTTCGAGCGCATCGGCGGGGTGTTCGGGTTGCCGACCTTGGCGGTCGCGTTCGAGCCCGACACCGAGACCGAGCCCGACGGCAACATGCCCGACAGGTTCGGCCGCGCCATCGCGTAGCTGGCGTTGAAGCGGATCAGGAAGTCCTCGGTCGGCTCCAGCACCGCGTTCAGGGCCGGCAGCCAATCATGATAGACCTCGTGGCCGACGGCCGGCGTGATCACGTTGTTGATCAGCGAGTAGCCCATCGACACCGATTGCGTCAGCACATAGCGCACGCCCGCATCGCCGCGGAAGCCCCAGCCATAGACCTGGGTGTCCCACGCCGCCTGCAGCCAGCCGCTGAAGTCGTCTTCGCGGACGCCGCCGTTCGAGGCATAGCCGGCCGCCGAGTTCAGCGGGAACACAGTCGGATCCCACAGGCTGATTGCCGTGGCCGCCTTGTTGAGGTCGGGCACGGTCCATGTCGTGGTCGAGCCGGACGGCACGTTCACGCCCCGCAGCGCCACGGTCGTGGAATACGTGCTCAGGTCCACGGCGCGAATGTTGTCGGGGATGGTGGCAAGCTCGCCGGTGCCGCCGGTCGAACGGCGGGTTTCAAGCGAACCGAAGCCGAAGTTGCGATAGTCGCCGCCGCCGGAGATGGTCAGCTCGCCGGTGGGCTTCCACTCGAAGTCCAACGCCGCGGAGCGATAGGAGTTGTAGACGAACTCCTGGCGTTCACGAACGTTCGACAGGAACCACGTCGCCCCGGGCTGCAACGCGCCGAGGTGCAGCATCGGCATGTCGCCTTGGCTGTAGTCGTACTCGTACGGATCGGTCGAAGTGCCGGTGCCGCAGGTGTAGGCGCCGGTCGCTCCCGTGCCGTAGCAGCCGAGGTCGGCGGCCAGCGTGGTCTGGATCGGGTTGCGGTGATGCGATTCCGACCAGCCGATCAGCATGTGGACCTTGAAGGCGTCCGAGAAGTCATGCTTGCCGTCCAACGTCGCCTGCATGAAGCGCGTGTCGAGATGGTCGAGACGGTGCTCGACGCGCATCCCGACATTGGTCGCCGACAGGGTGGTGATCGTCGTCGTCGGATTGAGCTTGCCGTCGAGGCCCGTCGCCCCGCTTGTCGTATAGTTCACCACGTTGATGGCGCCGACGCCCAGGGACGACACGTGATAGGTCGTGCTGCCCACGAGATAGGTGGCGGTCGTTCCCTTACTGCCGACGCTGAACGAGTTGGCTTCGAGGTAGTTCTCGTTGCGGACCTGCGCGAAATCGGCATAGAGGCCGTCCAACGTGAACAGCGTGCTTTCGTCGGGCTGGAACTGCAGGGAGCCCGTCATGCCGAGCCGCTTCTCGTGCAGCGTGATCACGTCATAGCGCGGGAAGCGCGGGCGGAACGCGCTGTCAAGCGCGGTGCACCCCGCAGCGGCCGGGCAGGCCGCGCCGGCCAGGCTGCCGAAGTTGTTGGAGGTCGAGGCGCTGGAGGCGTTGCCCAGGTTCGACATCCACCGCACCGAGCTGGTGCCTTCTTCCAGGGTGTTGTTCGACTGGAACGCGATCGAGAACAGGGCGCCCACCTTGCCGTTGGCAGCGGTGTCGGAGATCAGGGCCGCGACGCGCGGGTTCACGCTGCCGGCCAGATCCTGATAGCCGCCCTGGGCCGAGGCCGTGAACACGAAGCCTTCATGGTCGAAGGGCCGCGCCGTGCGCAGCTCGACGGTGGCGCCGAGCGAGCCTTCCTCCATATCGGCCGAGTTCGACTTGTGCACGGTCAGGCCGCTGAACAAGTCGGAGGCGAAGACGTTGAAGTCGAAGCCGCGGCCGCGGTTGGTGCCGCCCACGCCGTTGCCGGGGTTGGACGTCGAAACGTCCTGCGAGCCGACCGTCGCCTGGGCTTCGATGCCGTTGATCAGGACGCGGGTGAATTGCGCGCCAAGGCCGCGCACCGTGATTTCACGGCCTTCGCCGTCGTCACGGTTGAGCGCCACGCCCGGAATGCGCTGCAGCGATTCCGAGACGTTCATGTCCGGGAATTTCGCGATGTCTTCGGCCAGGATCGAGTCCGAGGAATCGACCGCGGTCCGCTTCAGGTCCAGCGCCTTCTCCAGGCTGGCCCGGTAACCCGTGACGATGACGGTTTCGGTGCCGGCTTCCTGCGCCACTGCCGAACCGAGCGTCAGCAAAGCGACTGCAGAGGCTCCGAGCATGAGCCACGCAGACCTATTCAAGTTCGATTTCAACACTGATTCCCTCCCTCGCTGCTGTCCGGTCACGCCATGACACTCGCGACAGCGCAAAAATGCCGTTTACGTCCCCTTTTTTATGACACCGGTGTCAATTATCCCTGACACCGGTAGCACAGGAAGCATACGCTTGAAGCCCGAACAGGCACAAGGCGATTGCGGAAGTAAGCCTACCGAACGGCAGGCAACGATGTAACGCCGCAACACAAAGGGCCACAACTTGATAACGCTACCTGCGTTCAAGTTTTTGGGTAGACTGGCAAATTCCGACGTCCGCCACTTCGGGCCTGCGACCGTCCGGCGGCCCGGGATTCACCACGCCACACGCCCCAAGCGCGGCCAAAGCGCCGGTTCGAAACGCTCGGTGCGACTCCGCGGCCAAGGGCGCCGGGGACCGCAGTCCCCGGCGCAGTTTCCAAACTCGAGAAGGCATCAATAGGTGTACTTCACGCCCGCGAAAAACACCCTGCCGGTCTCATGATAGAGGTAAGGCCGGTGATAGGTCGGATCGGTGTAGACCTCCATGCCCTGGTCCGTCAGGTTGATCGCATCGAGCGTGAACATCAGCGCCTCGGTGTACTTGTACGAAGCCGACGCATCGAGGTTGAACGTCGACGGCGAGAAGATGCCGAGGTTGCCGGTGTTGACGGTCTCGTCGGTCAAATAGTGGCTGCGGAACGCCCCGGTGATGCGCGCCTGGAAGATGCTGTCATCGTAGTAGATCGTACCGTTGTAGCTGACACGCGACAGCTCTCTCAGGTCGGCCGTGTAGTATGTGCCCGAAGTGATCGCCGGGTAGGGCTGCTGCGCCTGAACGTAGGTGAAGTTGCCCAGCACGCCGAAATTGTCGAACGGATGCGGCAGGAAGCTCAACGGCTGCTGCCAGTTGATCTCCGTTCCATAGAGCGGCTTGCCCTTCTGGTTCTGCGGGAAGGTGTATTTCCACGTCGTCTGGCTGCCGCTCGGGCAGGTGCCGGTCGTCGCACCGGCGTTCCATTGGGCAGCGGTCAGGCCGCAGGCCCCGGCAAACGGCGAGGGATCGGTGAGACCTAGCGTGTTGTTGGCGAACGTCCAGTTCTGGGTTGCCGTCAAGAGGAAGTTGTCAAGATGCTTCCAGAAACCAGCGACCGAGAGCATGGCGCCCCTCGAATAATACCATTCGAAGGCCAGATCGAGGTTCTTGGAGCGCATGGGCTGCAGGTCCGGGTTGCCGACCGAATACCCGAACGCGCCACCCGACACGGTGGGCGAGCCGCTGGGCAGCATGCTCGACAGGCTCGGCCGCGTCATGGCGTAGCTGGCCGCAAAGCGGACCAGGAAGTCCGGCAGCGGCTCCAGCACCGCGTTCACCGACGGCAGCCAGTCGTGATAGGTTTCCGGCACCGGCGGAATGGTGACGATGCTCTTGGCCACTGCATCATACGAGAAACCGGCAGACGCCGTTTCCGTCAGGACATAACGGATGCCGACATTGCCGCGGAACGGCATGTCGTAGACCGCCGTATCCCAGTCCATCTGCAGATAGCCGCCGTAGTCGTCTTCCCGCACCGTGCCGTTGTTGCCGAGATCCGGCTCGGGGCCGAAGTGGAACGCGCCGCAGTTGCTCTTGTCCGTGGCGGTGGTGCTGGAAACGCAGGCGCCGCCCGCATACGAATTGGTGAACGGATAGACGGTCGGGTCGAAGTAGTTGAACGCGCTGTTAAACTTGTTGATATCGATGACCCACCACGTGGTGTCGGCTTTGACGCCGTTCACCACCGGCGTTTTGATTCCCCTGAGACGCACGTCGTAATACATGCTGCTCAGGCTGGCGGTCTGCACGGCATAGGGGATGACCGAGTCCAGGCTCGCGTTGGTGCCGCTGGTACGGCGAAGCGACAGGGCGCGGTAGCCGAAATCGCGATAATCGACGCCACCTTCGATCTTGATCTCGCCGGCGGGCGTCCATGTGAAGTCGGCCTGGGCCGTGCGGTAGGAGTTGAAGCTGCCGGTCGCGCGCCCGCTCAACACCGAGAGGTACCAGCCGGGACCGGGCTTGGTGATGTCCGTGCCGCCGTAATACAGCAGCGGTACGGGTCCCTGGCTGTAATCGTAGACGTACGGGCTTGCCTGCGTGCCGGCGCCGGCGTTGGTGCAGGCGGTGCTGCTGCTGGCGTTGACGCAGCCATAATCCGAAGACAGCGTCTCCTGGATCGGGTTGCGGTGATGCGATTCCGCCCAGCCCGCCAGCATGTGGACCTTGAAGCTCTCCGAGAACTCGTGCGCGCCGTCCAGCGTGACCTGCATGAAGCGCGTGTCGAGGTGGTCGAGACGGTGCTGGCTGCGGATGCCGACGTTCGACAGTTCGGCATGCTGCAGGAAATTCTCGCTCGTGTTGACGTCGGCCGCACTGTAATTCCACAGGCTGGCATATTGATTGCCGAGCTGAA
>Ga0335085_10003901_pt1 | contig 25244 bp, 23 predicted proteins | sample Lox_Sample_45_FD_206712 | JGI IMG/M metagenome (GOLD analysis project Ga0335085, IMG submission 206712) | Soil microbial communities from Loxahatchee National Wildlife Refuge, Florida, United States - Lox_Sample_4.5 | ecosystem: Environmental > Terrestrial > Soil > Wetlands | place: USA...
GTTTCCTCTTCCGTTCGGGACGCTTTACTCGACCAACATCACGCCCGACAAGGAAACCGGCATCGGCAACTACACCGATCAGGATTTTCTCGATGCGGTGCAACGCGGCAAACGGCGGGATGGGGCGCATCTCTACCCGGCCATGCCCTTTGCCTCATACACCTACATGACCGATGCGGACGCTCTCGCCATCAAGGCTTATTTGTTCAGCCTCGCCCCGGTGCGTGCGGTCAATCGAACGGATACGCTAGCGTTTCCATTTAACCAACGCTGGGCGATGGGCGTCTGGACATTGCTCTTCAACAAGAATGCCCGCTTTCAACCAAATGTGGCGCAGAGCCCGGAGTGGAACAGAGGCGCCTATCTCGCCGAAGCGCTGGCACATTGTGGCGAATGCCACACGCCACGCAATCTTGCTTTCGCGGTGGACAACCGGAAAAAATTCGCCGGTGCGATGACCGCCGGGTGGCGCGCCTTCAACATCACCTCTGACGTCGGTTCGGGCGTCGGGGCATGGCGCGACGATGAGCTAGTCGCCTACCTTTCGGGCGGTCATGCGGCCGGCCGCGGCACGGCGTCGGGACCGATGGGCGAAGCCGTCGACGAAAGCTTCAGCGCGCTGTCGCCAACTGACATTCACGCGCTGGTGACTTATTTGCGCAGCGTTCCCGCAGTCGCATCGTCCAATTTACCCGCGACGATCGCGCCGCCGGCGCCAGCGTCTCCCAAGAGCGGCGGCGGGATGGCAGACGTTGTCGGTCGAAGAGTGTTCGAGCAAGCCTGCGTCAGTTGCCACAGCTGGACTGGCGTCAGCGCAATCTCGTCATTCGCAACCATCGCCGGCGCGCGCGCCGTCAACGATCCCTCCGCAACGAACGTCGCGCAGGTCGTGATATCCGGCACCAAACGGCAGACGCCGCCGGGCGCCGTCTCGATGCCGGCATTTGGCGCCAGCTATTCCAACGTAGAAATCGCCGCTGTCGCCAATTACGTCACCCGGCGCTTTGGCAGTGCGCCATCCAACATCAGCGAAAAGGAAGTCGCTGATCTGCGGGGCCAAACGGCTTTTTGATGACGGTTGTTCTTCACAGGCCAAAAGAACACGCGATACGCTGCCCGCATCTGTCATCCGCACGCAGCTCTACCGCGTGCGATACGCCGGTGGCCTCAGTCGAGCCGCGCCACTACCGCGAGGCGCTTGATCTCGCCCCTGGTATACGCCCGCAGGAACGCATCGTAATTGCGGAACGACACACAGCCGTTCGACTGGCCGTTCGCGCCGAGCATATAGGTGTGGGCGAGCAAACCGGTCCGGCCGAACACCTTGTCGTTCTCGATCGGAATGAGCCGCAGCGCCTGCACGCCGTGGAACAGACTTTCGCGCGGTTGAAGATCGTAGACCGTAGCAGGCGTCGCGCCGCGCATTCTTTCGTCAGTGTGGCGAGGATCGTCGAGGCGCGTGCCGAAGCCCGAATGCGCCTCCAGTCGGGTGCCGTCGGGCAGGTAAACCGTGTGCGCGGAGATGTCGTAGACTGCGGTCAAGCGGTCGTAGCGCCCCGAGACACCCTGCCCCACGCCCGCACCGTCGTCCTCCGGCGCAGCGTATGCCAGCGCAGTCGAAACCGGCTTGCCGAAAATCCTCTCGAAGATCGACGGGCGGGCGACCGGTACGCTGACAACGCTGCGGCTCGCATACGTGCTGTCGGTCGATGCGGTTCGCGCGCGCGCCACGGAAGCCCGCTGCGCTTGCTCCACGCTGCGCTCGCTGCGCGAAACGTCGCCCGATTTAGAGTTTGTTGTTCGCAGCGACAGCGCTTCTGGCGGCGGTTCGTCGACTTCTTCCAGGGCGGTCCTTGCAAACGTTCCCGGTGCAAATCCCAGCGGGCGAGGCTCGAACAGCGAACCAAAAATATGCGATGCCGCCGATCGCCGCGTGCTGTTCAGCGCCGCCGCGAGCTTGGCGTACGCCACCGCGCGCGGCGGAAGCTTCGCGTACGTTGACGAAGCCACTTCCGACGGCGGCTGCGCCTCGGTGATTCGATCCCCGTCACCGCCGGCCAAATTGGTCCAAAGCGTCCAGGCGCATGCGAAGCCGATGCTCACGAGCGCTGCGCCGGCGAACCGTCTTAGCCGCGCATTCCCCGCCCCGTTGTGATGATCGTATTCCGCAGAATTGTAGCGCCAACCGAGACTGACCGTCATTCCCCCTGATCCATCCCCATTTCAGATCAAGATCGCCTGTCCAACAAGCATTCCGATCGCGTGTGACGGCGCATCGAAACGGACAAGCGCGCCACATCGTCCCCGACCCGGTGCGATGTCGCGCGACACAGACAATCCCCAAACCGGTGCAATATTAAGGCGGCATTTCCGTTAACGCCGCATTAAGACTCGGCTGTAACAAAATGGGACGGCCCCTACCCTCTGCTTCGCCGCGAATAAGGCGAAGCCATGGAGCTTGGAGAGACCGCTTCGGATTGTCTCGTCGCCGTGAGGAGAATCAGCGCCAGTAGTTGCGGCGCCAGCGCGCGTAGCGATGCCCGTACCGCGGCCCGTAACCCCGCCAGTAAGGTCCGCGGCCATACCAGTAGGGCCCGACATAGCGCGGCCGCGGGTATGTGTAGGCGACCGGCGGCGGACCATAAGCCGCCGGAGGCGGCGGATAGGCGAACCCTGCCGGCGGCGGTCCGTAAGCTGGCGGAGGCTGCTGCATCTCTGCCTGCGGCATCGGCATATCGGCGGCGCTTGCCGAATCAAGTTCAGCCGCGCCGAGCGCGGATGCGCCAAGAACAGCGGCTAAACACAGCTTCACCACACACAGCTTCACAAACGTTCGCATCGGGGTTGCCTTTCAATCGATACGATAAATGATGACCCATCAGATGCGGGCGCGACGGCGGAATTAGAGCCGCGCCGGGGCGGACTTGCGCTATTCCGGCAACAAATATTCAGGCGGTGCCGCCGCCCGATTGAAGTCTATCGTTTGAGCAGCGCTGACGGCCTGCCGGCTGCGCGCTATTGTATGCGTGCTGAGTTGACAACGCGCGGGCGGCAACCGCCGTACCGCACCAAACGAGGCACCGGGAAATGAACACAAAGTCTTATGTCGCGGAAGCGATCGGAACGTTCTGGCTGACCTTTGGAGGATGCGGCAGTGCCGTCATTGCTGCGGGTTTCCCCCAGGTTGGCATTGGACTCCTCGGCGTCGCATTGGCCTTCGGTCTTACCGTTGTGACCATGGCCTACGCCATCGGGCACATATCGGGGTGCCATCTCAATCCGGCGATTACCGTCGGGCTGATGGCCGGTGGCCGCTTTCCTGCTGGTCACGTCATTCAATACGTGATCGCGCAACTCATCGGCGCGATCGTTGCCGCGGCGTTGCTTTATCTGATCGCCAGCGGAGCCCCCGGTTTCGATCTGGCGAAAGGCTTTGCCACCAATGGTTACGGCGACCATTCACCCGGTCATTACGGACTGCTTTCGGCATTCGTGACTGAAGTGGTGATGACCATGATGTTCTTGTTCATCATCATGGGCTCGACTCACGGCAGAGCGCCGGCGGGTTTCGCACCGCTGGCCATTGGCCTTGCGCTCACGCTGATCCATCTGGTGAGCATTCCGGTGACCAACACCTCGGTCAACCCGGCGCGCAGCACGGGACCGGCCTTGTTCGTCGGCGGCACGGCGCTCGCCCAACTCTGGCTGTTCTGGGTTGCTCCGTTGATCGGCGGGGTGCTCGGCGGCCTCATTTATCGCTGGCTCAGCAGCGAGCCCGGCGGCGAGATAACCGGCACCGCGCCAAAAGCCTAACCGCGACACTTGGCGCTCCACCATCGACTGCGGCGCGCAGACAGCGCGCCGCTCCGAGTCTATTGTGGACGCGCTGATTTGGGCTCGGCGCTGTCGATGACTCTGCTCGATTAGATGACTTTGCTCGATTATCTGAAACGCCTGCTCCCGGGCTTGGCTCTCTGCGTTGTCATCACCATCGGCGCCGTTGCTCTGCAGACGGTTGAAGTCGGCCTGGTCGGCGAGCCCTATCTTGAAGCGCTGGTGCTCGCGATTTTGCTCGGCGTGGCGATCCGTAGCGCGTGGAGGCCCGGACCGCGCTGGATTCCGGGCATTGAGTTTTCCGCAAAACTTTTGCTCGAAGTGGCGATTGTCATGCTCGGGGCTTCGGTGAGTGCGGCGACGATCCTGGCGCTGGGCCCGATCCTGATCGTCGGCATTGCCTGCATCGTGGCTGTAGCGATCGCCTGCAGCTACCTCATTTGCCGCGCGTTTAACCTGCCGCAGCGGATGGGCATTCTGATTGCCTGCGGCAATTCGATCTGCGGCAACTCCGCGATTGCCGCAGTCGCGCCGGTGATCGGCGCCGACAGCGACGACGTTGCGTCATCGATTTCGTTCACCGCCGTACTCGGCGTTCTGGTCGTGCTTGGCCTGCCGCTGCTCGTTCCCGTCCTGAGATTGTCGCTGACGCAATATGGCGTGCTGGCCGGCTTGACGGTCTATGCAGTACCACAGGTTCTCGCGGCAACCTTGCCGATTGGCGAATTGAGCAACCAGGTCGGAACAGTCATCAAGCTTGTGCGCGTCTTGATGCTCGGTCCGGTGGTGTTGTGTTTTTCGCTCTTGGCCGGAAGGTTGCGGACGGTCTCCGGTCACCCAACGCCGGCGAAACGCAGGCCGCGCCTGCGCGAACTCGTGCCGTGGTTCATCGTCGGCTTCGTGGTCGTGCTGATGGTTCGCTCGCTCGGCCTCATCCCGCAGGCGTTGTTGCCACCGATCACGCACACGGCCGCCATCCTGACGACCATCGCCATGGCGGCGCTCGGCCTGGGCGTCGACGTTCGCGCGGTGGCGCGCACCGGCGTACGCGTGACGCTTGCGGTGACGGCTTCACTGATTGTGCTTGGAGTGATGAGCTACGCGCTGATCCGTATGGCCGGGATCGGGTAATCAGGGCTCAAGCTGACACCCAATCACTGATGGCAGATAGCTGATCCCCTCGAGCCAGGATCTCAGTGCAGGCGGAACTCACCATCGACCGCACGGATCTCGGCGGGCTTGATCAGGCGGGCATGGGCCACCGTCACCGAGTGCAACGGCCCTTCAAGCTTCTCCAGCCAGAAGTTGAGGAATTTGTTCAACTGCGGAAAGTTCGGACACAGGTCGTAATCCTGCCAGACATAGGTCTGTAGCAGCCACGGATGATCCGGCCGCCGGTAAAGGATGTTCGCGGTGGTCAATCCATAGCCTTGGAGTTGTTGGCGAAAGTCTTCCGAAACCATAGTGCTCTCCGTTCGTCCGTGCCGATGTTTCGAGACTCGCGCCTTCATTACAAGCCTTAAATTTAAATAAGCTGTTTATTATCAAGGCACTAGCAGCATCAACGCGACCCTGCTAACAGCCCTCCTGCGACTGGCTTTGGCGGGGATCTAACGGAACTTGCCGGGAGGGAGTTTCCTCGATCCGAGCCGCCATATTTTTGAGCGGCGGAGGAACTTTCGCGGCGCATGGAACCGTCGTTGACCACGCATCGGGCGATAGGTGTTGGCAATCCGGTGAAATGAGTGCTAAGAAATTTTCAGGCGCCTCTTGCGGGCCAAAAGCCATCTCCCTATGTCGCCGTCAGGCGGTCGCCGAGGGACCAAAAGGGGCCGCTCAAATCGCAAACCTTAGTATTTTCAACATTCTAGGAGGACACCATGAAGTTTCGTCCGCTTCACGACCGCGTCGTCGTTAAGCGCATCGATGCCGAAGCAAAATCGGCCGGTGGCATCATCATTCCGGACACCGCCCAGGAAAAGCCCTCGCAGGGCGAGGTGATCGCCGTTGGTCCAGGTGGCCGCGACGAAGCCGGCAAGCTCATTCCCATCGACATCAAGGTTGGCGACCGCGTGCTGTTCGGCAAATGGTCGGGCACCGAGGTCAAGATCGATGGCCAGGATCTCCTGATCATGAAGGAGTCCGACATCATGGGCGTGCTCGACGAGCCGATGGCCAAGAAGAAGGCTGCGTAACCAACTCCATTCCTCGTCCTGAGGCGGCCGCATAGCCGCTCTGAGATGGGGGCAACAAATCCCGGGCCTGCATCCTTCGAGACGCGCCAAGGCGCTCCTCGGGATGAGGATCAACAAAACGGAGAAAAGTCACATGTCTGCTAAGGAAGTCAGATTCTCAGTCGATGCGCGCGACAAGATGTTGCGCGGCGTCGACATCCTCGCCAATGCGGTGAGGGTGACGCTCGGCCCGAAGGGCCGCAACGTCGTGCTCGACAAGTCGTTCGGCGCTCCCCGCATCACCAAGGACGGCGTCACTGTCGCCAAGGAGATCGAGCTCGAAGACAAGTTCGAGAACATGGGCGCGCAGATGGTTCGCGAGGTCGCCTCGAAGACCTCCGACATCGCCGGTGACGGCACCACGACCGCAACCGTGCTCGCCGCTGCGATCGTCAAGGAAGGTTCCAAAGCGGTAGCCGCCGGCATGAACCCGATGGACCTCAAGCGCGGCATCGACCTTGCGGTCGAGACCGTGGTCGAGGAGCTGAAGAAGAACACCAAGAAGGTCACCTCCAACGCCGAGATCGCCCAGGTCGGCACCATTTCCGCCAACGGCGACAAGGAGATTGGTGACTACCTCGCCAAGGCCATGGAAAAGGTCGGCAACGAGGGCGTGATCACGGTCGAAGAAGCCAAGAGCCTTGAGACCGAGCTCGACGTGGTCGAGGGCATGCAGTTCGACCGCGGCTACATCTCGCCGTACTTCATCACCAACGCCGACAAGATGCGCGTGGAGATGGAAGACCCCTACATCCTGATCAACGAAAAGAAGCTTTCGGCGCTGAATGAACTGCTTCCGCTGCTGGAAGCCGTCGTGCAGACCGGCAAGCCGCTTCTGATCGTTGCCGAGGACGTGGAAGGCGAGGCACTCGCCACGCTCGTGGTCAACAAGCTCCGCGGCGGCCTGAAGGTCGCGGCGGTGAAGGCGCCGGGCTTCGGCGATCGCCGCAAGGCCATGCTACAGGACATCGCAGTCCTGACCGGCGGCCAGGCGATCAGTGAAGATCTCGGCATCAAGCTCGAGAATGTCACGCTCGCCATGCTCGGCAAGGCCAAGAAAGTGATGATCGACAAGGAGAACACCACGATCGTCAACGGCGCCGGCAAGAAGGCCGACATCGAGGGCCGCATTGCCCAGATCAAGGCGCAGATCGAGGAAACCACCTCCGACTACGATCGCGAGAAGCTGCAGGAGCGGCTGGCCAAGCTCGCCGGCGGCGTCGCCGTGATCCGCGTCGGCGGCGCCACCGAGGTCGAGGTGAAGGAGCGCAAGGATCGCGTCGATGACGCGATGCATGCGACCCGCGCCGCGGTCGAGGAAGGCGTTCTGCCCGGCGGCGGTGTTGCACTCCTCCGCGCCACCGAGGCGCTCAAGAAAGTCCGCACCCACAATGAGGACCAGAAGCACGGCGTCGACATCGTGCGTAAGGCGCTATCCGCGCCGGCTCGCCAGATCGCCGTCAATGCCGGTGAAGACGGTTCCGTCATCGTCGGCAAGATCCTGGAGAACTCGACCTACGGGTACGGCTTCGATGCCCAGGGCGGTGACTACGTCGATATGGTGAAAAAGGGCATCATCGATCCGACCAAGGTCGTGCGCCAGGCTCTGCAGGGCGCCTCCTCGGTCGCCGGTCTGCTCATCACCACCGAGGCGATGGTCGCCGAGCTGCCGAAGAAGAAGGACGCTATGCCGGCCATGCCGCCGGGTGGCGGCGGGATGGACTTCTAATAGAGTCTATCTCAGCAAATCGGAACGGGGCGCAGTGCAAGCTGCGCCCCGTTTTCTTTTGCATGCACGTCGAGGCGCCGCGCAGCACTCGCAAACACAAAATTAACCACCATGACCCGATCATGACGCCGGACGCAGAATTGGGGTCGGATCGTGGACGTGCGGGGTTATCTGGTTCGCGTCAGTGACGGCGTCACTGACCGCCATACTGTCCTTCTTGCGCCTGATATCGAGTTCGCGCGGCAAAAGGCTGTATCGTCCTTCGAGGGTACGAAATGGCGGGTGCGGGCCGTCGCCGAGATTGGGAAATAGCGCGGCTGGTGGCAGTCAGACGTCGCCCGGAACCGTCGAAGGTTCGCGCACGGTGCGATAGTCGCCGGGTGCAGAGCCCTCTTGCGTCAACACCTGATCGATGACGAACAGCGGCCGGCGTTTGGCTTCCAGATAAAGCCGCCCGACATATTCGCCGAGCAGACCAAACAAGATCAACTGCGCCGAGCCGAGGATCAGAACCACCGTCAACAAGCTGGTCCAGCCGGTAACCACATGCCCTAGCGCCCAGCTGCCGAAGGTGTAGGCCAGCAAAAACAGACTCAGAATGCCGAGCACCATCCCGAGATAGGACGCCAGCCGCAGCGGCATGATCGAGAACGAGGTGAGTGCGTCGAACGCCAGCCCGATCATTTTGGCGAGCGAGTAGTTGCTGGTGCCGGCGTGCCGTGGCGCACGATCGTAAGCGAGCGGCACTTGCCGCAGTCCGATCCAGCTCACCATGCCGCGGATAAAACGATGCTGCTCCGGCATGCCGTTGAGAATGTCGAGGACGCGGCGCGTCATCAGGCGGAAATCGCCGGCATCGACCGGCAGATCGGCGTAGCCGACGCGCCGCATCACGCGATAAAACAAAGCCGCGGTGCCACGCTTGAGCACGGATTCGCCCTGGCGCTCGCGGCGTAATCCGTAAACAACATCCGCCCCGGTGCGATCCATCAGTCGCCACATCTCGCCGAGGAGTTCCGGCGGATCCTGCAAGTCGGCGTCGATGGTGAGGATGCGATCGCCTCGGCAGGTGTAGAGACCGGCGGTCATCGCCAGCTGATGGCCGTGGCGGCGCGAAAGATTGACCGCCACCAGATGTGGATCGCGCCGGACCAGATCGCTCATGATTGGCCAGGTCCGATCGCTCGACCCGTCATTCAACAGGATCAGCTCGTAGTCGGCGCCGGCGATATTTTGCGCCACGGCTGTGATGCGTCGGTGAAATTCCTCGAGTCCTTGTTCTTCGTTGTAGCAGGGCGCAACGATCGAGAACCGCGGACTGGCGCGCCTATCAGTCGGCACCGGCATCGACAATCTCCACCCGACAATCGCGAACCGCTTGATCGCGAACGGCTTGATCGTGAACCGCTTGGGGTTGCACCCCGCGATAACGGTGTCAATGGAGGCTGCCGCCTAGGGCGGGTCAAGCGGCGGGCCGATCGGACCGGACAAACGGTAAATGTCGTACTCCTGGATCGGAACGCCGTGCCGGCTCCGTGCCAAACGCGTCACCTGCTCTACCGTGGTGAAGCGTTGGCGGATCAGGGGCATTTCCAGGCAGTTGACGACGCACACATACATCATGGTGCCGCGAAACAGCGCCGGGTCCGGCGCGGGAGCGTTCACCCACCACAACCGCTCATTGATCTGGGCGACCGGGGGATGCGAGGGCAGATAGAATGCGAGCCAGGCCGTCAGCCCGTAATTTCTTGTCAGCACAATCGGCGCGCCAAGTTTTTGGCGCACGTCGTCCATTTTAACACCCAATTCCTTCCACCCGGCGCCGAGAGCGCGCGCGGTCGGATCGACGGCACCGAGCGGAACGATGCCGAACACGGCCTGGAGATAAAGGCAGGCGGCGATAACGAGGCCAACCGGCACCGCGAGCTGCCGCGACCAACGCGCAACCGTCGCCCAGGCGCCGTCCCATTCAATCTGTTCCGCAGCAACGCCAGCCGCGATTACAAATGCGGCGTAGATCGGCTCCGGCCAGTTGCCTTCGACGCGGCCGTGGAAGGTGTGCCAGACGAAATAGAGTACGATCGGCCAGACCATCGCATTGAGAAGAACGCGCGCGCCGAGAGATCCACCCTCGCCTCGCAGCATGGCGACGAGGCCCATCACGCCGAGAATGAAGATGGATGGCGTAGCCAGCCCTATTTGGGTGACGAAGAATTCGCCGAAATAACGCAATGACCATTCGTAAACAACAAGCCGGTGGAACTGGTAGTGAATCGAGGCCCAGTCGTGCTGCGCATTCCAGATCAGCGTCGGCGAAAACACCGCAAGCGCAATGATGCCCGCGACGTACGGCCACGGCGTCGACAGCCATTTGCGCTGCTGCGGCACCAGTACCAGCCAGGCGAGAATGCTGACGGCAAAGAAGATCGTGGTGTATTTCGAGAGCATTCCGATGCCGAACGCCACGCCGATCGCGAGCCACCACGCGGCGCGGCCGGTTTGGAGAAGCTTGACCAGCGTGAGCAGCAAGAAGGCGGCCGCCGCCACCACGGCATTGTCGGGCGTGGCGATAATCGACCCGGCGGCTATGACCAGCGTCAGATTGAAATAAAGCGCCGCGGTCGCGCCGACTTTCTCGTCGCTGAAGAGGATTGCGGCCGAACGCCAGATTGCCCAACTAGCCGGTACGGCAAGGAGCACATTCAAAACACGGACGCCAAACTCGGTGCTGCCGAACAGTTCGGTGCCGAGCCGGATCAGGATTGGATTGACCGGCGGATGGCTGTAGTAACCGCCCGCGATGTGTTTTGACCAAACCCAATACAGGCTTTCGTCAAAGCTCAACGGCGTCAGCCCCGCAACGACGAGGCGCACCGCAACGAGAGCAAGAATCGTTACGGCGACCGCGAGCTCGTAGCGCCGGTTCGGCAAAGTGGCGGCGTCTGACGCAAGCAATTCTGACGCAACCAATTCAGTGTCCTTCCTGCCAATGACGTGATTTCCGGTTCAACCCGACCGGCGGGACGGCTTCATAGCAGGACCGGGAAATCCGCGCCATCACTCGTGGATACTGGATGCGGCTCCGTCGGAACTGCAATCAAATTTGTCGCCTGCCGGCGGCGGCGAAGCTGGATGTCCGAGCAGACCTGTCAACGGTCATGGCGCGCACTCGGAACAACGGATGAATGCTGGTCATTCGGATGGGCGGCCGTTCGCATCTGTCATCGGTCGGAGTCTGGCTTGACCGTGATGAGGCTGCTACGATGTCACGGGTCGGTTGCGCACTCGATAGAAGCTCGAGAGCGTGATCATCAACACCATCAGGCAGTGAAGCCGCGTCGAATAACTGGCGCCGGGATGACTGCGAGCGGCGAGCGGAGCCCCGTTTTCAACCAGCACCGCCAAGCCAAGCGGGAAAGGAACAACAGCCATGATCAGCGCGCAAGAAAATGAACTTCTCACCCGTGTCGGACCCGGCACACCGATGGGACGCATGATGCGGCGCTACTGGCTTCCGGTCTGCACTTCAGAGCAGTTGCCGAAGCCCGACTGCGATCCGCTGCGCGTCCGGCTGTTAGGCGAACGCTTTGTCGCCTTTCGCGACACTGCGGGCCGGCCCGGACTGCTCGAGGAATATTGCATGCATCGCCGCGCCTCGCTGGCGATGGGGCGCGTCGAGGACAATGGCATTCGCTGCCTTTATCACGGCTGGAAATTCGGTGTTGATGGCACCATCCAGGAAACCCCGAACCATTGCGATGAGCGTTTTCGCAAGCGCGTCAAAGCGCCGGCGTTTCCGGTGCGCGAAGCCGGCGGCATGGTGTGGGCCTATGTCGGGCCGGCCGACAAAGAGCCGCCGTTTCAAAAATACGAGTTCTTCGACGGTCCGCCGGAAAACCGGCTGGTGTTTCGCATCAACACGCCCGCGAATTACCTGCAGCTGTTCGAAGGCGGCACCGATTCCTCGCATGTCGGCATTCTGCACTGCAATCTCGCCAATCCGGGGTGGAAAACGAAGCCCGACCACGTGCCGGAAACGTCCGATTACACCTCGGTCGCGCTCGCCGTCGACGACAACGCTCCCGATCTCGATATCGAGAACACCGAATACGGCTACCACTATGCCGCCAAGCGCGTCGGCCCGCGCGCCGACGACGGCAGCGCGACCAGCAGCGTGCGCGTCACCGCGGTGATCTTTCCGGTGTGCCGCATCATTCCGCTGACGCGTTACCAGTTTTTCGTGTTCGAAGTGCCGCAGGATGACGTGCGCACCAGCACCTACGTCATTGCCCACGGGCCGCAGTCGTTCGATCGCAAGAAAATGTTTGGCGTGCTCGGGCTCGACAACGACCGACTGTGGAACGAGCAGGATTGCGAGTATCGCGTCAGCGAAGAGAATCTGTTCGGCCAGGACCGCTCGAAGATGGACGTGGCGTGGTCGGGCCTGAGTGGCCTCGTGCCGGAAGACGCCAGCATCGGCGTGTCGATGGGGCCGATCGTCGAACGGGACAAGGAAATGCTTGTGGCGGCCGACGCAGCCGTAGTTCGCCTGCGACACCGTCTGCTCGAATCGGTGCGCCGTCACGAGGCGGGACAGGATCCTTTCGGGGTCAACATCGCCGACTATTCGAAGGTGCAAAGCCTTGCCGACACTAATGTCTCGGCGAACCAGCGGTGGCAGGACCTCCTGCCCCACAACATGTCGCTGGCAACAAAGAAGCGCGAGCTCTCGCCGGCCTGACCGGGCTGCGCTCGGCCGCGAATGTGAAATGCGAACATCGGCGTGATGCATCGCGCTGGCATTTGCACCGGCGCGGCCGCGCGAAGCCACGAGTCCGACCCGCGAACGCCAGCAGAGATCAGTGAAATACGGCCTTGATTAAATGTATGGTGAGGTAGACAATTAAAAAATGAGCAAGCGATGCGTGAAGCGGCTGTAAGTCCAAACCCGCCGGATGCTGCCTGGGCGAATCCGCCACTGGATCGGACTTCGCCGCTGCCGCTGTATGCGCAAATCAAGCAACGGCTGATCGCCCTGATTTTGCGATGGGACGAACCGGACCGCCGCTTTTATTCCGATGAACAATTGTGCGCAGTCTTCTGCGTCAGCCGCGAAACCGTCCGCCAGGCGCTGGCAGAATTAGTGCAGGAAGGCCTACTGCGGCGCGGCCGCGGCGTCGGCACCTTCGTTTCGATGCGCAAACTGGAAGAGCGGTTCGGACCGGGCATGGACTTCCTGCGGCAGTGGGAATCCAGCGGCGTGCCGATGCAATCGACCCTGCTCGCTTTCGAACGCCGTCCCGCCGGCGCGACCATCGGCGCTGCGCTTGGCCTCGACGCCCACACTATCGTTCTATTTATCAAACGCGTTCGTGCTGCCGCTCGTGTGCCGGTCGCCATCGACTATCGCTACATTCCCAACGATCTCGTAGCCGACTGGGATGAAACGTCCGCGCGCGGATCGCCGCTTCACCTGCTTTGGCAGCAGGTCGAGCTTTGCAAGGGTGACTTTGCGATCGAAGCGGGAACCGCAGGCCCCGAAGAAATTGAATATTTGCATCTCGGAGCCAATGCGCCGGTGCTGATCCGCAATTTGCGATATTGCGACGCCAGCGGCCGCCATGTCATGGCGGGCCATACCGTCCACCGCGGCGACCTTGTCCGGTATTCGTTGCAAGTGCCATTGGCCCGCGAAGGCGCGCCAGCCGGAGACGATCTCGGATGCGGTGGCGTTCACGACGACTGACTGCGCCACCAGGCGTATGGGGGAAATGGCGAGGCACAATCAGCTCGATGTGCCGATAGAGAGCAGAGGAGTTCATCGTGCGGCTCGGACGACGACAGTTTTTTCAGCTCATTCCCGGTGCCTTTGCAGCAGCAAAAGTGAGTGCCGCGCACGCCGCCGAAGAACCATTGCGCGTCGGATCAATTCTCTCCGTCACCGGGCCCGCGGCCTTTCTGGGCGAAGACATGAAGGCCGGCCTCCAGCTCGCCGTCGATGAGATCAATGCCTCCAACGGGATCAACGGCCGGCAAATCGCGTGGACGTTTTACGATGCAGAGAGTCAGACGCAAAAAGCCATCACCGCGACCCGCCGCCTGATCAGCCAGGATCATGTGCAGCTGATCGTCAGCGGCGGCAATATGAGCGGCATTGCACTGGCGATGGCGCCGATGATCGAGACCGCCAAGATACCGTTCATCTCAAGTGAAGGCGCGCTCGCTATTGTCACCCCGGTTTCCGAACGGCATTGGGTCTTCAAGAGCACGGTGGACGATGAAGATGTGCTCGAGCGGATCGCCGATTATCTGGAAAAGAAAAAGATCAGCAAGGTGGCCTTGATTGCCGACACCAGCGGCTTCGGTCAGGGCGCCGTGACCCAGATGCACAAGGTCGGTCCGCGCCGGAAGCTTGACGTTGTCTACGAGACTTTCGGACCTGCCGACACCGACATGATGCCTCAGCTGACGCGCATTCGCGACAGCGGCGTTGGCGCCGTGATTTGCTGGACCGTCACCCCGGCCGGCGTGATCTTCATCAAACAGGCCCGCGAACTCGGGCTGGACCAACGCACGTTGATCCATAGCTACGGTTTCGTTTCGTCACATTACATGACGCTCGCCGGCGATGCCGCTGGTTCGATCCTGCTGGCGAGCCTCAAGCTGCCGGTCGGGGATCAATTGCCCGATTCCGATCCGCTCAAATCCGGCATACTGAAGTTATTTAACAGCTATCGGGCGCGCTTCGGCCGGCCGGCGAGTCTTTACGCTGCCGAATCGTACGATGCCGCCATGCTGGCGCGCCAAGGGCTCCTCAATGTCGCCGGCGATCCGTCAAAACTGCCGGAAGGGCTGGAAAAAATCCGAAACTTTGCCGGCGTCAGTGGCGTCTTCAATTTTTCGCCGGAGCGGCATTCCGGCTTGTCGAAGCAGGACATCGTCCTCATCAACTGGCGCGACGGCAGGTTCAATCTCGTCGACTACGCCTAAACGGGAAGCTTCTTCAAAAGGAACAGGCCATGGCACTTTCGCGCGAAATGTCGGCGGAACAGGCATTCGAGGTGGTGCAGACGCTGCTTGACCAGCCCGAGAACAGATTCCCGTTGACGTTCAATTCCGATCTGCCGCGGATCCGGGAGCTCTTTCACACCGCCACGCGAAGCCAGTGGGATCCAAAGACCGACGTGCAATGGGATTTGCTCGATCCCGAAGCCTACACCGAGGCTCAGCGCTATGCCGCCCGCCTGTACTGGAGCAGGCGAGCCTGGAGCGAATACGGCGCCATCTCCGAGAGCCCCGCCCTGCAGGTGCGCTTCGGTGTCGAGCAGCGACCGTCTGACATGCAGCTGTTCTTCACGATTAGATCGCAGGAAGAAGCGCGCCATGCCGAAGTGTGCCACACCATGGCGGAGAAGCTCGGCGGCTACATCGAAAAACCGGTCCAGCAGCTGTTTGAGGGATCGGTCGCCACCCACGGCGTGCGGCGCGCGGCGCTCAGCGCCAGCACGCCACTCGAGGGCATTATCGCCGCGCTGGTTTGCACTGCCGAGGAAATCGCGTTCGACGTTTTCCGCCATCTCGACGACGTGACCCGTGACCCGGTCGCCAAGCAGATCGTCCGATTTATCATGCGCGATGAATCCCGCCATTGCGCGTTCGGCTGGTATTTCCTCGAGGCTATCTGCGAAACGCTAACGCCCGAACAAAAGCAGATGATCGAGAATTCAGTCGTTGCGATGGTCGAGAAGGTCGAGTTGAACGGTTATCACAGCTCGTGGCTTGCGCCGGACAGCCCAGCGTCGCGGACCGAGGTCGAAGCCGACCGCGTTACCTACGAGGCCGGCCTCGGCTCCACGATCGAGGAAGTCGAGAAGCCGATCTTCATTGGCACCGTCAAGCGTATTCGCGAGCAAATGCGGCCGCTCGGCATCAACCTGCCGCCGTTTACCCATCCGAAGCTCGGCACCATCTGAAATGCACGGTCCCGCACCACAGACGGCGCCGGCGCTGCCGCCGCTTCGTCTTCTGGTCGAACGGCGCTTTCCGCTGGAAATGAACGTCACGCTTCCGCAGATCCGGGAGCTTTACGACAGCGGCAAAGCCGGCCGCTGGAATCCGCATCGCGACATCGACTGGGCCGAACTGCGCCCCGAACAATACGATGCACGAATCCGGGAAGCAGCGAGACGGACCTGGAGCCGTCGGCTATGGATGGAGGTCACCGGCCTGACCGAGACCCCTGCCCTCCTGGTCCGTTTCTGCATGGAGACCAGCCGCGAAATCGACCCGAAGTTTTTCCTCACGGTTCGCAACACCGAAGAAGCGTGGCACGTCGAATGTTTCGAGCGCCTCGCCGAAGCATTCGGTGGCTGTCTCGTAGCGCCGGCCGATCGCGGCTATGAAACGGCGTTCAATCGAAATCTGCATCGCCGGGTTCTGGATGCCGCTCAGCACCTCGACAGCTACGTCGCCTGCTTTTCCGCGTTCGAAGACGGACTGGAGCTCGAGCTCTGCCGCACCTGGCGCGCCAACGCAAAAAACCCGGCAATCGCCGCGATGCTCGATCACATCATCGCCGACAAGGAACGCCACGCGGCCTTCGGATGGCTCTACCTCGGCACCAGAACGCCCCATTGGACTGCGGTGGACCGCGAACTCATCGCCGAGCAAGTCGCGGCGCACATTCGCGACACGGAATTGAGGGGCTACCACTGTCCATGGCTCGCGCCGGAACATGCCACCGCCGAGGCGGAAGCCGACGCGATAACCGCCGCGGCGGGCCTCGGCGCGGCAAGCCGCGCGCACGAAGAGAACACGATCGCGACCTACGTCGCCAACGCCCGGCAAAGGCTCCTTGACATGGGCGTCGTACTGCCGATGTTCGAGACCAACCGCATGCGCACGTTCTAGTCGCCGCGATGCACGCCGCTACGGTGGTTCAACTGCTGGTCATCGGTGTCGGCACCGGCAGCATTTACGCTCTCATCGCCCTCGGCTTCAACGTCGTGTTCAAGAGCACCGGCGCGATGAATTTCGCTCAAGGCGAATGGGTCGTTATGGCCGGCATGATTGCCGCTGTTTCCTTTGCCACGATCAACAGCGTAGCGCTGGCCTGTCTCGCGGCCGTGCTGTTGATGACGATCGTCGGCATCATTTCCGAACGGCTGGTGATCTGGCCGCTGCGGCACCCCAACCCGCTCCTGATCACGCTGATCAGTATCGGGCTGGCCATCTGCACGCGCAGTCTGATGATGCTGGTCCTCGGCAAGAGGCCGGTCGGGTATCCCGGATTTTCAAAAACTGAAAGTCTCGGCTTTTGGGGGATCAACGTCCAGACACAGACGCTGTGGATTTTCGGCATTACACTTGTCTTCCTGTTCGGCATGCATCTGTTCTTCGAGCGCAGCATGTTGGGTAAGGCGCTGCGCGCCGCGGCCGCCGACCGGGAAGCAGCTGCCATCGTCGGGGTCAAAGTCGAGACCACCGTCATGCTGTCATTTGCCATCGCGGCTTTCGCCGGCGCACTGGCAGGAGCCATCATCACGCCGCTGACACTTGCCTCGTACGATCAGGGCGCCGCTTTCGGGTTCAAGGGCTTCAGCGCCGCCATGCTGGGCGGCGTCGGCAGCTTACCCGGAGCCGTTGTCGGCGGTCTCGCGCTCGGACTGCTTGAAGCATTCGGCAGCTTCTACATTTCGTCCGACTTCAAGGACGCCATCGCTTTCGCGGTTCTGCTGCTGGTCCTGTTTGTCCGTCCGTCCGGACTTCTCGGCCGCGCCGAAATAACCAAGGTCTGACGGATGGCGTGCGCGCCACTAATGAACGGCACGCGCGCGTCGTCGCATCCAGCAGGCGGCGATCAGCGTCGGCTGAATCATACTGCAGGCAGATCCGCTGCGCCGCTCCTGCCCGATCATTGGCGACTGCTGCTCTTTTGGCTCGTTTTGCTCACCGTGCCGTTTGCCGCGCCCAACGAATATCTGGTCTCCCTCGCGAACCTCTTTCTGATCAACGTTATTCTGATCGCGAGCCTTAATCTGCTGATGGGCTACGGCGGACAGATTTCACTGGGCCACGCCGGTTTCTTCGGCCTCGGCGCTTACGTCAGCGGCATTCTTAGCGCCAAGGTTGGGCTGTCCGCCTGGATCGGTTTGCCCGCCGCCATGCTCGCCACGGGCCTCGCTGCTCTCGTGATCGGGGTTCCGGTCTTGCGCCTGCGCGGGCTCTATTTGTCGATGGCGACACTCGGTTGGAACGCAATTCTCGTTGTTATGTTCAACCGCCTCGTCGAACTCACCGGCGGGCCTAACGGGCTGCTCGGGGTCGCGCCGTTCTCGATCGGCGGCTTTCGCCTCGACACCGACCTGCGCGAGTTTCCGCTGGTCTGGCTGGTGTCGTTGCTGGTGATGCTCGCCATTCTCCATGTCCTGCACTCGCGGTTCGGCCGCGCGTTGCGCGCCGTCGCCACCAACGAGCTTGGAGCGGAAGCGCTTGGCATCGACAGCGCGCGCACCAAGCTCCTGTTCTTTGTGCTCAGCGCCGGGATGGCGGGAATTGCCGGCAGTCTTTATGTCCACATCAATCAGTACGCCTCCCCGGAAACGTTCAGCATCTCGAATTCCATCCTGTACGTCGTGATGGTAGCGCTCGGCGGTTCCGGCACTTTTTGGGGGCCCGTGCTTGGCGCCTTGATCTACACCGCAGTACCGCAGCTTTTGCTCGATTACGAAGACGCCGAACTGATGCTGTTCGGCCTTGGCATGCTGATTGTGCTCATTGCCTTTCCGCGCGGCCTCGCGGGCGTTCCAGCGGCGTTGCGAGATTGGCATGGCGGCCGGCAAGCGAGGCCGACGTGAGTGCGGCGCTGCTAAAGATCGAAGCATTGAACTGCTACTTTCAGGGCCTTCGTGCAGTCGCCGATCTCGGCTTCACTGTGGCGGTGGGGGAGATCAAGGCGGTGATCGGGCCGAACGGTGCCGGCAAGAGCACCCTCTTCAACATGATCGCTGGCGTCACCCGCCCCACCTCCGGTCATATCTTTTTCGATGGCGACCGCATCGACACCTTGCCGACGTTTGCGCGTGCCCGGCTCGGAATCGCCCGTACATTTCAAAATCTGCAGATCTTCCGCGAGATGACGGTTCTGGAAAATGTCGTGGCCGGATGCCATCTCCGCGGCCACGCCGGCTTTACCCGCGCCATCCTGCGCGACCGGACGTTTCGCACCGAAGAGCGTGCGCTTGAGGAAGCTTCGTTCGAGCTGCTTGAACGCTTTAACCTTGTGGACAAGGCATATTTGCCGGCCGGCGCGCTCAGCTACGGAGAAATGAAAGTCCTTGAACTCGCGCGTGCACTTGCCGGCGAACCGCGGCTGCTGTTGCTCGACGAGCCGACCGCCGGGCTGCCAAGGGCGGAAGCCGAGCACATAGAAGGCGTCGTGAGAGACTTGAACGAACAGGGCATGACCGTGCTTCTCGTCGAGCACAATATGCGCATGGTGATGTCGCTCTCCCACGACATTCTTGTTCTCAATAATGGCGTCCGGATCGCGGAAGGCTCGGGCGACGAAATAAGCCGACACCCCGACGTCCTGACGGCTTACTTGGGTGCGACCGATGATGCTTGAAGTCGAAGCGCTGACCGCAGGCTACGGCAGCATCGAAGTCCTGCATCGCATTTCGCTGCGGGTCGGGCGCGGACAATCGGTCTGCCTGATCGGCGCCAACGGCGCTGGCAAGACCACGTTGCTGCGTTGCCTCGGCGGCCTGTTGCCGCCGAGCCGGGGCCGCATCTCGGTCGACGGCAGCGACATCGCCGGCCGCTCTGCTTCGATGCGGCTCGACTTCGGCGTCACTTTGGTACCGGAAGGCCGCCGTGTTTTCGCGCCGATGACAGTTCGGGAGAATCTTGAGATGGGCGCGTTCCGCCGGCTATGGCCGCGGCGCGATCGTGCGGTGGCAGCCGACATGGCGATGGTCTTTGACCTGTTTCCGCGGCTGCGCGAACGCCAAAGTCAGGCGGCCGGACTGCTGTCTGGTGGCGAGCAGCAGATGCTTGCGATCGGGCGGGCGCTGATGTCGAAGCCACGGCTTCTGCTGCTTGACGAACCTTCGATCGGCCTTGCTCCCCGGGTGGTGCAGGAAATTTTCGCGACCATCAGGCAGCTCAATGCTGCCGGCATGTCGATATTGCTCGCCGAGCAGAATGCAAACATGGCGTTACGCACTGCGGCGTACGGCTACGTTCTGGCAGATGGCGAACTCGTGCGCGGCGCGGAGACCAGCGTTTTAGTGAACGATCCCGCCGTGAAAGAAGCTTACCTCAAACCCTGACGGATCGAACGGCATATTGGCAATGATCGACGAGACTCTCGAAGCCGAATTCGCGCTGCGCAAGCGGCATCCCGAACGTGACATGATTTATGACCAGCACAAACGCCGCAGCGCAATTGTGCGGGCCGAGGGCTCTTGCCTTCTGGATCAACGCTATGCTGCGGGCCCGCGTTGTCTGCTCGATATTTTCCCCGCCGGCGATGGGGCGCCGGTTCTGTTTTTCATTCACGGTGGTTACTGGCGGGCGCTTGACAAGTCTTATGTCTCCTTCATCGCCGAACCGTTTCGGAGCGCCGGCATCACTGTGGTCGCGCCCGGCTACGATCTGGTTCCGAGCATTCGCGTCGGCGGTATCGTCGACCAAATGCGCCTGGCCTTTGATTGGATCGTCAAACGGCTCGCGCCCCCGCGTATCGTGGTTTCTGGCCACTCCGCCGGCGGCCAATTGGCGGCCATGCTGGCTTTGGATCAGGCGGTCCAAGGCGGAGGGCCGATCGTCGGACTGGCAACGATCAGCGGGGCGTTCGACTTACGCCCGCTGTTGCACACCTCGATCAATGCCGATCTCAATCTGTCGGCCGTGGAAGCCGCCGATGCCAGTCCGTTGCTTCGCGTCAAGGCTTTGATGGATGGAGCCGCGCTCGTACCTTTGCTCGGCATTGTCGGCGGCGACGAAACGCAAGGGTTCAAGCAGTGGACGGCGGAATTAGTCGCGGCGTGGGCGGCACGCGGCGCGCCAGCAAAAGTCTGCGAGGTGGCCGGTCGAAATCACTTCACCATCCTCGATGCGATCGCCGCGCCTGACGGAGATCTGAGCGACCGGATTTGCAAGCTTGCTTTAGGCTCTGCAGGCGCACGCTTGCCCCACGATGCGATGAAAGGTCCACGAATGAACGATGCCGGTTGAGCGGGCGCTGCGAGAAGAGGACCGCCAGTGTAGCCGCGGGCGGTCCTCAGTTCGATACAGCAGCGCTTTTATTGATTGGCACTTAGTTTTTCGGGGCCGAGGCTGCTTCCTTGGTGCAGACGTCCGCGAACACCACGAGGCCGTCCGGCGTGTAGGTTTTGGTCAGGCAGGTGCAAGGAGTCGGGCTGGTGGCAACTTCCACCGGCGCCACATCGGGGACGTCACCAACCACAGGGTCGATGACGATCCAGCGGCCACCACGGAAGATCCAGTGTCCGTGACCATGGTATGCCCACCGGCCAGGCCGGCCTGGGTAACCATGACCCGGGTAGCCGTGCCCCGGATGACCGGGATTAAGGATCGGAGTCAGGTGGCCGCCGTTTCCGGCGATGCGACCACGGCCACCAATATTGACGTGGCCACCGACGCTGGCATGGCCGCCGACGCTGGCGTGACCGCCGCCGCTAAAGCCGCGGGCGTAAGATGCGCTTGACGCAAACGAGGCGACGGTGAGCGTGGCCGCGGCTGCGAGGGTAAGAATGAGAGTGCGTGACATGGGCGTTCTCCAGGGTATGGGTTTCCTTACCTGTTGGTCGGGGCTGCCCGGGAAAAGGTTCAAAGCCGGTCGTCGGAATTCCGCTTGCCTCGTTCCACAATCAGCGGAACCGCCCCGATCGGGGCCGCTGCGTATGCTCGACGGCGGTCAGCGCTCGAAATCTGACGGTAATAATGCGGACAAATCGACATTGCGGCGAACTACGCCGACGCCGCGCCGAAGAAGAGCCGAAAAAGAGAAGGCCCGGGAAACGCCGGGCCTTCACGCGGGGACTTAAAACAGCGGCAATACGCAGCACGATGAAAATACGCGATACGATCAAAACTGCGACCACAAACGGCCAGTGCGCGTTCATCCGGCGTCACCGGATCACCGTGGCCGCCATCGGCACCGGGTCGAAACCCGCCACCGAGTGCGCTAACACTATGGCAACAACGCGTGACGCCGATATGACTGCGGCCGAGCGTGATGCATGCCGCGGAACAAAGGCACGCGAGCAGATTGCGCGAGCGTACAATGCGTTCACCGAAATCTTCGAGAAGCCAGACCTGCTGGCGGCGAAAATTCTAATGACCGCGCAATGGAAGCAAAAATGGCAGTGAAATCGGGTCACATCTATATCGGCATCGGCGGCTGGAATTATGAGCCGTGGCGCGGCGTGTTTTATCCAACAGGCCTTGTGCAGGCGAAGGAACTTGAATACGCAGCGAGCCGGCTGACCTCGATCGAGATCAACTCGACCTTCTACGGTTCGCAGAAGCCTGAGAGCTTCCGCAAATGGGCCGCGGCCGTGCCCAACGGCTTTGTCTTTTCGGTCAAGGGACCGCGTTTCGCCACCAACCGACGCGTCCTCGCCGAGGCCGGCAACTCGATCAAGCGGTTTCTAAATTCCGGCGTGCTCGAGCTCGGCGACCGGCTGGGTCCGCTGCTTTGGCAATTCGCACCGACCAAGAAATTCGATGCCGCCGATTTCGGAAAGTTTCTCGAACTCTTGCCAGCGCAGGTGAACGGAACACGCCTGCGTCACGTGGTGGAAGTGCGGCACGCGAGCTTTGGCACGCCCGCTTTCATCACTTTGCTGCGTGAGTTCGGCACCCCGGTCGTGTTTACCGATCACGCCACCTATCCATCGCTCGCCGACTTGCCCGGCGATTTCGTCTATGCGCGCCTACAAAAGGGCCAGGACACGATCCCGACCGCCTATCCGCCGAAGGACATCGACGCATGGGCTCAGCGCTTGCGAACCTGGGCGTCAGGCCAAATGCCCGACGACCTCGCTCGGGCCGATCCGACTTATGCGCCCAAAAAGATCGCTCCGCACGACGTGTTCGCCTACGTCATTCACGAAGGCAAAATCCGCGCGCCGGCGGCGGCAATGGCGTTAATCGAGCGATTGAAGAATTAGGTCAGCTTTTAACGCGTGCGGTTAATCGACACCGGTCTGCAACTCCACGATGAACATCCTCTTTCCCGCAGGCATGTTCTTGACCGCGGTTAATCAACTTGGCTTCGTGCCGTCGACGGCAAATCAAAATCTTTCTCGGCAATTTCGGAAAAACAAGATCGTATACTTTGACTACTTGTCAGTATTGCTGACCCTGTCATTCGCGCAGTTGTGATTGTCGAAGTCACATTGCTTCGGTACGCTTTGTGAAGTGATGTGCCGCGATGTGTCACTGAGGTAACCGAGGACGGTGCGCGTGGGGCAACAATCCTCAGTTCGTGAAACCATGTCTGACATGGTTTTCATCCCCGGCGGCACGTTCCGCATGGGATCCGGCTCGCACTATCCGGAAGAAGCGCCGGTTCATCGGGTAACCGTTGATGGATTTTGGATCGACCGTGCGCCGGTAACGAACCGGCAATTCAAAGAGTTCGTCAAAGCCACCGGTCACGTGACCTTCGCGGAAATTCCGCCCGATCCGAAAAATTATCCCGGCGCACTGCCGCATATGATTTATGCCGGTTCGCTGGTGTTCACGCCGCCGAAACATCCGGTCGACCTGCGGTTTTGGGGCCAGTGGTGGTCGCTGCTGAAAGGCGCGAACTGGCGGCACCCTTATGGACCGAAGAGCAATATCAACACGGTCGACAATCATCCGGTGGTACACGTGACGTTCGGCGATGCGCTCGCCTACGCAAAATGGGCCGGCAAGGACTTGCCGACCGAAGCCGAATGGGAATACGCCGCCCGCGGCGGGCTCGACGGCGCGGAGTTCGCCTGGGGCAATCAGCTAACTCCGGGCGGCAAGCATCGCGCCAATACCTGGCAGGGCAATTTCCCGCACCAAAATCTCTGCGACGACGGTTTCGAACGCACGTCGCCGGTGCTGTCGTTTCCGGCGAACGGTTATGGCGTCTATGACATGATCGGCAACGTGTGGGAGTGGACCACCGACTGGTGGTCGGAGAAGCACGAACCCGATGCACAGAAGGCGTGCTGCGTTCCAGAAAATCCGCGCGGTGGACTTGAGGCCGGGAGTTACGATCCCAGCCAACCTGAAATCAAAATTCCACGAAAAGTGATTAAGGGCGGCTCACATTTGTGCGCGCCGAACTACTGCCGCCGCTACCGCCCGGCCGCGCGACATGCGGAAGCGGTGGATACCTCCACCAGCCATCTCGGATTTCGCTGTGTCAGCAGGAGAGGAACGTAGCCATGTCGCATCATAACAACGACGCGAAGAAACGCCTCGAATCCGGTGCAGTCAACCGCCGCAGCATGCTGCTGGCCGGCACCACGCTCGCGGCGGCGGGCGCGATTGCCGGGACCGGCAACGTTCGGGGCGCGCAGGCGCAGACCCAGCCAGTCACAGCGGCGAACGGCAAGAAGCCAAACATCATAATGATTGTTTCAGACGATTTCGGTTATGGCGATGCCGGCTGCTATCTCGGCGGTGAGGGACGCGGCATGCCGACGCCGAACATTGATCGTATGGCGGACGAGGGCATGATGTTCACGTCATTCTATGCGCAGCCGAGCTGTACCCCGGGCCGCGCCGCCATGCAGACCGGGCGCATTCCCAACCGCAGCGGTATGACAACGGTCGCGTTCCAGGGTCAGGGCGGCGGTCTGCCGGCTGCCGAGTGGACGCTCGCCTCGGTGCTGAAGACCGCAGGCTACAACACTTTCTTTGCCGGCAAATGGCATCTCGGCGAAGCCGATTACGCACTGCCGAACGCGCAGGGCTACGACGAGATGAGATATTGCGGCCTCTATCATCTTAACGCCTACACTTACGCCGACCCAACCTGGTTTCCGGATATGAATCCGGAACTGCGCGCGATGTTCGCGCGCGTCACCAAAGGTGCACTGTCGGGCAATGCCGGACAGCCGCCGAAGGAAGATTTCAAGATCAACGGCCAATACGTGAATACGCCGGACAAGGGGGTCGTTGGCATTCCATTCTTCGACGAATATGTCGAGAAGGCGTCGCTCGACTATCTCGACCGGGCCGCCAAGTCGAACACGCCCTTCTTCATGAGCGTCAACTTCATGAAGGTGCACCAGCCGAACATGCCCCACCCGGACTTCAAGAACAAATCCCTTTCGAAGTCGAAGTTTGCGGATTCGGTCGTAGAGAACGACACCCGCATCGGGCACATTCTGGACAAAGTGCGCGTGCTCGGCCTCGACAAGAATACCTACGTG
>Ga0335085_10003902_pt1 | contig 25241 bp, 21 predicted proteins | sample Lox_Sample_45_FD_206712 | JGI IMG/M metagenome (GOLD analysis project Ga0335085, IMG submission 206712) | Soil microbial communities from Loxahatchee National Wildlife Refuge, Florida, United States - Lox_Sample_4.5 | ecosystem: Environmental > Terrestrial > Soil > Wetlands | place: USA...
GCAGGCATGTTGTACATCTGGATTCGTCGCCAAGACCTCGCTTCGCGGGCTTTCGACAAAGCTTGGACCATCCTTCAATGTTTCTGATGAAAACTGCTGCTGAGAACTTTGTGGCTTCAACTCCTGGTTAGTCGGGTTACCGGACAGATTCGTTCCAGTACCCAGATGGACGGTCTCAAGCGCCGACGGCTCGTTGAAGTTCAAACCTGAAGGTTATGCGCGGAATCTTGAGTACATTGCGGTCCCCTGAATCGAACTGGCCTTACCGAAGCCAGCTTTGGGACCAATTCACTTCCGTTGGGACCATCTTGGGACCAAAACCCGCAGTTTTGTGGACCTTTTCCGTGTGGTTAGCGGCGTAAGGACAACAAAATCATCGGGGTTTCTGGAGCGGGCGATGGGAATCGAACCCACGTCCCATCCCGGCTAAGTCGTTGAACCCATTAGTTGAGAAAACGCGACTTCGGTCCAGTTCGGTCCAAAATCGAGGCCACTTTCTCGACAGCTTCTCGGTGTGCGTCGCCCACAACGTGTCCATAGATCTCCAGTGTGGTGCGGGCATCAGAGTGGCGGAGCTGGCGCTGTACAACTTTGGGCGTGGCGCCAGAGTCGAGAAGTAGCGAAGTGTGTGAGTGTCGAAATGCGTGAAGGCCGCACCGCGGAATCCCCAGCGCGTCGAGGATGGTCCACAGGCGATATTCAACGACTTTGTTCGAAGACGGAGGTCTGTTGTTTCGCGTTACGAAAAGGAAGCCTGCATCGTTGGGCTTCCACGCGAGCTGATAGTCCTTGAGGACTGCAAGCAGTGAGGTTGGTATGGGCAGGACTGTCTCGCTGGCTTCGCTCTTGGCAGTCTGTATTTTCCCGTACCAAGCGGTACGTTTGATGTGGAGGAGCGACCGGTCGAAGTCGATGTCACTCCATTTCAAACCTAGAACCTCTCCGGCTCGGAGGCCGTCCAAGGTGAGAATGCAGAACATCGTGCGCCATGGGTTCTCAGCCAGATCGAGAATACGTTTGAGTTGGTCGGGGGTAAACGTTGGAGCGTCATACTTGATGCCCCGAACTGGCAGGACAAGCTTGTCAGGGCTGATCTGTTGGCAGTTGTAGCCCCAATTGCGAGCTGTTCGCAGGATTGTTGATAATGTTCCCAAGACATTCATCACGGTCTTCCGGGAAATCGCCCCTTCTGTAGCCCGCTGAGGCATGCGAGTTATGAATCTTTGTTGGTTCTCGACGGTAAACTGGTCGAGGCGGAGGTCGCCCAGCTCTGGGAGGATGTAACACTTTAAATGCGAGCGGACTGCCCGCGCGGAGGATGGCTTTTGTGTCGTCAACATTTGGGTCTTCCACTCTTCAATGAACTCAGAGAAGGTGGCAGCTCGGCCGGGCCGATAATCGAGGCAGTTAATGCGAGACAGGATGGTATCCATACGCCGTTCGGCAAGGCGTTTGGTCGGCAGCTCGCGCTTGGTGCCGAGTATAATGTATCGCCGGACACGTCGTGTTTTGCCATCCGTCCCAATCACGTCCTCGCGGTATCTTCCAGCCCACTTGTCCTTATTCTTTCCGTCCAAGAACACACGTCCACGTTGGTATCTCTTTCGAGCCATCGAGGTCTCTTTTCTCGACGACTCAAATGGCCTATGAGGCCAAAGTGTAGCAGATTCATTTAGCTGGCGTGCCACGGTGCTCCTGTGCAAATCTTTCGTCGCACGTGTTTCATTGCCCAAGTTCGGGTTCGGCCACGCTCTTTTGCTCTTCTTGTCGCGTCAACTTAAAGGCTTGAACCTCGAGTTGCGCCCTCTCGACGGTGCGGCGCGCATAATATTCGGGGTTGTGTTTATCTGCGGCTCGATAGTCCGCGATTCTGCGAATGACTTCGTTGGGGTCGTCGCCGCGTGCTAAAGCACGCTTGGCGTAGGCCCAATCATGCTCGGATTGGCTCAAAGTGCCGGTGGGGGCTGGTTGCTCACGGCCGACTTCCTCATGGTGATGGCGCGGAGCGTCCTGTGAGTTGATCTGGAGCTTGAAATCGCGAAGGTGATAAGTCCGCGTTGATTCGACGCGGGCCTGCACATAGAAATCTGTCTCGTACTTTTTATTGGCGAATCCGGGAAGGCGCAATACACGTGTTGAATCCGTTGCCGCCGGGTCACCGTCGAATTCTCTGACCATGGCTTGATTTAGGGCTTCAGCCTCCTCGGTGGTCATTCCCTCCACTCTCCAAACTACTTGGAATTTCTCCGGCGATGTATTCAAGACGTAGTTTGGTCGTGGGACGAGGTGGCCGTTCTCAAGCGCCTCAAGCGAGGCTCCCCCACCGTGGTCCAGGTCAAGATAAACGTGGCTGATCTTTTCGATATCGTCTTTGGTGCGTGTCGAAGCATTCTGCTGCAGGGGGTTCATTCCCACATAAATGTCTGCTCCATTCGCGTTCTTGTACCGGAGCCAAGCTTGAAACTCGGGGCTTGCAGCCTTTTGTGCTGTCGTGATCCTTTGGGTAGTTTCACCTTGCTGCCGATTGAGAACCAATACAGCAATGCGGTCCGTTGGTTTGAAGTTGTCAAGGATGTACTCCGACGCCGATGGCGGCCGCGGCGTGGCCTTCTCAAGGTCGCTCATGTCTGCTCCTGACGGGTCTGATAGATCACGCCGAAGTCGTACTCATCCAGATCGGGATCATAGCGATTGATTTCGACAACCTCAGAAACGAAGCGTCTGCCTGGTCGTCGTTCAAGTTGCACGACAACATTGAGCGAATCTCCGATGTTGGTTTTGATCGCCCGGTAGGGTAGGTCAACTCCACTTTGGAGCACGCAACTCGTGAACCGTGCAAGGCCTGCCGATCCGAATTTAAACACGGAAGTGTCGGTCCTCAACAAGATAAATGCAGCAAGTGTTCTGACACTCCGCACTGTCCAGGACTCCAATAAGCTCCTGGCCTCACTCCTTGAGCAGCAGATCATCATTGCCAAACAACAGCGTGAAGCGACCACTAACGCCATCAACGCCGAGATTTCCCGACGCGCAAACCTCTCCGGGAATATTTCGCAAGTCACAAGCACTCTGACAGATTCACTTCAGAACTTCCGCATGCCGTAGCACGCGCACAACAACACATCCCTCGCGTCGAAGGAGCCATCACAATGGACTATCTGCAGTTCATCTTCCAGGCCATCAACAACTTGCTCACACAGAATCTCGGCTTCTTCGACTCGATGGGGCAGAACCTCTTCCGTTCGTTCGCAACAATCCTAGTGGTGTGGTACGGAGTCAAATCGGCTCTCTCCTCAGCAGGCGGCAGGCACTTCCTCCATTTCGACAACTTCGCAAGCCTCCTCCTAACCGTCAGTTTTGGTTTCGCAATGGTCAACTACTACAGCGCGCCGATCCCGGGCGTCGGGACAAGTTTTCACAACCTCATTACCGACGAGTCCCAGTTCCTGGCCAACAAAATCAATCAGACTGAACTTCAAACCGTGGAGGAAAGAATCGCAGACTTTGAGACCCGAATGGACTCACCCGGCATCACGGATGTGCTGGGAACCGCCATGTACGTGGTCATCATCATCTTGCTGGCCGCAGCCCAGGCTAAGCGTGCTCACAGGGAAGGCCCTGGCGCAGAAGTCCAACATCACAGCCTCAAAGAGCTACATCACCCACACAGATTTTCGATTCGACATGAAGACCTTCACGGAACTTCGCAACGCGCAGTCGGTGACCATTGCCTACGACGGCACGAACCCAATGCCCCCGATGTTCTGCTACCTAAAGCCTTATTACAACGACCCTAACAAATCGTACTTTCGGCAACTGGCCGATGGAGAACTCTGATGAATGGATTCGAAACGATTCTGCCATTTCTGAAGCCTATCGAGCACCTGATCCTTGATGACTCCATCAGCGAGGTAATGGTGAATGGGGCACATCGCGTCTTTGTGGAGAAGGCTGGCTTTGTCGAGGAAGTCCGCGGTCTTTCAATGGGAGAGAAATCCCTGATGGTAGCAGTGAAAAACATTGCGCGCCGACTGGGTGACGATATCTCGGAGTCCAAACCGATCCTCGACTCACGTCTGCCCGATGGAAGCCGAGTAGCGGCTGTCATTCCGCCTTGCAGTTTGAACGGGGTTACACTCACCATCCGCAAATTCAATACCCGCCATTTCGGAATCGAGGATCTGATCCAAGCCACTACCCTGGAAAGATGGCTGGCCAATCAGCTAGAAACCTATGTTCTGGGCCGGAAAAACATCTTAATCGCCGGGGGTACAGGAACCGGCAAGACAACGCTGCTCAATATCCTCGGTAAATTTATTCCCCCCGATGAGCGGGTCCTGCTTATCGAAGACACCTCCGAAATTCAGATGGACCAGGACAACCTCGTCCGTTTTGAGGCTCGGCAGCCACAAAATGGCCTGCCGGCAGTGAGCATCCGTGACCTTCTGAAGGCGGCCCTACGCCATCGTCCTGACCGGATTATCCTCGGCGAGATAAGGGGAGGTGAGGCGTTCGATCTACTGCAACTGCTCAATACCGGGCATTCAGGAAGTCTCTCGACCGTTCACGCAACGTCAGCCGAGCAAGAGAACGAGTCTTGTTCGAGGTTTGTAATCTGGGACTGGATGCCCTGAGCGTCTGCGCGAATTCCGCCTATTGTCGCCATAGCGGTTGTGTTTGCTCCATCGGAGAGCTCAACAGAGGCGTATTGCGAGTGCACTCTCGATAATTCTGTCGCGTTCATGCTGGAGAGATGGTTGGGGTCATACTGGAAGAGTTGTGTTGTTGCGCGCTGGTACCCCGAATTTACGAACGGAAGTTGCCCCGAATTGACGCCGGCAATCCAGGTACCTGTATTGCCATAGGTATTGGGTGCGAGCGCATTTCGCCATGTCGAGAATTGCGCACGATACCTGGCGGGCATGTTGTGGATGTACTGGGCCATTCGAAGAGCAAAATTGTATTGGGCGACGAGCTGCGCGTAGCTCTTCTGCAGTTGAATGAGGTGTTGCTGGAGCTGGTAGTAGCGAAGCAACGCGTTGTGGTAGTTGGTTGGGTCGTAGACAATCCCGCTTCCAAACTGGGCAGATGCGGTGCCAACGACTAGGCCAAACACGAGCAAAAGGACGAGAACTTTTCTTTTCATTTGCTTCCTCCTTAGGCCTCAGAGATCTGAGGGCAGTTTGTGATTGTTGTAGTCGGGAAGAGCGAGGTCTCCCGAGAGGTAGACCTTCACGCGGTGGCCCTCGCGGATTGTTATCGTGGGCATGATGTTCAAGAACTTGTCGAGTATCTGGGCTGAAGACTGTGCGGTGCTTTGAGCAAATCCTTGACGCATGAGGTCAGTACCGGACGCAGTTAAGGGGCCTGATGTGCCTCCAACCGCAACAGCTCCAAGACCCCCGATGGCTAACGAGACTCCGAAAATGCGGAGATAGTGGTTGTTCACCTGATCACGAAGGCCAGCATCGCCGGCTTGGTTCAAACCCTTAAATTGGTCGAGGCTCACGGAGAATCCATCTGGCATGATGAGCCGGTGAAAAGCCACGGCCAGGCGTGTCTGACCAAAGGCGTCCACCTTCTTCGCTTCGCCGAGGACTTTGGAGCCAGCAGGAATTAGCAGGTGCTGGCGGTCGTGCGAGTAGACATCGTTCGCTAACAGGCACTCGACGGGACCAGAAAAGTGCCCGTCAAGTCGATTAATGAGAACCGACTCGAGTACCGTTCCTTCGAAGAGGATGTAGGTCTTCCCTGCCGCCGCGGGGGACGTAATCATCTGCGCGGCGGCAGGGTTGTTTACCTCCTTTGGTTGACGGTTGGCTTCGGCTGCGTTCACCGAAGAGTTGTGGGTTTGGGTTGTCGATAGAACGTTAGGTTGAGTGGCCGAGATCGCTTGCAATGTATTGGCTAGCTGAGCGTCCTTCAGCATTTGGGACAGTAGAGCGGCCTCGGTGGCGACACTCTGAGGAGCTGCCGCTGGAGGTTCCGGCGTGGAAGAGGATGTTTCCGACGGCCCGGCCTGTGTCGAAGAAGGTGCTTTGCGATAGCTTAAGGCGATGTTGGAAGCAAATAACGACAGGTACTCGCGCTTCCTACGCTCTGCCTTGATTGGGTCTTCCGCACGCTCGCCAGTCGAATTGCTGGGCGCATAGTTCGATTGCTCTGGTTGCTGGCCGGGTGTTGCGGCGCCGAGGAGTCTGTTCTGCTGCACGAGGGCACTCTGAGCAGCGAGTTGCTCCCGCTGTAGTTCCTGGATGCGATTCTGGAGTTCGGCGATTTTCGTTTCGTTTACCTCAACCGGCAACGGCTGCTGCGTGGCGGGTGCGCTCGATTTGGCGGCTGTCTGCTGTTTCTTGCCACCGGTCAGCCACATAATTACGATCATCAATGCAGCAAGTCCCAAGATGAGCCATGACTGGACGTGCTTCGGGAGAAGACCAGGCGGCTTCGGTGCTTTTTCTTGAATTGGATCGTTCATGTTTTTCTCCAGAGCGGATTTTTCGTTGAAGTTTTCAGTTGTGGCGCTTGAAAGTCAGTTTCCTGTTGCCGACTGCAAGGTATCCTTCGTCGATGACCTTGGGAGCGATGTAAACGCCGTTTTCCACCTGGAAGTTAATAAGGTTTGGCTTTCCGTCTTTGATTTCGTATAGGGCGGGTTTCTCTGAGGCCGCACACTTGATATAAGTGAAGGCGTCGTCGTGATAGATCACCGAGACGAGGAACGGTTCGCGAGAAGCATTTTTGTCCAGCTCGTAGTCGAACTGCATTGCTTTGTGGTAATCCGCTTTGAACTTGTTGACCTGTTGTTCGGCCTGCGCCTGAGCAGCATGGACCTGCCCATCTAGTTGGGTGTGAAGGGCATCGAGTTCCTTTTTGTAGGCTTCGACCTCGCTTGCTCGAACGTAACCTTGCAATGGAGTTGCGGCCGCGAGGCTAGACCCCTCTTTGGGTTCAACAAACAACTTGAGGTCAGGTTCAGCGGACGAATCTTTACTGATTTCTGTCAGCAGAAAGGAGTAGACGTGGCCGCTGGTGGTGATGAGATGAAGGTCGCTGCGAATACCCGCTTGGGCGGGATGTACATAGCAGAGATTGTGTGCCCCATTGATGATCCAGAATTCCTTGTCGCCAGTTGCGTAGTCGAGAATCTCTTCGTTTTGTGGCAGAACAATGAGCGTGGAAAACCGCAGTTTTGCTCGCACAGAAATGATGTCTTGCTGGGAATACTTCACCGTCCGGGCGGTTTCTGAATCGGCTTCGACCGGCGAGGCCTCCAGACCGAAGAAGCAGAGGGTCGCCAGAACAAGACTGGTTCTAAGAGCGAGCTTGACCTTCGAGACACTTTTCATACTTTTTCTCCTGAATTGAATTTGTGCGCTGCTGAAACTTTGAGAACGGCCGGAAAGTGACATGCAAGAGTGGCTCAAGCCAAAAAGGTCCCCAGGCCATGGCTGAGATAGAAAAACCGAGAGTGAGCGAGAGAAAGGGGAAATAGAGGTCTGGGTCTGGAAACTGCGCAGCTAGAAACGTGAAGAAGAGGAATACGGCGACGGCTGCGGGCACTACAAAAATCCAAATCGCGAAAGAGACGATGAGTGTTTTCATGGCTGCATCCCCGCAAGGACTTCAAGCCCCTTCTCGAATCCGTGCGCCTCGAATGCTTCCTTTCGCTTCCGGTTGTCGAAGGGGTCGTTTGTGTAAAGCCAGTAACTTTTTGGGTCTACCGTGAGGTTGGCGACTTTGGCGATGTCGGGAGTCTTGAGAAGGAACTGTTGCTTTGGAATCAGCGTTGAGATCAGCTCGATTTCAGTTTCGTTCAGATGAAATTGACGGCCGTAGAGCTCCCGGTCCATATCGGGGTTGGCCAGAAAAAGCTTCGTTGGGCAGCTTTCGATAATTACGTCGAGAATGTCCGAGCGCCGAAGCTCGTCAAGCGACTGCGTGGACAAAATCATTGCGGCATTTGCGCCTGCCACTCGCCTCACGGAAAAAGCCATGCGAGGAAGTTGACGGCGGCGATGGCCATGCCAACCCCGAAAAGGACACCAGCAAGGACTCTCTTGGAGCCGCCTTCTCCGAAAGCGAAGGTCAGGCCGGATACGACGATTGCGACCAAAGAGAGGCCGCGGGCAATGGTGCTCGTAAACGCCTGTTGCAGCACATTTACTGCGTTCTCCCAAGGCGAGTTGCCCTGCGCGAAAGCAGGTGCCGCCAGCAGCAATCCCACAGCGGCGATGGTCATTTGCCGGAACAGCTTTCTGAATCGAAGAGCCTTGCTCCAAAGTGGTCTCATTTCTCGTCATCTCCTTCGGTCGCGCCTGCGCGGACCGTCAACTTTGGAGAGTTCTCGCCGTAATTGTTGTCGCCAGGAGACACCTCGACGCGGCAGGCAGAACCGAGTCCCTGCTTTAATCCACTTGGCCAGTGCCAAGGCACACTTGGAGCATTAGCTCCATGCAGTGGGTTTCTACCTTCGCGTCCGGCGCGTCGTCCCTCGGCCGTCCACGACGCCTGGCGGGTTACCCGGCTGAATCAGGTCCACCAAGCTCCCAGGGGAAAATCCGGCGAGAACTCCCCTCATATATATAAGGAACATCCAGAAGGGAAAAAGTAAGAAAAAATCTTTGCAGTAACCGAACTTCCCGAAGGTCAGTACATGGCTACAATCCTGGAGCTATCTGCCGTGGCGGCTGGAATTGCGGCGCCAAACTGGTCACTTCCACAAAGAGGCGTATTTGGTCCAAGCGGATTACTACATCGGTGAACGGAAAACCCGCGCAGAACAGAACGTGAAAGGCCCTCGATTCGAGATACTTAGGTAGGAGGTTTTCCTGGGCGAAAAACTGTAGTTTGTCTCTTATGTTAGACACGGGAAGGCGCGGCTGGACTACTGTACCGAGAATTGCGTGGGCTCGACAACTGCATGAGCTTCGGGGTTGTAGTAGTCGTAAAGAAGCGAGGGGGCCGAGTACGCCTTCAGACCGAAGCGCGGCTTGAAGGTGAACGTAAACTTTGTCCCGCCAGCATGGGGCCATAGGTACACGATCAATCGGTCAGGCAGAACATCGTACTGATTGATGTCCCACCCGGATGCCTTCATCGCCGCTTCGAGTGACGCCCGGTCTACTTCCGAGCTGGGAGGTAAACCAATCTCCCCGAGCAGCATTCCGTAACCGCGAAATCCAATTCTCTCCGCGTCAACACTGCATTGGATACTCTCACCCACTTTTGCAGTTTGCTTGTCGAAGTGAACGGTGAGCCGGAGCGACTCCGATGCCCCTGCTTCCTGATGAAGATTCGTATCTACAGAAGGGTGCTTCCATGGCACGTAGTAGTCCGTCACCAATTGAGCTGAAGCGCGTGTAGAATCGGCTACCCGGCGAATCTCTACAAGGTGCTTGCCGACAGCTAGGAATTTCGACAGGTCGACATCAACTGGTCCACTCAAGGTACTTGCTGGTGGCAAATCAATGGTAAGTGCCGGAGTGCCGTCGACTAAAATGTCAGCTTTAGAACGAGTGTCAGATATCTTGCCTGGCTTATTTGAGTCAGTGTTCTTGTTGGAAGTGAGCGTTGCTATCGCATCTAGGACGTTGATTGTAGCTTGGGTCGAATACCAGATGCCGTAACGATCCTGGTTCCGAATAAGAAATAGTAAGCCTCGCGATATAAGAGGATCTGTGCTGTCCGGATTATCGGCCTTTGCGAGCGACTGCAACACAAGAGCTGTAGTCTCCACCCTTCCGGCCAACCCCCAACCATAGAAAGGGGTATTCGTTTCGAGTGACCAATAGCTTGAGTCACCCTCTCTGTGCTCAAGCTTTCGCAACCTTGTGACACTGGTGGTGAACGCATCTTTGTCACCCACAGCGAAAGCCCCCAGAGCATATGAGGAAATTATGTAGGGCTCATCAACCGACTCCACATGAGATTGGAGATAGGCTAAAGCATGCCGTACCGCGAAGGAGGTCGACTTTATAATCTGCGGATTTTCCCTGGAGCTTTCGGAGCTGAGCTTGGAAGTAACTAACATTCGAGCAATGTAGGCGGTCAACATAACGCTTCGGCGAGAGTCTTCATTCCCCTTCCAGTCTCGCGCCATCCAATGGCCGTCGGGCTGCGCTTGGTTAATCACCCAAGATACCGATTCTTGAATTACGGAATCGTCTACGCTGACGAATTCGCTCGCGTCACTCAGAAATCTAATCGCGTACACGGTCAGGGCCAAGTCTGCGTCTCCCTTTCCCCAATAGGAGAACCCTCCGCTGGAGGTGCGATAGGACAACAGACGTTCGTATCCTTGTTGTGCGTATCGATGGGCTTTGGAAACCAGCGGCGAACCTTGGTCGCCTGCACCTTTTGCGTATCTGAGCAACAGAATACTGGGGTACGTCGACGAAATTGTCTGTTCACCGCAGCCATAGGGACGTTCAAGAATTGCTTCAATACTTTCTAGGACATGAGCAGTAAGATTCGGATAAATCTTCAAAGTCGTTTGTATTGAGCCGGAAATCGCATCTTCTGGAATCGCGGATTCAAGAGAGGCGGCCTGCGCGAAAAGTTGGCTCGTAGTTTCGGTCTTCTCTTCCCCATATGGCCGCACACTGACAGGCCGTGTGATAGCATCACTCGCATCGGAGCCAATAGCATTGACTTCTTGTTTTCCTTCTCTTATGGCCGTGGCAACCTGAAAATGGAAGATGTCACGGGCGGAGCTACGAGGAGCAATTTCTGTGTTGATTGCGGACGGACCTAAAAGCGAAAACCAAGTGGAAGGTTTCATTGTGACGTTAACTTGTAACTGGCGATCCAGGTAATTCCGCAAGACCACGGGCAAGGAAATTTCATCGCCAACTGTGAGAAACCGTGGAGGGTCATGTTCCACAAAGAATGGTTGGAACGCCCTTATATTCTTTTCACTGGTCCCTATTTCGCCATTCACCGTCGAGGCGACTGCTGACAGCTTCCAAGTGGTAATGTTGTCGGCAAGAGGAAATTTCAAGTGGGCATGGCCTTTGCCATCGGTCACGAGTTCTGGCTGCCAAAACAGGGTTTCGGGAAAGTATTCTCGGAGTCTGGGAGTTGAGAGCTGAGGGGGAAGTTCGAGGCTCGAAACACCCGATTTCGTGACGACTGAAAGTGTGGCAGAGGTAGTTTGAAGGACGGCAGGTGAAGCGGAGACTTCGACGGTTTCCATCGTCGCACCGAGGCTGAGCCGTCCGTCCAATTTTGTCACATTTGAAGACCGCACGGGCACGTTGGTTATTGCAGATGTTCTGAAGCCCGTGGCCGAAAATTGCACTGAATAGAACCCTGCGGGAAGATTCCGAAGCAGGTAAGCGCCCTCGCTGTCTGTCTTAGTCGTGAAGGTCTGTTCAGTGACATTCTGCTTTGCACTGACGTCGGCCCCGACAACGGTAGCTCCGGAAGGATCAGTCACGGTTCCTGAAATGGCCCCGCTTGCTCCCGCCAGTACGGTTTGATTCTTTATAGCAACTGGGGTTCTATCCTGACTACTTTGTTCGACAACGGCCCGAGAGAAAACCGCGATATCGAAGTCGTCCGAAGTGCCTTCAATACCGTCCTCCCCTGCACATCGGACATAAACCCAATTGATTTGCCGCGTCACTGGAACAAAAGTTGTATGCTGACCATTCTGCTCATGTTCCTCATAACTCTCGACAATGACGCTGTCCGCATATCGGGATTCTTGACGAAAGCTTGCGTAGTAGGGGTGCCCCCAGGGATCACGTATTCCCTCCCAACTAATTCCTGAGTCGTTCAGCGCTTCCTGTAGTTGCTCAACGCTTTCTGGGAACTTATGGGTGTTCTTGAAATATCCCGCCAGCGCAGTGTCGAGCCTCTCTCTCGTCTCCGAAAAGTAATCGATTGCAATCGTCGCAAGCGAGAAATCATCATCGGACTGTGCTTTTGGTGAATTGAAACGACCGTCGGGCCCAGCACTTGTCACCGTCACGGTGTATTGAGTTCTGTCTACTCCGAAAGAAAGTCGGTATTCGTGCCCCCACGGGTCTTTCCAAGAGTCAAAATCGACCCCCAAGCGTACCAATTCGCTCTTCAGAGTTTGTTCGTCCCGGATGTAACCACCAGTGCGAGCGTGAAATTGATTCACCGCTTTTCGAAGCAATTCGTAGTTCGGCTTGAAATAAGCCCACGTCATCTTTGCTGCCACAAAGTCATCTTCTGTCCCGAATACCTTGTCTGGGCCTGCGCTCCTGATTTGTAGAACATCCCATTCGCGAGAAACACTGAAGTCAGCTCGATAAGGTGTTCCCCATGGGTCTTTGGTGTCTTCCAAATGCAACCCTGCAGCCGCCAGGTAGTCATTAAGGACGGCCCCTGTCTTGGGATATTCACCCTTCTGTTCGTATCGAAGGTCCAAGGTTGACCGGATCGGTTGGATTTTGGGATCAATTTCCGAAGCGAAGAGTTTGCCCAAATCCTCGAAATTTGAATCACTTTCAAACGTCTCTGGCCACACCGCATTGCCTTGAAGGAGAATTTCCGCAACGAGTTCGAGTCCATCGGGCACTGGCTTCGTTAAATCGATTTTGTCTAGGTCGCCCCTGCGGACTCCACTCAGTTCCGAAGTTTCGCCCCAAAGTTCACGGAAACTGTAGAAACCACTTTGCCCACCAAAATCGCGATCAGTTCTCACGCGCTCCTCAACGGCCTTATCCACAACTACAAGGCCCAACGCGGTTTGTGCTTTAGCCCCTTCAGCGTCAGTTACGCGAATTTCAGCTGAAGCCTCATCTCCTGGTCGGTACGTGGATTTTGCGAGTTTGAGGTCCACCCTAAGTTCATGGTCCTTAGGAAAAAGAACCGTATGTGAGCCGGCGACAGTCGAGTGGTAATAGTCCTCAGAATGTTTGCGTCCGAACGAATAAGCAAGAATGGTGACGTCATTCTGGAACTTGTCGTTTGGGTTGAACTCAAGGCTGCCGTGACCACGTCGAACACGCACCAATTTGGACGAAAGAATTTGAAAATCATGCACAGCTTCAACTACGACGGTGGCATCAGACTCACTGGTTGCGAGTTTAACTTCAATGGGTTCTGTCGGCTTGTATAGCGTCTTGTCAGTCTCCACGCGAATTCCAGCCCTATTTGAATACCAGAAGGATTCAGTATGATGACCGACCTCTCCCTTATGATCACGCGCACGGAAACTCAATGACAAATCATTGGAATCGGGCTCGCCGGGAACAGTTAATCCAGCTACTTTGACCACTCCGAAACGGTTGGTGTGGACCCTCCGAAGGGGTTGTTCAACGAGTGAGGATGAAGAGCTACTTTTTGAAGAGTGTTGCCCGGTCACCCAACTAATCTCGACATCGCATTGTGCAGGAGAACCATCCGCGTAATCCGTCGAAAGATAAAACTCTAATGGAAGGCGTTCTGCCTGCGATCCATTTGATTGGATCACATATACGTGGATGGGATCCTTAGTCAAACGGAGATCAAAGCGGCGCTCCTCAGTTCTTCCAGTGGACGAATCTGTATAGTAAGCCGCGAGTGTAAGGTCACGAAAGCGTTGATAGTCGTCAGCATCCAAGCGCTTGTGGTCATTGGTCAAATCAACCTTGGCCACATAACGACCTTGATTGTCAGTGTCGCTTTCGTAGACTTCGCCCTCCTTGATGTCCCACTTCTGTTCCCGATAATTCCATTGACGCTCCGTTTCGCGAACCAAGCGAACGTGCCCGTGACGGACGGGTTCTCCAAATAAATAGTCAGCGCGAATCTCAATTGAGGCATTCTGTTCTGGCAAATAGTAAGCTCGGTCTGGCTTAGCGGCTACTGTAAATGATGGCAGTTCGTATCGGCTGATTTTGATGCTAGCTGATGCGCCCGAGTCTTCGTAGCGCCCTTCCCCGAAGTTCGCTTGAATTCGATAGGTCCCAAGCCGGAAGTTTGCTGGTATCTGCCAGTCAGCTGCAGCGATGCCGAATCTCGATGTTTGAAGCTCGGTCCGATACACAAGCGTCTCTTCAGGGTCTAGAATCTTAAGAGTCACAGGCTGATCCGAAATTGCTTTCCTGTTGGTGTCGAATGCCATTAATCGCGTGTGAAGCATTTGACCAGGCTGGTAGAGGGACTTATCCGTGCTTACCGAAACGTTGGAGAAGTGATTCACTCGAAAAGTGCCACTCGCATCTGCTGAAAAACTCCCGAGCTTCCCCGTCACTTTTACCTCGATTTCATCTGTGTCGACGTGATTGGGGAGTGCAAATTCGAGCGTCGCGAATCCCAGATGGTCTGTAGCAACAGCTCTGGTTAGAAGAGGTTTGTTGTCATCCGTGTCGAGATCAAGCGACGCCTGAACAGCGACCCCCGCGACAGGTTGTCCTGTCACCGGGTGGATTGCTCGCACACGCGCGACGTAGTGACCTTGTTCTCTAACAAATGAAGGACCACCGACATGTAGCTCGAAGATGCCGGGCGTAGCTTGGCCAACGGACAGGACACCCGTGATTGGTGCGAGGTTGGACCCAGTCGAGGAAGTTCGTGTGATTGTATACCGAAGCCGATACCAAAGTAGGTTTTGTCGATTAAGGTGCTCGTTCTGGGCAAAAACCGACGGCAAGACGATCTTTACCCTGTTTGCACCCGGAGCAAGTAAGGCCTCTTGGTCCCCATGAATTTGAACTACTCCGCGCGGGTCGACCAACTCGAGCAGTACGTGCGCCGCGGTCGTCTCATGCGATAGGTTTTCTAGCGGCAGTTCAACCTTCGTTCCATCGTCGCGAATTTGGATGCGGGCGGCTGCCTCATTGACACGAAGGACCGTCTGCGCAGAGCATGACCCGCCAAAAAGGAGACTTAGAGCAATGACCCAGTTAATGCGGCTGAATAGGTAGCGCATTGATCCCACCCCAGGACTCTGAATGCGATGCTACCACTGTCTGCTTAATACGTTGTTTTGACGGGCATAAAGGTTGTCTAAGCCTTAGAGGCGGCAGTGCTGAGGATGCGGAGGCCCTTGGCGCTTTGCGCTGCGCTCAAGGACCTCCTCTGATTTCTAAGAGTGGTCAGGCCCCACCTTTGGCCGCAAGCGCGGCCTGAAAGTGCCTGGCATCAACACCCGCTGCTCGCTGCGCCCAGGTCATTTCTAGAGCTTGCATGAGCCAGAGCAAATCGGCAGCGATCCACTCTCAGCCGAAAGAGGGACTACATGCGGAACTTACACAACGCCGGAACGACGCTGGGAGCGCCGGGTTTTCTGCTTGCTTTCGGGGTGAGGTTGGCGTACTTAGAAAAGACCCCAGCCACCGAGGTGTGCGATGGAAGTACGTGCCCCTGAGGGGCAATACCGGGTAATCGGGCTCGATCCGGTGGACACCCTCACATGGCCAAGCGGCCCTCTCAGGAAAGACTGCGAAACTTTCGACGAGGCACTAGAATTGGCTGCGAGCAATGACGAGCTGTATCTTCGGATTTATATTTACAACGACAACGGCGAGATTTTGCACGAGGCTGGCTGCTATCGAGAGCAGCTCAAAAGGATTGATGAGCTAGAGGGCCAACAGCCCGGCAGCGCCCAAGACGAACGTCCCAAAACATAGGATCATTGCTTTCCGCCTGTTACGTCATCGTACCATTGACACGCATTGCAACAGGGTGGCACGCTTTTCTTGTCCCCAGCTTGCCCAATGACCGAGGTACTTGAGGACCCGATTGGAGAAACCGGACCCGTACGGCGACTGGGTTTTATTTCCGGCCAGCGAAAAAGAGAGCAAGAAGCAACCTGTCAGCGACGAAGAATTGATTCTTGCCGCACGGGAAGTGTGGCCTCGGGCGCTCGTGTACGCGAAAAAAGAGCTGAGCACGAATCGTCTTGGCTCTGACGCCACGTCAATGGCGGCTCAGGTCTGGGAGTGCATGCTCCGCTCGGTTTCGAGAACACGTCAACGATATACAAATCCTCGCCAACCTATAGCTGACCTCCAGTCGTACCTCTTTCTGGCCTTTGTCCACCGATTCAAGAGAGCGGTCCAGCAAGAAGAGAAACATGCGGAGAGAATTGAGCTTGTTTCGTCCAACGTCGATCTTGAATGTATCGAGAGCGCTCAAGATATTGGGTGGGTCGAAGAACTGGAACGAGCGATTGCCGTCAGGCAGATCTCAGACCGAATGGATCCTTGGACAAAAAAGGTCTGGCAGGCGCGACAATTGGGCTACACATGGAAAGAGATTGCGACGTGGTTAGGCGTCAGCGAACAACAAGCTAAAATGAAGTTCCAGTATGGACTGGAGAAAACGCGGCAAAAGATTGTCCGATTGCTGAAGGCAGCAAAGCCAAAGGGGTCTAAGACGGGACAACCGAATGTATCTTCTCGCTGAAAGGGGATAAAGTTTGCAAAAGGAGGTAGGTTTGAACGCAAAGGGATACTCCGAGAGAGATGAAAAGCGCATCCTGGATGCGCTGGGCCGTGGTCTGCTCAAGGAGTTCCCGAATCCAGACCGTGCCGGATGCCCTGGCACAGAAGTTCTCAAGAGAATCGCATCCCAGAAGATGCCACTTGCCGAAGCGGAGAAGTGGCTCGATCATCTCACGTCCTGCAGCCCGTGTTACCGCGACTTTTCCGCACTTCAGGCCGACTACCGGCATCGTCGGGCGCAGACCGTTCTCGCAATCGCAGCGAGCATTTTAATTGTCGTCGGTGTTGCGGGTTGGGCTTTGTTCCTCAGACGAACGGGACCAGTAGTCACCCAGACTGCTGTGTTGGACCTGAGAAATCGTTCGGTGCCACGTGGCGGGGAGCCGAATTCAGGCGAGCAACCACTGGAAGTCAGTCGTGTGGTGAGGCATCTCAATGTCTATCTGCCGCTCGGAAGCGCTGAGGGGCCTTATGAGTTGCGCATCGCGACGACAGCGGGAAGTGCGGTCTTCACCACTAACGGTGTCGCTTCTCTGAAAGATGGGGTTACGTCCATCCAAGCGGACACTGATCTTTCGTCTTTATCCCCTGGGCAATATGTTTTCCAAGTCCGTAGGCCTGATTTAGAGTGGAGCTCATATGCCCTCATTTTGCGGTGACTTTTCTGCAACAAAGCTCCGCGCGCGGTCAAAGCGCGTCATTGGGTTCACCCGTTTGGCGATCCTTGTATTGTCCACGTGCATCTCGACCCCACCATGCTTTGCGGATTGTGAGCAAACCTCAAAGGATGCGGCGACTGTGGCAATTCGGGATTTGCCGATGTCTGTCCAGAAGCTGGCCGAGGAAATTCGAGACAAAAGGGACGATGAGGTCTCGACCGCCATCACGCATCGGTTCGGCGCGCCGGCTCGAGATGTTGGCTCGGGTGTCAGCATTCAGCAATGGGATGTGGAATCAGGCGTATTGACGTACAGCCTCGGTCTGGTCAGTTTTCGGGTAAAGAGTAGAAAGGTGTGGCTCACGCAAACACTGACCAGGGCACTGCCGACGCTAGCGGCTGACACCTTTGAGATGTACACGCGGCCAGAACCTCAGCTTAAGTACTGGATAGGCAATTTGAGCTTGAAAGAGAATTGGGCATATAAGTTCGTCGATTGCGGCGAAAGTCTGGACCATAGGACAAACCAGTCAGAAAACTTTTTCATGAAGCATCCTGCCGGTCGATTTGTGGTTCAGTTTGCAGCGGGTTGTTCGGCCGATACGGTCATAGAGCACCTGCCCGATGCCACATTGCTTTGCAGCCTGACCTTTTTCCCTGCCGATGGCAGCCCGCAAGCAAGCTATGACATCATCGCCTACCCCAGCGAAAGGCGTCTCGCTTTTTCGACAAAAAAGAGGCAGGTGCGCTTTTTGATGGAAAAGGGTTGGTAGGCAAGAAGCATCCCCCTCCGTCATATTCCCAACGCCCGGTTGGTCATCAGAGCAGACATATGGGAGTTGTTCGCTATAGATTCAAGATGCGCTGGCTGCCCTTGCATCTCGTTCCTACCGAGATTGGCAGACTGCCCAGATTTGCTCAATCTGAGCGCCTGTTACGAGCTTAAAGGTATTCTTGCCGCCAGAGATCGACATTTCCATGCTTTTTTCGATTGCCCTGATTGTAATTTTCTTCCTCAGCTCTCGGAAACACTCCTTGTTAGACTCAATGATTCGCTCAGCATCGGCGAGATAGGTGTCGATCGATTCCCCTCCACGCTCAGAGATCTTATTCTGGTCATCAATGCAACCGCCAGAATCGTAGCAGCCTAGATCTGATTTCTCACCGGCGATGCCGCCAGCCAGAAAGATGAAGCGTTCCTTGCTAGTTCTTTCCTGTGTATCAAGCTCACAGACGGTTCGGAGCTTACCTTCAAAGACGTCAATTGCCTCGACGCGAAAGCCCAAAAACAATGCAACAAGGGTGTGCCCAGCTTCGTGGCAGCTTGCACGTTTGAGGTCCATTAGGCAATCCTCAGTTTCTGGATACTTATGTCGTCGATTCTATTACACGGTCGCAAGGTCACTCGACAGCCAGCGCACAGCTAGGACAGATGCCTAGTCACATGCCACCTGCAACCTCAATAGCTTTCTGCATCTGAGGGTCCTGTCCGGCTAGAAGGTCTTCGGGCGATAGCTCGACTGGCACACTCGGGGTTATCCCCTTACCCTCGATCAGTCTTCCCTGCCACGTGAGGTACGCTGCGACCGGCAATCCCACGATGTAGCCGGAACCAGCCTTAAACGTAGAGCCACTCAGCAAGCGGGCGGCCGTCTTTGTTCCTACGATCGCCGCAAGTCCGTTTTCCTCTGCAAATGCGGCCAGCATCTCGCCGGCGCTGGCAGTGTGCTCGTTAACAAGAATCGCCACGCGACCGTGAAACTTCTGAGGGCCGAGACCCTCGGTGACTACCAGAATCGATTTGTCAATGAAACCATATCGCAATGCCAGCCAGAAAAGAGTCGCCTTGTGTGAAGGTATGTGGCCAAACCTTGGTAGTTTTTCTCTTGCATAGCCCTTCTCTTTTCGCGCGCGAGTAAGGCTGTATCCGACCTCCTTTTTCTCGGGAGTCAAATAGCTCATCAGCCGCAATCCACCAATGCCCCCTCCGGTGTTTCCGCGAAGGTCCACAATCAAACGGGTCGAATCCTTCAGATGCGCAATGGCCGTGTCAAACATTTTGGCAAGATCAATCCCAACTGCTCCCGGAAACATGGTCACCTTGAGCCAACCGATCCCATCCGGCAGCTGTGAGCACAAAACTGCTTTGGGAACGATGACCGGATGACTTTTCGATCTTGGAGACGGGACGATCAAGTTTCCTACGATGCGCTTGCCATCCGGCTTTTGAACCGCGTATTGCGAGTCCTCGCCCACCGGAAAAATCGGCGGTTCGGGTGGCATCAATTCTTTATTTCGGACTTGAAGAAGAATGTCGCCCGGACGCAGGCCTGCGGCGTGTGCAGGGCCGCCTTCGTGAACATCCTGGAACATCCAGCGCTCTTCCCCATCGAATTTGTAGCGCATGAAAGTGGCGGCGATGGCGTGGCGGCCGGGGATCTTCGCGCTCTTAGAGTGGCGAAAACCGGTGTGGCTGGTCTTCAGCTCAGCGAGCAGCTCCTGTATCTGCTTCTCGAATTCTTCATCACTGGTGGTTTGTAGGACTTGATCTCGTCTGGCTTTGGATAATTCTTCCCAATTCGCTCCGTTCATGCCCGGATCGAAATGCTTCTTCGTCACAAGCTCACAAACGCGGGAATACACCTTTTCTTTCGCTTGATTGTCGAGACTCATCGGCCCCCCAGTGATATGGTAGCTCCCCCATCTCCGACCAGAACAAATGCTCCCCAATAGTAAGGTGGAACTTGTTTACCGTATTTGACGAGCAAGTCAAGTTTGGCTTGGCGAAGCGCCTCAGCCTTTTCCTGCCCTTCCGCGATATGAGCGTAGAAGCGTTCCATAAGAGCGCCGGTATATGTGTCGTCAGCACTCCACAAGCTGGCGACGACTGCCTTTGCGCCACTCACAAGGAAGGCCTCAACGAGATTTGTCACGCCCTCCTCCCCTTCAAGCTTCCCGACTCCCGTATTACAAGCAGAGAGCGTTGCCAAATCTGCGTTAAACCGTAGGCGTATGATTTCCCGGACCTGCAATAAACCGTCGTCGTGAGAAGCCGGGTCCACACCCAAGACCAAGCCTGAGCGTTCTGGAAATTGGGTGTCAGCAAAGCCGTGCGCTGCGATGTGAACAATTTTGAAATCATTTAAGGACTGGGCTTTGAAAGCAGTTTCCGTTGCAGCTTGGCCAAGAAGCAAGACTGGGTCTTTGCTCACAATCTTGCTGACACCGAGGACCTCCTCGCGTGTCTGCGGCAAATCGTAAAGAGTGGCGCCGAACGCATCGGACAAACCACGCTCAAGCCGTTGCTGAACTCCACGGGGTTTTTGAACCTTCGCCGAGACGTGACCCTGATTCTGATACGGAACATCGCCCACTCCCAAGAATGCCCGCTGCGCCACCAAGGTCTGCTTTGTGTTCCTCAGGACCTGTAGGACAGTGGCAGCTGGGGCATAGCTAATTGTCCGCGTTTCCAGCAAAAGGGCGCCCGTTGAATCGGGAAGACCTTCGAACGGCAGTAAGTTTAATACCCCATCGGGTACGACGATAAGGTTCTGTCTGAGCGCCTCCGTTGGTAATGGACCCAGAAGCAAGCCGTAGAGTTGGTTAGCCAACTTAAGGTCTTCCTTTTTTGCTCGGACAGTGTCGAGGTATTTCCGGGTTAGTTCCTCGATTTGTTGCCGCCCGGAAGACAACACTTGTACACCCGCTCGTTTGGTAGAAATCCACACGCAATACGAGTTTGGCTCGCTCAATACAAATTCGAGAATGGCTTCTTGTGGTCGCAGAGAACGCTGAATTGCTTCTAACGATGCTGGCTTCTCATACCATCTGGAGTTCGAGTCCTTCTCATCGGTGCGCGTCCATCCTAGCCGGCGCTCGTACTCGACCAATTGATCCAGAAGCCCAGCCCGTTCCTTAGCATTTTCGGAGCGTATTATGCGAAGTTGCAGTTCTGAGATCTCGTCTTCGAGAGCTCGCACGTCTGCGGATTCGCTTGTACTGAAGGACACCTTGTTTTCGAGTAGCGCTGCGGCCGTTCGCCCTCTGACTCGTTCCAATACGCTGAACGCACGCTCGACATTTCCCTCGCGGGCCTCCAACTCGAAGTGGTGAAGGTAGGTGTCACTCATCGCTCCGGCCAGCGCGCTGTTCCAATATGCTTCGTGTAGGTTCACCAGCATTCCGTCGATCACATCCTCGGCGTTTTCGTACAGAGCCTCTGCTTCAGCCGTCGCTCCTCGCCGGGCTTTGAGTTCTGCCAGCACTGTGAGGTCCCTTGGGAGATAATACCGGTCACCGACTCGTCTGCTGGCATCCACTCCCATTGAGGCACGCTCCTCAGCAGCCTTAAGGTCGCCAGCATCCTGATAAAGCCTCGCGAGGTCGATCATTGATTGACCCTCGGTGCGATAGAACTTGTACTTTTGAGCAAGCTCGCCAGATTGCTCAAGATACCTCACGGCGGCTTCGTGGTCTCCGGCCCGAATCGCCAGTTCGCCCAACAACTGAAGAATCATCGTTTCGTGCCCGAGCTTTTGGTTTTCTTTGGCCACACTGAGGGCTCGCTCTAACTTCTCTCTCGCCTCCGACACCTTCCCTTGATTGACAAGCGCCGCAGACTCGCCCTCATATGCCATGTAAGGAAACCCTGCATCGGGTGTTGCACTGTTCGTTTTGATGGCGCGCTCGAAAAAGGCAAGCGCTTCTCCGTATCGCTTCGCTTCATTGAAACCATTGCCCAGCATCTCAAGCATTCGAACCTGACCACCCTCATCGCCACTAGCCATCGCAGAGAGAAGTGCGTCCCCGACCATCGTTGCCGCGTGACGGCTGTCACCTTCGAGAAAGGCGATGATCCCGAGTTCTCCCTTTGCCCGTGCTTCCCATTGGGCCTCACCCAACTGATGCGCAATTGTTTGGGCCTCTATCCAAGCATGTTTCGCCGAAGCGGGATTGATTTCTAAATCTGTATAGCCCTTTGCTGCCAGACACCACAGGCGAAGTTCTGGGTCAGCCTTCACGACCGGAATGTCGAGCTGCTGTCCAAGCATCTGGGATACGTCGACCCAAGACATGGTCTCCGACTGTGCCCGAATCCTGCCGACACGCGCGTATATCTCATTACGCGCATCGCCCCTCTCCCGGAAAAGTTCCTCAGCGCGAACGTAGAGAGGCCCGGCTTTGGGCCAATTAAAAAGCCATGCGAGACGGTTTGCTTCGGCAAGGAGTTTTTCAGGATTCGTGGATGATTCAGGGTCATGCAATAGGTCGGAGACTTGCGACTTTGGGTCAGCCTTTCTCGATGCGTAAAGCCAGAGGTACTTTCGTGAAAGTATGGCCACAGACGCGAAAATGGCTAGCAGTGAGAAGAGTACAATTCTCCAGCGCTTTGACATGCGCATGTGGTGAGTCCTGTCTCGTTCTCTGCGGAGATTCGTACTAAACGTCAATGCCCGAAGGTGGCTGGTAGTTGCCTCTGCGGGTACGTGCTTATCGAGAGCAACATTCTAGAATAGGATTCTGCTGACAAAAAGTGCAAAAAACAGGCGACTGGCTCATTGTCCGGATTGCTCGTCACCCGAAAACTTTCCGTAGCCCTACTTTTTCTCCAGCTTGCTTTGCGCTAGCTTCTCTGCTGTTACCAGCGCATCCGCAGCCTTCACCTTTACATCCGGCTCCACGCCGATCTCTGCCCAATCGATCTTTGAGAAGGGATTAATCGCTTTAGTTTCGGGAATGCCCATTCCGAAGTGATCGTCAATGCGATGCCAAACTCCCGCATGCGCACCACCGCCTGTCGTCTCGCCTACGAGCGTGGCGCGCTTCAGCACCTTCACGTCATAACAGAATTGCTCAGCGCCGGAAAAAGTCCTGGCGGAGGTCAACACGTAGGCAGGCTTGTCGGCTAATTTGTTTCCCGGAACAGGTGAATGCGTCCAGGACTGCTCCGTTGTATTTTCCCTGGGGTTGTACCAATACTCGGGATGGTCGAAGAGATAGGCGGCCATGAATGCGACCATGGCTGGCTCTCCGCCACGGTTGTCTCGCAAATCAAAGATAATCGCATCAACGTTGTTTAAGGAAGCCATGGCAGCCGAGGCCGTTGCCTGGCACACGGACACATCAGGAAACGAATTGAGCTTCAGATAGCCCATATTGTGCGGCAGGATTTCGACTCTCTCAAAGGTGCAGTTCTGCTGCTTCATGGCTTCCCGATAGCGAGCAAGCTCCTCGGGTGGTGGTGCTGCTGGAAGCTCAGGGAAAGGGGTTTCACTGTAGTCTAGTGTCAAGTGCCTGTCAGCCTTCACTGCCCTCATCTGCTTAGTCAGCAGCGCGGCAAAGGCCGCACCATCCGGTACGGCGTCGTCATCACCGTTCCTTTCGTGCGCCTGCAGCGCATCCGCCATCTTCTGCGCATTGTCCCGGTCAATGTAGTATTTCTTTAGAATGGCAGCTGCGGCGTCAACCACCCGTTGGCGCTCCGTTGCATCTAGCTTTGTTTCCCCACGTGACGGGTTAGTGGCACCCGGCGATTGCCCATCTTGCTGCTGAGAGGACTGGGCGCTGGCAGGCGATGATGGCGGTTTCGTTTGGAATTCCCTGGCCATCGTGTTGGCCTGTGCAGAAGTTTTTGCCCCCATTTCCGGCTGCTGTTGTGATGGTGAGGCGATTGTTCCTTCTTGGCCTTTGGAGGTGGTGGCTTGCGGCACGGAAGGCTTGAATGCAGATGAACCCCCATGAGTCGCTCCTTGCGTCGGGCGGAACAAAGCGCTCAGCGGTACGGGTCTTACGCCGTGGTTAAGCAAAATCGAGAACATAAGTAACGCCGCCAAAGACAGCACTCCTCCGGTCAGCAGTGCGGTGGCTCCTGGTGGTTGGCCCGCAAGAACCAAAAAGCAAGGTCCGTCTTTCGTTGACAGGCGCGCTGAAGAGCTTATGAGCTTCGGTTCCACGCGGAGATATTCCCTCGGCACGGACAGGGCTAAATCCCCGAGCAAGTCCAACCAGAGCCGGAGGCGCGGAAGGAATCCTTTTTCATCGCGAGCGCGATCGCGGAACAGTTGCAACGCGTCGTTACCGTATGCCTCGCGGAAATGAGAAGGATACAGGCGCAACAGCCAAGCATAGATCTTCTCAGACATACTGCCCCTTCAAGATCTTTTTGGCGCGAGCGACACGCAACAAATCAGCAAGTCGCTCGGCCTCGGAGCGTGCCAATTTGCGCCCAGCCGCGGTCAACCGGTAATACCTGCGTCGCTCATGGCCGAATGTTGCATCCTCACGCAGGTCAACCTCTCCGATAAGACCCTCTTCGACTAGAGTCTGGATCGAACTGTACAGCGTCCCTGGGCCGAGGCGCATGCGGCCGTCGGTTTGATCCGCGACTTGCCGCATAATGCCGTAACCATGTAGGTCCTGACCAACCAGGGCCAGCAGGATTTGAAATGCAGCCGAAGGCAGTGGGTCGAGTTTTCGTTTAGGCATAAGTAATCGATAATCAGTATATCGATAAACGACTATGCCTTAAAACCTTCCAATTTGCAACACTTTCGACGCGCCTGCGAAAAAGCCCGCGAACTACAAAGTGATCCGTATTCTCATCAGCAGGGCCCGGTCTGAAGATTTGGCGCGTACCCAACCGTTGAAGTGCCCGTGCCTGTTACGGGCCATTGTCGGCAATACGGACGTTATGCGAAGGACGGGCCGACCGTTTGGCGTCACTTTCCCATTTAGCTCGCTCCGCGCTCTGACAGTCAATTGCAAAAGGCTCCGGCAGGGCCGGAGCCTTTTGCGAAAGAAGCCGGTCAGAACGGGACCTCCTCCGGCTGAGCCTCAACCGGCGCGCTTTCGCGCACTTGCTCTTTCTTCACACGGTTGAGCTTGCGGATGGAATCAGCCTTCACCTGCCAAGTCTTGAACGGGACGGTGATCTTGCTCTTGCCTTTCCCGAACTCCTTTTCGAAGGTGCTGCTCACAAGCGTACCTTCGACGTAGATGTGGTCGCCTTTCCGCAGCTTCGACGCGGCGTACTCGCCGAGCCCGTTCCAAGTGTATGTTACGTGGAATCTGATTGGGCAGGTCAAACTGCCAGTCCGGCACTTTGAACGATCCCCTTATTACCTTCCAATTAGCCTTTCCACCTCATTCGTGCTTGATTGACATGAATGCCTGGTGTG
>Ga0335085_10003903_pt1 | contig 25240 bp, 18 predicted proteins | sample Lox_Sample_45_FD_206712 | JGI IMG/M metagenome (GOLD analysis project Ga0335085, IMG submission 206712) | Soil microbial communities from Loxahatchee National Wildlife Refuge, Florida, United States - Lox_Sample_4.5 | ecosystem: Environmental > Terrestrial > Soil > Wetlands | place: USA...
GATTTGGTCAACGGATTGAATTTCAACAAGGGCTGCTATCCCGGACAGGAAATCGTGGCACGCACGCAATATCTGGGCAAACTGAAGCGACGCATGTATCTGGCGCGTATCGACACGAGCGACTCGCCGCAACCGGGCGACGAACTGTTCAGCGCGGAGATGGAAGGCCAGCCCAGCGGAATGATCGTCAATTCGGCACCGGCGCCGGTCAGTGGCTACGACGTGCTGGCGGTAATACAGACATCCAGCTTTGAGTCGCAGGCGGTGCACTGGAATTCGCCACAGGGCGCGGCTTTGCAGTTCCTGCCGATGCCCTATTCTCTTCCAGCCGTCTGAGCTTCAATGTATCGAAACAAAACATGCCATCCTCCAGTCCTAACCCATCCTTCGGCCGCATCCAGTTGATCGCCCTGGCAGTAGTCGCTTTGGTTGCGATCAACAGCGCGTGGCTGAATCTGTTCGGCACGCTGGACAACCGACTGAGCGACTTTTTCGTGCGGCAAACCGCACAATCGCTCAGCCCGGATCCGGACATTGTGATCGTCGATATCGACGAGGCAAGCCTTGCAGCGATGCAGGACACGGCCGGAAGCTGGCCATGGCCGCGCGCGGTGCATGCAGAACTGTTGCAAGGTATTTCCCGGCAGCAACCGCGCGCGATCGTATTCGATCTCCTATTCAGCGAACCGGACCGCTATCGCCCTGAGAGCGACCAGTTTTTGAACGAAGTGCTGCACGACCTGCATAACGTGTATTTTCCAATGGCGCAGTTGGAAGGGAAACAGTCCTTGGGCGTACCGCTGGCGGAATTGGCGAAAACCATAACCATCCCCCATGCAGCCGATGCCGACCCGGATGCGCGCGCCATACTGCTTCCTCCGCAGGCCATTGCGACCGGGTCGTGGCGCGTCGGCCTGATCAACTTGACCGAGGATGCGGACGGCATCGCGCGGCGTTATGAAATGCGCCGCAATGTTTCCGGATGGCAGCTGGAGTCGCTGCCCGCGCACGTGATGAGCGATCTGGGCTATCCGATACCGCCACAACCATATATCAATCTGCACTGGCGCGGTGACAGCAACGCATTCAAACACATCTCATACAGTGAGCTGTACACCGACCAGTCGCTCCAGAAGCGGCAGCGCGATCCGCACGAACTGACCGGAAAGATCGTCGTCATCGGTACCACCGCTACCGGCTTGCACGACATCCACGCGACCCCGATATCCAGCATGTATCCGGGCGTGGCGATCCTCGCCACTGCGCTGGACAATCTGAAGAACCAGCGTTTCCTGCATGCCGCGCCACCTTATATCTCCCCACTGATCGCGGTAATGCTGATCATGCTTCAATTTCCGCTGTTTGTGCAGCGCCGCATTGATGTATTCAGGATCGGCGCCATGCTGCTGTTATTCAGCATTGCGTTGCTGGCATTGCAATACATGGCGATGACGAGGCTGTCTACTGTTGCGATGCTGACCCCTCTGCTGTTCGCGTGGGGTTTCTATTTTGCCGCAGCGCTCAGCGAATACCTGCGCGAAAAGAAATCGCGCGAACAGACAGTGCGCATCTTCAATCGATTCCTCGATCCGCGCGTGGTCGGTTCGCTGATTGCGCAGGGTGAAACACCGCAATCGCTGAGCGGCCAGGCGCGCGAAATCACCGTGCTGTTCTCCGACATACGCGGCTTCACTACACTTTCGGAAAGACGCTCGCCGGAAGAGATCGTCAGCCTGTTGAACCGTTACTTCAGCCTGCAGGTGGAAATCATCTTCCGCCACGGCGGCACGCTGGACAAATTCATCGGCGATGCAATCATGGCATTCTGGGGTGCGCCTCAGGACGATCCGCTGCATGCGCAGCATGCGGTGGCGGCCGCCCTGGAAATGGAACAGTCGCTGCTGCGATTCAAGGAAGAACTGGGCGGAGACGGGAAGGACTTCGACGTCGGCATCGGTATCCATACCGGAAAGGCTGTGGTCGGGTTCCTGGGTTCAGAAACGCGCATGGATTACACCGCCATCGGCGACACCGTGAATCTTTCCAACCGCATCGAGGGTCTGACCAAAGGTGTCGCGCGCATCCTGGTTTCCAGCGAAACCGCCAAACGCTGCATCACCGGCGAGGGCCGGAATGCATTTGACTTTAGTGCGGCCGGCTCTTATAAAGTCAAAGGTCGTTTACAAGAAGTGGAATTATTTACCCCTGTCCCGTCCAGCCCATGAGATATTTTTACGCACTCGTCGTGTACGCCGCAATAACTGCCCCGGCTTATGGCTGGCAGACCGCGTATGCCGTGCGCAACACCGAGATCAAGAAGCTCCCCTACAGCGACTCGGCAACGGTCGGAAAACTCGACGAGAAGGCCAGTGTCAGCGTCATGTCGCGCCAGGGAGGCTGGGTCAGGATCAGCAGCGCCAAGGGCAACGGCTGGGTCAGGATGCTCAGTTTGCGCGGCGACAGCACCACCAGGAAATCAGGAGACACCGGCCTGCAAAGCTTGATCAATGTCGGACGATCCGGCAGCAGCGGTATCGCGATGACCACCGGTGTACGCGGCCTGACCGAAGAAGACCTGAAGAACGCCCAGCCCAACCCGGAAGAATTTGAAAAACTGCAGAAATATGCCGCAAACAAGACCAGCGCCGAAAAGTTTGCGCGCGATGCAAAACTCAAGAGCCAGCAGCTCGATTATTTGCCGCAAAGCGGCAAATAATCGAGGAGGATAAGCCAATGTCAAACCGCACACTGTTATTCTTCTGTTTCAGCTTGCTGTGTTCTATCCCCGCGCGCGCATTTGATTTCGATTTCCAAAAAGCGCTGGATTTCGCGAAAAGCGCTCAACAGGCGACCAAAACCGTAGACGAGCAGGAAGAGATCGAGATCGGCCATGGGATCGCCACCAACCTGCTGGGAGCCTCACCCTTGTTGCCGGACAACAGGGTGCAGCAATACGTCAACCATGTGGGGCGCTGGATAAGCCTGCACGCAGAACGTCCCGACCTGCCCTGGCAATTCGGCGTGCTGGATAGCACCGACGTGAACGCATTCGCCACTCCCGGCGGCACGATCTTCATCACCAACGGTCTGTTGCAAAGACTGAACAATGAATCGGAACTGGCCGGCGTGCTGGCACACGAAATGGTGCACGTGTTGCGCAAGCATCATCTGGCGGCATTGCAGGAGTCGGCACGCATGGACATTGCTTCCGAGCTCGCGGGCGAAGCGCTCAAGAACAAGGCAGACCCCGCCGTCATGGAAAAAGCCATCAAGGCGGGAACGGAAGTGTATGCGCGCGGACTGGACAAGGACGATGAATTTGAGGCGGATCGCATGGGCATCGTGATCGCAACGCGCGCCGGGTATGATCCTTACGGTCTGCCTGCCGTACTGCAAATGCTCGATGCGAACAGCGCGCAGGATTCCTCATTTGCGCTGATGTTCAAGACCCATCCGGCACCTCAGGACCGCCTTAGCCTGATCGACAAGGAAATGGGCGATCGTTTCGATGCATATGCCGCTCCGGCACAAGCCGACAAGCGCTTTATCAGCGAAATGACGCGGCGCAAATAAGCGGGAACCGGAATGCAGAGTCAGCTAACGATACATTCGATACATTGCAGATGCGCAAACTTCAGATTTGCTCACTTCACGGCTTTTCAATACAGGCAATAGCTCTGGCCGACTCGAGCGAACCTCACGGCAGGACGACGATGCGCATGCAATTCAATAAAGAATGCTGCTCCGCCGTCACTTTACCTTTAATTCATTCCTGACGGATTTGACGCCAATGACGCCGCGTGCAACCTCGGCGGCCTTGCTGACGTCGGATTTGGAACTGACAAGACCGCTCAATTCAACCTCGCCCTTGACCGTCTTTACACTGATATCGAGCGTCTTCAAATCAGGTTCGTTGAATATCGCCGCTTTGACCTTGGTGGTGATCACGCTGTCGTCAAGAAATTCACCGGTGCTCTCCTGCGTCGGAGTGGATGCGCAAGCCGAAGCGAGCAGCAACGCGAAGACCATAAAGAACGAGAAGAAGTATTTGTTGATTTGATTCATGATCAGTCTCCAATATAAACTCCAATATAAAAACATCCAGAATTTTAAACCCTACACAAAGACCAATTTAGCAGTCTATGATCGAATGCGGTTCATCATCAATCGGCACCAAATTTTTCAGCAACACTGCCCCGCCTAGCGTCGTCGTCCGGCTATGCTACAGCTTCATCGTCATCTTGATGTGTGGCAACCCTGCATCGATGAACTCCTTGCCCTGTTCGGCAAAACCAAAGCTGCGATAGAACGGCAATGCGTAAGTCTGTGCGTCCACGTCCACCTGTTTGTAGTCGTGCGCGCGTGCATAATCAAGCAGCGCTTCCATGATCGCCGTGCCGACTTTTTGCTTGCGCCATTGCGGCAGCACGGAGATGCGCCCGATGTGACCGCTGGCAGACATCCTTCCGCAGCCTATGGCATCGCCTTGATGACTGAGCGCAAGCGCGTGGCGGCAACTTTCATCCTGCCCGTCCCATTCCAGATCGGCGGGAATGCGTTGTTCGCGAATAAATACCGCCTCGCGTATCGATTTCAATAACGGCTCGCCGTCGTGCCAACAAACGAGACTGACGGTAAAAGGATTCCCCATGCCTGTATCCCCCTGGAATATCACTCGAAGATTTCGACAGCCGTTCCTGCGGGTACTATATCAAACAATTCGATCAAATCGGCATTGCGCATCCGGATGCAGCCATGCGAACCGGGTATGCCGAGCGGCACCGAGTCTGGCGTGCCGTGAATGTAGATATAACGGCGCATGGTATCGCAATCCCCCAGCCGGTTGAAGCCCTTTTCCAGGCCGGACAGCCACAGGATGCGCGTCAGCATCCAGTCACGGCCGGGGGATTTTTCTCCCAGTTCCGGCGTGTAGATCTCCCCGGTGGGACGGCGGCTGACGAATACGGTATTGTCAGGTAATCCAGCGCCTATCTTGGCGCGGATGATGTGTTTGCCGCGCGGGGTGCAGTGGCTTCCAGACAGTTCGCCTACGCCCTTTGCAGAGCTGGACACCGCATATCGATGCATTACCTTGCCGGCGTCATCCAGCAATTCGAGCTGTTGTTTTGAAATATAAACGTTGATCTTCACGAAGCCTTTTGCTGCGCGCGGCGCGCCGAGAAAAAATCGCTGAGCATCAGCCCGCATTCGCCCCTCAGCACGCCGCCCTCCACTGCGGTATGGTGGTTCAGGCGCTGCTCGGCAAACGCGTCCATCACGCTGCCGCACGCGCCGGTCTTGGGGTCGCTCGCGCCGTATACCAGGCGTGCGATGCGCGCGTGCATGATCGCGCCCGCGCACATCAGGCACGGCTCCAGCGTGACGTACAGTTCGCCGCCGACCAGCCGGTAATTGCCGATATTTTGCGCGGCATCGCGCAGAGCCATCATCTCGGCATGGGCGGATGGGTCGTGGCGCGAGATCGGCGCATTGAAACCGCGCCCGATGATCTCGCCATCCAGCACGACCACCGCACCCACCGGCACTTCGCCGGCCGCCTGCGCCCGGCTTGCCAGTTCCAGCGCGAGGCGCATGTAATCCTCATCGGTCACAGCCGTCGATTTTGATACCGCAGGCAACATGGTTTGAACGGCCTATCCTGTGTAAACGGGCAGCAACCGTAGCACAACTGTGGCGGTTTGACGAGGGCGCGAAGATGCTTGCCTTTAGCGCGTTTTTTGACAAGAATGTCACCCTCTCAAGCGAATCCACTTATGTCAGAACACAAAGTTGCAGATTTTTCCCTGCCTGCCACGGGTAACCAGACTTTCACCCTATCCGGCGCGCGCGGCAAGCATCTGGTCATCTACTTCTACCCCAAAGACAACACCCCGGGCTGCACCACCGAGGCGCAGCAATTCCGCGATCTCTACGCAAAATTCAAGAAAGCGAATTGCGAAATAGTGGGCGTTTCGCGCGACAGCCTGAAGTCGCACGAGAATTTCAAGGCCAAGTTCACCCTGCCATTCGAATTGCTGTCGGATACCGGTGAAACCGCATGCAAGCTGTTCGGAGTGATCAAGCAAAAGAACATGTATGGCAAGCAAGTGCGCGGCATCGAGCGCAGCACCTTTGTGGTCGACAAGAACGGTATGCTGCGGCGGGAATGGCGCGGCCTCAAGGCCGAAGGCCACGCGCAGGAAGTGCTGGATTTCGTAACAAATCTCAATTAAAGGAAGCTCATGTCCCCACCAACACGCGCCAAATCGGTAAAACAGGAAACGGATACCGATATCAAACTGTTCGTGCTGGACACCAATGTATTGCTGCATGACCCGACCAGCCTGTTCCGCTTCGAGGAACATGACATTTGCCTGCCGATGTTCGTGCTGGAGGAACTGGACAACAAGAAGAAAGGCATGACTGAGGTTGCCAGAAACGCCCGGCAGGCAAGCCGTTTCCTGGATCAGATCGTCAGCGATGCTCCCCACAAGATAGAAGAAGGAATCGCGCTCGAATCCCCCGCGAACAAGAATTGCTCCGGACGCCTGTTCCTTCAAACCAGCTCGGTCAAATACGAGCTGCCCCAGAATCTGGAACTCGGCAAAGCGGACAACGCGATTCTCGGCGTCGTGATCGGACTGCAAAAGCAACAGCCGACCCGGTCGGTCATCCTGGTCAGCAAAGACATCAACATGCGCATCAAAGCGCGCGCGTTGGGGTTGGAAGCGCAGGACTATTTCAACGACAAGGTGCTGGAAGACAGCGACTTGCTCTATACCGGGGTGCTCCCGCTGCCCGACGATTTCTGGGACCGGCACAGCAAGGACATGAAGTCATGGCAAAAAGATGGTCGTACGTATTACCAGATATACGGACCGCTGTGCGCCGCATTTTTTGTCAACCAGTTCGTCTATCTGGAAAACGGATCCGCGCCGTTCTATGCCATTGTGCTGGATCAGAACGACGAGACGGCCCAGTTGTGCACACTGACCGATTACACACACAGCAAGAACAATGTATGGGGGATCACTGCACGCAATCGCGAACAGAATTTCGTGCTCAACCTGCTGATGAATCCGGAGATCGATTTCGTAACGTTGCTGGGTCAGGCAGGTACCGGCAAGACGCTGCTGACGCTGGCTTCAGGTTTGTTGCAAACGCTGGAAGCCAAGCTGTATTCAGAGATCATCATCACCCGAGTCACGGTACCGGTTGGCGAAGACATCGGATTTTTGCCCGGGACAGAGGAAGAAAAGATGACTCCCTGGATGGGCGCGCTGGAGGATAACCTGGATGTACTGAACAAATCCGACGAAGAAGGGGGCGACTGGGGTCGCGCGGCGACACGCGACCTGATCCGCTCCAGGGTCAAGGTCAAATCCCTGAATTTCATGCGCGGGCGCACTTTTCTCAACAAATATGTCATCATAGACGAAGCGCAGAACCTTACGCCCAAGCAGATGAAGACACTGGTGACCCGCGCAGGCCCGGGTACCAAAGTGGTATGCATGGGCAACATCGCACAGATCGATACGCCTTATCTCACCGAAGGAAGCTCCGGCCTGACCTATGTGGTGGACCGCTTCAAGGGGTGGAAACACGGCGGCCATGTCACGCTGTTGCGCGGCGAAAGGTCGCGTTTGGCTGATTATGCCGGTGAAGTTCTATAAGCTGCAATTCGATTAAGATAACAAGGCGGATGTTCCAATTCGTAAAATTTTTGCGGGGAATCTTCTCGCCAGCTGGCGAGCGTTTGGATGACAGTTCAATGACAATGCCGATTACAAAATCCGATGCCGAATGGCGCGAAGAACTGACCCCCGAGCAATACCAGGTTTGCCGCAGGTGTGGCACCGAGCCGCCGTTCACGGGCGCATATTGGGATTGTCATGATACGGGAGTCTACCGTTGCGTGTGTTGCGGCAGCGCCTTGTTCGACTCTGCGGCCAAATTCGATTCGGGTAGCGGATGGCCGAGTTTCTGGCAGCCCTATACTGCCGAAAATGTCATGTCGCGCACGGACACCAGTTACGGAATGAAGCGCGTCGAAGTGTGCTGCAGACAATGCGGATCGCACCTTGGACATGTATTCCCCGATGGCCCGAAACCCTCCGGACTGCGTTTCTGCATCAATTCTGCCGCGCTTGTTCTTGATATAAACCAAACCCCTCAAGCATCGCCATGAAGCTGCTGTTCGATTTATTTCCCGTCCTGCTGTTCTTTATCGCCTATAAATTCGGGGACATCTTTATTGCCACATCGGTGGCGATCGCCGCAACGATCGCCCAGATCGCCTGGGCCAAGTATCGGCATGGCAAAGTTGACATGATGTTGTGGGTGGCTTTTGCCATCGTCGCCATGTTTGGCGGGGCAACCTTGTGGCTGCATGACGAGAACTACATCAAGATCAAACCTACGGTGCTGTACTGGATATTTTCCTCGATCCTGCTGTTCTCGAATTTGCTGTTCCACAAGAACCTGATGCGCGCCATGCTTCATGAAAAAATCGCCCTGCCCATGCATGCTTGGAACCGTCTCAATCTGAGTTGGGGCCTGTTCTTTGCGGTGCTCGGTTTTATCAACTTGTATGTGGCTTTCAACTTCTCCACGGATACCTGGGTAAATTTCAAACTGTTCGGCTTCACCGGGTTGATGGTGGCTTTCATCCTGGCGCAAGGCGCATGGCTGGCGAAATATGTGGATGAAAAGAAAGAACACAACTGATGGAGGCAAAGTAGATGTGGTACGCGATCATTGGTCGGGACGAGCCTGATAGCCTGGGAAAGCGCATGGAGGCTCGGCCGGCACATGTTGCACGTTTGCAGGAATTGCAAAACCTGGGACGCTTGCTGCTGGCGGGTCCCTTCCCTGCGGTAGACGCCAACGATCCGGGAGAGGCGGGATTTACCGGCAGCCTGATCGTGGCCGAATTTCCCTCATTGTTCGCCGCCGAGGAATGGGCGAAAGTCGACCCATACGCAACGGGCGGGGTGTTTGCCGAAGTTCATGTGCAGCCGTTCAGGAAAACATTTCCCCAGTGAATCAAATCCAAAATAAGATGCGCGCGCGTCTTGCCGTGCTCAATCCGACCGCCCTGGAAATAATTGATGAAAGTCACAAGCATGCGGGCCATGCCGGCGCTCGCGGCGGAGGCGGACATTATGTGCTGAACATCGTTTCGGCGCAGTTTTCCGGTAACAATACGGTTGCACGCCACCGTATGATATATTCCGCACTTGGAGAGTTGATGAAGCGCGAAATACACGCACTCACCATACAGGCGCATACGCCCGATGAAATGTAATTGTCGATTTTTATCCCTAGGAAGAGGACTCAGCATGTTAAAAACCGGAATATTCGCAGCACTGGCAATAGTAAGCGCACTGGCGGTTAACCCTGCTTTTGCGGACGACAAATCCGCCGCCATGGTGAACGGCGTTTCCATTCCTCAATCCCGTGTGGACATGCGCGTCAAGATCGCCACTTCACAGGGTCAGCCGGATACCCCGGAGTTGCGCAAGGCGGTGCGTGATGACATGGTTAGCATGGAAGTAATTGCTCAGGAAGCGAAAAAAAAGGGACTGGACAAGGATCCCGAGGTCATTCAACAAACTGAACTGGCCGATCAGTCGGTGCTGGTCAGCGCATTCGTTCAGGATTACGTAAAGAATCACCCGATCAGCGACGATCAGCTCAAACAGGAATATGACAAGTTGAAAGCCAATCTCGGAACCAAGGAATACAAGGCCAGCCATATCCTGGTTGACTCGGAAGACGAGGCTAAAGACATCATCAAGCAACTGGGCAAAAAGGGTAATTTTGCAAAAATTGCGCAGGCAAAATCCAAGGATGCCGGCTCCGCAGAGAGAGGCGGCGAACTTGACTGGGCGGTCCCCTCCAATTTCGTTCCGCCCTTTGCCAATGCTCTGTTAAGCCTGAAAAAAGGCGCATACACCAAGGAACCGGTGAAAACCCAATATGGCTGGCACGTCATCAGACTGGATGATGTGCGCGACCTGAAAGTACCGTCGTTTGAAGACCTCAAACCGCAAATTCAGCAACGCCTGCAACAACAATCCATCCAGGAATATGTGGCAGAATTACGCAGCAAAGCCAAGATAGAATAACGATTTAACCGTACAAAATCTCCCGCAAAAGGACGCCTGACAGCGTCCTTTTTTTTCGTTCGAACCCTCCGTAATCGACGATACGCCAACGAAATCAGTCATGTTTTCGACAATGCTTGTGTTGCAATATTCAATAAATACATTAAAAAATACCCTTATTCTATTGATTTATTGAAAAATTTAATTAGAATTCGCCCGTTGGCACGCTCCATGCGATATATGTATCGGAATGTATCGAACAAATTATTTATAACGATTAACAGATATTGCTCAAGCGAACCGGAAATATTTGATTACAAATTCCAGAGCGCCGAAGAAGGTAACCAATGCATCCAGCTGAAATTAAAAAAATCTGCTCCAGGGCCATCAATCCAGGCATAAGTGTTTGTCTGTTGCTGATCTTGCCGCAGATCGGCTGGGCGGCAGGCACCCCCTCGGGAACCTCCATTTCCAACTCGGCAACTTTGACCTACTCGGTCGGCGCAGGCCCTACCAATACCGCGACCAGCAATGCGGTGTCGTTCATCGTCGACAAGAAAGTTAATCTGCTCGTTACCGAAGTCAGCGGATCACCCACATCGGTGGGCATCGGACAAACCGGAGCGGTAACCACGTTTTCCGTCATCAATCTGGGTAACGATCCGCAAGGATTTGCTCTGGCTGCCGCCTTGGCCGCGGGTAATCCAGCCTCCGGAGGCACCCCGCCATTTACCACCAACGATTTCAGCGCTACCGGGTTGCAGGTGTTCGCCGATTCGAATGGAAATGGCGTCTATGATGCAGGCGTCGATACGGCAACTTCCATTCCGACTTTGGCCGCCGACGCTTCCCAGAAAGTGTTCATCGTGGCCGACATCCCCGGAACCGCAGCAGCCGGCCAGCAATCGGTGGTCAGCCTGACGGCAACCGCAGTGGTTCCCATAACCATGGCCCCGTTATCCCAGACGCCGGGTGTGGATACTCCCGGGGTGGATGTGGTGTTCGCCGATGGCGCGGGTGTAACGGACGCTGCACTGGATGCTAAGTATTCCGCATATGGCGCATACCTCGTCAACGGCGTGAATGTAACCCTGACCAAAACCGTTGCGAGCATCGTTGACCCGAATGGAACCGCTGTGGTGATGCCGAAAGCTGTAATTACCTACCAGATCGACGTCGATCTCTCCGGAAGCGGAACCGCAGACAACCTGGTGATCACCGATCCGCTTCCCGCCAACACGACTTACCTTGCAAACAGCATCTCGATCACCTGCATTTCGGGAACGTATGCCGGGGGTGGAGCTTGCGGCGTCGGCACGATCAGCGCTCCTCAGCCGCCTGTTTCAAAAGGCGACCTCGATACCGATGGCGATTATGCGGATTTCAATTTCACCTCCGCAAATGCAGTTACCGTCACGCTGGGGAATGCGACCTCCCCGGCGAAATCCATCATCACATTTAAAGCAACGATCAACTAACCCTAAGGAGACCCCCATGCAAATTTCCCGTTTATTGCTCATCACCACCCTGCTTTCCATGTTGGGCGGTTTTTCCGCAACCGTCCAAGCTGCCGGCGATGCCATCAAGGTTACCAGCATCGCCCAGGTCGAAACCGAGGTGATTGGCAAGGATGGCAAAAAATCGCTCGTGCGCACCCCTGTTGAAAAGGCCATCCCCGGCACCGAGGTGATCTATACCACCACGTTCCAGAACCTCATCAAGAAACCGGTCGGCGATATCGTCATCAACAACCCGGTACCGAATGCCAGTGAATACAAGGCGGGCAGCGCATTCGGCAAGGATTGCGACATCCTGTTCTCGGTCGATGGCGGCAAGACATTCGGCCACGCCGAAGAGTTGACGATCAAGGATGAGGGCGGAAAGCCGCGCCCCGCGCTGGCCAAGGAATACACCAACATCCGCTGGATATACAAAAAGCAACTTGCACCGGGGAAATCCGGCGAAGTCGGCTTCCGCGCGGCGATCAAATAACAAGAGGCAAATGACGAACTGATCATGAATCCATTCCATTCGACTTATCCAGGGCGTTATCTGATGCCCGAACCCATGACGGATCCCCCGTGGATCCGCTCGCCGTTTTCCGAGCGGGGCCTGACCACTGGTTCAGGTCCCCCATAAGACAAGAAGATGCAGAAATTATTTTTTAACTCAAGCAGTCATTTTTAAAGCAGTACTTCAAAAGGAGAAGCAAAATGAAATACTTTACGACAACTGGTAGTCCCCCGGGATTCATCGCGCTGCTGTTCGGCGCGATGATGCTGGGATTGGTATCGCAAGGTGCGCTGGCGGCAGGTACGCTGTCCGGTACCACCATCAGCAACTCGGCCACGCTGGATTACAGCGTCGGCGGTTTTGGGCAAGCTCCGGTTACCTCCGCACCATCCACATTCGTGGTGGACAACAAGGTCAACCTTACAGTGTCAAAACTCGCAGACGCGACGATATTGCCGAACTCAACCAATCAGGTCCTGTATTTCCAGGTGACCAACAACGGCAATACGAACCAGAGTTACGCGCTGTCGACATCGGTGAACGGGGTCCCCACGGCCACCATGACCAACATCCGCATCTACAACGATAACGGCGCTACTCCGGGCGTATATGACGGAACGAACACGCTGTATGTTGCAGGAGCGGCCACCGTTGCACCGGACGGCAATATCAAGGTGCTGGTCTTGGCTGATCAAACGGCACCGACTGCGGTAAACGGGAATACTGCGGCTTATAACCTGATCGCACAGACCACCAACGCGGGCACGGCTACCATAACCGCAAACAACAGCGGTACCGGGAATACGGCAGGTGTAGATGTGGTATGGGCCGACATCGCGGGCAGCGAAGCAACTGATACAGCTACAGATGGCAGACATTCCGCTTTCGCGACCTATACGGTAGCGATCACGGTGCCGACTGTCGTCAAGACCGCTGCGTTATTGTGCGATCCGTACACTGCCACCTTGGCGAACGCGAAGAATATTCCGGGTGCCATGACGCAGTGGACCATCACCGTCAACAATCCCGGCGCTACGCCTGTCATACTGACGACCATCTCCGATGCGTTGACGAATGTGACGCTTGATCCTGGTCAGGTAGGCTCGCTGACTGCTCCGGTCAGTGCCGCAACTTGTGTACCGGGTGCAGCAGGTCCGACTGCAACTGGCTTCCATGTGACAGCCAGTGCTAACCGGAACATCGGCGGCACGGTCAATACAACCAGCCACTATTTCACGTCAGCAAATGATGCAGATGGCGTGGACGAGAACGCCGGCACGATCACGGCCACGTTCGCCACTGTGCTTCCTGTGGACGGTGCCCATCCAACGGCTGGTCAGCTGAATGCGGGCGAAACCGTGACGATCATTTTCAATACCACGGTGAATTAACAAAAGCATATGGCGCAGTTGGCCAAAACCTTGCTCTCCACCCGTCTGGTTCGCCGGGCGGGTGATGGGCTTTTGCGTGTGCTGCCCCGGCTTGCCGCGACAGCCCGCTTTTTTGTGAACGCGAGCCGTGTTCACAAAAAAGCGCTGATGTACATCTGCCTGTGCATCTTCACTTCCGCTGCCTGGTCGGCGCCTGTTACACCGCCGGGCACGCTGATCAGCAATACAGCAACTGCCAATTTTTCGATCGGCGTGACCCCGGCAACCAGCAACAGCAACACAGCCCAGGTGACTACCGCGACCTGTATCGCAGTCGGCGTGAAGGTCGAACTGCTGCAGTACAATCCGGCCGGAGCCGCAGTACAAGTGGAACCGGGCTGGTATTCGACCGACGGAACGACCGCTTCTGTGAATGCACTGACGAACCCGATCATGATCGGCGGGGCGTCAACAAACTTGCCGGCCAGCGTGAACCTGTCCCCGGTTGGCTCTGCAGGTTACGCGCGCAACGAGACCATCATCGTGCGCGTGATCAGTTACGATGCAAATATCAACAGCGCTGCACAGGATTTCGTCTGGGTGACGCTGACCACCTCCGGCGGCGACAGCGAGCTGGTCAGATTGACCGAGACCGGCATCTCGACCGGAGAATTCGTCGCGGCCGTGCCGGCCGCAACCGGTGCACCTGTGGTGCATGACGGCACACTCTCGTTCCCGGCCAACGCGCACAACCAGACCATCACTGCAACGTATAACGATTCCAACTGCAGCCCCGCCACGGTAGCGAATACCAGCGGACTGGTCGATCCGTACGGCATCGTGTTCGACTCCGCTACCGGCGTCGCGGTTGACGGTGCTCAGGTCACCCTGATCGACACCTCGACCGGCCTGCCGGCAAATGTGTTGTGCGACGACGGCGTCACCCCGTTGGTGACAGACCCGGTTACACACAGCATTACATCCGGCTCGCCGACCAATTGCGATCCCGGCATCAGCGGGAACGGATATTTCCGCTTCCCGCAAGTGAGTGCGGGGCAAAATTATCGACTCGTCGTCGTACCGCCGTTGGGCAATGTCTTCCCGTCGGCGGTGGCTCCCGCAGGCCTGCCCGCCAGCATCGGCTCGCCGGGTTCGCCGCCGGTCATCCTCGGCACCCCCGGCGCGGGAGGTTCTTACGGCGATCCTTTCTTTGTAGCTGGGTCGGCACTGAAGGTCGACATCCCGGTCGATTCCGGCGGCAAGACCCTGACGATACTGAAGACGTCCGACATGACCACGGCCGGCATCGGCGATTTCGTGCCATATACGCTCACCATCACCAACAACACGGCCATGCCGTTCGCCGGAGCGCAGATCGCCGACTATCTGCCGCCCGGCTTCCGCTACCAGAAAGGTTCGGCGCGCCAGAATGGCGTTGCGATACCCGACCCGGTGATCTCCGCCGATGCAAGCACGATGACCTTCAACCTCAGCCTCGCCGCTTCGGCTACCGCAACGGTTCGCTACGTCGTCGAAGTGACCCCTGCGGCTCACACCGGCGCCGCGGACAACACCGCTGCGGCAACCGGCGGCCTCACCTCCAATACCGCCCATGCCAGCGTGATCGTGACCCAGGATCTATACAGCGACAAAGCCTTCCTGGTCGGACGCGTGATCGACGGCTCGTGCGACGACAAGGTGGAAAACGATGCCAAGGGCCTCGCGAACGTGCGCATCCTGCTGGAAGACGGCACTTATATATTGACCGACCAGGAAGGCCGCTGGCATATCGACAATCTGCGCCCCGGCACCCATGTCGTTCAACTGGACCTGGATTCATTGCCGGATGATTATGAGGTGGTCGCCTGCGAAAATAACGACCGGTTTGCCGGGCGCACCTACTCGCAATTCGTCAACCTGCAGGGCGGCACGCTATGGCGCGCGGACTTCTACGTGCACAAGAAGGCACCGGGATCCGCGCTCATCAAGCAAACCCTGAGCGCGCAAGCGGCAGATGACTCGACCATCGTGTCGCTGGATTTGGACAGCAGCGCGGATGTGACGGGCTACTCGGCTACCGTGATGCTGCCCGAGTCGGCGAAATACGTATCCGGCAGCGCAACACTGAATGGGAAACCCGTCGCCGACCCAGATCGAGTGGAAAACGCGCTGATCTTCCGCAGCCAGGCGCATACGGCGCACTGGCAGGATCACTATTCCTTCATGGTAAAAGACGTTGCAGTGGACGCGTCCATCAAATCGATGGTTCGCGTCACCCCGCCCGGCCGTGCCGCGCAAAGCCTGCCAGTTGCGCAAATCACACTGGTGAACCACGGTCCTGCCAGCGCGGAGACCTCCGGCCAAGTCGTTGCGCAAGCGGCGGATATCAGACCGGCGAAAGTTGCGGATGAGGATTCGACGCAACTGGTCGAAAAATTGCCGTACGATGCCGCGTGGCTGGCCAGCGCCAAACCGGGCGACGAATGGCTGCACCCGCGGGAGAATTTCCATCCAAATATTCCCGCCATCAAGGCGGCGGTCAAGCATGCGCCCGGTCAGACCGTCAAGCTGAGATTGAACGGCGAGGACGTCAAGCCGCTGTATTTTGACGGTACCAAGACCAATGCGGAAAAGACCGTAGCCCTGTCGACCTGGAACGGCATCCATATCCTGGATGGGGATAACCGCCTGGAACTGATCATCAGCGATGCCGACGGCAAGGTGGTCAGCGACAGCGTGCGCATCATCCATCTGTCTGCAATGCCCGATCATGTCGAATTCGTGCCGCAGCAATCGCGGCTGATCGCCGATGGCAAGACCCGCCCGATCATTGCCGTACGGATGCTCGACAAGGACGGGGCGCCGGCCCGGCGCGGTATCACCGGCGAGTTTACGCTGAACGATCCGTACCGGTCGCATGACCGTCGCGAAGGCATGGACCGCGAACCGCTGGCCGGACGCATCGGCGGCAAGGCGCACTTCGTGGTGAAGAGCGACGGCCTGGCGATGATCGAACTCGAACCGACCACGCAGACCGGCGAAGCGATCCTCGGCTTCCAGTTCGACAACAACACCCCCGCCCAGGAAGTGCGCGCCTGGCTGGAACCCGGCCAGCGCGACTGGGTGCTGGTCGGCTTCGGCCAGGGCACGCTCGGGCAAAAGACCCTGTCCGGTAACATGCAGGCGCTGCAGGACGCGGGTGCCGACCAGCAATTGTTCGATCAGAACGGGCTCGCTTTCTACGCCAAGGGCAGTATCCGCGGCGACTATCTGCTGACCCTGGCCTATGACACCACCAAACAGACCGGCAGCAGCCAGTTCAAGCAGGCCGTCGATCCGACCCAGTACTACACGCTGTACGCGGATGCGACCCAGGCCAATTTCGACGCGGCCAGCTCAAGCCGCCTGTATGTAAAACTGGAACGCAAGCAGTTCTACGCGATGTTCGGCGACTACGACACCGGACTCACCGTTACCGAACTATCTCGTTACAGCCGTTCATTGACCGGCGTCAAGAGCGAATACAAGGGAGACAAAGCCGGCTACAACGCCTTTGCCTCGGCCACCACGCAGTCGTACATCAAGGATGAAATCCCCGGCAACGGCACATCCGGCGTCTACAAGCTGTCGCGCAACAACCTGATGATCAACTCCGACAAGGTGCGCATCGAAACCCGCGACCGCTTCCAGTCGCAAAACATCGTCAGCACGCAATATCTGACGCGCTATCTGGATTACGATATCGATTACAACAACGGCACGCTGACATTCCGCGAACCGGTCGCTTCTCGCGACGGCAGTTTCAACCCGACCTATATCGTCGCGGAATATGAATCCACCGACTCTACGGACCAAAGGACGACCCTGGGTGGACGCGGAAGTTTCAAACCCGCGGACGGGGTCGAATTGGGCGCGACCCTGGTGCATGACGGCACAGTGGGCGCGAGCGGAAATCTGCAAGGCGTGGATGCCTCGATCCAGCTGGATGCCAAGACCAAGATTCGTGCAGAAGCGGCAATGACAACCGGCAACAACACGGGAGTCTCTTCCAGCGGCAATGCCTGGCTGGGTGAAGTGACGCACCATGAGGAGCTGTGGGATGCGACAGCCTATGTACGTCAGGAATCCGATGGGTTCGGAATCGGACAACAGGCCGCCTCGGAAATCGGAACGCGCAAAATGGGCTTGGATGCCCGCTACAAGCTTACCGATACCACGCTGTTGCTCGGTCAAACCTATCAGCAGGAAAGCATGTCCAGCGGCACGCAAAACAATCTGCTCGAAGGCCGGGTGGAGAACCGCATCAGCGAAGCATTGAGCGCATATTACGGCGCGCGCACCTCTCACGACCAGAACACCACAGGCAACGGGCAGAGCAACCAGCTACTCGGCGGAACCGCCTACTCGATGCTGGACCGGAAGATGACGCTGCACGCCGATGCCGAGGTCAGTCCGGGCACCGCGGGCAGCAGCACCATGCCGAACCGTCTGATACTGGGCGCCGATTACAGGGTGTCCGAACAGAGCAAGGTGTTCGCCGAACAGGAATTCGCAAGGGGAGAACAGATTTCTGCCAACACCACCCGTGTCGGAATCCGCACCCAACCCTGGACGGGCGGCGAAATGTCCGCCTCGGTGGGCGACGACATCAACAATGATGCCGAGCGACTGTATGCCAACCTCGGCATGGTGCAACGCTGGCAGATCACCGAGCACTGGCAGACCAACTTCAGCATCGACCGCACCCAGACCCTGAAGAATACCGCCGTGCCGCTGAACAACGACACCCCGCTGCCGTCCGGCTCCGGCGGGCTCGCCCAGTTGCCTTCCCCGTCCGCGGACTACATCGCCACGGCAGTCGGTGCGGCCTACCACGACACCCTCTGGAGTTGCGATGGACGCATCGAGATCCGCAACTCCACTCTTGATCAGCAAAGAAACCTGCAGCTCGGCGTGCAACGCAACCTCGATCAAGGCCGTTCGGTCGCGGCGGGTTACTCGATACGTGAAGTCTTCGGATCGGCAAGCAACTCGCGCAACAACGATCTGCGCGCATCCTACGCATACCGCCCCAATGACAGCCAGTGGATATTGTTCGACCGCGCCGACTACATCATCCAGTCCAGCCAGACCACGGCGTCGTCGCTCGACGGATCGAAACTAGTGAATAACCTCAACACCAACTACATGCCCAACCGCCGTACCCAGATCGCATTGCAATACGGCTCGAAATACGTGCTGGAGACCATCGATGGCACCGACTACAAGGGTTATACCGATCTGATCGGCACCGAGGTCCGCCATGACATCACGCCACGCTGGGACATCGGCGTATTCGGATCGGTAATGCGTTCGGTCAATGCCGGCGTGCGCAGCTATGGCCTTGGAGGATCGGTCGGATACAAGGTGGTCGACAACATGTGGCTGTCCGCGGGTTACAACGTGCGCGGCATGGATGACCGCGATTTCTCCAACGCATCCTATCGCGCCAAAGGCGCTTACATCACACTGCGCATGAAGGTGGATCAGGACACCTTCGGATTGAACAAGGGCCGTGAAACAACCCGTCCGCTGACTTCCGAGTGATGAAAATGATCAGGCTCTTCACAACCAATCGATCCGGAGTGCTTGCGCTGTGCCTGGCCCTGCTGCTCGGCGCGACGTCCACCGCCGCGCTCGCAGCGGCGCGGCCGTTCAGCATACGCTACACCACCAACACCAACGGCAACATGACGCAGATCGGCAACACGATCATGACCTGCAGCACCTGTACTGTGATCAACAACACCAGCACGATGATCAACTTCGACGGGGATAGCGACCCTTCCACATTCAACTCCAGTAGCGCTGACCTGACCATACCCCCCGGTTCTACGGTACTGTGGGCAGGCTTGTATTGGGGTGCCCGATCGGCTTCCGCATCGATCGGCCAGGTGCTGTTCAAAACGCCGAGCAGTTTCGGCTACAACGCCATCAATGCCAGCCAGCTGGACACCGCCGTGGGAGGCCAAGCCAACGAGTATGGCGGATTCGCCGATGTCACCGGTCTGGTGAGTTCCGGCGGCAGCGGCACTTACTGGGTAAGCAACATTCAAACCACCACCGGCGGTGGCGGACAATGGGGCGGCTGGAGCCTGATCGTCGCTTATCAGAACAACAATGAACTGCTCAACAACATCACCGTGTTCGACGGTTATCAGGTCGTCAACAATGCGACCGGCGTCACGATGAACGTAAGCGGCTTCCTGACTCCGCTGTCCGGGCCGGTCGTCAGCCGCGTCGGGCTGGTCGGCTGGGATGGTGACGATGGCGCGGGAGGAGGCACCTACACCGGCGACCAATTCCAGGTGAACGGCGTTTCGCTGTACGACAACTGCAATCCGGTCTCCAACGACTTCTTCAATTCGTCCATCTGCAACCTGGGTGTGCCCAACGAAGCCCGTTATCCCAACACCTCCACCTATCCTGCCGGCATGAGCAACACGCTAGGCGTGGACGTCGACCTGGTGCAGCTCGCTTCCGGCATCATCCCGAATGGCGCGACCAGTGCCACGCTGCATTTCACCACCAGCGGAGAATCATTCGGCGCGCATGCCGCAGCCTTTGTCACCAACCTGTACGTGCCCATCGTCACGCCCAACGTGGTGAAGACCGTGACCGACCTGAACGGCGGCAGCCTGGTGATCGGCGATACCATGCGTTACACGATCTCGCTGAGCAACACCGGTCAGGATACCGCAACCAACGTCATCCTGACGGACAACATCCCTGCCTACACCACTTATGTTCCGAACAGCCTGGTCGTTGCGAGCGGAGCGAACGCCGGTGGCAAGACGGATGGAAGCGGGGACGACCAGGCGGAATATGTCGCAAGCGGCACGCCGCATGTCGTGTTCCGGCTAGGTACCGGAGCCAATGCGACCAGCGGAGGCAACCTGCCCTATTACAATCCGCCCCCTGCCCAGACCTCGGTCACCTTCGATGTGACCGTCAACAACAACATACCGCCCGGTTATGTGATCAGCAACTCGGCAAGCATCTCCCTCAACGGGCAGACCATACCGAGCAACACCTACACCACCTCCAGCGCGGCCGCAACGGCCGTTGTGCTGACTCCGCCCGTCATCACCAAATCTTTCAGCCCGAACACCGTCAACGTGAACGGCGTGGCGCAACTGAATATCGTGGTGAGCAACCCGGCAGCCAATCCCGCGGCGATCACCGGTGTAACCTTCAACGACGCGTATCCGGCCGGACTGGTCAACGCTACGCCAGCCAATCGTTCCATCAGCTGCACATCTGGCTCGACCGCAGGAACGCTGACCGGAGGCAGCAATGGCGGCAACAGCATCGGCATGAATCCGGGCGCTACACTGGCGCCGGGGGGAAGTTGCACAATCACCGTCAACGTCACGTCCGCGACGGCCGGTAATTACACCAATAGCACCAGCGCAGTCAGCTCAACCAATGCCGGCGCAGGCAGCGGGGACACCAGCATCCTGTCGGTCGGAAAACCGACGATAAGCAAGACGTTTGCGACCAACCCGATCCTGGCAGGTGCGACGTCGCGCTTGACCCTGACGGTCAACAATGGGCTGGCATCGGCTTTGACCGGAGTGGCGTTCACGGACACCTATCCCACCGGACTGATCAATGCCGCCGTGCCGAATGTCTCCACCACTTGCGGCGGCTCGGTGACCGCAACGGCCGGGGCCAACATGATCTTTCTGACCGGCGGCAATATGGCTGCCTCCGGCACCTGCACGGTCAGCGTGGACGTCACCAGCAATGCGGCCGGCATTTACGACAATACCAGCGGCGGGGTTTCGTCCAATGAATCCGGTTCGGCCGGCAGCGGCAGCAATTCCGCCAGCCTGACGGTCATCGGGCCGCCGCAGGCGAGCAAGAGTTTCAGTCCGCCTTCGACACGCGTCAATCTGGACACCCAGTTGATCATCACGATCAGCAACCCGAATACCACCACCGCATTAACCGGGGTTTCGTTCACCGACACCTATCCGGCGAACCTGCTTAACACGACAGTGCCCAACCCCACGCTGAACTGCACGGCCGGCTCCACTGCGACGCGCACCGGCGGCGTGGCGGGCGGCAGCACGATAGGCATCAGCGGCGGCACGCTGGCGCCGGGCGGAAGTTGCACCGTCATCGTCAACGTCAGCAGCGCGACCGCAGGCAGCTATGTCAACAGTACCGGCCTGATCGCCTCGGCAAACGGCGGGACAGGACCGGCAGCTGTCACAACCCTGGTGGTCAGCAACCTGACCGCGCCCACCGTAACCAAGGCTTTCGCGCCGACCAGCATCAATACCGGCGGTACCTCAACGCTGACGATCACGCTTGCCAATGCCAATGCCGCGCCCAACATCATCACCAATGCGACTATCACCGACACCTATCCGCTGGGCCTAGTTAATGCGGCGCCACCTGCGGCCAGCACAACCTGCGGCGGATCTCTAATCGCCAATCCCGGCGCCAATTCGGTGGCGCTGTCCGGCGGCACGATACCCGCAGCCGGCAACTGCACAATCACGGTCACGGTCACCAGCAACTCGCCGAGCAATTACAACAACAACATTCCGGCGGGCGCATTGACTTCCGCGAATGCCGGGGACAACGCCGCTTCGGCTTCTGCGGTGCTGACAGTCGTCGATCCGCCCACGATCAGCAAATCGTTTGCGCCTGACACGGTCGCGGTCAATGCTAACTCCACACTGACCTTCACGATTACCAATCCCAACACCGTGGCTTCATTGACCGGTGTTGCGTTCACCGACACCTATCCTGCAGGGTTGATCAACGCCGCCGCCGGCACGACCACCAATACTTGCGGTGGCACCGCAACGGTGGACACAACCGCTCCAACTTACGGTATCACGCTCACCGGCGTCACGCTTGCAGCCGGCGCCAGTTGCACAGTCAGTTACAACCGGGTTCGCTCGGCCACGGCGGGCAGCTACCTGAATACCACCGGAGCAGTGTCTTCAACCAACGGCGGCACCGGCAATACGGCCAGCGCCACACTGGCCGTCGGCCAGCCCGGCATCAGCAAGGCGTTCGGCACCAATCCGATCAATACCAACGGCACGTCCGTCCTGACCATCACGCTGACCAACCCGACCGGCGCCGCGATGACCACCGCGGCATTCACTGACACGTATCCGGCGGGGATGACCAATACCACGGCGGCCGGTGGCACTTGCGCGGGAACCAAGACTGCAGTGATCGGCGGGAACACGGTTGCGCTGTCCGGCGGTACGATCCCCGCCAACGGCAGTTGCACGGTCACGGTGACCGTCACCGCAAATTACACGGGCACCAACGTAATCCCGATCGGCGGCCTGATCGTTAATGGAGGAAACAGCAATGCTGTGGCTGCAAGTGCCACGCTGGATGTGAATCCTGCGCCAGTCGTGACCAAGAGCTTCTCGCCGGCAACGATCGCGAGGAACGGCACCAGTACGCTGACGATTACTGTACAGAACAACAACAATTCCAACATGAACGGCGTGGCCTTCACCGACACCTATCCTGCCGGCCTGCTGAACACCGGGACACCGGCCGTGACGGCAACACCCGCCAGCTGCACATACACCACGCTGACTGCAGCTGCCGGAGGCAATTCATTTGCGCTGACCGGCGGCACGATCCCGCTCAACACCGCCTGTATCTACACGGTGCAGGTGACCAGCGCGACCGAAGGCAGCTACGTCAACAGCACCGGCGCAGTCACTTCGACGAATTACGGGATCGGCGCCGCCGCCAGCGGCACCCTGGTTGTGACGCCGTCGGCTCCGACCGTGACCAAGTCATTCTCGCCTGCATCCATCAATGCAGGAGCCACGTCTGTCATGACCATCACGCTGACTAACCCGAACTCCAGCGCCGCGATCACCGGCGCCGCGTTCAACGACATCTATCCCGGCGGCATGACCAACACCAACAGCGCGAATGCGACCTTCAGTTGTGTGGGCACGGTCACCGCACTGAACAACGGCAACTCGGTGCAGCTCTCCGGCGCGACGATCCCGGCGAACAGCAGCTGTACCGTCACGGTCAACGTCACCTCGGTGATCGGCGGCGCGTACACCAACAACACCGGAACGATCACCACTGCAAATACCGCCAGCGGTTCGCCGGCAAGCGCGACCCTGACCGTGACCGGCGGACCTGACGTCAGCAAATCGTTCGCTGGCGCGATCCCGATAGGCGGCACCACGACCTTGACGATCACGCTGAGCAACCCGAATGCGACGACACCGCTCAGTTCGATCGCGTTCACCGACACCTATCCGGCCGGCATCGTGAATGCCACGCCGCTGGTGACCGGCGGCACTTGCACGGGCACCAAAACGGCAGCGGCCGGCGGAAGCTCGATCGCCCTTTCGGGTGGCACGCTGGCGGGCGGGGCGAGCTGCACCGTGACGGTGAACGTCACCGGCAACGTCGCTGGTGATTACACCAACTCGATCCCGAGCGGTGCCGTGACCAGCAACGTTGCGGCCAACAGTACCCCTGCAATAGACACGCTTTCGGTGCTGCCGCCCCCCATCGTCACCAAGACGTTCACACCCAATTCGGTGGCGCTGAATGCCTATACGACGTTGACCATCACGCTGACCAACACCTCCGGCACGGACATGACGGGCGTCGCCTTCACCGACAGCTACCCTACCGTTCCGGCCGCGTTGACCAACAATACTGGCGGTACATTGACCAACACCTGTGGAGGTACCGCAAATCGCAGAACGGCTGCGCCCTATAACCTAACACTAACCGGCGGCACGATACCGGCCAACGGCAGTTGCATAGTCAGCTACAGCCGGGTTCGGGTCAACACGGCCGGCGCCTACGTCAACACGATACCGGTCGGCGGCGTGACGACCACCAATGCAGGGTCGAACACCGTCGCGGCAACCGATACGCTGTCGGTGGGCAACATGGCGATCGACAAGGCATTTGCGCCGAATTCGATCGCCACCAATGCCAGTTCAACACTCACCTTCACGATCACCAACTCGACCGGCGCGAACCGGATCGGCATTACATTTACCGATACTTATCCCGCTGGTCTGGTGAATGCCACCCCCACAGCTGCGGCAACGACATGCCCGGGCGGGACAGTAACCGCCGCAGCGGGCGGCAACACGGTCAGGCTCAATGCGACGACCGCCAATCTCGCCAGCAACGCCACCTGTTCCGTGACCGTGAACGTCACCAGTGCGGCCGGCGGAAGCTATACCAACACGCTTGCCGCAGGTGCGCTTACCTCCACCGGCGGATTCAACAGCGTGGTCGCCACTTCGGACACGCTGACGGTACTGCCCCCCCCGACGGTCGCCAAGGCGTTCAGTCCCAATCTGATCGGCGTGAATGCATCGTCCACGCTGACGATCACGCTGACCAACCCGAACGCGACCGACATCACCGGCGCGGCGTTTGCCGACACCTATCCGGCCAACCTGCTCAACAACGGAAGTCTCGTCAATAATTGCGGCGGTTCGGTTACTGCCGGCGCAAGCAACCCGGGCACGCTGACCCTGACTGGAGGAACGATACCCGCAAGTGGCAGTTGTACCATCAGCATCCTCACAACTTCCGGAACGGCTGGCATCTATACCAACGCGATCGCAGCCGGGGCCCTGACGACCGCCAACGCGGGGAGCAATACTGCCGCCGCCACGGCTAACCTGTCGGTGCAGGCTGCGCCCAACTTCACGTTCCTGAAAA
>Ga0335085_10003904_pt1 | contig 25228 bp, 22 predicted proteins | sample Lox_Sample_45_FD_206712 | JGI IMG/M metagenome (GOLD analysis project Ga0335085, IMG submission 206712) | Soil microbial communities from Loxahatchee National Wildlife Refuge, Florida, United States - Lox_Sample_4.5 | ecosystem: Environmental > Terrestrial > Soil > Wetlands | place: USA...
GTCAGCCCGGACCGGGTCAGCCGCGGTTGCCGACACGGCTGGTGGCTGGGCTGATGATCCTCAAGCACACGCACGACCTATCGGACGAGGTGCTGTGCGCGCGCTGGCTGGAGAACCGTACGCATCCGGCGAAGGCCGCCTTGCGGGGTGATGGCGGTTCCCTGAGGTTGTGACCTTAAGTCTAGCTTTAAGGTCATCAGGTCGATGCGGGTCGAAGTTCTGGAGGGCGCCGAGCGCCGTCGTCGTTGGTCGCACGACGAGAAGATGCGGATCGTGGCGGAGACGTTGCAGCCGGGCGTCAAGGTGACGACGGTGGCGCGGCGGAACAAGGTCGCGAGCAGCCTGGTGTTCACCTGGCGGCGGCTGGCACGAACCGGCCAGCTCGGCGCCGCTCCTGAGCCGGCGTTCGTCCCTGTGCAGATTGCCGGGCCGGCGGCATCGCCACCGTCAGTCCCGGTGGCGCGAGGTGCACCGCACAGCGCACCGTCATCGAGCCGCCGCGGCGGGCTGATCGAGATCGATCTTCCTGGCGGCCGGCGGGTGCGTGTCGATGCGCAGTTCGACGCCGAGGCGCTGAGCCGGGTGCTCGACTTGCTGGAGCGGCGGTGATCCCGGTCCCGCAGGGCATACGGGTCTGGCTGGCGACCGGGCACACCGACATGCGCAAAGGCTTTCCCGGGCTCGCCCTGCTGGTGCAGGAAGTGCTGAAGCACGATCCGCACAGCGGGCATCTGTTTTGCTTTCGCGGTCGCCGAGCCGATCTTTTGAAGGTGATCTGGCATGACGGCCAGGGCGCGTGCCTGTTCAGCAAGCGGCTGGAGCGCGGCCGCTTCGTGTGGCCGTCGATGGCCGACGGCGCGGTGAGCATCACGCCGGCGCAGCTCGGCTACCTGCTGGAAGGGATCGATTGGCGGATGCCACAGGAGACCTGGCGCCCGCAAGCAGCGGGTTGACAGAAAGGCGTTGCATTCCTCCGCCGCCGTGATTCATTGCGGATGTGACCAACACACCCGCGCCGCTGCCGACCGACCTTGCCGCGGCGCACGCGATGATCCTCGCCGAGCGCAGCGCGCGCCTGGCAGCGGAAGCCAAGGCCGAGGAAGTCTTGGCGGCGCGGCTCGAGATCGAACGGCTGAAGCTGGAGATCGCCCGCCTGCGGCGGGAGAAGTACGCACCGTCCTCCGAGCGCGCCGCCCGCATCGAGCAGTTGGAGCTCTCACTCGAAGTGCTGGAAGAGACCGCCGCGGAGACGAATACCGTGGCCGAGGCGCAAGAGCCCGAGACCCAAGTACGCGCGTTCGGCCGCCGCAAGCCGGCGCGCCGGCCGCTGCCGGAGCATCTGCCGCGCAAGCGCATCGTCCACCCCGTGCCGACCTCCTGCACCTGCTGCGGCGGCGAACTGCGCAAGCTGGGCGAGGACATCACCGAGACGCTGGAGCGGGTGCCGGCGAGTTGGTTCGTGGTCGAGCATGTGCGCGAGAAAATGTCCTGCCGTCGCTGCGAGAGGATTACCCAGCCGCCGGCGCCGTTCCACCCGATCTCGCGCGGTCGGGCCGGCCCGAACCTGCTGGCCGAGGTGGTGTTCGGCAAGTTCGGGCTGCACTTGCCGCTGCATCGCCAGAGCGAGCGCTTCAGCCGCGAGGGCGTGCCGATCGATGTCTCGACCCTGGCCGACTGGGTCGGCGCTGTCGCCGTGTCACTTCGGCCTTTGACCGAGGCCATCGAAGCCCACCTCCGCTCGGCCGAGCGGTTGCACGCCGACGACACGCCAGTGCCGGTGCTCGCTCGCGGCAAGACGCGGACCGGCCGGTTATGGACGGTGGTGCGGGACGACCGCCCCTTCGGCGGACCCGATCCGCCGGCGGCGGCCTACTTCTACTCACCCGACCGGCGCGGCGAGCACCCCGAGAGCTTCCTCGGCGGCTTCGCCGGCATCCTGCAGGCCGATGCGTACTCCGGCTTCGGGCGGCTGTACGAGCATGGCCGCCAGCGCGGGCCGATGCGTGAGGCCGCCTGCTGGGCGCACGGCCGGAGGAACTTCTTCAAGCTCGCCGTGGAGAAGGCGCCGCTGGCGATCGAGGCGGTGCAGCGGATCGACGCCATTCTGGCGATCGAGCGCGAGATCAATGGGCTCACTGCCGAGGCGCGCCTCGCCGCCCGGGCCGAGCGCTCACGCCCGCTGGTCGACGACCTGGAGATCTGGCTGCGCGAGCAGCGCGGCAAGCTGTCGTCGAAGGCGGAGCTGGCCAAGGCGATCGGCTACATGCTCAGCCGCTGGCCATCCTTCACCCGCTTCCTCGATGACGGCCGTGTTTGCACGACCAACAATGCCGCCGAACGTGCGATCCGGCCTCTGGCCGTCGGGCGACGCAACTGGACCTTCGCCGGGTCCGATGCCGGCGGCCGGCGCGCCGCGGCCATGTATACGCTGATCGAGACCTGTAAGCTCAACGACGTCGATCCGCGCGCCTGGCTCGCCGACGTCCTCGAACGCATCGCCGATCATCCCGCTAACCGGCTCGACCAACTCTTGCCGTGGCGCTGGCGGACCACACGCGACATCAAGGACGCCGCAGCGTGATGGCGAAGCGGTGGTCCGCCGGCCTGTCGGATACTGAGAAGGCGCTCATTGCAGTAACCTGCCAGCGCTTCATCGACGACGTCCTGAAGCCGAGGTTCCTGCCGGCCATCCGCCCAACCGAGTTCAACTACCCCGTCGACATCCTCGGCAAGTGGCATGGCAACCGCTATCGCTTCATCCAGCGCTACCGATCCGGCTTCCCGGAGAACCTGGGCGAGGAGTTCGACAGCCCCTTCACGCGCCTCGACTGGGTCAGCCGCGACCGCTTCGATATCCAGTGGCATCGACACACGGGAACATGGTTCTGCCTCCATCGCGGCCTGTCACTCGCCGACGCCCTCAAGACCATCGAGACCGACGGACTGCTGCATCCTCTGTAACACTTCCGCACTGGCGGTCCTCACCGGATGCGTACGAGGTGGTTGCGAGTCCTGGATTTGAACCTACGAGTGCTTGTCTTTTGGCGATGAGAGCCACGGACGACGAATTCGGTAAAGCGGGTATCGCTCCTCCGCTACCACTTTTACCGAACTTTCGTCGCGGCCCACCCTGAGCTTCAGCTCAGGGTGGGCTGTCATGATCATTTGAGCAATGTCCCCGACAAACTCGACCTGATACGCTTTTCGGCCCGGCCGTATTTCCACGTATTGGATCAGGCCACGAAGAAGCTGCAGGGCTTCCTCACGTGATGAGGGATCGTGCAGCGCTATTTCGAGCTCACTCACCCTACGGCGATAGAGTTCAGCTAGGTTCGGATGCAGCCGTGGCTTCGGCGCCGGCACGCCGGAGAGATCGGTTTCCAAACGTTCTTTTCGGTTCTCCAGTTCCTCAAGTTTCTGCTGAAGGCCCGGAGAGCGCAATCCGTCAGCAATGGCTTCGATGAGACCGTTTAGGCGCCTGGTCACGTCGACTAGCTCGCGCCGCCTCTGGTGGAGGCCCGTCTCCTGCGTCTGTCGTTCCCGGTTCACTTCGGCGGTGAAGGCAGCGATGAACTCCTTAACCAGATCAGGATGCATCAGGTGGTGCTTGAGCGTTTCCAGGATGAACAGTTCGAGAGCATTCCGACGGATACCCCTACGGTTGGTGCAACTGCCCTGGTTGCGGGCAGCGGCACAGGCTAGATAGGCGGCACCCACGGCGGTATAGGAGCCTCCACAGTTGCCGCAACGAATGAGGCCAGTCAGCAGATGTTGCGGGCGCCTGCGTTCCCAAAACCGCGACGCTCGGATTTTTTGAGCTGCCGGTGATTGTTCGATTACCCTAAGCCTCTGATTGACGGCGTTCCAAAGGTCGAGATCGACAATTTTGAGCTCCGGGAGCTCGTGCACGACCCATTCCGACTCGGGATTTAGCCGCGTAACGCGCTTGCCCGTCTGTGGGTCCTTGATGAACTTCTGGCGATTCCAAACGAGCAGGCCCTTGTAGATGTCGTTGCGCAGAATGCCGTTTCTGCGACGGCTGTGGCCAGCGATCGTACCGGCGCGCCAAGCGCGACCGCCGGGTCCGGTCAGTCCTTCGGCGTTCAGTCCACGAGCAATGGCACGTGGAGACCTTCCCTCAGCGAACTCCCGATAGATACGCCGAATGATAGTCGCTTCGGCCTGATTGATCGTCCTTTGCCCACGAATGGGCTGACCGGCAGAATCAAATGCGCGAACGACATCGTAACCATAGGGCTTGCCACCCGCCGAGTGACCATGAACGACGCGGCCTTCCATACCCCGGTGAATCTTGATGGCAAGGTCCTTGAGGAACAGCGCATTCATCGTCCCCTTGAGGCCGACATGGAGTTCGCTGATCTCGCCTTCCGCCACCGTCACAATGCGGACCTGGGAGAACTGCAGCTGCTTGAACAGGCCGGCTACATGCTCCTGGTCACGTGAGAGCCTATCTAGAGCTTCGGACACGACCACATCGAACTGCCCGTTGCGTGCATCTTCGATGAGCTTTTGACAACCCGGTCGCAGATGATTCGCGCCGCTGATGGCGCGGTCAGTGTAGGTAGATACGAGCCGCCAGCCTTCGCGGTCGGTGCGCTGGCGTAATCGGGATCGATCTCGATCGCCCTCTAGTAGAGGTGTCGGGCAGGAAAGGTGGTTGCGCCAGCCGAGGCGCAAGAAATGCCGCCGTCCCATGAGGTGATATTGATAGGCCTCTGCGTTCTCGGTCGTGTGCTTGCCGATCGCGGCACGCTCCGTCGGCATCAACTGGATTGATCCACATCATGCACTGATGCGATGTCGCGTGGTCTACTAACATCGAAAAGGGAGCCTCGCCGAGGCTTCGATCTCCGAGGCGAGATGTTGTTCGGCGACAACCTTCAATGACGGAAATTTACGTGAGCGAGCCGACCCATCTCATCACCGGCGGAGCAGGTTTCCTTGGGATAAATCTTTGTCGGCTCTTGCTCGGCCGCGGGCATTCCGTCCGTTCTCTCGATATCGCGCCATTTCAGTACGAAGAGCGGGATGCAGTGACTGTCATTCAAGGCGACATTCGTCAGGCTGACGTGGTCGATCGAGCCATGGCGGGAGCTACGGTTGTGGTGCACGGCGCCGCGGCACTTCCGCTCAGCAGCAAGGAACAAATCTTTTCCACGGAGGTGGAAGGCACGCGCATCCTGCTGGAGAGTGCGCTTCGACACAAGGTGGATCGATTTATCTATATCTCCTCGACCGCCGTCTACGGAATCCCCGATCATCACCCCATTTGCGAGAGCGACAAGCTTCGCGGCGTGGGACCCTATGGGGAGGCCAAGATCCAGGCCGAAGAACTTTGTGAGACATTCCGTCGGAAAGGTCTTTGCATACCGATACTCCGCCCGAAGAGCTTTGTCGGCCCCGAGCGGCTCGGTGTTTTCGAATTGCTCTACGACTGGGCGTACGACGGTCGAAATTTTCCTGTGATCGGCTCCGGCGACAATATCTATCAGCTTCTCGATGTCGAGGACCTGTGTCGCGCAATCTATATTTGCGCAACCGCCGAAAGGGAACTCGCCAGCGATACCTTCAATGTAGCAGCAATGGAGTCCAGCACCATGCGGGACAATATTCAAACCGTGCTCGACCGCGCGGGCCATGGCAAGCGCGTCATCGCGCTCCCTGTGCGGCCGGCAATCTGGTGCCTCAAACTCCTGGAACGTCTAAATCTCTCGCCGCTCTATCAATGGATCTACGAGACCGCGGCGCAAGAGAGCGTGGTGTCCGTCGATCGCATCAGAACAAAATTGGGCTTCGTGCCGGAGTTCTCCAACCGGGAAGCGCTCTTGCGCAACTACGATTGGTATGTCGCGCATCGCAATGAAATTCCGCGCACCGCCGGCAAGTCCCACCGGGTGCGATGGAGAAGAGGTGCGTTGCAACTCGCGAAGTTTTTCTTCTAGACGGCGCATGCAAGCCTTGGCGAAGGAGTGAGGCTCAGTGAACGATAGCGCGTCAGAGTCCTCGCAGCGGGTCCGCGCTGTAGGACGAGATCCGCAGGGGAGGCTCGCAGCCGCTGGCGCCGTCCCCGAGGGATCACACATCCAACCGAAGGCGGAGCCGGGCGGCGACCGCAAGGTCGACAACCCGTCCGATCAAGAAGTTGCGCTGGTCGTGGACCTCGACGGTACATTGACGTCCACCGACCTGCTGCTTGAATCCCTCTTCGTTCTGGCAAAGAACAAGCCGCTTCGTCTCCTGCAGGTACCTTTATGGCTCTTGCATGGGCTGGCGCCGCTGAAACAACGTCTCTCCAAGGAAGCTGTGCCCGACGTTCGAACACTTCCCTATGACCAGGAACTTCTCTCTTATCTTGAATCACAGAAGCGCGCGGGACGGCTGCTCGTCTTGGCCACCGGGACAGACAAGGAGCTGGCGCTGCAGGTGGCCGAACACCTCGGTCTCTTCGATGCCGTCTTCGCGAGCGACGGCATCACGAACCTGACCGGCACTAAGAAGCGGGACCGCCTCGTAGCCGAATTTGGGACCGGCGGTTTCGACTACGCCGGCAACAGTCATCGGGATCGTGACGTGTGGGCATCGGCACGCACGGCAATCCTTGTTCGGCCGTCGGCCCGGCTGCTGAGGGCCGAGAAGAAGAAAAACAAAGTTAGTCGTGTGTTCGAAAGCAAGGCACCGACTGCCGACGTATATTGGGGCGCGCTACGCGTCTCGCATTGGGTCAAGAACGCGCTGGTGTTCCTGCCGCTGATCGCCGCCCATCGACTCTATGATGCGGAGGCACTCGGGCAGGCACTCATTGCGTTCTTTTCGTTCAGCCTGTGCGCGTCCAGCATATATCTCCTGAACGATCTCGTTGATCTTTCAGAGGATCGGCGTCACCCCAACAAGAAGCAGCGAATGCTGGCCTCGGGCCGACTATCGGCTCGTCAAGCAATCGGATTGATGCTGTGCCTGTTGTTCGGCGCTTTCGCGTTGAGCTTTGCGCTCCCGCTGGATTTCCGAACCGTCCTAGGCGCCTACTGTCTTCTCATGGTGGCCTACTGTTTAGGGCTGAGAGACCTGGCAATCCTGGACATTGCGACACTTGCGGTGGGCTACACCTTGCGGATGGTCGCTGGCGCCGCAGCCGCAGGATTGGCAGCATCCTCATGGTTGCTGGTCTTTTGCATTCTGTTCTTTGCGGGCCTGGCTCTCCTCAAGCGTTACGCCGAACTGGTGGCTATGCACCGAAGCAAGGGTTCCGAAGCGCGGGTCCATGCGTACCTCGTCCGCGACCGCGGCCGTCTCGTGTATTGCGGTTTTTCCACCAGTTGTCTGGCCGTGGCCGTGCTGGCCTTCCATTTCGGTCTGGACGGTCGTCTCCATGGCCGACAAGACGCCCTGTGGGCCGTCTTCATCCTGCTGCTCTATTGGGTCACTCATATGTGGGGCATGGCGCGCCGCGGGCAGATAAACGCAGATCCCGTCGCTTTTGCGCTTACCGATCAGGCGAGCAGAATTGTTGGCATCCTGATTGCGATAGCTCTGTTGGTGGCGACATGACCGTGGCGAGACATCGATTTAACGAATTCTGCCTAATGACATCCGACGCTCCAGATAGTCTCGTTGCCGGAAGCCCGGCTGCTCGCACACTGCGCAAAGCAGGGCGCATGGCCTTCGGACGAACCATCTTACTGGCTTTTCTCTTGATTTGTCCGGCCGCGGCAGCGGATGACTCCGCAGATTCAGCGGGCTGGCTTGCACATCAAACCGACGAGTACCGGGCTGAAATCGCGAAGACGATCATCGAGCTGCAGCAATTCCGGCGCAGCGAGCATGCTGCCGCAGAGGGCCGTGGCGGACGGCGCGGCGCGGCCACGCTGACAAACCTCAATCCGCGAATCAATGCGTGGTTCCTGTTGACCATCGACTGGGAGCAACCCAAGCAGCGGGAAATCTATCATCTGGAAAATCCCTATCCGGCGGCGCAGACGCTGGAACTGGGCAGTTCCGATCCACATGGAATTCGCATCGTCGTCTCCGGGAGGTCTGTTGCCTGTGATCTCTGGTGGGGCGGCCCGACGACCCAGCTTGAGGCGGCGATGCGGACATTGACACCCTATGCGCCGCTTTGCGACAGCCGCCTCTACCTACGCAATAGAGTAAGCGGCCATCATACCAGCTTGGAGGAGGTGACCGACCTTCTGCGCGACCATGTCTGGGGCGGCGAGGCCATCATTCGATTCGTGAAGCGAGAGTTCTACCGCGACACCTTCCTGGAGCAAGGAAGACCCAACGCGCCGTCCGCTCCGATCGGATCGGCGGACCCGGCTTGGCCCCGGCAGGCCACGCTCGATCCGGCCCATCTCGCCGACTCCATTACGCCCGCAAACCTCGCCATCGATCTTGGAAAAGACACGCGCACTCTCACGGCTGGCCGCTGGTATCCCGTGAACGGTCTGGCTGGCATCTATGTCAGTGTCATCGAGCCGCAGATCGTTGCGCCGGAAATCCTCAAGAGCTACCGCGACATCGTGAACGCTCTCGATGCTGTGGAGGCGGGCGCACTGGACTATCTCGTGGCGTTCGACCTGGCGGCGTTCGATGTCGGGTTCTCTCTGGGCACCGACCATCCGCGGGTGGGCTGGTCCGATCGAGTGTCGAGTGGATCGCGTGGCGGCGATCTGCCCGGCCCAGACGGTATCGATCGCGCCACCCCGTTGGTTACGAACGGAATGATCGGCCCTTGGCTTGTCGGCGGGACGGTTGCCACATTCACGGGAGGGTTCAAGCGTCAGCACGGTGCTTTCCGCTACGGGGCGCTCGCCGGCCTGAACCACGGCAGCCATTACGGTTTCATCGAGCAGGGAGCCTTGTTCAGCAAGCTTCAGCCTGGACTCTCGACGCTCTTCGTATTGGATGATGGTTCGGTCGATATCAAGACCTGGACAGCCTCGGACGACGACCTGCTCCCGCGCATCAGGTCTGCGAGGCAAAACGGCGTGCCGCTCATTGACTATGATCCGGCTACTGGTCTCCCCGCGCCCGGTTCTCTGGTCGCTCGTTGGGGACCGGGCAACTGGTCCGGTTCGGCCGACGAGAATCTTCGCACATTGCGCGCTGGCGCCTGCCTTCAGCAGACGCCCAGGAGGCGCTTCCTCATCTATGGCTATTTTTCGACGGCAACGCCTTCCGCAATGGCGCGGGTCTTTCAAGCTTATGGATGTCGATACGCGATGCACCTCGATATGAATGCTCTAGAGCACACCTATCTGGCGCTCTATGTGCACAGTGGCGACCAACTCGTCGTTCAGCACTTGGTGAGCGGGATGGCCGATGTCGACCAAAACAGCGATGGCGCGATGATGCCGAGATTTCTGGCGTTTCCCGACGACCGGGACTTCTTCTATCTCACCCGACGGGAGCGGCCGCGATGAACGGGTTCCTCACGTTCCTGTCCGCGTTTGCGGCGGGATTGTTGGCCTCATCGGCAGCCATTGCGGATGGGACGACCTTGCTGGAGCTGAACGAACAGCTGTTTCGACAGTTGCAGGCTGAGCGCGGACTGACCGACCGGCAGGTGCAGGACGTCCGCGCCATCTTCGCGCGTTCCGGATTCATCGGCCAAGGCAATCCGGCGATCACCCAGCACCCGGAAACGCCGCAGCAGTGCTTGGCCAAGCTGGACCGACAGGCCGCTCATTATGCCAGTCCCGAGTTCGAGCGAATCTGTGGCGCGAAGTACATGGCACCTCTTTACGATCCGATGACGGAAAAGCCGGAGGAGGCGAAAGCTTGCATCGATCAGTTCGAATACCCCGATATTCCCTGTGCCTATCCGGTCGTGTGGGTGCGCGCCCGCGAGGCGGCCGAGATCTGCGAGGCGGAGGGTAAGCGAATATGTGACGCTCACGAATGGGAAGGAGCCTGTGCCGGTCGGCTGACGGAGCCTGATTATCGTTTCGACCTGGCGCAAGGAGTGACCCCCGAAGCGGCTGTGAGCCGCATGCGCGCGGCCCACAATAGGTCCCACGAAGGGGATAAGTCCTGGAGTTATGGCCCAACCTATCAGCGCGGGATTTGTGCCACGGGCAGCTTCAAGACCCCGGGATGCCCCGGTGGCGGATGGTCGAAATGCGGCTCCAATACATACCCGGCAGGGGATTTCCCTGCCTGCCATAGTCCCCTAGCGGTGTACGACCTGAACGGCAACGCCGCGGAGCATATGAATCTCCCGCTGAACCCGCAGGAGATGGCGAGCCGAGGAAGCAAGGAACTGGGCTATACGGAGATGAAAGGCAGTTGGTTCATATTCGACACCTATCGTGCACACGAGGACTGGTGTCGCTGGCGCGCCCCCTATTGGCACGGATCACGGGTGACGGATCCTGATAGCCATGAGAACTATCACCTGGGGTTTCGTTGCTGTAAGTCACTGCAGTAGCGACGAGGCGGCCGCGCAATACAGTCGCAAAGTCGTACGATAGTGGGCCGCGCGACAGCTGCTCAACGGCTGGCATTTGTCGCGCTGCCGGAAGCGCCGATCGGCGCCGATTGGCTCGACCCCGACGGCCAAGCCGCCGCGGTCTCCTCCGGAGGCACGCTCAGCTTAGCGAGAAGCTCCGTCTCCCGCGGGATCGGGCCGCCCGTGTTCAGGATTTTGGCAAGCTGCGGATCCGCAAGGGCGCTGAAGATGGACCGCCGCTCGCCATTCACATAGACGATCGTGCTGACGAGACGAACTCCATGGCTGTAGTCCGCGTAGCGCGCACCATGGACCGTGCTCAGCGGCTGTATCGGATCGTGGCTTCCGCGATGCCATCCGTAGATCGCCACTCGTTCCGGCGACTGCCAAAGGCGAGCGTCGATGACGATGTCCTTCTTATGACCCGAGGTGAGCAAGCCAAGCCGGGCGCCGAGCGCCATCCGCTGCTCAGAGATCAGCTGGTTGTGATGCACATAGTACTCCGTCGAGCGCATCTGATCGCCGGCCGGTAGCGGCTGGGGCAGGAGGTGAACCGCGGACTGGTCGTAGATCGCGTCGACCATTTTGCTGGTCGGCAACGTGTACCCGTAGCGGCTCGCTATCCTGAGTGCGGTCGCAAGCCTCATAGGCACGAGGAGGAAATCGGCATCGGAGCCGATGGAAAGATAATCCGGCAATACGCAGATTGTCACCCGAACGAGCCTGCCGTCCGGCCCTTGACCCGTCAGGCTGACCGGCGCGAGCTGTCGCAAGAAGGATGGGATGTTGCCGGCCAAGAGTTGGGATTCTATGGCGCGGTCACGCTCCGCTTCGCTCATCACGGCCACTCGCCGTGCAAATTCGCTGCCGCTCGGCGCTGTCGGTCGGCGCAATGGGAGCTTCTGCTGTTGAGCCCCATCGCAGGAGAGCGGCATACTCTCTGCCGACGCTGCGCTCGGCAGAATGAAAGCCGCAAGAACAAGTGCCAGCAAGAGCGTCCGCGCTTTTCCCTTCACCGCTGCCCCCTGACCAGAGACGCCTTAATCCCCCAAGATCGTTAAGCAACTGTTAATTGCATGGCATCCTAAAGTGCAAGCAGCAACTTAGATCTCGATCGCTCGGGTGGCCGAGGGGAGTTCCCGCGCTTATAACCTGAGTTCGCAATCGCAAGTCGACAGGTGCGGGCCGTGGCAAATGAATCGGGAGGGGGCGACCAGAAAACAGGGCTTGCGGCCAAGATTGCCTTCCTGCAGCGGCCGGATTCCTACCCGGGACAGCCCACGGCAGTTGAGGTGAAGGAGACCCACATGTCATGGGTCTTCCTCACCGGGGCTCACGCCTACAAGCTGAAGAAGCCGGTTCGTCAAATATTCCTCGACTTCAGCACGATCGAAGCGCGGCGACTGAACTGCGAGCGGGAAGTGGCTCTTAATCGCCGACTCGCGCCCGACGTTTATCTGGGCATCTTGCCTCTCACCGTGGATATGGAGGGCCGTCTTCATTTGGGCGGCCCGGGGCGCCCCATCGACTGGCTCGTCCAGATGCGCCGGTTGCCTGCCGAGCAGACGCTGGAGCATGCCATCATGACAAATCAAGTTCAGGAGGCAGACGTTCGTCGCGTTGCGGATCGCCTGGCAGGCTTCTATCGGAGCGCAGCCCATGTCCATATTGGTCCACGGGAGTATCGTCGCAGGTTCGAGGAGGATGTACGGATCAATCGCCGGGAGCTTACGCGGCCGCTATTCCGGCTGCCCGTTGAGGCTGTCGCAGAACTCGCCACGGCGCAACTTACGTTCCTGGCCACTCATGGCGATCTCCTTGAGGGCCGTGCGCTGGCCGGAAAAATTGTCGAAGGACATGGCGATTTGCGCCCGGAGCATGTCTATCTGGGCCCGCAGCCTGTGGTCATGGACTGCATAGAATTCAACCGCGAATTCCGGATTCAGGATCCCGCCGATGAACTCGCCTACCTCGCAATGGAGTGCGATCGGCTGGGCGCTCCGTTGATCAACGACTGGATCTTTGGCACCTATGGCGATCGAACAAACGATCGCGTGCCGCAATCGCTCATCGACTTCTACAAGTGTTACCGGGCGTATCTGCGGGCCAAAATCGCAATCTGGCATTTGGACGAGCCCGAGGTCCGCGACACCCTGAAATGGACACAACGGGCCGATGACTATCTCCGCCTCGCTCGCGAATACTCCAAACGATACGCTTGAATTGAATCGCTGCAGAGCCCAAGCCGCGGTTCCGCTAGTCCTCGGGACCAAGTAGTTCGACAACCGAGCCGCCTTCGTGCATGCGCCGGATTGCTTCCGCGAACAGCGCCGCGGCGTCGAGAACGACAAGCTTTTTCTGGGCGTTCGGATCCAATCGAAACGGCGGAACCGAGTCGGTAACGACGACCTCGTCCAACGCAGGGTCGGTAAGCAATTGATTTGCGCGCCCAATGAACAGGCCGTGCGAGGCGGCCGCGTACACGCCCTTTGCCCCATGCTCGCGGGTGGCTCGGGCTGCCCGGAGCAGTGTGGTGCCCGTGCTGATCAGATCGTCGATGATCAAGACCGTGCGTCCCTTGACATCAGCGAACAAGGTCTCACCTGAGACAACGCCGCCGCTACGGCGCTTCTCCATGAAGCCGCTGGGGATGTGCCGGTCGAGCGCGCTGCTCAAGGCCCGCCGGAATGCATCTGCCCTCTTGAGTCCGCCTTCGTCGGGCGAGAGCACGATCGCTTCCTCCTTTCGCAGGAGCGGCGCGAAATGGTCGACGAACAGCATGCGAGCCTCCAGGTGTTCAGTTGCGCAGCGAAATGCGTTCTGGTAGGCAGCCAAATTGTGGACGTCGAGAGTCGCCACTCGGTTGACGCCGACTGCTTCGAAAAGCGCCGCGACATAGCGAGTCGTGACGGGGTCGCGAAATTTGGTTTTGCGGTCTTTGCGCGCGTAACAGAGATAGGGCACGATTGCGGTCACATGGTCCGCCGCGGCGTCGCGGAGCGCACCAACAAAGAACAGCAGCCGGCAGAGTTTGTCATTGACGCTCTGGCCTCCATCTCCATAGAGCGATTGCACGACGAACACATCCCTGCCCCGCACATTTTCGAGAGGGCGCGCCTTGTGCTCGCCATCTTCGAAGCTCCGCTCCTCGTGAGGGCTCAGCTGCACGCCAAGCTTTCCGGCAATCTTCTCGCCGTAGGTTCGACTTGCATCGAGCGCGAACAGGCAGATATTGGCAATGGTCATGAATCCAATTCCCTACAGGACACGCGATGGCCCATGCTGCACCTGACGAACACCGATCTGCCCGTTCCGCTCAGAATCAGCCATCCTAGCATGCTATGTGGAATGCGGGCATCCGGCCAGGCGCATCGTGGAGATTGCCAAGCTGGCCGGCCGACATCTTTGTGATAGGCGGCCATGGTCGCAGTGGAGTTCAACGGATGCTGCTCGGCGGTGGGGCCGAGGAGGTCATGCGGCACGCGCCGAGCCCTGTTCTCGTCGTAGCAGCGAGTGCGCGACGCGGCGGCGACCCCAACCGGTTTGCCGATCATGGCGGTAGAAACTCCCCTGCGGCCTCGGCTCGCGGGTTGCGCCGAACATCAGCGTCGCGACCCAACAATGAATCCAATGGCCGGACCCGCGGCTGTCGCCTGCCCGGGATTTGCGCGCACCCATTGGCTGAGCGCCTCGGTCGCCGCGGCGCTATATGCTCCTGATCTGCGCTTCGTTGGTCGGCGAAGTGCCAAGAGAGCCGAAAGAGCCGCCGCCCCGGCCATCGACATCAGCAGACAGAGAGAGATGAACGCTGCATAGAGTCTGAATCCTAGACCCGCCGGCGCCAGGATGATAGACATCAGGATGAGGAGGCAAGACACGACGATGTGCGCCATTGCGGCGCTTGCGGCCTGCCTTGCCACCGCCAGGCGTGTTGCTGAAAACAGCAGATCCAGGATAGACATGGCGCGCCTATCGGCGATCGAGGGCCCGGCCGAGAATGAAGCCAAGCGCGAGCGCAATAAGAACGGCGAAGATCGGCTTTTGCTCTATGCCTGCCTTGGCGCCTCGGAACGTCTCCTCTCCTTGCCGGCGAAGATCCGACATGGCTTCGTCCATAGCCGTCCTCACGCGCTCGCCCTCGGTTTCGGCGGCACGCTGGGCCGTACCCGCGGCTGCCAGTCCGAGGCTGCGCAGATCCCGGGCGAGGGTCTCGAAATCGGCGCTGAGCTTTGCCAATTCGTCTCGTAAGGCACGAACGTCGTCCTATTTCTCATCGGCTGGTACTATCCACTCCACTGCTCCAGTGACTCGATCCGCGAAACGGGCCGCCACACAATCACGATAGGGTAGTCGCCCCAAACAACGGATTGAGCCAGATCAACACCAGGTTGACGCAGCGGATGGTCTGGTTGGCTGATGATCCAGCGTTATGGGTTCCGGTCGGATGTCACCCGCGCATCCGTCTAAAGGTGGACCTTTTAAGTCGAATGCGTCGCACCCGGATCATTGACCAGCGGCGCTGGTCCAAAGCGCCACCGCAGTGGCAGGTAACAGACTGGAACAGGTGCATATGCCCGCAGAACCCTTACGACCTGAATCACTCTATCGACGGTGTGACCCTTCCCTCCTGGCCTTCCGAACAACCGATGAGTTGCGGGACCTGGGTGAACTGCCCGGACAGGCGCGGGCGATCGAGGCGGCGCGTTTTGGAATCGGGATCAAGCGACCCGGCTACAATCTCTTCGCCCTCGGGGAACCGGGGAGCGGCAAGCATGCGATGATGCGCGAGTTCGTCGCGCGTTCGGCAGCCAGCGCTCCGCCGCCGCTGGATCTCTGTTACGTCAACAACTTCGCTGATCCCCAACGACCGATCGCGTTGCGTCTCCCGGCCGGTCTGGCCGTCAACCTCCGCGCAGACATGGAGGAGCTCGTTCGTGATCTCCGGGCCGCGATCCCTGCTTTGTTCGAAAGCGAGGACTATCGCAACAGGCGACAGGTAATCGATGAGGAGTTCAAGAATCGGCAGGAAGCGGCCTTCGAGAAGCTGCAGGAGCGCGGAAAGGCCAAAGGTCTGGTGCTTGTTCGAACTCCCGTCGGCTTCGCTGTGGCTCCCATGCGCAATGGTGCAGTTGTCGGCCCGGACGATTTCGAAAAGCTGCCTGAGGCAGAGCAACGCCAGATCCAGGCGGACATGGAGCAGCTTCAGGAAGAGCTGGAGCAGACAATTCGACGGTTGCCGCAGTGGGGCAAGGAGCACCGGGGCCGGGTACAGCAACTGAACCGCGAAGTCACGATGTTGGCTGTCGGGCATGTCATCGACGAATTGCAAGCGAAATATCGCGAATATGAAGACGTCACCCGCTACTTGGATGCCGTCGAGCGCGATATGATCGACCACGTCGAAATCTTCCGCGCTGGTGCGGTGGAGTCGCCCTCGACGGGCGACGCCGCCTCCGCTCACTCGAGCGATACCGATCGCCTGCGCCGCTACCGAGTCAATGTCATCGTCGATAGCACGGGTATCACCGGTGCACCTGTCGTCTATGAAGACAGTCCGACATACGTGAACCTGGTAGGCGCCGCCGAGCACCTAGCCGAGATGGGGGCGCTCGTGACCGATTTTGGGCTTATCCGGGGCGGCGCCCTCCATCGTGCCAATGGCGGTTATCTGTTGGTCGATGCACACAAGCTGTTGCAACAGCCGTTCGCGTGGGACGCCCTCAAGCGCGCGATCCGCGCCATGCAGATCCGCATCGAGTCTCCAGCGCAGATGCTTAGCCTCGTCACGACGGCAACCCTCAGCCCGCAGCCGGTGCCTCTCGACGTCAAGGTCGTACTGATCGGCGCTCGCTGGCTTTATTATCTGCTCTCCGAACTCGACTTCGAATTTCATGAGCTGTTCAAGGTTGCGGTCGACTTCGCGGATGACCTGTCGTGGAATGCAACGACGGCGACGGCCTATGCACAGTTGATTGCCATGATCGCGCGGCGTGAAAAGCTGCGGCCGCTCGACAGCGGCGCGGTGGGCCTGGCCATCGAGCACGGTGCGCGCCTGGCCGGCGATGCCACCAAGCTCTCGATGCGCATCAGCCAATTGGCCGACGTTCTGCGGGAGGCCGACTATTGGGCCGGCCAAGGCGGCCGCGACGTGGTGGATGCCGGCTGCGTGCAGCAGGCTATCGATGCGCAGCGCCAGCGTAGCGAGCGCATCCCCGATCGCGTCCAAGAGATGATCCAGCGTGGATTGGTCCTCATCGACACGGCCGGCGCCAAGGTCGGTCAAGTCAATGGCCTGTCGGTGATGAGCCTAGGCACCATCACCTTCGGCAAGCCCAGCCGCATCACGGCCAAGGTCCGGGTCGGGCGCGGCGAGGTGATAGACATCGAACGCCAAGTCGAGCTCGGCGGACCCATCCACTCGAAGGGCGTGATGATCTTGTCCGCGTTCCTGGCCGCGCGCTACGCGAGCCAGCAACCGCTTTCGCTCTGGGCCAGTCTGGTGTTCGAGCAATCCTACGGTGGCATCGAGGGCGACAGCGCATCGTCGGCCGAACTCTATGCGCTGCTGTCGGCGCTGGCCGACCTGCCGATCAAACAGTCATTTGCGGTGACGGGCTCGGTCAACCAGCATGGCGAGGTTCAGGTCATCGGCGGCGTCAACGAGAAGATCGAAGGCTTCTTCGACAGTTGCGCGGCGCGCGAGCTGACGGGAGAGCAGGGCGTGCTGATCCCCGCCGCCAACGTTCAGCATCTGATGCTCCGCCGTGACGTGGTCGAGGCGGCCGGCGCCGGCCGCTTCCATGTCTACGCGGTCCACTCGATCGACGAAGGGATCGAGCTGCTGACCGGTGTTTCTGCCGGCGAGCGGATGGCGAATGGGCTGTTCCCCGAGGGCACGGTCAATCGACGCGTCGAGGACCGATTGATAGATCTGGCTGATCGCCGCCGACGGTTCGGCGCGATGCCGGCGACGGGGCATGACACATGAGCGACGTTTCGGCCCTCGTCGGGTTTCGACGCATTCTCGTCGCTCTCGATGCCTCGCGGGAGAGCCAGGTCGCGCTTGCGGCAGCCGCCGGACTCGCCAGGCAGCTCGACGCCGAGCTGATGGGTCTGTTCATCGAGGATATCGATCTGCTGAACCTCGCCGCATTGCCGTTTTCCCGGGAGATTCCGGTGCTGTCGCTTTCCGGTCGCGACCTCGATCTCGCAAGGACGGAGCGGGAGCTACGCTTCAGGGCAGCGGCGGCACGGCGCGATCTCGCCGCAATGGCCGACAGATTTCACCTGCCATGGAGTTTTCGCGTCAGCCGCGGACATGTCGACACCGAGTTGTTGAACGCCGCGCAGGAAGCCGACCTCATTGCCGTGGGCAAGGGCGCGCGGCCCATCAGTGCAAGGGCCTGGCTCGGCAGCACCGGCCGTGCCATCGTGACAGGAGCGGCGCAGTCCGTATTGTTCGCGGCAAGAGTCGACAGTCCGGCCGATGCGCCTGTGGCCATCCTGTACGAAAAGGGTGGCAGGTCGGCCGCCATTGCCTTCGCGGCCCGCTTGGCCGAGCGTGATCGCAGGCGCCTGATCATCTTCGTGCTTGGCGACTCGGAGTCTGCACTCGTTCAACAGGAGATTTCGGTCAACAGGCAATTGCGCGCGCTCGGCGCGAGCGCCGCGATCCTGCCCATGCGGCCGTCGGAGCCGACGAGTCTGTGGCAGGCGCTGCAAGCCAAGTCGCCAAACCTGCTGATCCTGGATGCCCTGCCGAAACTGTTGCCCGAAGTGACCCTCGAGCTGCTTGTCGAAAAGAGTAATTGCTCACTCCTCTTGCTGCGAAACTGGGAGCTCGCGCCGTCGGCCGATACACCTCGCGATGGTCGTCAGACCGACAAGCCGTAGTCCGCCCGCAGAATCCATACGCCGGCGGCCTTGCGATACCGCTTCTTCACGGCGCTCCAGGCGACGCGGTGGGCGATTTCCTCGCGGTGCTCGGAATTGCTGTCGCCATAGCGTTCCCAGGCATTGTTGAAAGCGCTGCGGTAGATGTCCTGAGCATGCTCCGGAAGGCGCCTTCTCAGCAAGGGCGGGAGATCGGCACTTGTCAGGTAGGGTATGCCGGTAGACTAGGCCTCGTCCCGCCCGGCGCGTTGATCTCTGCGTCAAGCGTCTTGCAAGGGCGGCGGAGCGACTGCTGACCTGGATCAAGGTACGACAGGAATACAGGTGCTTAGATTCTTTATCGCTCGCGAATCATGGGGCGGCGATTCTGCGCAACCGAAGGATTGTGTGCGTGCGCTTTCGTGTCTTGTTCTCAGCGATTCTGCTCCTGGCGCCGCCGGTACGGGGAGAGACGGTTGGCCTCAGCCCCGCCGTCGCGCAGGCCGAAGATCCCCTGCCGGTGCTGCAGGATCTGTTACCGACCGATGCGGCGTTGTGGCGGCTTCGCGACGCCATTCGGCACTATCGGGAGATCGAAGCCAACGGCGGCTGGATTAGTGTCCCGCCGGGACCGAAGCTCGAGCTTGGTGTGCAAGACTCCAGAGTGGCGTTGCTGCGGCGGCGGTTGGCCGTGACCGGCGATCTCCCGGAGGTCGGGACGCAGCCGGAGAGCTTCGATGCGGCCGTCGACGCGGCCGTACGGCGATTTCAGGGGCGTCATGGCCTGGAAGTCGACGGCGTCGTCGGCGTGAATACCTTGGCTGCGCTCAACGCACCGGTGACGGAGCGGCTTGCGACCATGGAACTCAATCTACGTCGGATCGAGCGCGAACATCGGGAATGGGGAGAGCGCTACGTGGTCGTCAACACGGCGGCCGCCAGCTATCGGCTGGTCGATCATGGACGACAGGTGTTCGAGCGAGCCGCCATCGTCGGGCGGCGCAGCTGGGCGACGCCGCAACTGGACAGCGTCATCGACCGCCTCGAGTTCAATCCCTATTGGGTCGTGCCGCCGCGGATAGCACGACTCGAAGTGTTGCCAGGGATTCGACGCGACCCGGACTACATGCTTCACAATGACATGCATTGGGTGAATGGCCAGATCCGGCAAGACCCCGGGCCGAAGAATCCGCTCGGCAAGGTCAAATTCCTGTTTCTCAACGCCTACGACGTCTACCTCCACGACACGAACAGTCCGCAGCTCTTCGAGCGCTGGGACCGCTTCCGCAGCCATGGATGCATGCGCGTAGCCCGTGCCCTCGATTTGGCCGGGTATCTGCTGAAGGATGACCCGGCCTGGCCGGCCCAACGGATTCAAGAGGCGGTCGAGTCCGGCCAGACGGTGCAGGTCCGCTTGTCCGCGCCGATCGCTCTTCATGTCGTCTACGACACGGCCTGGGTCGACGAGGCCGGCATCATCAATTTCCGAGTGGACGTCTATGGCAGGGACAGCGATGCCGGGGCACCGATTGCCGAGATTGGTCACGACCGGCAGCGGCGATGTGCGGCCTGAAGGTGGTACAGACGGGAGGATGGAGATGACCTTTCGATTGACGAGCACCGCCTTCTCGGACGAGCAGCGGATTCCGAAGCGACACAGCTGCGAGGTCGAGGACCTGTCGCCACCGCTGGCCTGGAGCGGGGCGCCGCCGGCGACGCGTAGCTTTCTGCTGCTATGCGACGACCCCGATGCGCCCGGCGGCACCTGGCATCACTGGTGCATCTTCAACGTGCCGGCCACGGCGACGGAGCTGAAGGAGGGCGTCGCCCGCAGCGCGCAGGTCGGCGCCATGCGGCAAGCCGTCAACGACTTCGGCGAAATCGGTTACCGCGGTCCTTGCCCGCCGCGCGGCCATGGCACGCACCACTACCATTTCCGGCTGTTGGCACTCGATACCGAGCAGCTGGCGGTCAAGGAACGGGCCAAGTGCAAAGAGGTCGCGGCCGCCGCACGGTCCCATGCCATCGGCACGGCCGAGCTTGTCGGCACGTATGCCCGGTGAGCGTCGCCTGTTCGGATTCGACGGCACGGTATGGCCGCAGGAGGTTCGCAAGGAATGAACGCCGCGAGCCTCAACGACCAGGTGGCGGAGCGCCTGCGCCAGGCGGCGGATTTGCTGGCCGAACAACAGGCCAACCCGTTCCGGGTCCGAGCCTATCGGCGCGCGGCCGACACCATCGCCGAGCTCCCGGAAGAGCTCGCGGAGTTCGTTGGAAAGCACGGCATCGAGGGCCTTGAGGGCCTGCCGGGCATCGGGCCGTCTTTGGCTGCGGCCATCGCGGAAATGGTGCGCACCGGCCGTTGGGGGCAACTCGAACGGCTGCGCGGGGCGGCAGAGCCGGAGAAGCTGTTCTGTTCGATTGCCGGCATCGGCCCGAAACTAGCGCGTCGCATCCACGACGCGCTGCATGTCGACACCCTCGAGGCGCTGGAAGCCGCCGCGCACGATGGCCGTCTGGAAAGCGTTCCCGGGGTGGGACGCCGCCGCGCTTCCATACTGCGGACGGCGCTCGGCAGCAAGCTGGCCCGCGTGCGGCCTGCTGTCCGGCACGCAGGGCGCGAGCCCGATGTGGCGACGCTGCTTGACGTCGACCGAGAATACCGGACCAAGGCAGCGGAAGACTCGCTACCGAAAATCGCACCCAAGCGCTTCAACCCCGAAGGCAAAGCGTGGCTGCCGATCCTCCATGCTGAGCGCAATCACTGGCAGTTCACCGCATTGTTCTCCAACACGGCGCGGGCCCACGAGCTTGGCCGCATCAACGATTGGGTGGTCATTTACTTCCACACCGACACCGAGCCGGAGGGCCAGCGCACGGTCGTCACCGAGAAACAGGGCGAATTGACAGGTCGGCGGGTCGTTCGCGGCCGAGAATCCGAATGTCTCGTCTTCTATGCTGCGTTGCACCAGCCGGCGGCGTGAGGCGACGTTCGCGCCCGAATCGGGCTTCGCTGCAGTCGCGGACGCTTGATGTGGCTCAATACGGAGTCTGGCGGTGTCCGAAAGAATGCCTCTAGCGGAGAGGCTCATATAGCCATGAGGATGATTGCATCATTCGAGATCCCGTACCGCCAGTTCCTCGGCCCAGAAGGTCGTGAAACTGAGACCATGCCGGCATTCGCGCGTGACCCGGCAGCGCTTCTGCCGCTCTATCGCGCCATGGTTCTCACGCGAACGTTTGACTCCAAGGCGATCTCCTTACAGCGCACCGGCCGGCTCGGCACCTATCCGCCCTGCCTCGGCCAGGAAGCGATCGGTGTCGGCCTTGCCAGTGCTATGGAACCGAATGACGTGCTGCTGCCCTCTTACCGGGAGCAGGCGGCGCAACTCTGGCGCGGTGTGAGTCCCCTGGAGATCCTGCTCTATTGGGGCGGCGACGAGCGGGGCAGCGACTTTGCCGGGCCGCGGCACGATTTCCCGATCTGCGTGCCCGTCAGCAGCCAGGCGCCCCACGCCGTCGGCGTTGCATTGGCAATGAAGCTCAAAGGCGAGCGTCGCGTCGCGGTCTGCTGCCTCGGCGACGGCGGCACGTCCAAGGGCGATTTCTACGAGGCGATCAATCTTGCCGGGGCGATGCAGCTGCCGGCCGTGTTCGTCGTCGCCAACAACCAATGGGCGATATCCGTACCGCGATCGGCACAGACAGGAGCGGTCAGCTTGGCACAGAAAGCCGTCGCCGCCGGCATTCCCGGCGAGCAGGTCGATGGCAACGACGTGATCGCAGTCGCAGATGCGGCGCGAAGGGCCATTGAAACGGCAAGAAGCGGCGGCGGCTCTACCCTGATCGAAGCCATCACCTATCGCCTCGCCGATCACACGACCGTCGATGATGCCCGCCGGTATCGTGACGACTCCGAAGTCAGCCGCCATTGGGAGCTGGAACCAATCGCACGACTTAGACGATACCTGACGGAAAAGGGTGCCTGGAGCAAAGCCGACGAAGAGCGGCTGCTCGTCGATTGCGCTGCCGAGATCAACGCGGCTGCCGATAGGTATCTGGCGATTCAGCCCCAGCCGCCGGCCACGATGTTCGATCATCTCTACGCCCAGCTGCCAGCGGAGTATGCCGCACAGCGACAAGAGGCGGCCGCCGAGGCTGACGAGCATGCCTGAGCTCACGCTCGTTCAGGCCATCAATCTCGCGCTCGCGCACGAAATGGCGGCAGACGAGCGGGTGCTCGTGCTGGGTGAGGACGTCGGTGTGAACGGCGGCGTCTTCCGCGCGACGGAGGGGCTGCTGCAGCGCTTCGGTCGGTCGCGCGTCATCGACACTCCACTGGCGGAATTGCTCATTGCCGGAATGTCTGTCGGGCTTGCCGCGGAAGGATTCCGGCCCGTCGCCGAAATCCAGTTCTCGGGCTTTATCTATCCGACCCTCGATCAGATCGTTAATCACGCGTCGCGCCTGCGGAACCGCACGCGCGGACGCCTGACCTGTCCATTGGTGCTGCGCAGCCCCTGCGGCGGCGGGGTCCATGCTCCGGAGCACCACTCCGAAAGTCCTGAAGCGATGTTCGCGCATGTGCCCGGCCTCCGCGTCGTGATTCCGTCTTCGCCATCGGCGGCCTACGGGCTGCTGCTGGCCGCCATCCGCGATCCCGATCCAGTGGTTTTCCTCGAGCCGACGCGGCTCTACCGCGCCTTCAAAGAGGAGGTCATCGACGACGGCGCCGCCGCACCCCTCGATGCCTGCTTCACCTTGCGCGAGGGTCGAGATCTCACCTTTGTCACGTGGGGTGCGATGACCCGCGATGTCCTCGCAGCGGCCGACGCGTTGGCCGCGGATGGGATTAAGACGACGGTTATCGACGTTGCCACGCTGAAGCCGCTGGATATCAAGACCATTCTTGCCTCGGTCGAGAAGACCGGCCGGTGCGTCGTCGTTCAGGAAGCGCCCTTGACGGGCGGCTTCGGTGCCGAGATTGCTGCGCGCCTCGCCGAGCAGGGGCTGACTTCCCTGCTGGCGCCGGTGGTCCGGGTAGCCGGCTACGATACGGTCATGCCTTTGCCGCGGCTCGAAAGCCGGTACATGCCGGGCAAAGGGCGCATTCTGGCGGCGGCTCGGCGCGTCCTGGAGTTCGCATGAAGGCGTTCGCACTCCCCGACCTCGGCGAGGGCCTGCATGAGGCCGAGATCGTCGCCTGGCATGTCTCGGCTGGCGATCACGTTGTCGCCGACCAGCCGCTCGTCTCCATGGAGACGGAAAAGGCCGTCGTCGAGATTCCAGCCCCCTGGTCGGGCCGCATCGCCAAGCTTCATGGCCAGCCCGGCGATCGCGTGGCCGTCGGGGCGACGCTGGTCGAGTACGAGGAAGCGGCGACGGGAGATATCGGCACCGTCGTTGGCACTCTTCCCCAGGGCGCGACGGTCGCCTCGACCGCCGCCGCCGAGCCGCCGGGCGAGCGCGTACCCACCGGAATCAAGGCGACGCCGGCGGTGCGAGCGCTCGCGCGCAAGCTCGGTGTCGAACTTGGCACCGTGGCACCCAGCGGCGCCGATGGCCTTGTCACCAGGGCCGACGTCGAGCGCGCCGCCCGAGCCCTAAGCGAGGCGGGTCCGCCGGAGCCGCTGCGCGGCGTGCGCCGCGCCATGGCCGGCAGCATGACGCGGTCTCACGCCGAGGTGGTCCCGGCCACGCTGACCGATGAGGCGGACGTGGAGGCATGGTCGGACAAGGCAGATGTCACCGTGCGGCTCGCGCGCGCGATCGTTGCCGCCTGCAGGGCAGAACCCGCGCTCAATGCCTGGTATGACGGCAAAGCCGTGGCACGGCGACTGCACAAGAAGGTTGATCTCGCCATCGCCATGGATACCGGCGATGGACTGTTTGCTCCTGTGCTCCGCAATGTCGAGACGCGCGACCCAGCCGATCTTCGACGCGGCCTGGATGCGATGAAGCGCGATGTGCTGGCCAGAACAGTACCGCTTGAAGAATTGCGCGGCGCGACCATCACGCTGTCCAACTTCGGCACCTTGGGCGGGCGACATGCGGCGCTGGTCATAGTGCCGCCCCAGGCGGCCATCGTGGGCGCTGGCCGCATCGTGCCGCGCATCGTGGCCGTCAATGGCCAGCCGGTGGCCCGCCGGCTCCTGCCGCTCTCGCTCACCTTCGACCACCGCGCGGTGACCGGCGGCGAAGCCGCCCGGTTCCTACGCGCCATGATCGCTGACTTGGCGATGGAGGAGTAGTTCAATGCGTGACGACCATGCGGCGGGAACGCAGGCCGGGGTCGATAGCGCCGCGCCGTTCCGTTTCGTCGACGCACTCGGCCCGGAAAAGGTCGTCCAGATCTACGAGCCGCGGATCAGTCTAAAGGCCGTCGTCGTGATCGACAACGTGGCTTGCGGTCCGGCTATCGGTGGCGTCCGCATGGCGCCGGACGTGAGCGTTGAGGAATGCGTCCGCTTAGCACGGGCCATGACGCTCAAGAACGCCGCGGCCGGCCTCGCTCATGGCGGCGGCAAGTCGGTGATCTTCGGCGATCCACGCATGCCCACAGCCGAGAAGGAGCGGACCATCCGGGCATTCGCGCGGGCCATACGCGATCTCGTCGACTATATCCCGGGCCCGGATATGGGGACGGACGAGCGTTGCATGGCCTGGACGAAGGACGAGATCGGGAGGGCCGCTGGGCTGCCACCGCAGCTCGGTGGCATCCCGCTCGACGACATCGGAGCGACTGGGTTCGGACTTTGCGCTGCCGTAGATGTCGCCAAGGATTTCTGCAATCTGAGGGTGTCCGGCGCGCGAGTCGCCGTGCAGGGTTTCGGCGCGGTCGGCAAGCATGCAGCCCGATTCCTGGCCGAAAAGGGTGCAGTGCTGGTG